>Ga0222645_101282_pt1 | contig 11193 bp, 8 predicted proteins | sample AntAcemetagen292_FD_179881 | JGI IMG/M metagenome (GOLD analysis project Ga0222645, IMG submission 179881) | Saline water microbial communities from Ace Lake, Antarctica - #292 | ecosystem: Environmental > Aquatic > Non-marine Saline and Alkaline > Saline | place: Antarctica: Ace Lake | collected...
ACTTGAAGAAATGAGTTGGGGTGCCTACGTCACTCACTACTGCAGTCCTGGCGCGGGGTCATGGACCGCGGGCCCGGGCTTCGCGCGAGGCGCGGCGCCGCGCGTGACACTCGACGCAACGTGACCGTGTCAACTACCTCGCGCGAAGACCCCGGGGATGCGAAGCACACGGAAACAGACGTAAGGCGCTTTGGTGACACCGACACTCGTGAAAAAGCGTCCCCTTCGGCGCATCGTTCTTTCTTCCGCACCTTACCCGGCGCTTACGCCCTGTCAACGCCCTACTTCGTGGGCGACCGGAAATGGCGCGCGCGAGGTCTGCTGGGGTTGGTCGTGTTTCTGTGCGGCCTGACCACGGCGCTGATGGTGGTGTTTTCGTTTTGCCAGCGCGACATGACGAGCGCGCTTTCGGAGAAAGATGCGGAATCGTTTTACAAAGCCGTCAAGACGTACGTCTGCGTTATAGCGGTCGCCGCGCCGTTGTTCGCGCTCTACGGGTTCGCGCAGGAGCGGTTCGCGCTGGAGTGGCGAGTGTGGCTCACGGAAAGTTTGCTCACGCGGTACTTTCGGAACGAGCTGTTTTTTAAAATCAAGGGTGCGACGCGCGCAGAGAACACGAAAACAACCGACGGGAAGCGCGCGGATGAAACAAACCACCCCGCCGTCCACGAAGACGCCGCCGCGGATAACCCCGAGCAGCGAATATGCGAAGACGTGCGTTTCTTCACCAGGACGTGCGCCACGTTGCTCACGACGTTGATTCAGAAAATTTCCTCCTGTTGCGCGTTTTTCCGCATCTTGTGGAACATATCGCCCACGCTAGTCTACGCGTGCTTTGGGTATTCGCTGTTTGGAACCTTGGTGACCTCCAAGCTCTTCGCCAACGCGCTGACGGGGGTACACAAACAGTGCGCACAGGCTGAGGGACGGTTAAGAACCCAGCTACTGCGCATCAGGGACCACGCGGAACCGATCGCGTTCGGCGCGGGCGGGGCTTTCGAGCTCGCGCGGGCGACGGCGATTCTACGTCAGATTTTTACCTCGGTAAAAACAAAGCTCGCCGTTTCATTCGGCGCCGGTTTAGTCACCAACCTTCTGGAGTTCGCAACCTTCGCCGTACCGTCCTTGGTCGTCGCGCCGAAGTACTTCCAGGGAACCCTAAACTTCGGCGACGTAACACAAGCCGGGTACGCGTTTCGACAAGTGCAAGGTACGGCCGGACGGGCGTTTCCCGAATCAGAGACGACTCTGTTTTATCTCTCAGCTGGTGACTGTTCCGACCGATTACCCTCCCTGTTGACCAGGCCATCGTCCAATACACGCCCAACACACATACCGATTACCCCTCCCTGCTGTCCACACATCGTCCAATACATGTCCAATACACGTCCAACACACGCCCAACAAATGGACGTTAACCACTTTTCGTGTACCAATCCAAACCAGGGTGCTTGAACTTTATCGTCACGCGGTTCGAGGAACTGACGCGGCTGGCGTCGGCGACGCAGCGGCTGGAGGGGTTGCTTGATTTGTTTTCCGACGTCGAGACGAGCCAGGATCTGGACCCAGGGTCCGTACCGAGAGAGAAGCAAAATGTTGCGATGGAGGAATATAAGACTGTTGCGAGGAGGAGGACGACTAATGTGAGGACGACTAACGTCAAGACTAACAGCGCGCTAGTCCTGGACGTCCGGAACGTCGCGGTATCCGTACCCGGGTCGGTGCAAAAAAAACTGTGGAGAAACTTTTCCCTGAGTTTAAAAAAAGGCGACGCCGTGCTACTCACCGGCCCGAGCGGGTGCGGAAAGAGCGCCGTGTTCCGCGTTCTCGCGGGGCTGTGGTGTGCTGATGCTGATGTGGAAGGGTCAGTGGGACGTGGAGACACTTACGAAAGTCCTAATATGGAAGACTCAGTGGAACGTGGAGACAACGGAACCGTAAGTTCCGAAAACGCTTTCACCACTAGCTCCATGTTTCTTCCAGACCGTCGCGACATCGTGTTCCTGCCGCAAGCGACGTATTTAGCGCCAGGCGTGTCGCTATTCCAGCTTGTGACGTATCCGGGATGGCGGGAGGTGACGGATACGCGCGATCCTTATCCGGGAGGGCAGGGGGTGAACGACAAACGCGATCCTTTGGAGACCGACATCGGCGGTTCAATCCTACGTCCGTTTTCGGACGATGCCGTTGTTGACGCTTTATCTCAAGTCGGCCTCGGCTTCTTGCCTGGCCGATTTGAAAGAGGTATTCACCACGCCGGCGTTGAGTGGGGTGACATGTTATCGCCGGGCGAGCGCCAGAAACTCAGTTTCGCGCGAGTGGTTTTGAGGAAACCGAAGCTTGTTTTTCTCGACGAAGCTACGTCAGCGCTCGACACAAAATCGGAGAAGGAGATGATGTCGTTGTGCTTGCAAAACGCGCACGCGGTGGTGTCCATAGGACACAGGGAGAGTTTGTTACAATATCACTCCACGGTGATGCGATTCGCGAGCGGTAGTAGCGGTAGCGGCGGCGAATGCGGGACTTGGGAAATTAAAGGCTAGATCATCATCATCGTAGTAATCATAGTATTCACACGTTTCATCGAAACCTTCCGATCCTTCATCTAGTGACTGACGTTGTACTTGTCGAAGTCCTTGACGCACACCCCAAGGTTCAACGTGACGATTCCCGCGGCTTTGGTTTGCAGCCGAAACCGATCCCCGGGCGCGTGAATCACCTCTTCAAACTTTAACCGCGGTTTGCCTCCCACGAAAAACGCAGAGAGCTTCTCCGCCCGTGTGCCTTCGGGACACCACGTCGCGACCTGGAGTGTGTGCTCCCCCGCTGACGTGGGGACGTGCGCGAACCCGTACCCGGCTAAATCTTTCGCCCCGTGCGTGTCCATGGCCCAGACCTGGAACCACATCTTCGGCCACCCCACAAGACTCTTCGCCGCGAAGTGCGCATCCACGGGGTGCGCCCACACCACCGAAGGCTCGCCGTCGGGGGGGTAGTCGCAGTGCGTCTGCCCGCCCGACTCCCCCTCCACGAGCTCCCACATGCTGCCGGCCTCGAGGCCCCACTGTTGTGGGTGATTGGTGAAAGGTGTGTTGACTGGTGTCAGAAATTGAAAGCATTTGAAAAGAGACACGAAACGCGCGTGACGGGAACGCGATGTGGCATCGCGCCGGGCGTTTGGACGGTCGGGTCACACGCCGCGATATCGCCACCACACCTACCTTGCAGAACAGGTTTCTGTCCTCGAAACCGCTCGCCCCGACGATCTCGCCGACCACGTGCAGCTCCGCCATTGTGTGTCTAAAATTCAAAAGGTGCCGTTGCCAACGGTGACGTTGGTGATGGCCGAGATGCACGCGTTCGCCAGGGACGACACGAAACCGCGGCGACTACGACCACGACGCTCCCGATGCGCGCGTGCGCTGAAAACGCGAGTGGGGCCTCGAACGGCGTCGAGGACACGGGTCGGGCGCCGCGCGGTGTGCGCGCGAGGGAAGGAGGCGTTGAGACTTGAGATTTCCGGGCAACCGACCAATTTTTTAGAGAAAGGTTTTGAGTTTTATCAATAATCCGGTCTACTAGCTCACGCTGCTACTCCAGCGCGAGCGGTGTAAGGGCTGGTGATTGGCAGGATTCTTCTTTAATTTTGGATTTTGGAAGTGGGGAGAATGTGGAGTCTTCACAATCGCGACGTCGCGCGCCGAGGGACGGCTCACATACAAATCAAATGGAGCATCTCGTTGTATTACAACAAAAACGTGGCAACCTCTCGTGTCTCACTGCGATGCGCGGCGGTCGTTCGGGTTCTCTCCAGTGGCTTCCATGTATCATGAAATGACGCGTCTCGCGCGTCGCAATAGTCCGTAAGTTTTCTCTTCCGTCGAACCTCCGCTCGATACGAAAGGTTTTCCGAAATTTGGTCTCGCGACGGGGTCCCGAGGTCGCTTGTCGATTTATTACCCCCCGGATCGCAATCGCCCTCCGCCCAAGTACCTCACGCCGTCTTCTCCGCGCAGTACAGGTAGTGCGTGGGGTAGTAGGGCGTGTACGGCACCCGGCTCTCTTCCTCGGAGTACCACACCGTTTCCAGGTTGGGCTGACTTTTCAGCCAGTCCACGTGTCCGCGGTTGAAGTAAACCCCGTCCAAGGCGAACCACGCTTTGTACAACTTTTGTTTCCATTGCTTCGCCGCGCCGTCCCTGGTCACAAAGTCGATAAGCGCCAGGTTGCCGCCCACTTTCACCAGGCCCAGCATGGTTTGCAGCGCTTCGCTCCACGGGGGAATCATCGTGAGGCAGTAGGAGCAGGTCACGAGGTCAGCCTGTTTCGGGAGCTTCTTGCGCACGTCAGGAGAGTTGATGTCGCCTTCCACCAAAACAACCTGGGTTTGCAGGCCCAACTCGATGACCCGCGCGCGCGCCATGTCAAGCAAAGCGTCGCTCAAATCCACCAAATACACCTTCGTGCCACTCGCCTTGACGTGACCGGTGACGTACTCCAAGTCCCTCGCGGTGCCGCACCCCACGCTGATCCAGGTCTTGGGTTTCTTCACCCAAGGCACGCAGTGCTGCATGAGCAGATCTCTTCCAGGAAGGAGTTGCTCCCTGAATCCGTCGTACCGGCTGCCTTGCTTTTTGTAAAACGCCTTGACGTCTTTCTTGGACGACAAACCCTGCTTCGCCATTGCCGCCATCACGGCGACGTCGTCGATGAACGAGTTCGTGGGTTTGCTGTCCGTGCCGACGCACTCCAGCATGGACGGGTCGTACGGCTGGAACGCGGATACCGGGGTGATGAACTGCGTGAGGTACCACCCCACGCGGTCGTACGTGGGAACGAGGACGCCCTTGAGGTGCGCCAAAACGGGCGAGTGCACGCGGTCCGCGAACGAGCGCCAGAAAATCCGCCCCTTCGCCTTGTCCATGTTCGCCACCACCTTGCCGATGTTCTCGGCGATCATCTGGGGAGGCATCCAGTCCATCGAATCGAGCAAACTCGCGATAGTTATCGAACCAGGCCCCTCCTCCTCCGCGGCTTGCGCCCAGGTTCCGTGGAACACCTTCACCCGGTCCACGCGCTGTTTCATCAACGCGAAGTTGGCCTTTTCCAGGTACCGAGGACACACCTCGGGCGAGAACTCGCCGACGATGTACCCGTAGTAGAAGTAGTTGTCCGGTTTCCAAATACGCGTAGTGAGGACCTCGATAAGGCGCTCCACGAACACCTCGGGGTTCCGTGACAAGAGGTTGAGCTGCTCCAGGGGGACGCCGCCCAGGGGGGCGAACAGGCTCCACAACGAAGTCATGCTGCACATCTTCAGCGCCAGTTGGAAGAAGATGCCGCCGCTGCCCGTGATCGGTTCCCGGTTCTTCACCCGCTTCGCGACACCGGACCACCAAAGAGGCATGCACAGCAGCTTGGCCATTAAACCCGAGGTGCCGGCGTACATGAAGTTATCCCTGAACAGGTTGGTGTTCTGGTCCCAGAACTCCGCGGTTTCCGGCGCCAGTAACGGGCGCAGTTTCGATTTGTACACCTCGGTGAACACCCCGAAATCGGACCGGCCCCAGATGGCGAAGAACTGCTGTTGCGTGAGGCACCGGATACCCGCGAGTTTTAGCTCGAGCGTGTGCAGTTGCGCCAGGTTCATGTCAACCGCGATGATCTTTTTCGGGCCCTCGCACAGGTAATCCAAAACGTTGCACCCCGCGCTGGAGATGGTAAGCACGACGTCGTCGGGGGTCATGTGCATCACGGAGTGGTCAATCGCCGGGTCTTCCCAACTGATGTTGTAGATGATCTTCTTCCTCCCGATGCTGGTCATGATGAAGTTCTGCGTGTACACGTCGTGCACAACCTCGCCGAAGCGGTAGAGGAAGTACAGCCAGACCAAGACGTGCAGCGCCGCGACCGGATTGGACGTGTTGGTGTTCTTCGCAAGCACGTCCACCACCGTGTTGTAGGTGACGTAGGAGTGCGCGGCGATTTGCGTGAACAGCATGGCGCTCATGATTCCCAGTTTCGACTTGAAGCTTAAGCGTTGCCTTTGGTGCGAGCGCATTAAATACCCGCGCACCCAGCCCTGGAACACCTCGACGTGCCAAAGCAACAGCGCGAGGCCGGCGACGAACACGAAGTCGCTGAACTGTCTTGCTTTGTAGATGAGCACGGTGTGGAACACGACGCGGGTCAAAAAATAAAGCACGCCGAACAACAGGCTCGGCCTTTGTTTGTTCTGCACGCTGAAGAAGGACAGCAGAATAATCGGGAGCTCCTCCACCAGCGCCACACTGAACAGCGGGGTCATGTTGTTGTGCAGCAGGTACGCCAGGATCACGATGTACAGAAAGTGGTGCGACCAGCCGTCGTCGTAGGTGACGAGCGAGCCGTAGTGCAGACTCCCGAGGGAGAGGTCCATGATGCAGTACCCGATGAAGAAAATGGCGACGTAACGAGTCAAATCAACCTCGTTGTCCAGAACGCTGGTGAACCCGTCCTTGCACACGTGGTAAAAGAAGTACACCCCGAAAAAGGAGGTGACCCCTGAGGAGTACAGGGTGAGGTACCACGAGTGGTCGGGGACCTTCAGCGCGCGCATCAGGTAGTACACGACAAGGCACCCGAGCATGTTCAACCCGAGAATCGCGAAATCTTCCTGGCTGAACCGGACGTTGTCCCCGATGAACGTGGTGAACTGGTCCATCATGGCGGCCATCTGTTTTGTTTTGTTTGGGGAGGGACAGGAAAGAAGATGGGTGCGCAGAGCGATCACGGGAGATCGAACATTTTCGAGAAAGGGCAGGGAACGGTCAGTACGCGCTTGAGCTCGGTGGATCGGGGGGACCCGGAAAGGGTGTTGGCCCGAACCGTGCGGCAGCGTTTGTGAAGCAAGCGCATCCCACGCAAGCCGGTGGTCACCGTGGACCGAGCGAAGGACAAAGTGCGATCGCGCGATCCCGAAAAATCGCGGGTGGATGGCGCGCGTTTCGGCACCGCCGCAAACTTCCAACGTTTAAAAGCCGCGGCTCGCGTGCGAAACCGAGGCGCTGACATCCGGAGGGATGGCCGTAAAACGTAATACGTCGCGTGATCGGCACGTGCGGGTGCCGTGTCGGTGCACGGGAAGGCGAAAAGGAACGGAAGGGAAACATCACGGGCGGTGCCGCGACGAAGGCGTGTTCCTTGCGATCGCGACCCAGAGTCGAACTGATCTGCGCAACATTTAAGTCGGCTTCCGATCGGACACACGCGAACCTCGGTAAATAACGAGCGTCAAGAATCACGCACCTTGCCTACACACGGAACCGTGCCACAGGTGGTGCCGTTGCGACGAGAGCAGGTACGTGCGAACAACGCAAACGGTCCTTTCGTGGCGGGCACGCGCGGACCGGGGCGGCCGCTGTGACGATCGGAGGGAGATGTTTCCCGCTCTTCTGGCAGGGCATTATTTTTGGACGAGACTCTTTGCGCCTCACGTCGTTTTCGGGAATTTTGAACCATTTGCCGTCTGTGACTCAGGCGAAAGCGTCGTATAACTTTTATAGGGTTTTGCGGTTCGGGACTCAAGCGAAACGTCAGTCATTCGAACAAGCTCACTCCGTCTGACGAAGTCTGACTCCTTAACCTGCTCGATTCGAGCGCAGCAAGCTGCTGCAGGCAAAAGCGAAAAGAGAAAAATAAAAATGTCGACGGTTTTCCCCACCCCATCCTTCTCTCTCCGACGAGAAGAGTTCCTTTTAATATTACACGTTATGAACCACAAACGCCCTCGTCTGTTTCACTTGCTAGTGGTAACTATTTGTGTGGTACGATTCAAACTCCTATCTCTTACAAGATTCTTTCCTGCACTCAGCTTGCCGTGGGTTGCACTCCGCGCAGCTGCCTTTCAGCTTGCCGTGGGGGCAGGGGGTGCAGTCCACGCAGCTGCGTTTCAGCTTGCCGTGGGGGCAGGGGTTGCACTCCACGCAGCTGTATTTCACCTTGCCGTGCGGACACGGGTTGCCACCACACAATGGCTTTTCTCCTTTCCATGCGAGCATCGTTTTCGTTCCATCGCGTCTCGTGTACGACGGTATCGCGCAGATTCCACGTCCGGCCGCGTGTGGCTATCGCATTTCCCAACCACTCATCAGACTGTATCGTTGTCTCGGAAGCGTCCGTCAGAGAACGATAGAGAGCGCGCGTGCACGAAGTGTGGTTCGTTCGAGTGCCCCGATTCCACTCGAAGGTGATGCCGCCTTTTTCCGAGATTTGTGCAAACCCGCTCGACTTTTTCTGACAGGGTGCGCAGAGCGAGCGACGCACGGCGCGTCCTCCCTGAGGCCGCGCGGCACCATGGTCGTCGCGGCGGCGGTGGGGCGCGCGGCGCTGCCGCCTCGGGGTGGTGGGAGGGAGTCGTCAACTGGCGCGACGCGACGTGTCCCGCCCTCCCGACGCGGCGCACCGCGGTTTTTGAACAGACAAGGCGTCCCACTGGTGTCAGGCGCTGGCCAGCGGAAAGATGTCGATGTCGACGATGCCAATTTGTCCACAAAGCGCCCCACTGACACGGACACGGGCTGGGTTCCCGTGACCTTGAGCGACCTCGGTGAAAATAAAGGACGTGGTGCCACCACGTTCCACACACCCGCGTCGCTAATGCAACACTTCGCGGACGTGTTGCGAGACACGGAGGTGGAGGGCGAAGTGAGTTTGCACGATTTGCAACTAATGCGCGACGCGCTTTCGGTGCGTATTTACCACGTTCCGCCTCCCTGATTGCCCATACTCGTACCAGAAGGGACTATTACCTCTGCCCATTACCCTGCTGTTTACTCAAACACATTACGAGAGACTGACACTTTCGGCTTTTATCGTGTCAGTTTCATCCCGAGTCGGTGCAAAAAGTAGGCCCCGGCGTGTTATCAATAGCGGTGAAACTAAACAAAACCAAAGGTTTCAGGTACTTCCACATCACCCGACTGGACGGCACCACGGACGACGTCAGTTTCCGCAAGTGCGTCGACGCGGCGTTTCCCGGGTTCGGCAGGGGGGACCGTGCTTTGAACGGGTCCGGGAGTTCCGACGCCGCGGCTCGGCGAGACGGCGATTCCGCGAATTCCTTCGGCAATCGAAATTTAGGAAAAAAACCCAACCCCGCCGCGATGCTCACCAGGCTGATCACGGACCAGGACTCGGTGCGGGGGGTGTTGCGAGTGTTACGGAAAGATTCAGAGGTGTTACAGACAGATTCCGATACGCATCAAGACACCAACAGTGACGAATACGAATCGTCACATTCCCAAAACACGCGAGTTCTGAACCCCGAGCTGGACAAAACGCACGTCGCCGCGGCGTTCGTGATGATTGGAAAACTGTGTTCCTCCGCCTCTTTTTTGGGATCTTCGGGAATCGAACCGGGGCACGAAACCGTGGTTGCTCTTACCAGCGGCAAGATGTGGGCGGAGCTGGTCCGGCTGGCGAAGGACATGGCAGCTGATGGCCGGCTGGACGCCAGGGCCGCCGCGAACGCGCTTCACGCGGTGGCGCGGATTGCGAACGCGCGGGTTTGGAGAGACGAACGCGAGAATCTCGGCGACGAGAATCGGGGTTTCGAGGACGGCGACATTCGGAACTTATCGCACGACCGAGTTGGTTCCGATGACCGCGACGTCCATGGCAGCACCAGTAGTGCACATAGCAGTTCCAGTGACCACGGAAGCTTCACCTCCGCACACACCTCGCTTCCCGCGCACGTGTACGGGCTGGTGTTAGCGCTGGAGGCGCGCGTGACTCGCGTCGCGCCCGCGATGACCCCCCAAGCCGTGGCGAACGCGCTGTGGGCGTTCGCGGCGCTGCGGTGGGAACTCGGCGAGGAGGCGTGGGAGGCGTTTCAGGTCGCGATCGTGCGGTGCGGAGGGAAGGGTGGTGGTTATGGGAGCACCACCCTCAAGAAACAGGCAAAAGACCGCGGTGTATTATCTAGTGGCCGATTTCTGCAGGCGGACGAACACGGTGTATCTAGTCGCCGACTAACGTTCAACGCGCAGGAAACCGCCAACGCGGTTTGGGCGGTCGCGAAACTGGGCTGGTCCCCCGATGAACAAACCTGGCGCGCGATTGACGAAGCCGTGACCAGGGAAGCCCCGACGAACATGACGTCGTCCGGACTCGCGATGACGTTCTGGGCGTACGCCACGCTCGGGCAGACGCCCGGTGCGTCATTAACTCGTGAGAATTCGAATCTGAATAAAACGTTGGCCGCGGTTGAGTTTGGGATATCCCGACTGTGTGTTCAAAGGAAACTCTCCCCGAGAGACGTTTCCAACCTGCTGTGGAGTTTCGTGACCCTGGAGATTTGCCCGTCAACGGAAACGCGAATCGCGATGGACAAGTACTGCGTCGAGGTATTGAGAGACGCGCACCACAGTACTACTGGCAGTACTACCTCCAGTACTAACTCCAGCACTACCTCCAGTACTAACTCGAGTTACTCCTCTAGTACTAACTCAAGTTACGTCATAACCCCCTCGGACTTGGCGAACCAAGCCTGGGCGATTGGCGCGCTTTGCGGGATTTCCGGTCTCGACGGCGAAGACGGCTACCCGACCAAAGAGTTTCAAAATCGATTCGCCTCGGACGACTGGGTCGAGGCGATCGAAAAAATGGAAACCGCCCTTTGCGAGTGCGGCTTGATGAGCGCCAGGGCCACCGCGAGTGCCATGCTGGGCATCGCCACGAACCACTCGAGGAAAACAAGGGTTAATGACTCGTCAAACGCGAGCGCACAAAACGCCTGGTTCGCGCTTGGTGAAAACTTTGCGGCTTTGTTACGCAACTCATCTGAAAAAGGAACCGACCCGGCGGACCTGGCGAACGTTTGGTACGCGCACGCCGCCGTCGGGGTTTCGCCTAAATCGGAAAATTTAAAACTGCTGCAGCTCGCGACCGCGAGCGCTGCGCCCCTCATGGCCGCCAGGCACGTCAGCACCGTAATATACGCCTACGCGAAACTGGGTTTGGGTGCTGAAAGTGCTGTTTCAAATGAAAGTACTTCCAGTGATAGTTCCAGTGATCGTGAAAGTGACAGCTTTCAAAAGAACGCCTCAAAGAACGGTTCACCTTGTGAAACGTCTCGCGACGTTTTTCTCGCCGCCGTCGCCGTCGCCGCCGCCCGCGTCGCGTCGGGTGACGAAACGTCCGGTGATACCATGA
>Ga0222645_101286_pt1 | contig 11161 bp, 18 predicted proteins | sample AntAcemetagen292_FD_179881 | JGI IMG/M metagenome (GOLD analysis project Ga0222645, IMG submission 179881) | Saline water microbial communities from Ace Lake, Antarctica - #292 | ecosystem: Environmental > Aquatic > Non-marine Saline and Alkaline > Saline | place: Antarctica: Ace Lake | collected...
CAGTCTTTTAACCTAAAACTTAAAGAGTGGAAGTGGTTTAGTCAATTCGATAAAGACAACTTAATTAACTACTTAGCTTGTAAAGATTTTAGAGGTAAAGTTAGGTTTACTTGGGGAGTGTATAATAAATAACAATTAAATAAATAGAAATTATGAAGCAAAGTAGAAAAGATTTTATTATTAGAGCACATAATAGTGCTTGTTGCAAGTGGAAGAAAGAAATAGAGAAGGAATTTCCTAATTTATTTAATCAAGGTTTAGAGGTTAATAGGTGGTATAAAAAACGAGATGGAGGTCTTTGGTTCTTGACAGAGGTAGAGTTTGGTCGCTCATATGGATATGGGTTTGATGCAGATGGTGATTGGGCAGGATTAGAAAAAGAATACAACTACGGATTAGATTTAGTATTAGCTACTATTGCAGAAATAGAAAATGAATTAATACAAGAATGTAATATTAGAGGATTAAAGCCTTCAAACCATAGATGTGTTAGAGATGGAAAGATATGGGATAATAACGTAGGAGGTGAGTTTAAATATGATTTCTCATCAAATTATTTAATTATTGGTGCTTCTATTGCTTTTGAAAAAGGAAAATGGGCAACTGTAATTAAAGAAACCATCACAAAGGAAGAGGCAGAAAAAGAGTTGGGTAAAACAATAATAAACTAAATTAAATAAGTTATGAGTGAGTTAGCAGTAAGTGGTAAGATTAAGCAATTTTTAGACGTTGAAAGCGGAGTTGCAAAAGCAAGTGGTAAAGAATGGAAGAAGCAAAACTTCCTGATATCAAACAATGATGGGTACGAAGGCAAGGAGCAAGTATTCTGCTTTGAGGTTTTCGGTGAGGAAAAAGTAACAAACCTTACAAAGTTCCAAAAAGTAGGTGATGAAGTTAGTGTTCAATTTAATATTGGATGCAACGAATGGAAAGGAAAGTACTTTACGAGTTTGTCTGCTTGGAGGATTGAGAAGAAATCATCTGAAGAGGTGTCAAATCAAGCTCCTGAGCAATCTTTAGTCGAAGAGCAAGATGACCTACCCTTTTAGTAATTAAAGGTCTTAAAAGGGAGATATTAGCTTATCTCCCTTTTTTTGGCTTTATTCTTAAATAACCTCAGATGTTAAATATATTTATTATACATTTGCTAAACAAACAAAAACAGAATTATGAAATTAACCAAAAGAAAAGGCTTTAACTTTTTCAGAAGTTACTACGATGTTTACAACGAATTAGAAAATGACAATGATAAGGTAAAATTTATTGATGCACTTTTAGATAGACAGTTTTTAGGTGTTAAACCAACTCAACTAAAAGGTATGTCTAAATTCGCTTACATAAGTCAAACCAACAGCATAGACAGTCAGGTAAAGGGATACGAGGATAAGACAGGTAACACATTACTACCCTTAGAGGAAGAATTATTTACCCCTACCGAAGGGGGTAGGCAAGGGGGTAGGCAAGGGGGGTCAGTACCCCCTACCCTACAAGTACAAGTAGAAGTAGAAGTAGAAGTAGAAGAGAAAGTAAAAGATAAAAGATTGTTTGATTTTGAAACCTTTTGGAATATCTACGATTACAAGGTTGGAAGAAAGGATGTAGAAAAGAAGTTTATAAATCTTAGCCAAGAAAAAGTAGATAAGATTTTATTGGTGGTTTCTGACTACGTAGCTTCAACCCCAAACAAGAAATACAGAAAAGGATGTTTAGCTTGGTTGAATGGTGAAAGATGGAATGATGATTTATCAGGTGGAAGTAAATTTGAAAAGGGAGCAATACAAAAACAACAGAAAAGAAAAATATCATTTTAATGAACAACTTTATAAATTGGGAGGCTTTAGACCTCAAGAAACAAAGCGGTAAGGAAAAAGTATCTTGCCCAACGTGTCAGTCAGAGAAGCAAAGAAAAGGAGATACTTCTATTCAAATTAACCACGCTGAAGGCTTTGGAAAATGTTTTAGGTGTGAGTCATTAACTTTTAGAGAAGATGAGAGTAAAGAGGTTAAAAACAAGCAATACAAGTTACCTGTTCAGACTTGGAAGAATCACACAGAACTTTCAGACAACTTGGTTAAGCATATAGAATCTACACGAAAGATTAACCAACACACTCTAAATGCTATGAATATCACAGAAGAGATGTTCTACCAACCGAAGAAAGGAAAAGAGGTAAATAATTTAGTGTTTAACTACTTTGAGAAAGACGTGTTGGTCAATAAAAAGTATAGGGACAGCCAAAAGAACTTTACACAATCTTCAGGGACACGCTCAATATTCTACAACATCAACGCATCTATCGGGGAAAATGAGGTTTGGATTACTGAGGGAGAATTTGATGTTATGGCTTTGCACCAAATAGGAATTAAGAATGCAATATCTGTCCCCAACGGAGCAAATGATAATGACGACTATTGGATAAACTCAAAAGAGTACCTTAGAGACGTTAAAAAATTTATTATAGCTGTAGATATGGATGAGAAGGGAAAGTCTCTTAGGGATAAGATTTCGCAGCGTCTCGGGCGTTATAGATGTGAGTTCGTGGAGTGGAAAGGTAAAGATGCTAACGATGACCTAATTTCGGGTGATTTAAGAGAATCTGTAAAAGGAAGAACAAGATTTCCCGTTAGCGGAACATTTAGCGTATCTGACCTGAAGAGTGGTATATTGGATTTATACGACAATGGACTTCCTGATACGTTAAAACCAAAGGGATATTATTTTAGGGAGTTTAGGGATTGTTTCTCTATGATGAGGGGTCAATTAACAGTTGGTACGGGTATTCCATCTCACGGAAAGTCTAACTTTACAGATTGGTTAGTTCTTAACTTGATAAAAGACTACGACATGAAGGGTAGTTGGTTTTCACCTGAGCATTCACCTATGAAACTTTACCACACAAACTTAATGGAGAAGGTAGTTGGCAGGAACTTTTGGAAAGACACGCAAACTACTCAAGGAGTTGCTACAAGAATAACCAAACCTGAGATTGACGCTTATGAGAAATGGGCGAACGAAAAGATATACCTTACGGGTGCAGAAGGCTCTACCTTACCTACTTGGGATTGGATTCTTGAGAAGTTTAAGGAGCAGATGATTTCCTACGGAATTGACATATTCGTAATTGATGCGTTTAATAAAGTAATACTTCCAAAAGGAAATAAGATTGATATGATTAACGAGGTTCTAACCAAGTTGACTCACTTCGCTCAGTCCAATAATGTTTTAATTATTTTAGTTGCCCACCCCACTAAAATGTATAAAAATGATGAAGGTATTTATGATGTACCCGACTTGTATAGTGTTAGTGGTTCTGCTGACTTTAGAAACCAAACTCATAACGGATTTACAATATACAGAAGTTGGGAGGACCAAGAGAAAGGCATTGAGGAAGGCACTACTTTCTACAATATGAAAACTAAGTACAATTTTCAAGGCAAGATAGGCTCTGCTGTTGATTTTAATTACTGCCACACTAACGGCAGATATTACGAAAAAGGAACTGAAGAGCCTTTATTTAGCCTAATAGATGGCGATGTAAAGGAGGTAAAGGAAATTCAGAAAGAGGTTATACCAACAATGTCACCTGAACAAGCATTTGATTTTTAATTAATACAAACAATAAATATGAAAACAGAAGTAACTTACAGTAGCGAAGAAGTAAAGTCAAATATTAACAAGTTAAACAGTAGATTGGACCAAATGAAAAGCGAAAGAACGGATTTATCTAAATCAATAAACGAGGTAAAGAAGCAGATAATTTATTGGGAAGAGTTTGATATTAGTCAAATAAAATTATTTTAGTATGAATCTTGATTTTCTACCCGATTTTATAACAATGACGAATGCCTGTGAAAAATCAGGCTATGTTGTAAAGCTAATTCCTACAGATAAAGGATTCTTGTGCGATGTGTATTTTCAAAGGAAGCATATTCACACGGGTTCTAAGTATTTTGATAGCTGTATGGAGGCTCAGAAGGAGAGTTATTCACAGATATATAAAAGACTGTTTAAAACTAATGATTAATGACAACAAAAACAAATGTATATTGCAATATAATTAAACACAACAATTATGAGTGTAAATTTTTTAAGTAAAAAGAATCAGCAATTAATAATAGACCAATACGCAAGTAACAAGTCAAGGAAAAAAGTTCAAGAGGAACTTAGTGATTTTTTAGGTGTTACCGAAAGAACTATAAGAAACTACGCAAAAGAGCTTTCCCTTAGCATTAAGGCTTCTAACTTGGTAGATGACAAAATTATGGTTTATGACATTGAAACAAGTAGAACTGAAGCAACCGTTTGGTGGACGGGTAAGCAATACATAAACCACAAACAGTTAAGAACAGAGCCTAAAATTATAAGTATTGCTTGGAAGTGGGTTGGCGAAGATAAAGTTCATTATTTAACTTGGAATAAGGAGCATTGTGACAGAGATATGCTAAGTAGGTTTTTAAATGAGTACAACAAGGCTTCTATGGTTATAGGTCAAAATAACAACTCTTTTGATAACAAATGGGTAAATACACGAGCAGCAAAGCACAAATTAAGAGTGGATAGGTATGTAAAGTCTTTTGACATATATAGAATGGCAAAGAGATATTTTAGATTACCTTCTTTTTCTATGGCTTATATGGCTAATTATTTTGGTTTAACACTAAAACAGTCTCACGAAGGAATGCATATGTGGGATATGATAGAGTATGGTAATGCTTCACAACAAAGAGAGTATTTGTCTAAAATGGTTGATTATAATAAAGGAGATATCGTAACTACCGAGGAGCTTTATATGACTTTAAAACCTTACTTTGGAAGTGTTACTAACAATGCTGTTAAACAAGGTCTACCTAAATGGGCGTGTCCTGTAAGTGGCTCTTTAGATGTGAGTCTACTTAAAACAATATTTACAGAACAAGGAACTGTTCAAAGAATATTGTTCTGTGAAGAAACTCAACATCAATACAAGGTTAGTAATAAGTCTTATATGGATTTTTTACAAAGAAGAATGATATCATAATATGACACATAAAATAATATCACCACTATTTGTAACGCTATCAAGAAAGTCTAAGCCTGATAAGAAGGTTTCTTTAAACTTAAATGTTTACAGGAATCTTCATCACGCAATCAATTCTCAAGCTAAGAAGCAATACTTTAAGGATATGAGGGGTCAGTTAGAGGGATTAGTTATAAAGACTCCCGTAGAGATTACTTATCAAGTATTTAAGCCTACTCTAAGGATGATGGATAAGATGAATGTAGTAAGTATAGTGAGTAAGTTCTTGCTCGACTCCATAACCGATTATGGTTGTTGGGAAGATGATTCGGATAACTTTGTAAAAACAGAGACTGTCCTTCCTACAGAATTAGATAGAATTAACCCAAGAGTAGAAGTAACAATAAAAGAGATATGTTAGAGAAATTAGCGGTACATCACACTTTATGGTTGAAGATGTTGAGTAATTTAGGTTGTGAGTATGAGCTATCTCAAGACTTAGTTCAGGATATGTACCTAAGATTACATAGACTTGTAAAAGATGAAAAGACTATTATGTATGGAGATGATGTAAACAAGTATTTTGTTTATCGAGTGCTATTTAATATGTATTCTACAACAATGAAGAAGGATAGTAAATATAACTTTGTAGATGCAACTGACCAACACCTATCACCTACTGAAGATTACAATATAGATGAAGACAAGTTCTTTGAAGGGTTGCTTAATAATATAAAAGACCACGTTGAGAAGTGGGATATGTATGACAAAGCACTTTTTAACCTATATTTTGGCGTTATAATCAACAAAAACAATAAAAGCATAGATACACCAAGAAGTTTGCGTTCGGTTGCTAAGAAGTGCAATTTAGGTCTATCATCTATACATCAGCAGATTAAAAAGTACAAGGAGAATATATCTGAAGAGTTTTACGAAGAAATACAAGATTATTTTAATAAAGATTTTGGTAATTCAATATAATTTTGTAGATTTGCTACAAGATGTGATACAAGTTCTTTTACCTTAACAAATACGACCTACTTTAGCACAACGCCCGAACTATTAAGGGAAAAGGAATGATGGAATCTACCCGCTAAGGTAGTAATATTTTAAAGGTATTGTAATTGTATTATTGAATAACATAATTGTATGGAGAGTTGACGTTTTATATAAAATCAGTCGCTCGGTTATAACGGATGACTCTCTGACAATTTATAAACCAAAACAAATGAAGAAAGATAGTTATTATTCAGAATTAGAATCACAAGGTTACTACGAAACAATAGACAAACGCTCTAAAGACTACAGAGAGTATAAGGAATGGAAAGCCTCTTTTCCAAAAGTAGATTACACAAAGTTTAACGAAAACGTATCTAAAGAACCTAAAGGTCTTGGAGATATTGTAGCTAAGGTTACGGAAGTCACGGGCATTAAGAAGGTTGTTAAGTTCTTAGCAGGAGATGATTGCGGATGTGATGAGCGTCAGGCTAAATGGAACGAGATACCTATGTTTAAGCGTAAGACTCCTGAATGCATTAAGGAAGACGACTACAACTACTTAATTAACTTTTTCAAGACCACTGTAAGTAAGGTCAATATGAGTGATTACTCAAGGATTGTTACAATACACAACTACATTTTTAAAACCAACGAGCCTACAAGAACAAGTTGTAATTCTTGTGCTGCAAAGATAACAAATCGACTAAAAATATACCTAAACACCTACAAGTAATGTCACCTGAGAATACGCAAGAGTATATAACCGATTACTATTACGCAGCATTAGAGGAATTGTCTCACGGAACTTCAAGAGCAGAGCTTGTTGAGATGGTTAAGCAGTTTGAGCAAGATGAGGACTATTTGGCTTGTGCAGGAATAAAGAAGGCAATCGAGTTCTCTGATATGCAAGTATTAACTCAGACAATAGTAAAGATAAAAGAAACAAACAACATAAAATTTATAGATGAAGATTAATCAAAGATTAGTAAACAAAATTGTATTAAACATAGAGCGTATATCGGGAGAAGCTATATTTACCAAGAGCCGTAGAGAGAATAGCGTAATGACGAGAGCTTACTTTTGCTGGGTATTAAAAGAGCGTTACGGCTCTAACGACAGAGAGATTTCTGATATCTTCAACAATAAGGGCGTAAACTATGATAGAAGCTCTATATACACCTCTATTAGTAAATTTGATATATATATGAGTAATTACTTATTTATGCGTAACTTGCACAGTGACTTTTGCAGTGCAACGAGAGATAAGAAAGTTGAGCTTCTTGATTTGATTTACGATTCAATACAGTTGCCTGAAGAGGACTTTTTAAATAAGATTAGGGAGAGTATTATTGTTCCTGCAAAAGTTATTCAGCAAGAACCCGTCAGAGATAGCGTGTTAAAGGTTTCGAATATGCTTGAAGGATTGACATATGAGCAGGAATTAGATGTTTTAGAAACTCTTAATATTAAGATAAGAGCCTACTCTTGGAAGAATAAAGACAGTACTAAAGTGTTTGTGGGAGGTGGTATAGTAGATGCTTTTTAACTCAAGGGTGTATTAATAGTAGCGTAGATAAATTAATAAATTAAATAAATACAAAATGACTGATAAAAAATTAAAAGAATTGATAGAAGATTGTTGTAATGATATATTTGACAGATTAGAGCCTTTAGCTAATGTGAAATCACGTTTATACACAAGCTTAAAGGCAGCTATTAATAATACACTTTGTTGTAAAACGTCTTGCGGTAAATGTAATGATAGTGGATTAATAGAGGAAACAAATGAGTTTAGAACTTACTTATGTGACTATTATAATAATTAGCAATATGCTTTACAACTTTTAGGTTTAAAGATTGTTGCGGATATTAAAGTGAATAGATAATAAATAAAATAGAAACAAAATGACTAAAGAACAAAAAATAAAACAAATTTTAGAAAAAAGAGGATGTTATAATTTGGATATTGTAAAGGAAATTGAAGAAGTGTATAAACAAGAACGAAACGAGCAATTATCTTTAAACATTGTTGGTAATAGTAAAAAAGAAGAAATAACTTTTAGCAGGCAAAGTAAAGCTAAAATTTTTAACACTAAAACAGGTCTTTGGGAAATTATATAAACTTTTTATTGTTACCAACATCTGTATAAAATTGCGTTTTAATGCATTTTATAGTAAGTTATAAAAACAGAACACCCTTTTTTTAGTTATATTAATATGAGTAAATCAGAAGAAATTAAAAGTACAGATGGCAGGAAAGGCAACTCCGCTAAGAAGTCTATACCTAAGCTACCTATACCTAACAATGAAAGGTCTAACACCCCTGCGATGAATGGAGCTAAGAAGAGCAGAAAGAAGCAGTACGCCAAGAAAGCTATTAAAAATATATTTGGAAGTGAAGTAAATGCCTTTGAGTCTATCGCTAAGTCAGCGGAGAAAGGTAGTTACAATCATATGAAGTTGCTTATTGATTTAGCTTATGGTGATGAGAAAGATGTGGCTGAAGTAGGAAAGTCTGCACCAATTATAAACTTCTTTGGAGATAGTGACGTTGGAAAAAAGGTCAAGGATAAAGTTATAGACATAACCACAAATCCAAGAACAGATGATTAATAAAAAATGGGAAAATATAGAGGGGTTTAATGATTACTTAGTAAGTAACTATGGAGAGATATATAGTAAAAAATCTAAAATAATTATGAAATCCTCATTAAATAGTGATGGTTACAAGCAACTAAGAATAGGCGGTATATCTTTTAAGGTTCATAAATTAGTAGCTACAGCTTTTCTAAATCATAAATCTTCAGGTCAGAATAGAGGATTGGTTATAGACCATATAGATAGAAATAGGTCTAATAATCACATATTAAACCTTAGAGAAGTTTCACCAAGAAATAATAGACTAAACTATACTACAAATAAAGCACCTACATCTAAATTTACAGGTGTTTGTTGGGATAAAAGCAGGAACAAATGGTTTGCAAGCATTAAGATTGACAGTAAGCAAAAGAATTTAGGTAGATTTGATTGTGAAATTGAAGCGTCTAACGCATACTTATCTAAACTAAAACAATTAAATGAATAGTAAAGTAACTATACATAAGAAATATATGCCTCTGTTTAAGGATGAGTCAAGGTATTTTGTAATCACAGGAGGAAGGGGTAGTAGTAAGAGTTTTAGTGTAACTGTTTTTTTATTAAACCTAACATACGAGGCGGGTCACAAGGTTTTATTTTCAAGATATACTATGGTGTCAGCTCATACATCGATTATGCCTGAATTTATAGAAAAGATTGACATAATGGGTGTGCAGGATGATTACAGAATTACTAAAGATGAAATAATGAACCTTAAGACAGGTAGTAGTATTATATTTAAGGGAATAAAGACATCTTCAGGAAATAACACAGCAGCACTTAAATCTCTTAACGGTATTACTACATTTGTTGTAGATGAGGCAGAGGAATTAGTAGACGAGGCTACTTTTGATAAGATTGACTTTTCCATACGTTCTCAGCTAAAGCAGAATAGGGTCATTTTAATAATGAATCCGACCACTAAAGAGCATTGGATATATAAGAGGTGGTTTCAGTCAGAAAGTGTCTTAGACGGCTCTAATTTGACTAAGAACGGAGTTACTTACATACACACAGATTACAGAGATAACAAAAAGAATCTTTCAGCGTCTTTCTTGCAACAGATTGATACGATGAAGCGTAAACGACCTGACAAGTATCAGCACCAAATTCTTGGAGGATGGTTAAACAAAGCTGAAGGTACGATTATCAAGAGATGGAAGGTAGGTGACTTTATCCCAACAGAACTTACTTGCTATGGGCAGGATTTTGGATTCTCAGAGGATTTAACGACACTTGTTAAAATTTCGGTAGACAAACACGCTCGAAAGGTTTGGATTAAGGAGGTGTACGGAAAGAAGGGTCTAAGCACGTCAGAGATTTCTGTATTAAATAAGAGAGAATGCGGTATGGATTTAATTATATCAGACAACTCTGAACCCCGACTTGTGAATGAATTGAAAGTGTTGGGTCTTAACATAAAACCAACTATAAAAAAGAAAGGTAGTATATTATCAGGAATTGCGTTGATGCAGGACTACGAGATTATAGTAGATAGGAATGCCCACGGAATAATAAGAGAGCTTAACAATTACGTTTGGAAAGAGAAGGGAGAAGTTCCTATTGATAAATTTAATCACTTTATGGATGCGATTCGTTATGCGATGATGTATTTAATTCAAGGAATAAATAGTGGCGTTTACGTAATTAGATAGAGCGTTTAATATGATGCTATAATTTATGTTTAATATAATACCCCGTGTTTAACATAATACCCCGTGTTTAACATGACGGGGGGTGTTTAACATGACGGGGGTGGTCTGACAGAATGTCACGTGACAAAATGACACTGACAGATTGACAGTGACAGATTGTCACAAAAACAATATTTGAATAAAACAAATAATTAACAAAATTTAACACGTTATTTTTAACGATTCTAAATAATAAAATAAAGTTGTTATAAATTTGCATATTAAATTAATTTGTTGTTTGTCATCTACTTTTTTAATCCAATTGATAAAGGCTAAATTTTAAGCGTATTTTAACACGTTTTAAAGCAATTATTTAAGCATAGTTGTGCTGTGCTATTGATTAGAATAAATAAGTAAAAGAACTTATACAAAAATAAGTTTTATTGCTATGTTGTCATAACATCAAAAAAGTATTTTTGTTCTGTTTTAAAATTTACTTTGTACTTAAATTAATTATTTATGTAACTATTTGACATAAAAAAACCCCTTAAAAGTTAATTTAAGAGGTTTTAAAGTGTTATTTGTTTAGTTGTATGTTGGTAATTATAAGGCATAAAAAACCTCTTAAAAGTTAATTTAAGAGGTTTTTTATTGCTAACTATTTATATAGTTTTATTTGTTTTTTAAGTTTAATTATATTCTCATTTGCGGTCGTTTTACCTTTGTTTATTGTTAAAAGTATCTTGTCTGATTTCTCCCTACCTATCAAAGAAATCAATTCTATTGATAATTTTACCCAAATCTTATTGTTTTCGTTTAAATGTATCATTTTATTGTGTTTTTACTCGTTTCTAACAGAACCCCAAATAATAGCCTGATATTCATAACCCTTTA
>Ga0222645_101291_pt1 | contig 11144 bp, 9 predicted proteins | sample AntAcemetagen292_FD_179881 | JGI IMG/M metagenome (GOLD analysis project Ga0222645, IMG submission 179881) | Saline water microbial communities from Ace Lake, Antarctica - #292 | ecosystem: Environmental > Aquatic > Non-marine Saline and Alkaline > Saline | place: Antarctica: Ace Lake | collected...
AAGCGTGTTCACCAATGGTGCGGTTTGACGCGGGGCAGGGGCCGCGGGCAATCCGGACATTGCGCGGATAACGGGCAAAACAAACACATGTCCACACACCATTGCAGACACCGGATTTCCAGGCAGGCCGATCATTGCTGCCGTTCCGATGCGCCCCGCCATTAACGGTTTTCCGGGCCGCATTGCCACCTTGTAAAACGCGCGGTCCATGCCGCGGTCAGCAGCCACTTGCCCCACCAGATCATGGTCGCCGACCGAAGCGCCACCAATGGTCACAATCAGATCTGCATCTTTCGCAAGATCGAACGCAAGCATAAGTGCGGGCACATTATCGCGTGCAATCGGCAGCAGCCGGGTGTGCGCCCCGTTGGCATCAAGCAAGGCTGCGAGCCCGTAACTGTTGGACGCGATAATCTGCGCGTCGTTTGGCGTTTCGCCGGGTTGGACCAATTCGTCGCCAGTCGCAATAATGGCAACGACGGGTTTGCGTGAAACGGGCACCATCGCGATGTTCATCGCGGCCAAAAGCGCGATATCGGATGCGGTCAGCACACGCGGACCGGCAATAATATCGCCCATTGCAAAATCATTTGCGGCAGGGCGCACATACGTTTTGGGATCAAGGGTCTCGGATAAGACAATTGTATCGCCGCTGCGGGTCACATCTTCTTGAATGACCACGCGGTCTGCCCCTTTTGGCAAGGGCGCACCTGTAAAAATGCGCACCGCCTGACCGCTTTTCAGTTGCCCGTCAAACGCATGGCCCGCTGCCGCTGCACCGATGACGGTCAATGTTTTGCCAGCAACCGCATCACGTGCCTGCACCGCGTAACCGTCCATTGCCGAGGCCGCGAAGGGGGGCTGATCGCGGGTGGCATGCACGTCATGCGCCAGAACACGGCCCGCCGCTTCCCGCAGGGGTACGCTTTCAATGCCTATCGGGGCGACGAGATCAAAAAGATGTGCGAGTGCTTGGCTTGTGGTGATCACGTGGTGTCCTGTTCCGTGTTTACTGGGGTCTATTTCCGCGCCGTATTGAGCCAAAGGTCGGGCCAGCGCACATCAATTTTTCTATAAAGCATGGCAAACGCTGGCTATGGGGTTTTGAACAATCCCGACTTTCCACCATCCTTCAACGTGACACGAATGCCGCCGATTTCCATATCTTTTTGCACGGCTTTGACCATGTCATGTACAGTCAGGGCGGCAATTGACACGGCTGTCAGAGCTTCCATTTCCACGCCAGTTTGTCCCTTGGTTTTGACGGTCGCGGTAATCCGCACACCGGGCAAGGCAGGGTCCGGAGTCAGGTCTAGCGTCACCTTGGTAATGGGCAACGGATGACACAGCGGGATCAGGTCGGATGTTTTTTTGGCCCCCATAATGCCGGCGAGGCGCGCAATGCCCAGCACATCGCCCTTGGCCGCGCGGCCATCTGTTACCAACGCCAATGTGTCGTGGGTCATCGTGATGTACCCTTGGGCCACGGCAATCCGGTCGGTGACGTCCTTGTCAGAAACATCAACCATATGTGCCTGACCCGCGGCGTCAAAATGTGACAGCGTGCCGGTCATCACTGACCGCCTGCGGTCAACGGGTTGGCAAGCAACCGGCGGGTGGCTGCGGCAACATCATCTTGCCGCATCAGGCTTTCGCCAATCAGAAATGTGCGCGCACCGTATCGGGCCATATCGGCCAATTCGTCCGGACCCGACAGTCCGCTTTCGCACACGATCAACCTGTCGGCAGGCACCAGTTTGGACAGGGTGCGCGTGGTATCAAGCGTGGTTTCGAATGTCTTGAGATTGCGGTTATTGATCCCCATCAGGGGGGATTTCAACGCACATGCGCGCTCAAGCTCTGGCGCATCGTGCACCTCGATCAGGACATCCATGCCCCATGCCGATGCGGCGTCTTCAAGTTCGGCAGCTTGGGCATCAGACACCGACGCCATGATGATCAAGATGCAATCGGCGCCCAATGCGCGGGCTTCCGCAACCTGATAGGTATCGTACATAAAATCCTTGCGCAGGGCAGGCAGATCAACCGCTGTGCGGGCGGCAACGAGGTAGGCGTCGTCGCCTTGAAATGACGGACCATCGGTAAGAACAGACAAACAGGTTGCCCCGCCTGCGGCATACGCGCGGGCCAGGTCCGGCGGGTTGAAATCCGGGCGGATCAATCCCTTTGACGGGCTGGCTTTTTTAATTTCGGCAATCAAGGCATAGCCGGTTTTTGATGCGGCGTGCAATTTTTTGGCAAAGCCGCGCGGGGGGCTGGCGGCCTGCGCGCGCGCCTCTATGTCGGACAGCGGCACAGTGGCCTTGCACGCAGCGATATGGTCAAGTTTATAAGCTTTGATTTTTTCAAGTACGTTCATGACTGACCCTGTGTAATTTCCGCCAGCTTTTCGATGCAGGCTTTTGCGGCACCGCTGTCAATGCTTTCACGTGCCATTTCAACACCTTCGGGCAAAGACGTCACCTTGTCCGCAACCATCAACGCGGCCGCGGCGTTTAACAGCACAGCATCGCGGTATGCAGAGTGTTCGCCGTTCAAAAGCGCACGAAACGCGGCCGCATTATCTGCAGGCGTGCCCCCTAAAATATCGCGAAACGGATGCACAGGTAAACCGGCATCTTCGGGGTGAACCTCGCGGCCTGTGATTTTACCATTTTCCAACACGGCAACTTGTGACGCCGCAGAAATTGCGAGTTCATCAGTGCCGTCACCACCATGAACCAGCCATGCTTTTTCCGACCCGAGCGCCAGAAGTGTCTCGGCCATCGGGAATATCAGATCAACTGCAAACGCGCCCGTCAGTTGCCGTTTGACGCCCGCAGGGTTCGTCAGCGGACCCAAAATGTTGAAAATGGTCTTGCAGCCCAGTTCCTGACGCACCGGCATGACGTGTTTGATTGCGGGGTGGTGCATCGGGGCCATCATAAACCCGATCCCTGCATGCGCGATGGCGCGTTCGACAACCGCGGGGCCAACCATGACATTGACGCCCATTTGTGCCAGCGCATCGGCGGCACCCGACAATGACGACAGGTTTTTATTGCCGTGTTTGGCCACAGGCACCCCTGCGCCAGCCACAACAAATGCGGTGGCTGTTGAAATGTTCAGCGTGCCTTTGCCGTCACCACCGGTGCCGACGATGTCGATTGCCCCGTCGGGGGCTTTCACCGGAATACACTTTGACCGCATGACCGCGGCAGCGGCGGCATATTCGGATACAGATTCGCCGCGCGCGCGCATCGCCATCAACAATCCACCGGTCTGGGCTGCGGTTGCGGTGCCGTTGAACAGTTCTTCAAACGCCATTTCGGCCTGCGCACGAGACAAAGGCCCCTCTGACGCGGCATAAATCAGGGACTTCATTGCATCGCTCATGCGGACACCTTCAATGTATCGGTAAAGTTTTGCAGCAACTTGTGACCGTGTTCGGATTTGATGCTTTCCGGGTGGAATTGTACGCCATGGATCGGCAGCGTTTTGTGCTGCAAACCCATGATCATGCCATCCTCAAGCTCTGCGGTGATTGTCAGGCAATCGGGCAGGGTGGCGCGGTCGACGATCAAGGAATGATACCGCGTGGCCTGAAACGGGGTGGGCAACCCGGCAAACAATCCTGTGCCTGTGTGGTGCATTGTGCCCATCTTGCCATGCACGATTTCGCCTGCGCGCACAACTTTTCCGCCGAACGCCTCGCCGATGGTTTGATGACCCAGACACACGCCGATCAGGGGGGTGCGGGTTTGTGCCGCTGCATGTGTCAGCGCAAGACAGATCCCCGCTGCTGCAGGATCACACGGTCCGGGTGACAGCATGATCCCGGCAGGGTTCATCGCCATGGCCTCTTCGACATCAATCGCATCATTGCGGCGCACGACAACGTCGGTCCCCAATTCGCCAAGGTAATGCACCAGATTATAGGTGAAACTGTCGTAATTATCGATCAAAAGAAGCATGACTTGGCCCAAGTGGTAAATTAGGGGCTACCGATTATCGGGCACCTCGCTGTATATGTAGCCCTACATGGGACGACTGACACCTTACCGTCAAGTCCATGAAGACAGACAAGACAAAAGCAGGGGGCGTTTGGCGTGTTAAAAGGATTATTTGCAGGTGGCACAATGGGCGTACTGGTTGGCGGAGCTGCTTTAACCGTGGCGTCGCTTGTGACGCAACAGCCCGCTGGCAATGCACCACCCGCAGCCCCGCAAGTGACCGCACCCGTCGCAACGGCGGATGTAACAAGCACGACACCCGCACCATTTGACGCAGGGCCAACCATGACCGCGCCACAGGTTGATACCGCGTCGTCACCTACCACCACTGGCGCTGTCACCGCACCTGCCGCGCAAACCGATCCCGCATTGGTCGAAACAGCGCCCGCAAATGTGCCGCAGACGACTGCTTTGACCGCGCAACCGGTGGCACCTGAAAATTCCAGCGCGCCGCGTATCACGGCATCAACCGAAGAACCGGTGCTGCCCAATCCACAGTCTATTGCCCCACAAGTCCCCGCAAGCGAACAGGATTTGACACTGTCAACTGCGCCAGCCGCACCGCCTGCGCCGGCCCAAGCCGTGCGCGTCACTGATCCGGCTACGGTGGCTGTGCCAGATAGCGATATACCCGATGCCGATGTGTCCGATAATGGCGTGCTTGATATTGCGGTGCCGCAGGTTGTGGTGATTGATACCGCGCCAAAGCAACAAACCACGCCACAAGATATCACCACCCCCGCAATGTCCGGTGGAACGGCAGGCGTGCGTGTGAACCGGCTTACAGGCACCGATGGCGCAGTTGTAGAATCCAGTTCGGTGCCCACCACTGCAAACCCCGATGCGCCAGCGCTCGTGCGGTTCGGGACGGTTTTTGAAAACACAGATACGAAACCCCTTATGGGGATACTTTTGCTTGATGACGGAACCATGAACGGCGCAAGTGCGGCGGTCGGGTCTTTGCCGTTTGATGTCACTGTGGTGATTGACCCCACCGCGGCGGATGCGGTCGACCGTTTGGCAACCTACCGTGCAGCGAATATCGAAGTGGGCGTTCTTGCGGTGCTGCCGCAAGGGGCCACGCCCACGGATGTCGAAATCGCATTCGAGGCAATATTTACCGCCTTGCCTGAAACTGTTCTGATGCTGGACACTGGCAATCGCGGCTTGCAAAATGACCGCGCGGTTACAACACAAGCCATGATAGGGCTGGCGCAAGACGGGCGTGGACTTGTGACGGTGTCCAACGGATTGAACATGGCATTGCGGGCGGCCGAGCAGGCGGATGTCCCCGCAAGCGTTATCTTCCGCGATCTTGATTCCGAAGGTCAGGACCCGCGCGTTATCCGGCGGTTTCTCGATCAGGCCGCATTTCAGGCGCGGCAGAACAGTGGTGTGGTGCTTTTGGCGCGTGTGCGCCCCGATACCATTAGCGCGCTTGTACTTTGGGGCACTGCCAACCGCGCAGGGCAGGTCGACATTGCACCGGTATCAGCAGTGCTTCGCGATCAACAATAATCAGTTGCCGGTGCTGCGGAACATGCCTGCGTCGGCAGCTGCTTTGCGGATCGCGTTGGATTTATGCACGGTTTCCTGATATTCTGACTCCGGATCGCTGTCGTAAACAACGCCACCGCCAGCCTGAATATACAATTTTTCATCCTGTAAAACTGCCGTGCGCAACGCGATGCACATATCCATGTCACCATTCGCGCTAAAATACCCACAACCACCGCCGTAAACCCCGCGCTTTTCAGGCTCCAGTTCGTCGATTATTTCCATTGCGCGGACTTTGGGCGCGCCTGAAACAGTTCCCGCAGGCATACCGGCGAAGAATGCGGATAAACAATCCTGATCGTCGGCCAATTCACCGACAACATTGGAAACAATGTGCATCACGTGGGAATAGCGTTCCACAATAAACTGTTCGGTCGGGCGCACAGTGCCGATTTTGCAGACTTTGCCCGTGTCGTTGCGGCCCAGATCAAGCAACATCAGATGCTCTGCCAGTTCTTTTTTGTCGGCAATCAAATCCGCCTCGTTGGCGGCGTCTTCTTCAGGGGTGGCCCCGCGCGGACGGGTGCCGGCTATGGGGCGGATTGTGACCTTGGTGCCTTTGACTTGCACCAGAATTTCAGGACTGGCACCGATAATCTGATAGCCGCCAAAATTAAAGTAGAACATATAAGGCGACGGATTGGTGCGGCGCAGGGACCGGTACAACGAAAATGGTGGTTCACGAAACTCTTGGGTCCACCGCTGGGCGGGCACCACTTGGAAAATATCACCGGCACGAATATAGTCTTTGGCTTTCTCGACAGCGGCCAAATACCCTTGATGGGTGAAATTGGACACAGGATCGGCCACTGGTTTGGCGTCTTGAAATGCGCGTTGCACGGGCAAGGCGCGATCAAGGGCGCGCTGTGCATCCATCACGCGTTCGGCGGCTTGGGCATAGGCGGCCTTGGCCGTCAGGCCGGACCCTGCCCACGCAGGAGCCACCAAAATCACGTCACCTTTGACACCGTCCAGAACCGCCACCACTGCAGGCCGCAGCATCATGGCATCCGGCAGGCCCAGCGGATCAGGGTTCACATCGGGCAAATGTTCCACAAGGCGGATCATGTCATAGCCCAGATATCCAAACAGCCCTGCAGCCGCCGCAGGCAGATCGACAGGCAGATTGATCCGGCTTTCTGCGATCAATGCGCGCAGGGCCGTCAACGGGTCATCGGTGCAGGGCGCAAAACCGTCATCGTCAAATCGTGCATTGCGGTTCAGGCGACTTTCCGTGCCACGACATTCCCAGATCAGATCGGGGTTCATACCAATGATTGAATAGCGTCCGCGCACGTCGCCACCGGTGACGGATTCAAGCATGAACGCATTTTTACCTGCGTCCACCAGCTTCATCATCAGCGATACTGGCGTATCAAGATCGGCGGCAAGCCGTGCATATACCACCTGATTTTCACCGGCATCATAGGCGCGTGCAAACTCGTCATAGGTCGGGGAAAGTGCCATGTGCCTGCCTATTGCATCTGCGCGTTAACGGCGTTGATCGCAGATTGGTTGACCACAACCTCTGTGCGGGCTTGAACCGTGGCGGCAAAGGCTTCGAATATGTCTTGGGATATACCTGCAGCAGCGGATTCAGCGGCGGCAAGTTTATCGGCGACGGTTTGCGCATCTTGCGCATCCGGTGCGGTAATTCCATCCAGACGCACAACGATTGCGTTTGTGCCATTGTCGATTACACGCACATCACCCACCGCCATGGCGAACACATCTGTCAAAAACCCAGGGGGTGTGCCTGCAATAAAGCTACGGCGCGTCAGGCCGGTTTCGACCACGGATGTGAGCCCCACACTGGCAAAGCCTGTCAACGGCAGGATTTCGGTCGCCGTTTGCGTGGCTTGTGCAATCAACGCCGTTTTTGTGGTTTGGGCGCGCCAATCTGCAATAACTGCGTCACGGACCTCTTCCAAGGGGCGCAGTTGCGGCGGGGTGATTGCGTTCAGACGCAAGGCGAAAACACCGCCGTCCTCCATGTCGGTCAACTGGGCAAAATCGCCAACGGTCAATGCTGCGGCGGCGGTGCGGAACGATTCGTATGCTGCAATACCGGTTTGATCATCTTGCGCCCATGCGATGTTGCCCAAGGCCATATCTGTTTGCGTGGCCAGATCTTCGATCGCGGCGCCACCTGCCAAAAGATCGTTAATCTTGTCGATACTGTCTTGAATAATCCGGATTGCACGTGCGGAGGATAATTCCTCGCGCAAATCGGGCGATGCGTCTTCAAACGTAACTTCCTCTGCGGCCAAAACGGCATTCATCCGAAACAGGGCCGGGCCAAGATCTGTTTCAAACGGGCCAACCACATCGCCGGAATTTGCGGTAAACACTGCGTCGCCTGCGGCACCCAGATTTGCCTGTGCCACATCGCCCATGTCCACATCCGCCAGATCAAGACCGCGGTCCGCAACCAGATCATCAAAACTGCGCGCCGCGTTTGTCAGTGATGCAAGCGCGACATCTGCCGCAGCGGTATCGGCAAACACCAACCGTTCGACAAGACGGCGTTCGGGCCGGACAAATTCAGCAATCCGGTCCTGATACAGCGCACGCAGCACTGTTTCGTCAACGGCCACATCATCCTGAATCATGCTAGGCGTAAGCCATGCGTAAGACATATCGCGCGTTTCGGGACGGGTGAAATCACCCGGGTTCTCCGCGTAATACGCAGTCAGTTCAGTAGGTGATGGTGTGGGAACAGGGGCGGCGAGCGCATCAGCGGTGACCGTGGCCCATGTGATAGCCCTTGCTTCGCCCACAAACTGCGATAGCGCATCCGCATATGCATCGGGCAACGGGGTGCCGCCGACAACCGCACCTTGCAGCAATGTGCGGGCAATTTCCTGACGGATGCCGGTCTCGAATTCGGCCTCGGTCATGCCCGATTGCTGCAATGCAAACCGGTAGGCATCGCGGTCGAATGTGCCGTCGATGCCGCGAAATGACGGAACGCGCAACACTTCATCACGTACACGCGCATCACCCACCGAAACGCCAAGCGCGCCAGCTTCGTTATCCAATGTGCGTTGGGTGATGATCTGGCGCAAGACCGATTGATCAATGCCCAGCTGCTGGGCCTGCTGGAACCCGACAGGAGTGCCGATCTGTGCTTCGAATGCGCGGATTTGCTGATTTAATTCGCGCTGGTATTGGCTGACTGAAATTTGCATGTCGCCAACTGTGCCGACGTTGCGAATGTTCCCCGACAAACCGCCAGTGCCAAACCCCAACAGGCCGACCACCAAAAGGCCCATGATGACCCAAAGAAAATAACGTGGTTTTTGCGTTTTTGCCATGGGGGTTTTCTGCCTTGTTGTCTGGTGTCATGTGCCGCCAAAAAAGGCGTTGCATTTGGATAGGGTGCATGGGCGCAAGGTGCAAGGCCGTGCTACAGGTTTGACAATCTGTTGAACAAAATACCGATCCCCGCACGGTCGATATTGGCAAAGGCAACGCGCACTTGGGATGCGCCGCCTGTATGGCCCGCGGGCATGAACATTGTGCCCGGTAACAGTAACACGCTGGCATCGCGCACCAGATTCTGGGCCAGCTGATCGGATCGCATATCAAACGGGTGCTGAAGATAGGCAAAATATGCGCCGCAGCCTAACAATTTCCAGCCGGTGTCGGCCAGCGCACCAAACCCGTCCGTGATGGCAGCACGCCGGTCCAGAATTTCCAGCCGTTCTTGCGCAAGCCAGTGGCCAAGATTTTGCATACCCCACAGGGCGGCACGTTGCCCGATTTGATTGGGGCAGATTGTGACGGTGTCCAGAAACTTTTCGGCTTCGGCCAGCCGTGCAGCACTTGCGACTATGGCGCCTACGCGGTGGCCTGTCAGGCGGTAGGCCTTGGAAAACGAATATAGCTGGATCAGCGTATCGTCCCAATCGGGGTCCTGAAACAGGTTATGGGGCGCACCTGTGCGGCTGTCAAAGTCGCGGTAGGTTTCGTCGATAATCAGCGCGATCTTGTGGCGGCGGCACAGATCGAAAAACGCCTGCACAACATCTGCGGGATATTCGACGCCGCCCGGGTTGTTGGGGGTGACCAAAGCGATCGCGCGGGTGCGCGGTGTGATCAGTGTCGCGGCGTGAACCGGATCGGGGATCAGGGTCGGACCTGCATCCAAGGCCACCGTTTTTACGCCTGCCATGTCCAGCCACATACGGTGGTTGAAATAATAAGGAACGGGTATGATCACCTCGTCGTCTTGACCGCAAAGTGATGTGATCGCGGCGGCAAACGCCTGATTGCAGCCGGATGTGATTGCAACATTTTCGGGTGCAATAACCCCGCCGTAATCGCGCGACCACTGTGTGGCAACTTGTGCGCGCAACGGGTCAAGCCCAAGAACGGGCCCGTACAAATGGACATCTGCGTCATTGACAACGAAATCTGCTATCGCGTGGCGCATTGCCAACGGGGGCGGATCAACAGGCGCGGCCTGACTGACATTAAGCAGCGGCCTGTCGGCAGGGTGGACAACACCGTCAAGCCAGCGCCGCGCTTCCATGACAGGGGGGGCAAAGGTGGATTGGGTGCGCGTCAGGGCCATTGCAGTGATCCGGTTTAGTCTTTGCCGCGGTACGGTTCGACGTATTGCAGCGCCATGTCCCACGGAAAGAAGATCCATGTATCCTGAGACACGCCCGTGATGAACGTATGCACCATCGGCTCGCCTTGGGGTTTGGCATAAACGGTGGCACAGTGGGCATTGGGATATAATGTGCGCACCACCTCGAGGGTTTTTCCGCTATCGACCAGATCGTCGATGATCAAGATGCCTGTACCATCCCCCATCATGTCTGCATCCGGGTATTTCAACACTTCGGTCGCGCGGCGCTCATCGGCCTGACCGCCACTGGAATGATAGGATTTGACCGAAATCGTATCCACTGTGCGAATGTCGAGTTCGCGTGCGACAATCATTGCCGGCGCCATGCCACCACGGGTTATCGCAACCACCGCCTTCCACGATCCGCCGTCCGGCCCTTTGCCGTCAAGACGCCACGCAAGCGCACGGCTGTCGCGGTGGATTTGGTCCCACGAAATGTGAAACCCTTTTTCATGTGGCAGTTGGTCTGTCATGGCAGGGGTCCTTGGGTGGCGGCACGGTCAAATAAAAAGCGGGCAAAAGTTTTGTGCAGGGTATCAGTTTAGACGGTGGAAATATCAGGGGCGTCGACGGCTTTCATACCGACAACATGATAGCCGCTGTCAACGTGCAACACTTCGCCTGTTGTCCCCGACGCAAGATCGGACAAAAGATAGACCGCAGATTTCCCCACATCTTCGATGGTAACAGTGCGGCGTAGCGGTGAATTCAATTCGTTCCACTTCAAAATGTAGCGAAAGTCACCGATTCCCGATGCCGCGAGCGTTTTAATCGGACCTGCAGAAATGGCGTTCACGCGAATGCCGTCCTTGCCCAGATCCTCGGCCATATACCGGACCGATGCTTCAAGCGCGGCTTTGCAGACGCCCATGACATTATAATGTGGCATCACGCGCTCGGCGCCGTAATACGTAAGTGTCAGACACGACCCGCCC
>Ga0222645_101292_pt1 | contig 11137 bp, 6 predicted proteins | sample AntAcemetagen292_FD_179881 | JGI IMG/M metagenome (GOLD analysis project Ga0222645, IMG submission 179881) | Saline water microbial communities from Ace Lake, Antarctica - #292 | ecosystem: Environmental > Aquatic > Non-marine Saline and Alkaline > Saline | place: Antarctica: Ace Lake | collected...
CAAGAAAAAGTGCCTGTCATTGTCATAATCTGTAGCTCTTAGCTCAAATTGCTGAATAGAAGCACCACCTTCTGCGACAACGGTTTTACTTTCAGAATTTTGTTGTGAGAAAACAGCAGTAATATTTGTATTTCCAAACTGTAATTTTGTTTTTACACCAAATAAACTTTGTGCACCATTAATTAAAGAGTTTTTTATGGGCATTGAAATATTACCAGCTTCGATACCTTGTATGATTCCGTCTTCAGAAAACCCTCCACCATTTTTATAAGCATCAATTTTTTCGCTGACTGCGCTTGCTTTACTTCTTATGTCGGATAGTTTATTACTATTTTTGTCGCCTAATACTTCAGATGCGGATGGTGGTATGAATTGAATTTTTATTAAATTCTGAAAATCGAAAGATGCCTGTGTGTCGTAATTGAAAGTAGCCTCTATACGAGTACCAACTTTTGCACGAACACTTGCATTTATCTGCTGATCAAAATCAAAGGTAAGGTTGCTTCTGTTTTCTTCTGAAATTTGCGGATTGTCTGTGTTTTGATAGATAAAACCAAGCTTTAAATTTAAATTACCAGTGGGTGTTACTTTTACTTCGGTACCACCAAAAATAGTTTCAAAAAACTTATTGTTTACATAATAGGTTGGTAGTAAATCTTTTTGAGCTTCTTCAGCGCCTTTTTTCTTGCTATTTGTTGCACTTACTTTGGTCTTAAAGTATTGCAACATGTCTCTTTTTAAACGGTACTTTTGATATTCTTTTGGTGATAAATAAATAGGAGTTCTTGTGGCATAATTTCCAATTTTTTCAACAATAACGTAGGTGTTCAGCAGCTTGTCAAAAACAACTTCTTTTTCAGCTAAATCATCTAAAAACAAACCTCCTTTTTGAGTACTTTTAAAGTCATACCTCAAATCTACAGCAGGTGCTGTAACGCTAGTAGTATCTTTTTCTGTGTTATTTTGAGCGTGCGTAGCGAAACCTACTGTGAAAGTAATTGTAAGGAATAAAAAAAATCTTTTAAAAAAGGTACTCAATTGATTATAAGTTTTTTAGAGCTAATTTTATAATTTGTTCAACAGTAGCGTCCCCATTTTCTTTTACAATAGCAGTAACTAATTTTTCTGATTGCTTTCTTTGAAAACCTAAGACTTCTAAAGCAGATAACGCTTCATCTTTATTTGTATTGTTTGCACCTGTAGAAATTGCATCAATATCAAACGTCTTTAAGATTTTATCTTTTAAATCTACAATAACTCTTTGCGCAGTTTTTACGCCAATTCCTTTTACAGACTGAATAACAGCAACGTTTTCTGAGGCAATTGCCTGCTGAATTTCTTCTGAAGTCATAGAAGAAAGCATTGTTCTTGCAATACTTGGACCAACGCCAGAAACAGAAATTAAGAATTTAAAAATGGCTCTTTCTGTTTTATTGATAAACCCAAAAAGCGTATGCGCATCTTCCCTTACAGAAAGATGCGTATATAAAATCACGTTTTCATCTGCAGGTAAAGCTGCATACGTATTTAAAGAAATATGCAGTAAATAACCAACGCCGTTGCAGTCTACCACAACCTCTGTTGGGTTTTTTTCTACCAATCTTCCTCTAATTTGTGTGATCATAAAAATCTTTTCAGGCTTCTAAAGTAATACTTTTTATTTGTTGTTCCTTTTTTCTTTTAGCTGCGCATCTACAACTGCTAGAGCAGCCATGTTTACCATTTCGTCTACACTTGCCCCTAATTGTAAAATATGTACAGGTTTGTTAAAACCTAGAATTACAGGTCCAATAGATTCTGCACCTTCTACTTGTTTTAACAATTTATAGGTAATGTTGGCAGATTCTAAATTAGGAAAAATTAAAACATTTACTTTTTTACCATTTAATTTAGAAAAAGGAAACTCTTTTGCGAGCATTTCCGGATTTAAGGCGAAGTCTGCTTGTATTTCTCCGTCTATAACCGTGTCTGGAAAATGACGGTGAATATATGAAACTGTTTCTCTAATTTTTTTAGAAGTTGCAGAATTTGAAGAGCCAAAATTAGAATAAGAAAGCATGGCAATATTTGGTTTCATACCAAACATATTTACAAACTTACCCGTCATTTGTACAATTTTAGCCAATTCTTTAGCTGTAGGATTCTCATTAATAGTAGTATCTGCTAAAAATAAAGGCCCTTGTTTTGTTAACATTAGGTTACACGCTGCAATTCTAGTAACATCTTTGTCTCTTTCAATTAGCTCTAACATTGGTTTTACAACTGTTGGGTAAGGTCTAGAATAACCAGTAATCAAGGCATCTGCCTCACCTTCGTTCACCATCATTGCAGCAAAATAATTACGCTCTCGCATTAATTTTTTTGCTTCAGAGAATGTTCTACCTTTTCTTTGGCGCGTTTTCCAATATGCTTCTCCAAATTTGTTTATTCTTTCTTTTTCTTCGTCTGTTTTTGGATCGATAATAGTAACCTCATCTGTAAACCCAATCTCTTCTTTGAGTTCTAGAATAACATCTTTTCTACCCAATAAAATTACGATGGCTAATTTTTCTTCGTGCACTCTTTGTGCAGCTTTTAAAACATCTAAATGATCTGCTTCCGCAAAAACAACACGTTTTGGATTTCTTTTTGCTCTGTTGTGTAAAAGTCTAATTTCTTTACTACCAGAACCAGAACGCTCCATTAATTCTTCTTTGTATTTTTCCCAATCTGTAATTGGTTCTAAAGCAACGCCAGATTCCATTGCAGCTTTTGCAATTGCTGGTGGAATTTCATAAATTAACCTTGGGTCAAATGGTTTCGGAATAATATATTCTCTACCGTACGTTAAACTTACTTCGTCATAGACAATATTTACCTGCTCTGGCACCGATTTTTTTGCCAAATTTGCCAAAGCATGAACGGCAGCCATTTTCATTTCCTCATTAATTTTGGTTGCTCTAACATCTAAAGCTCCTCTAAAAATAAACGGAAAACCAAGTACATTATTTACCTGATTAGGATGGTCTGATCTTCCTGTAGCCATAATAATATCATCTCTAGTAGCTACTGCAATATCATATTCTATTTCTGGTTCTGGGTTTGCCATTGCAAAGACAATTGGGTCATTTGCCATGGTTAAAAGCATTGCTGGTGTTACCACGTTTCCGGTTGATAAACCGATGAAAACGTCAGCATTTTGCATTGCCTCCTCTAGTGTTTGTAAATCTCTATCGGTTGCAAATTCTGCTTTTTGTGAAGTAAGCGTTTCTCTGTCTTTTCTGATAACTCCTTTGCTATCACACATGACAACATTTTCTCTTTGCACTCCTAATTTTAGGTATAAGCGCGTACAAGAAATTGCTGCTGCACCCGCACCATTTATTACAATTTGTACTTTACCAATGTCTTTTTTTGTAATGTCGATGGCATTTTTTAGGGCAGCTGCAGAAATAATAGCAGTTCCGTGTTGGTCATCATGCATTACAGGAATGTCTAATTCTTCTTTTAAACGCCTTTCTATTTCAAAAGCTTCAGGAGCTTTGATATCTTCTAAGTTAATTCCGCCAAAAGTAGGCGCAATTGCTTTTACTGTTTGTATAAAAAGTTCTACATCTGTTGCATCTACTTCAATATCAAAAACATCAATATCTGCAAATATTTTAAAAAGCAGCCCTTTTCCTTCCATCACTGGTTTAGAGGCTTCAGGACCAATATTTCCCAAACCTAAAACGGCAGTTCCGTTAGAAATTACAGCGACTAAATTACCTTTGGCAGTATACTTATAAACGTTGTTTTTATCTTTTGCAATTTCTAAACACGGTTCAGCAACTCCTGGAGAATATGCCAATGCTAAATCGTGCTGAGTAGCATATTTTTTGGTAGGAACTACGGCAATTTTTCCCGGTTTTGGCTTTGCGTGGTATAATAGGGCTTCGTGTCTTTTTCTAGAATCGCTCATAATTGAATAATAGTTTTTGGGATGTAAATATAAGTTAACTTTTTGATTGCGTATGCCATGTTTTTCAATTTAAAAAGCACCGAAATATAAAGATTTCGGTGCTTAATTATTTTTAATTTAATTGGTTTTAAAAAAATAATGGGATAAAAAATTGAAACAATAAGATTAGTAATACAATTGCAATTGCATTTATAATAACACCTACTCTTGCCATTTGATGTACCTTTATGTGGCCACTTGCAAAAACAATTGCGTTTGGTGGCGTTGCCATTGGAAGCATAAAAGCGCAACTACTTGCCATGGTAACAGGTATTAAAAGGTACAGAACTGGAATGTTCATGCCAATTGCAATGCCTGCTACAACAGGCGCTAATACTGCTATTAGCGCAACATTACTCATCAACTCTGTCATAAACAACATTAAAATAATAAGCGTTACTGCTGTTAATAAAACACTTAGATTTGCTTCGGATATTGTTGCGGCTATGACCTCTACAATACCACTAGAAGACATTCCTTTGGCAAGTGCTAAACCACCACCAAAAAGGATTAAAATACCCCAAGGCAAATTTTTGGTGTCTTTCCATTCTAAAATAAATCCTCCTTTTTTTAAATTGTAAGGAATTGTAAAAAGAGCAATCGCTCCAAAAATACTTATTAAAGTGTCTGTAAGTTTTATTTCGGGTAAATACCCATTAATAACGGTTCTAAAAATCCAAAGAAAAACAACAACTATAAAAATTCTTAAGACCATCTTTTCTTTAAAAGTAATTGCGCCTAATTTTTTTAACGCTGTTTCTATGACGTCATTTGATGCTTTAAAGACCAACCCTTTGGTAGGAAACATTAATTTTACTAAGACCAGATAGATAATAGTAATTAAAACAATAGAAAAAGGCAAGCCAAGAAGCATCCACTTAAAAAATGAAATTTCGGTATTGTACTCATTTTCTAAAAAGCCAATTAAAACAGAATTAGGAGGGGTGCCAATTACTGTTGCAATACCTCCTGCATTTGCAGAAAAGGCAATTCCTAACATTACCGAAAGTACAAAGTTTTTGTCTTTTTTAGTGTACCCTTCTTCATCATCTAATAGCAATTTAATTACCGATAAAGCAATAGGAAGCATTACAACAGTACTTGCAGTATTGCTAATCCACATGCTTATAAATGCTGTAGCAATCATAAAACCCAGAATGACTCTATTGGGTGTTGTGCCTGTTTTTTTTATAATATTTAGGGCTATTCTTTTGTGTAAGTTTACTTTTTCTAAAGCAAGAGCTAGCACAAATCCTCCAAAGAACAAGAACACGATTGGGCTTCCATAATTTACACCAACTTCGTTTATTTGCATCACATTTGTGGAAGGAAAAAGCAAAAGCGGCAATAGTGCTGTAACAGAAATAGAAACGGCTTCGGTAATCCACCAAATAATCATCCATAGTGCAACCGCAATTACAGCATCTGCTTTTGATGAAATAAATTCTATTGACAAAAGTTGTAAAGAGAAAAAGACAAAAGGACCTAAAAACAGCCCTAGTTTTTTTATTATTGAATATTTTTTCATTTTTATGTAGAATAAGCTGCGTGAAAATATTTTAAAAAAAAAGCAGGCAACTAAAATTCAATTATTATAAGAATAAATCTCTTAATTAAATGTTAGCTGCATGCTTATTTTAATGCACTTTTAGTTTTTAAAATTTAAAGCTTAAATTGGCATTCCAACTTGCGCCACTAAGGCCAAATTGCGATACTCTTCTGCTGTAACCAAACATACCGCCACCGTAGTTTGCTGAGTGCTGGTGCCTGTCTGGGTAAACATTAAAAATATTTGCGCCACCAATGCCAATATTTACAGATTCACTTAATTTATAAGAAAGGTTTAAATCGGTTAATATTTTAGAAGCAAATACTTGGTCTAAAGTTTCTAAAGCTCCATCATTCCAAGCATTAGCTACTTGGTTTTCATTTGGATGTACATACGTTACCTCGCCAAATTTTGTGGTATTTAAACCTACCGTAAACTTATTAATTTCATATGTTAAGCCTACAATAACTTTACTTGTAGGTTGTGCAACTTCTAGTCTAGAAACCTCTTCTCTATTAAATAACTGACTTTCAAAACCTTCTAAAAATGCACCTGTTTTAATTTCTGGATTTCCGTTAGCGTCTCTTGGTAAGGTTGTTTTTGTAAAATTACCAGCGGCTGTTGCTGTTAATTTTCCATCTCCTAAATTTGCTCTGTAAGCGAATACTACATCTATACCACTAGTTTTTGTATCTGCTATATTGGTCATAAATTGTACTTGCGATAAACCTGCATTGTCTAAAATTGTGGCAAACCTTGGGTCTTGACCACCGTTAAATCTGCCCGTAATACCAATTCTATCTTTAATATTTACTTGGTATGCATCTATAGTTACAGATAATTTACTAAACAATTTAGCCGTAAAACCAACACTTAAATTGGTAGATGTTTCTGGTTTTAAATTCTGTATTCCAAACTGTCTAGTTACAGGGCTATCGTCATTTAAATGTGCAATATTTACACCATCGATACTACCATCTGCTAAGGTTATAAATTGTAAAGTGTAGCTAGAAAAGTATTTTTGAGGTAGAGACGGCGCTCTAAAACCAGTGCTGTAGGTTCCTCTAACAGTAAAATTATCTGCAATTTTATATCTAGCACCTAGTTTCCAATTAAAGTTACTTCCAAAATCTGAATAGTCTTCATATCTACCCGCTAAAGTGACTAAGAATTCATCGGTAAATTCCGCTTCAAAGTCAGCATATAAACCTAAGTTAAATCTATTTTTATCGATTTGATTTATTCTTTGGTACCCTGGAAAAACTTGGCTACCAGATTCTTTTACACCGTCTGAAGCATCATCATCATAATTTTTCCAAGACTCATCTTGCCCTGCTTCTTGTTGAAAATTTTCTAATCTAAATTCTGTTCCAAATGCAGCATTTAAAGGAAACCCTGCATCTAGTTCTTTAGACACGCCTAGATTAATTACGTTTTGAGAATATTTTAGTTTACCAGCGTCAAAAGAGGTTGGAGATTCTAAAAATAAAGAAGCATTATTACTATTGTAGATGGTCCATTGAAAAGAATTAGAGCCGAAGGTATTACTAAAATCTAAATCCCAACCATTAAAAACAGTTTCTAGACCAACAACCGCAGAGAAATCTTGTATATCTGAACCAATATGTGGAGAAAAACCTAAAGGATGCAAACCAGACTGTCTTGCCCCTTGGTTTGGTCTTCTAACAAAACCTGTTGCAGTACCTAATCTGTAATTGTAGCCCCCAAACGTGTACATTTTAGTTTCTTCAGAAAAAGGAAGCTCTGCATTAAACATAAGACCGGCATTTGTAGTACCCGAGCCTCCCATATTTGCAACTCTTCGTCCTTTAAAATCACTTAGCTCGTTTACAGTTGCGTACCCATAAGTTGCTCCCCATCTGTCGTTGTAGGCTGCAATTGCAGCAGGATCTCCTTGGTTAAATGCAGCGTATTCTGCAATAGGATCATCTCTTCTTTCATCAGAAAACATTTGAATCGTATAATCATCCATCCTGTTAAAAGGATTTTTAGTTAAATAATTCATGGTAACGTTTACAAAACCTCCTTTTTCTCCAAATCCCACACCGTAGTTTGCACTAAACTGAAAACTTTCACCACCACCATCTCCTCTTGTAGAAGCTAAGTCAGGATTGTCTGAGTAAGGATTAAAGGCTTCTAAAAAGCTTGGTGCTTCTGGTGGAGCCGATAAAAACCCTGCACGTAATTTAATGATTCCTTTGTTTGGTGTTTTTTTAAGAATGATGTTGATAACACCTGCTATTGCATCAGAGCCATATTGTGCAGAAGCACCATCTCTTAAAACTTCTATCCGTTCTATTGCCGCTAGGGGTATAGAGTTTAAATCTGTACCTACTTGACCTCTACCAACAGTACCATTTACATTCATCAATGCAGTAGCATGTCTTCTTTTTCCATTAATTAAAACCAACGTTTGGTCTGCCCCTAAACCTCTTAAAGACATTGGGTCTATATGATCTGAACCATGACCAATATTTTGTTTTGTAGAATGAAATGAAGGTGCTACAAATTGCATCAGTTGAGACAATTCTGCTTGTGGTGAAGCCTCTATTTCTTTCACACCAATCACATCTATAGGTGCAACAGTTTCTAATTGTGTTCTTGGTTTACCACGAGATCCAACCAATACAAAAGATTGTAATTGATTTGCACTTTCTTCTAAAACTACATTAATAATATTTTGATTGCCAATAGCTATTTCTGTCGTTTTAAAACCAATGTAAGAGATGACTAATATATTAGAAGTATTCTCTGGGATGTTTAAAGTAAAGTTACCATCAAAATCTGCGTTTGCACCAATTTTTGTACCTTTAATAACAACACTTGCTCCAGTTAATGGCATGCCATCTTTGTCTTTTATGCTGCCGCTTATTTTTTTATATAGCTCTTCTTTTTCTTTATAAAAACGATCTTTTTTAGTAAGAATAATTTGTTTTTCTATGATTTTAAAATCAATACTTGTTTCTTTAAATAACAGTGTTAAAGCATTTATAACAGACTCTTTTGTTGCTGTGATACTTATTTTTTGAAGAACATCTATTTCAGTTGTTCTGTATAAAAACTTATAGCTAGTTTGCTTTTTTATACTAATTAAAGCCGCTTCGATGCTAACATCTTTTAAATTTAAAGTTACTTTTTTTTGTGAAAAACTTTCACTTGAAAAAGTAGATAATACTGATAAGAATAAAAGCATTATTGAAAGTTTCATTTTAAGATTGTTTTTAATTAAAAATCTAGTTTTCTCTCTTAAAACGGGAGATATTGTATATTTTTTCATAATTTTGAATAGTTTTGGTTGTTAATAATTTAAGCTTGTTAATGCACTAAAATCTTGGGAAATGTTAGCGCATTTCCCTTTTTTGTTATCATTTGCGTTTATGGTTTTATGGTTATTATATGTTCATCAATTTCATAATTAAATTTAAAACTAGTAGAAAGTGATTTAAAAATAACTGCGAGACTCTCATTATCAAACTCACCTGTAAAAAGCTCTTCTTTCATGGAGTTGTTTTTGTTGATTATTTTCACATTAAACGTTCTTTCAATTCTTTTTAGCAATTCTTCAAAAGGTGTATTGTTGAAAATTATTTTCTTTTGTATCCAAGCAGTGTATTCATTGGTGTTTACTTTTATCGTGTTTAAAAGCATCTTTTCTTTGTTATAAACAGCCTGATGATTTGGGGTTAAAACTATGGGTAGAAGCCCATTTTTATTGAAACCAATTACTTTAACAGCGCCTTTTACCAGCGTGGTTTTAATGGTTTTTTCTTCTGAATAGGAAGACACATTAAACGCTGTACCTAAAACTTCTATATGTAGGTTTTTCGTGTTTACTATAAAGGGTTTTTTAGCATTGTGAGCAACTTTAAAAAAGGCTTCTCCTTCTAACTCTACTTCTCTGTTAGCCAAACCCTTTACAAACTTTTTTGGATATTTTAGTTTGGAATCTGAATTCAACCAAACTACCGTGCTGTCTGATAATACCAATCTAAAAACTTGTCCTTTGGGTATTTTAATTTCGTTGTATACTAACTTTTCTTCTTTTAAGGTATTTTCTAGATAGGAAAGCACTTCCTGCTCTTGTTGAATTACTTTTTTAGAACCGTCTGCCTCTGTTAATATAATATTGGAATGTATTAAAGCTGCCGTTTCTGTTGTTTCTTCTGGAAGCAATGTGCTTACCTCGTTATCAAACAGTATTTGATAGCATACATACGCGCCAATTACTAAAACTACACTTGCGGCATACTTATAAAAAGGCTTTAATAATTCTAAAACGGGTCTTTTTTGTTTTCTTTTTACAAGTTCTTTTTTAAATTTTTCAAAAGCTACATGCGCATCAGTTTCTTTTATGTCAGAAGTGTCTGTGGCATATATTTCGATCTCTTTTTTTAAGAAATCGGTCATATCTTCCTCTTGTTCTGCTAGCCAACTAAAGAGTTTTTCTTTTTCTTCTTGGTTGACTTTAGATTCTAAATATTTTCTAATTAAATATTTCATTATTTATGAGCTTTACACTATTAATATGCACAAGTAACAAAAAACCCCCATAAAAAATATATATTTGTCAAAAATGAAGTATAAATTTATGATTAATGCAACATAAGGAACCTTTAAAAACCATCACTAATGATGGAGGACTAAGGTTAGAAGATTTTAATAAATTATTTCAGTCTCATTATAATGTGCTCCTAAAGTATGTTATAAAACTCTGTAATGATTCAGAAATAGCGCAGGATATTGTACAAGAAGCCTATATAAAACTATGGAATAAAAGGGCTAAAATAAATACCGATTTACCCATACACAGTTATCTTTTTAAAATTTGTTACAATGAATTTTTACAGTTTTTAAGAAAGAAAAAAGTTGAAAACAACTTTCTAGATGACTTAAAATACAAGCATACAACAGAAATTTATCTCGAAACCTATATTCTAAAAACGGATAAAGAAGAACAAATAAAAAAAGCGATAGAAAAATTACCAAAAAGAACAAAAGAAGCATTTCTTTTAAGTAAATATGACAATTTAAAATATAAAGAAGTGGCACAGATTATGAAAATATCTATTAAAACGGTAGAGAAACATATTTCTAAAGCGCTCCTTTTCTTAAGAACAAACGTCCATGTCTCTTCCCTAGTTTTCTTTTTCTTCTATTATTATTTTTGAAGCTTTTACAACAATATTACCCCAACTTAAAATAGCCATACTCCTTCTCATTTAGCTTACTAAGTTTTCTTTTACATGCAAGTGATAAGGGTGTTGCAGTCTTTTTCTAGCATTGTGTATATAAAAAAAGGGTTGTTCCTTTTATGTCTGCCAATTTTAAAACATTTAATGAGACTGTAACAGCACTTTTCTATGTTATAGGTAGCGTTTAAATGAGTTGATAATCTTCTAAAAATAATCTTGAAAATATTTTTGCCACTTTGTAAAAGAGAATAGAAAATAGAATAATTTAGTACTACTAAATTATAGCGATGACCTTTACTAATGAATAAATACATTGTTGTCAATCAACCAGAAAAATGGAATTTTTCAATTGAAAATATTACGGTAATTTCCTCTCAAGAATACCTTACAAATCCT
>Ga0222645_101299_pt1 | contig 11084 bp, 16 predicted proteins | sample AntAcemetagen292_FD_179881 | JGI IMG/M metagenome (GOLD analysis project Ga0222645, IMG submission 179881) | Saline water microbial communities from Ace Lake, Antarctica - #292 | ecosystem: Environmental > Aquatic > Non-marine Saline and Alkaline > Saline | place: Antarctica: Ace Lake | collected...
GCTATGGCGATAGCAACAGTGGCAGCAGCAACAGTGGCAGCAGCAACAGTGGCAGCAACAGCAACAGTAGCAGTTTCGGTGGCAGCGGTGGCAACAGCAGCATTGACAGAGACGACGATGATGACTGCGGTAACAACGGCGACCTTGGTAATGGAGACAACAATCCTGGCTGCGACTACGCAGACGGGGGCAATTCTAACGACGGTAAGAAACCGAAAAAAACTAAAGACGGATCGGATTATTATACGATGTCGCCAGTCGATTTAAAGCCAGCTAAAAATTGATACGCAAAAGGTGATGTGACGGCTTTATCCGCCTTGCGTTCTCTATGGTTCATAAATGCTGCGTGATGCACGAATAGCCGCAATCACGGGCTGCACCGCAGCATCGCCGAAGTTGGGTGAATGTCCGGTTTGGGCGGCGATTTCAATGGGTCGACCCCACTAAAAGGAGGTGCGGAAACCGGAACCTCGCGGCGGTCAGCGCCAAGGGCAGCTTGGACATTAAAGCCGCGACTCGACCTTAGTTGGCTTTTTCAGACTGCTTAACCCTCGAAACGGGGCTGCCCTTGCGATATGCATGTAGTAACAACGTACGCTCACTCAAATCCCATTAGGTATCAATGAGCTATAACAACAGTAAAAAATGTGACGCATGCAAACGCATAAATGTGCTAGGCTTCTATCAGATGAGGTGGCCTCTGCTGAACCAACACATCAGAAGTGGCTTAGTTTGACAGTGGTCCAAGCATACCACCTCATCACCTCAATTGTGTTGTGTGCCTGCGAGCAAGTATGGATTTTACGGTAGATTGCCTGACGGCACTGTCAGAGGGAATATTCTTGAGGCGGGCAGGGCGGGCACTTAGCTTCGGTGGATGACAAAACACAGCCCCATCCGCTACTTCAAGGCGCGCCCCGAGATCATCCGACTGGCAGTTATGATATATGTGCGGTTTCCGCTCTCGCCGCGGAATGTGGAAGATCTTCTGCATGAACAGCGGCATCGACATCTGCCACTAAACACTTCGGTTTTGGTGGAACAGATTTGGCCCGATATTTGCCGCTGAGATCCGCCGCAGATGGGTTGACCGAATGCGGTCTGGGGACACATTGGCAATCGCACCTGGATGAGGTGTTCATGAAGATTAACGGCGAGACTCACTATCTTTGGCGTGCCGTGCATCACGAGGGGGAAGTCCTGGAAAGCTTTGTCACGAAACGCCTTGACCGCAAGGCCGCATTAAAATTCCTCAGGAAAATCATGATACGCCATGGTCGCCCACATATCTTCGTCACCGACAAGCTTCGTTCCTTCTGCGCGGGGATGAAGGAGATCGGCAACGTAGACAAACAGGAAACCGGACGTTGGCTCAACAATCGAGCCAAGAACTCACACCAGCCATTTAGACGAAAAGAGCGGGCCATGCTTCGCTTTAGGCGGATGCGAACTTTACAGAAATTCCTCGCCGTCCACGCCTCAGTCCATAACCATTTCAACGTAGAGCGCGACCTTTACAGCCGATCAAATTTCAAGCGGAACCGCGCCGCCTAACTGACTGAGGTTCCTGGAGAACCGAGACTGGTTCGCATTCGTCTGACAGCCCCCCAACAAATCCCGTCAGGGGCACTGTTGCACATGGGGCATTTCTCAGTGACAATTCTTACCTCTACCGGGTCAGTTTTAAGTGAGATTCAAAAGGCTTGGGGTAATCAAACGCGCGTCAATGACGTCAATTTCGCATCGGGGCTTTTGAGAAGCGCCTGTAGTTCAGCATTGCCACCAATAAGCATTTGATCCACGAAAATCATTGGGAAGGTTGCCCAGCCCGACCACATCTTGAGAGATAGTCGTTTGTGCCACTGTGAAGTGTAGCTGCCATATTCCAGATAGATGAATTCAATTCCTGCCTCTTGCAGGGATTTGCGGGCCTTCTTGACGATGGGGTTTTGCTTCATGCCTACGACGACAACACCGCTCGCAGCGATCGCTTGGCTGACCTCTTGCACAATGTCGCTATAATACGTGCTGACAATTTCGTTAATGGCAGGGTGGATCGCGTCAGAGCTCAAAAGTGGGCGCATTTATGAAACTTTCTGGTGGTTCCGTTGGGTGATTTTAACGTATCGAAACTTTTAAGACACCTGAAGCGCCAAAGGTATTTCGAACCCTTCCACATGGCATATCTATAAACGTCCCAATCATGTGGGGGCGGTATGCGCGTTGCAGCCACTAATGTAGGACGACGCTCACGGCCCAAACTGGCCTTTGACAGGATTGGCCTTTGCCGCAGCGCAGCTTCTGGGTTGCTGCCGTCCGCGTGACTTGCAGCATTGCATCTGGGATTTAGTCGTCAGCCACGCCTCACAGTTTGAAATATTAAGCCGGAAGCAAAGCTCTTTGAACCGCCTCATCCCAACCAAGGTAAAGCAGATCCCGATCCCGGATTACCGGGCGTGCCATCACCTTGGGTTGGGCGGATATCTGCGCCTCTGCCTCCGAATTCTTCAGCCAATCATTGAGCCCTCGGTAGTCATTTGATTTTCGATCCACCAACCGATCCCCGAACTCTGCAATCAACTCAGCCAATTCAGTTTCGCTCAGTGGGTCGGCCCGGACATCGCGGAAATTGACGTCCTTGCCATCTGCCTCCAACGCCTTTCGAGCCTTCTGACAAACAGTGCAGGTGTTCAGTCCATAGATCATCATGTCGTAATCTCCTCTGGCGATATTCCCGCAAGTTCATGCATCTACGCCTTCAGTGCAACCAATTCGATGGGTGCTGATGCAGCTCTGCTGGTTCTGCCGAATGATGAGCGACCGAAGCGATCTTTCACCAGATGGGGCGTGACACCAGTGCGACTGATCGGGTAGTCATGTTCTTATGAAACAAGTTCCCAAAGAAACTACGGACGATGCGCTTATTCAGGAATTCCTGAACAACGGTGGCAAGGTCAGCATCGGGAAAACCAAGCCTCTTCCAAGTGAGTTGGGCTTGAGCAACAATTCCTGGAACAACAAGCTCACCAAAGAAGAAAAGGCAGCGCGCGGAAAAAAATAATGCTATCAGCGAATACTGACTTTTCTCACGCGTCCCCCGCCGTTTCGGTCCTGAGCCGACCTTCAAAACTTGATAAGCATACTGTCGCGCACCCCACCGAAGCGGCCATTCGTGCTGAGCTCATCATTTTGTCGGCTCAATCGTCGGTCGCCTGAAGTGACGGAGATTTCTACCCAGCTTTATAAAAACAAGGGGCGTCGAGGCCAACCAGGCACTGTTAGGGGAACTCTTCTTGAGGCGGGCAGGGCGACCACCTAGCCGGTCCGGATCACAGAACGTTTCCCCTTTCGTTACTTCAAGACGAGCCCCGAGATCATCTGCCTAGCTGTTATGATGTATGTGCGGTTTCCGCTCTCTCTGGGGAATGTGGAAGATCTTCTGCATGAACGCGGCATCGACATCAACCATGAGACGGTTCGGTTTTGGTGGAACAGATTTGGCCCGATGTTTGCCGCTGAGATCCGCCGCAGGCGGGTTGACCGAATTCGGTCTGGGACACATTGGCAATGGCATCTGGATGAGGTGTTCGTAAAGTTCAACGGAGAGACGCTTTATCTTTGGCGGGCCGTGGATCACGAGGGGGAAATCCTGGAAAGCTTTGTTACGAAGCGCCGTAATCGCAAGGCAGCCTTGAAATTACTCATGAAAATCATGAAACGCGATGGTCCCCACATATCTTCGTCACCGACAAGCTACGTTCCTACGGCGCGACGATTAAGGAGATCGGCAACGTAGACAAACAGGAAACCGGACGTTGGCTCAACAATCGAGCCGAGAACTCTCACCCGCCATTTAGACGAAGAGAGCGGGCCATGCTTCGCTTTAGGTGGATGCGAACTTTACAGAAATTTGTCGCCGTCCATGCCTCAGCCCACAACCATTTCAACGCGGAGCGCCACCTCTCTCGGCGATCAAATTTCAAGCTGAACCGCGCCGCCGCTCTGGACGAGTGGCGCGGTCTCTGTGCAGCCTAACAGATCGAGGTTTCCAGGAGACTGAGACTGGTTCGCATTCGTCTGACAGCACCCGCACTCTTCAAGAGGGTGGCACAGAGTGCCCTGAATACTGGTTGGGTTCAGTCAGCAGTTCCCTGTAACATAAGTGCTTTTTCCATCATCATGTGGACGCCTTTGCAACCATTGACAGTCTGCGTGATCCGGAGATCGCCAGCTAGGCTGCACAGCATATAGGCCTGCGCTCGGGTGATATGGGCCCGCGCCGACACAAGCGCGATCATGTCCCGCAACGCCATTTCGGCACATCGGTCGAGATCGGGATCCATGCCCATCGTGATGACATGAGTGGACGTTTCCGCTTGCGGATAGTTCAGCTTGAGATCGCGCCTCAAGGTCATTCGAAAGCGCCCGGTAAGGGCTGTCTCAATGGCGGTGATGCAAACTTCGCCGTCGCCCTGCGCGCCATGGCCGTCACCGCAGGAAAACAGCGCGCCGTCGGCGTGGATGGGCAGGTAAAGCGTGGTGCCCGCAACCAGTTCCTTGTTGTCGATGTTGCCGCCGTGCTTGCGTGGTTCGATAGTGGAAATCCAGCCCCAATTCGGCGGCGGTGCCACGCCCATGACGCCAAAGAATGGTGCTAGTTTAAGGTCCAGGCCCCAAGGCATCCGGGCGGTGCCACGTGCGGCGTCCAGCGGCAGGATCGTCAGGTGGGATTCTTCAAAGTCGTAGGGCAAGGTACCCGCCAGCGGGCGGATCACGTTGTAACCCCAGTCCTGCCGCAACTGAACGTCAAGGATGTCGACCTGCAACACATCACCGGGCACCGCCCCTTCGATTGCAACTGGTCCGGTCAGGATGTGACCGCGCATTGTCTCACCCTTCTCGTGGATCGCCAGCAGTTCCGGTGGCACATAGTATCCGTCGCCCGGCAGCACCTGCGGGCCGCCGGATACAGTATGGATCGTCACCTCCTCCCCGCTTTGGATAGTCAAAGCGGGCGGCAGCGTTGCGTCGAAAAAGCCCCAGTGGCAAGTGTCCGGGCTGGCATTCAGGATCGTCATACTGGCAACCTCTGTTCGGCCAGTTCCACCCAATAGGACGCGCCCACCGGAATGATCGCGTCGTTGAAGTCGTATTCCGGGTGGTGGAGCCCTTTGCTCGGTCCGTTGCCGATCTGGATATAGGCCCCGACGCATGTGTCCAGCATATAGGCGAAATCCTCGCCGCCGGTGGTGCGAGGCGCGTCGGTGTTGCAGGCCCCCGCCACGGCCTGTGCGGCTGCGGCGAAATCGGTCTCTTCCGCGTGGTTCGACATCACCGGATAGCCGTCCTCGGGCCAGTCGACGGCGGCGCTGGCACCGTAGGTCTCTGCTGTCAGCGCAGCGATGGATTTGAGCCGCGCTTCAATGTTCTTGCGCACCGCAGCGTCGAAGGTCCGGACCGTGCCGCGCAGGGTGACGGTTTCGGGAATCACGTTGAAGGCCTCGGATTCTGTGCGGAAAGACGTGACCGTGACCACCGCTGCCTGTTGCGGATCGGTATTGCGCGCGACGATCTGTTGCAGGTTCATCACCAGCGCCGCACCTGCCAGTGTCGTGTCGATGCAGTTGTTGGGCCGAGCGGCATGACCACCCTTGCCGGTCAACGTGATCTCGAACAAATCCACTGCGGCATAGAAAGGGCCTGGACGGATCGCGAACGCCCCTTCCGGCAGTAGCGGCGAGTTGTGCATGCCGTAGATTTCGGAGATGCCGAAGCGGTCGATCAAACCGTCCTCGACCATCGCCAATGCGCCCGCGCCGCCTTCTTCGGCGGGCTGGAATACGACCGCCACCATGCCGTCGAAATTCCGCGTCTCGGCCAGATATTGCGCGGCCCCCAGCAGCATGGCCGTATGCCCGTCGTGACCGCAGGCGTGCATCTTGCCTGGGATGGTCGAGGCGTGGTCCGCTCCCGTCGCCTCAAAGATCGGCAGTGCATCCATGTCAGCCCGCAGGCCCACGGTCTTGCCCGACGCATTGGTCTTGCCTCGGATTAAGCCAACGACGCCGGTGCGGCCCAGACCTGTTACGACGTCGTCACAGCCGAAGGCGCGCAGCTTGTCTGCGACGATCCCGGCGGTGCGGTGGGTGTCATACAGCAGTTCCGGGTGCATGTGGAAATCGCGCCGCCACGCGGTGATTTCGGCATGCATGTTGGAGAGGCGTTTGCGAATTGGCATAAATTTCCTTTCAGAGATCGCGTAGCACAAGATGGCCGGGGGTCACCGTTGTTGAATTGTGTAAGAAATTAACCCAGTTTTCTGAAACGTGGTGACCACCAGCTGTCATTAATTCCGCATACTTTCCATGAGGTTATCAAAAGCCAGAGCGGTTAACGCGAAATGAAAAAATGGGTCAATTCGACCCGAAAATCAACACAATATCGAAAAACAGGAAACCGGACGTTAGCTCAACAATCGAGCCGAGAACTTGCACCAGCCATTTAGACGAAGAGAGCGAGCCATGCTTCGATTTAGGCGGATGCGCACTTTACATAAATTTGTCGCCGTCCACGCCTCAGCTCACAACCACTTCAATGCAGAGCGCGACCTCTCTAGGCGATCAAATTTCAAACTGATCTGTGCCGCCGCTCTTACTGAGTGGCGCGGTCTCTGCGCAGTCTAACAGATTGAGGTTGCTGGAGAACTAAGGCTGGCTCGCATACGTCTGACAGCACCCTCGGTATGAATGAGGGAGCCTCGGGGAGGGGGGGCACCCTTTTTTTGATGCGACCTCCACATGGAGCGACCCGAGTTTTACCCTTTCGTTCCCCAACCTGTGCGTGAGGTTGCCATCCGTTTTATTTATTAGCTCCATTCACATAAAAAGATCGCTGACTTTTTTTAATGTAAGTCCAAGCGATAAAGCGACTTGTTTTTTGCCCCTGTGCCATTTCGACCACTTTAAAATCAGCAACTTTAGCTTTTCCTAAAATTTTGTAGAGTGGCTGGAGGTTATCTTTTTTCGAAACCAACGAGCTGAACCACAGGCATTGGTCGGCGAACTCCATGCTCTGTTCAACCATGCTAGCGATAAACTTTATCTCGCCACCTGGACACCAAAGTTCAGCGTCTTGACCGCCAAAATTAAGTTTTTCTGAATGCCCCTTGCCAAGGTTACGCCACTTACGTTGGGTGCCTTTATTAGCTTGTTCGATGGAAGCATGGAATGGCGGGTTGCACAGGGTGATGTGAAAAATATCGTGGGGTCCGATCACTCCTCTAAAGATATTCTCTCGTATATGTTGTCGTCTAAGGGTGATTTTCAGCTTGTTGAATTGGCAAATCTGCTGTGCAGATTTGATAGCGGCCGGGTCTATGTCGACGCCAGTGAAGTGCCAGCCGTATTCACTCTGCCCAGTAAGGGGGTACACCAAGCTAGCACCAGTGCCTATGTCTAGCGCTTTGACATTACGCCCACGAGGGATTTCTTGATTGTTGCTGCAGGCAAGCAAGTCCGCCAGATAGTGGATGTAGTCGACACGACCGGGAATCGGAGGGCATAAATAATTGGCAGGGATATCCCAAAAATTTATATTGTAATAAGTCTTTAGCAACGCCTGATTAAGCATACGGACCGCCCACACGTCTTGAAAATCAATAGTCGTCTGACCTACAGGGTTGCTGATCGTAAATGCCTCAAGTTCAGGTGAATGCGCCACTAAACGCTCAAAATCATAACCTTCTCTGTGTTGATTGCGGGGGTGCAGCTTAGTTTTGGTGGCCATGAGGAAGCCTTCATTAAAATTGGTGGAAGTAACTAGCTAAACCGTTTTTTCACCTTAAGCCCTTATGCCGAAATAGTAAAATTAATAGGGTGTTACATGGGAATGATAGTAAGCGCCGCTTTCACTCCTGATAGTTCCATGGCAGCAGTTCATCAATCCGATGCCGTCCTGACTGAGGTTACAGACTGGCAGAACCGCGCTCTGGAACCGATGTATCCGGTTGTTTTCCTCGACGCGCTTCGGGTAAAAATCCGCGATGTGGAAAGTCATCAGGTCAAAAGCAAGTCCGTTTGCGTGGCCTTGGGCGTCGCTTCCGAAAGCGAGAGCGAAGTTCTAGAATTGTGGGTCGCAAATAATGAGGCTGCCAAGTTTTAGCTCTTGGTGATGAATAATCTTCGCAATCGCGGGGTGGAAGACATCCTGATCGCCGTCGTTGACGGCCTAAAAGGCTTCCCTGACGCCATCGACGCGGCCTTCCCCGAGACCGCTGTGCAAACCTGCATCGTCCACGTCGTACGCCACTCCCTGAACTTGTGTGGCTGGAAAAATCGCAAGGTCGTGGCCAAGGATCTCAAGCGGATTTATCAGGCCACGGATGAAGCCGAGGCCGAGAAGGCACTCGCAGATTTCGAAGCCGAATGGAGCCAAAAATACCCCTCAATTGCCCCAAGCTGGCGGCGCACATGGCAGGAGGTCATACCGTTTTTCGCGTTTCCGCCTGCGGTACGCAAGATCATCTATACGACTAACGCGATTGAAAGCCTCAACAGGGTGATCCGCAAAACAACCAAAACACGGGGCAGCTTTCCAACCGATGATGCCGCTACCAAGCTGATTTATCTGGCCATCCGCAGCTTCGAGAAGACTGGCCACTGCGTCAGAGAATGGGTTGCCGCACGAAACCAGTTCGCTATCCTATACTCTGAACGGTTCAATAAATGACCCGTCGAAACCGCATGGGCCGAGCCTCGTACACAGAGTTACGGACACTCTCCACCAGCCATTTCGAAGGCGAGAACGGGCTATGCTCCGCCTTCGGCGCAATGAAGACCTTGCAGAAATTCGTCTCTGTCCATGCCTCGGTCCACAAGCATTTAAACTAGGGGCGCCATCTCTATTCCCGCAATTACTTCATGCTTAACCGCGCCGCTGCTCTAACCGAGTGGCGTTAAATTTGTTCAGCATAGATTCCTACGTGTGGCGGCAAATTGATACTGGTTCGAATTGGTCTGACAGGACCTTGCGATCAGTATGGATTTCGAGGTCCTCGGTTCATTGAAAGCGACTGTTGACTGCGCTCGACAATTAGTTCGATGGCATCTGCAAGGTGTTTCCTATCGATGTGATGATCGCCTCGCTCCACGCGGATTCGGTGGGCCTCAATCATCACGTCTGCATGCCGACAACCCTCGGGTGGCTCGAAGCGGTAGCTTGCCAATTCAATGCGGAGACCCAGGGGGTCGCGAAAATAGATGGAGTCCATGAAGCCGCGATCCACCGGCCCAGAATGGGCGACGCCGCGCGCATCGAGCCGCTCTGGCGCCTGCCAGAAGGTCGCTTGGCTTACGTTAAGCGCCAGATGATGCAACGAGCCCGTCGCCTCTGGTACAGGCGTGGCATCGGGCTTGCGATCTTCATTGGTAAAGATGGTAATCAGTCGCCCGTCACCCGGATCGAAATAAAGATGTCCTTCATTTTCACTGTCGAGATTTGGTTGGTCAAAGATGAAAGGCATACCCAGCACACCTTCCCAGAAATCAATAGAGGTCTGCCGGTCAGCACCCATGATCGTGATGTGGTGCACACCCTGCGTTTGAATCTTGCGAAGTTCATTGGCCTTTGTCATTTGGCATATCCCTTTATTAAGCCAACGGTACTTGGTTCAAAACGCGATGCGACCCATCATCCAGATTATGGCAAATTTTCTTCTTGGACACAACTCTGGCATTCGCTGTGATCTCGATCACGGGCACTTTCAGAGGAGCTCTTCTTGAGGCGGGCAGGGTGACCACCTAGCCTTTCTGGGTGACAAAGCGTTCCCCCTTTCGTGACTTCAAAACGGGCCCTGAGATCATCCGCCTAGCTGTTATGATGTATGCGCGGTTTCCGCTCTCGCTGGGGAATGTGGAAGATCTTCTGCATAAGCGTGGCATCGACATCAACCATGAGACGGTTCGGTTTTGGTGGAACAGATTTGGCCCGATGTTTGCCGCTGAGATCCGCCGCAGACGAGTTGATCGAATGCGGTCTGGAACACATTGGCAATGGCATCTGGATGAGGTGCTCGTGAAGATCAACGGCGAGACGCACTATCTTTGGCGGGCCGTGGATCACGAGGGGGAAGTCCTGGAAAGCTTTGTCACAAAGCGCTGTGATCGAAAGGCTGCCTTGAAATTCATCAGGAAAGCCATGAAACGCCATGGTCGCCCACATATCTTCGTCACCGACAAGTTACGTTTCTACGGCGCGGCAATGAAGGTCATGGGCAAAGTCGAAAAACAGGAAACCGGACGTTGCCTCAATAATCGAGCGGAGAATTTACACCAGCCATTTAGACGAAGAGAGCGGGCCATGCTTCGCTTTGGGCGGATGCGAACTTTACAGAAATTCGTCGCCAGCCACGCCTCAGTCCACAACCACTTAAACTCGGAGCGCCATCTCTACAACCGATCAAATTTCAAGCTGAACCGTGCCGCTGCTCTGGTCGAGTGGCGTGTCGTCTGTGCAGCCTAACAGATTGAGGTTGGAAAGCTGGGACTGGTTCACATTCGTCTGACAGCACCCTTGTGTGCAAGCTGATCAGCGTCCGGCACCAGTGTTTTGATCGGCTTGATGTAGCTGCGCAATTTGTCCGTGATCACGACGTTCGGCACACCGAATTGGGAGGACAGCCTTTGAAATAACCGCTTTGCAGCCGCTCCGCTTCTGCGCGTTTGCGCAAGTATATTGAGAACGTTGCCATTCGCGTCAATCGCGCGCCAGGGCCATTGTTTATCGCCACGGATATGTATCATAACCTCGTCCAAATGTCACTTGTCGTTCGGTCGAGGATGATCCCGCCGTATGCATTTCGTAAAATGCTGACCAAATCGATGGGTCCACAATCGGACCGCTTCACGGCTGACGATCACACCTCGCTCTGCAAGCAGGACTTAAACTTCGGCGGTGCTCATCAGGGGAATCGCGTTTGGAACTGAAGGCGTGAACGGTCGCTCTTGCCTGTGAGGGCGAGATGGATTCTGAATTGGGGATTGCGTTCACGGAGTCCTCATCCTCATGCAGATTTTTCTATCCGCCTT
>Ga0222645_101307_pt1 | contig 10997 bp, 9 predicted proteins | sample AntAcemetagen292_FD_179881 | JGI IMG/M metagenome (GOLD analysis project Ga0222645, IMG submission 179881) | Saline water microbial communities from Ace Lake, Antarctica - #292 | ecosystem: Environmental > Aquatic > Non-marine Saline and Alkaline > Saline | place: Antarctica: Ace Lake | collected...
CTGATTGATTAAATAAATCAATATTTTTTGCGTTTTTGATATGACCTCCATTAAATTCATTAGCGGTTCTCACATCAAACAACTGAACTTTTTTTGTATTGATAGCTATTTTAAAGGAAGCTTTATCAAGAATTGTAATAGTATTATTTTGTGGTGTATTGGATCCAAAAAGAAAAGATAAAAATGACATAGTTAAAAGAATAGAATTTATTAATTTTCTGTCAAAGGTAATACCAAATCCTAAGCCTATGCGTAACTTTGGTTACATATAAGAAATTAAAAACAAAAAAAAGAGACAGCAATTAAGACTATCTCTTTTCTCTACTAACCAACTAATAAGAATATAATTATATGCTATAGAAACAATATTATTATAAAGGAATTTCTGTTTTTTCTGTCCAAGCAAGCATACCTCCAGTTAGATTAAAAGTATTATTAACACCTAAACCGTCTAATAATTGACAAGCTTGCCCACTTCGGTTTCCACTTCTACAATAGACGTAGTAATTTTTACTTTTATCTAATTTTTCAATTTCTGATTTAAAAGTAGGTGCATCTAAAAAATCAATCATAATGGCGTCTTTAATAACACCTTCAGCATATTCTCCTTTTGTTCTTACATCCAGAACGACTGCATTATTGTCCTTTTTAATTAATTCCTGCCAATCGGTATGATTTACGTTTTTCATAATATATCTAATTTTATAAAGTTGATGGACAAACGTAGTTAGATACTTCAATTACTGATTCTTTTATGGCAGCAAAACCACCATCAACATCAATAAAATTGTGTATTCCTCTACTTTTTAATATGGAAGCTGCAATCATAGATCTATAGCCACCAGCACAATGAACGTAAAACGTTTTTTGGTGTGGATATTCTGATAAATGATTGTTGATGTAATCTAAAGGCGTATTCTTTGCACCTACAACGTGTTCTGATAAAAATTCACCTTCTTTTCTTACATCAAAAATTGGAATTTTTGAATTCTCTTTTATTTCTTTCAATTCTGTTACTGATATAGAAGTAACAGTATCATATTCTTTAGAAGCTTTTTTCCAAGCAGTAAAACCACCTTTTAAATACCCTATTACTTGGTCGAAACCAACTCTTGAGAGTCTTGTAATTGTTTCTTCTTCTTTGCCTTCTGGCGTTATTAATAAAATCGGTTGTTTTACATCTGCAATTAAAGCGCCAACCCAAGGAGCAAAACCACCATCTAAACCAATAAAAATAGAACGAGGAATATGGCCTACAGAAAAATCTTTTTGATGACGAACATCTAAAACAACAGCTTCTGTTTCGTTTGCAGCGACTTCAAAAGCATCTGGAGATAATGCTTGCGCACTTCTTTCTAATACATCTTGAAAGTCATCATAACCTTCTTTATTCATTTTTACATTTAATGGAAAGTATTGAGGTGGTGGTAACAAACCATCTGTAACTTCTTTTATAAACTCTTCTTTTGTCATATCTGCACGAAGTGCATAATTAGATGCTTTTTGATTCCCTAAAGTATCTACAGTTTCTTTACTTAAGTTTTTACCACAAGAAGAGCCTGCACCGTGAGCTGGATATACAATTACATCATCTGCCAAAGGCATAATTTTTGTTCTTAAACTATTGTATAAAAAACCTGCTAAATCGTCTTCGGTAATTTCACCCATTTTTTGAGCTAAATCTGGTCGACCTACATCACCCAAAAATAAAGTATCTCCACTAAAAATAGCATGATCTTTTCCTTTTTCATCTTTTAATAGAAACACCGAACTTTCCATAGTGTGCCCAGGTGTGTGTAAAACCGTAATAGTTATATCACCAACTTTAAAAACTTGACCATCTTTTGAAATAATAGCGTCAAAACTTGTTTCTGCATTAGGACCATAAATAATTGGTGCACCTGTTTCTTTTGATAAAGTTACATGACCACTTACAAAATCGGCGTGAAAATGCGTTTCTAAAATATATTTTATTTTAGCATTATTTGCTTCAGCTTTTTCAATGTAAGGTTTTACTTCACGTAAAGGATCTATTATAGCAACTTCACCATTACTTTCTATGTAATAAGCACCTTGTGCCAAACACCCTGTATATATTTGTTCGATTTTCATATTTCTTAATTTAAAATGTTATTCAAAATTATAATTTGTTTATTTACTGCACAGTAACATTAGTTACAAAAACATATTCTCTGTTTGTTCTGCTATTTTTTTTGATATTTCTGTTTTATTATATTTACCATCATAATATTCTTCTGCTTCATGCGATCTTAAAAATAGATTCTCTTTTCCCAAAATGTCAACTATACCACTCTTATATAAAATATCTCTAGTTGGTCCTGATGTTCCAGAAAACATAACTTTAATATTTTTCGTTTTTAGTTCTTGTATAATTTTAATTAATGTGTGAGCGCCACTACTATCTATATAATTAATTGCTTCTGTATTTATTATAATCAACCGTAACTCTTTACCTTTATTTTCTATTTGTTTATTTAATTCTTTTTTGAAAAAATCTTTATTACCAAAGAATAATTGAGAATCTATTCTTATACCTAATATATCATTTCTGTTTTCAGTAGAATTATTGAAGCGTAATATATTCTTGTAATAATTTGTATCTTTTACTCTAGCAATTACTGCAATATGAGGTTTTGATGTTCTATATACCATTATTAACAAGGAAAGTAAAACACCAGATAAAATCCCCTCTTTTATACCAACTGTAAGCGTTATAACAAAAGTTATTAATAGTAATATGAATTCATCTTTTCTTCTCTTATACAGTTCTTTCGGATAAGAAAAATCGATTAATCCAAAAACGGCAACTATAATTATTGCTGCTAATACAGCATTTGGCAAATAATAAAATAAAGGAGTTAAAAAAAGCAAAGTTAAACCAACTACAAGCGCACTAATTAAAGGAGCAATACCTGTTTTAGCTCCTGCCTGATCATTAACAGCTGTTCTAGAAAAGCCTCCAGTAGTTGGATAGGATTGAAATAATGAACCTATTATATTAGAAGTGCCTAAAGCAATTAATTCTTGATTGGAATCAATCTCATATTCATTTTGTTTTTCTTCAATTGCTTTAGATACAGAAATTGCTTCCATAAAAGCTATTAATGCTAATGTTAGTGCAATTGGAGTCAATTCCGAAATTCGATCTAATGGAATTTCTGGAGATTGAAAAGAAGGAAACCCACTTGGTACTTTACCTACAATTTTAAGCCCAAAATCATACAAATTAAAAAAATACACAACACTAACACCTATTACTACAAGTACTAGTGCAGCAGGAAATCTTTTACTGTACTTTTTATTATACTTTTTTATTACTTTTATTAAAATAATTGAAAATATACCAATTGATAAAGCATATATATTTGTTAAACTAATATTTTCAAATGCATTTATTAATAATTTATGTACTTGATTACTTCTAGTAATATCTATGCCTAACAAATGTTTTAATTGACTTAAACCAATAATTATAGCTGCTCCAGAAGTAAAACCACTAATTACAGGTTTTGAGAGGAAATTTACTAAAAAACCCATTTTTAAGACACCTAAAAGCAATTGTATACTTCCCATAAATAAGGATAGAAATATCGCCATAGATATATATTCATCAATACCAGATAACGATAAAGCACCTAAACCAGAGGCAACTAAAAGGGAATCCATTGCCACAGGACCAACTGCTAATTGTCTAGAAGTTCCCATAATTGCATATATAATCTGTGGAGTTAAAGATGCATAAAGTCCAAAAACAGGAGGCAACCCAGCAATCATAGCATACGCCATACCTTGTGGAATAAGCATAATTCCAACAGTTAAACCTGCAATAACATCACCTGTTAGATAAGATTTTTTATAATTAGGAAGCCATTGAAAAATGGGAAGTATTTTATGTAACATACTTTTTTTATTCAAAAATAGTATGAAACTATTATTGCTACAGTAACATTAGTTACAATAACTTAAATATTTTTAATTAGAATATGGTTTCTATGTAATTCTAACTTGCCTAAATTTTCAAGTTTTTTTAAGAGTCGCGATATTACAACTCTAGAGGTGTGCAATTCATAAGCTATTTCTTGATGAGTACTATGAATAACACTATCTTTTGAAATTCTAGATTTTTCTTTTAAGTACTTTAAAAGTCTTTCGTCCATTTTTAAAAAAGCGATACTGTCTATAATTGAAAACATTTCATTAAGCCTATTATGATAGCTTTCAAAAACAAAATTTCTCCAACTTTTATATTTTTCAGACCATTCTTCCATTTTTTGTATCGGAATCATAATCAATTTGGCATCTGTCTCTGCAATAGCCCTAATTTCGCTCACTGTTTTTCCAATACAACAAGTTAAAGTCATTGCGCAAGTATCCCCTTTTTCTAAAAAGTATAATAACAACTCATCTCCATCATCATCATCTCTTAAAATCTTAATTGCGCCAGAAATTAGTAAAGGCATAGCTCTTACATAATCTCCTATTTCCATCATTTTAAAACCTTCTGGAACATCTTTGTATGTTCCAACTTGGTTTATTTCATTCAATAAATCATCCTCAAAAAGGTGTCCGAAATTATCTTTAAGATCTTGAATCATAATTTTTCTTTTTTGTTGAAATTAGCATCATAATTTACAAATAAATTAATCCATATAATTTTAGAAAGCGCAAAAAGTAAAGGTGATAAAATTAATAATGTCACTACCATTAAGATGATAGTAGAAAGATATGATAAATGAGGTAAAAACAGCATTTTTAAAACAAAAATTGAAACAAAAAGAGCAACACCTAAACCGTATGAAACATAAAAAGAACCTTGAAAAAAACCTGGTTCCATATTGTGTTTTAATTCACAGTTTTCACACTCTTCTTTAACCTCTCCCATTCTACTGAAATTATATGGATGACCTTTTAAAAATTTCCCACTTTGACATCTTGGACACTTCAGCCTTAAAATACTATATAATTTTGAACCTTTACTTAACATTCTAATTTTTAAACAAAAATATTATTTATTTTTATTGTTTGTTGTAACAAATGTTACAAAATAAAAGTTTAAAGAAAACCAACAACACCCAATAAAATACATGTAAAATCAAAAAAAGAAAAATAAGAATATCTTCTTCTTTCAATTCTGCTATTTATATTTACACAGTTCTGTTAAATGTATAATTTCATTTATAAAAACCTTAACTATTTTGTCGTTTTATAAGTTTTCTCTCTTCCACGTACTTTACTCCTGTTGTATTTTTATCTCAAATAGCATAACACACACACATAACCATATTTTACACATCTAACAACATGGTAATTAGCTAATTGATGACTTTCTTTATATGTAAAAAACATTTACTATACAGAAAATAGGCTATGGGGTTATCTATGTGTAACTGGTTACACTTAGGTTACAGATAAAGAAACTCCCTTATCCCTTACTTATATTGGTTTTAATGCTTTAGGTTACACTTATTACACTTAATATTGAGTTGAAAAATAAAAATTAGAAAAAAATAAAAAAATATTATAATCTAAAATATACTTCAAAATAAGAGTAACAAGCGTCACCTTGACATCAAGTAGAACTATAATCGTCCACTTCCTCTTGATGTCCATGTTTTAGAGCTCTTGAGATATTTAATGTTAAGCTTATTTTTCTTAATATAAATATCTATCATTTTCTTTGTGTTTTTAGAGTTAAACATTTTTTCACTTTTGAGCTCATTTTGAAAGTGATTATAAAGCTTAAGAAAATCAGAGACTGTAAAACCGTCTTTAATATTTACTATACAACCTTTAAAGATCCTCTCAAACTCTTGTAAAATCATGTCATTAGAAAAATAAGCTCTAAAGTTATCCTCATCCTTATTGTATGAGATCTGCTTCAATCCATGACCTCTATAATTTTTAACACAAGTGAATATAAAATTATAAAATAGATTCCATTCTTCATCATCCCAATCATCAAAGAATCTATGACCAAAGACCATCATAGGGGTGTTATCTTCATTAAAAAAATCACTGAACTTGAATTCTCTAAACCGTCTTTTAGTTGAGATATTTTTTTCATCATACCTAACAGACCAGTTCGTAGTTATGATAAACTTAGGAGCCTCATTAAATGGAATAGTAACTGCTTCGGTACCTTTTCTTTGACAACTGATACTACCAGTAATATTAGTATATAAGTCATCATATTTAAAACCTGCTTCAACATCATCAATAATAAAAATCCTAGTGTCATTCCTTAAGTTAGCAAAGTTATGCGTATAGTTTGGATTAAATTCATGAGGTCCTCTGATCATTGACTTTTGAACATTCATCAATGCATTCACAAGTATTGTTTTACCTCTTCCACCATTTCTATTAATATCATTAGCACCATCATCTGATAATATAATTGCAGGAGTAAAATCTGGGTCCTTAAATGTGTAACACATGTACCCAATCATAGCACAAAATTGATTAAAGACTTCCATTTCTTCATCTGTTAATTCAGAATTCCTTGTATCTCTATTTATACAAATCATTTTTATGAATTGTTCAAACTCACTCTCATCATTACTCTCTATAAAATTGTGCTCTTGGGTTCTGTGAGGTGGAAAAAAACCGTCAATTTTACTATACTCGATCTTTATTATTTCTTGACTTGAAAGTTTAAAGAATCCATTCTTAAAAGATAGACCAAACTCATCTTTAGTATCAAGATGATATGTTATAGCTTTGGAAGGGAGAAGAAGGTATCCCTGGGGAATAGTTGTACGGCTCTCTTTAGCAATCCTGTTTTCAATTTCTTCAGAGTTAAATTCGTTGATTTCTTTTTTTAGAAAGCCTACCGTCTCTGTTTTATGATTGAACTCCCTTAAAATATTTCTGGAATTTTTAAAAATAATCAAACTGTCATTACCTTCTTCAATACCTCTTATAAACTTTTCTTGCTCAAAAAATTTAGCATATTGAACTGGGGATGTCATTAACTTACCATCAACTCGTTTATAAAAAGGTTTAGGATAATTCTCTTTAAGTTCCTCTTGAAGACACTCTTTTACCTTAAAGGAAACTTGATTAAAGTTTAAGTGTTCGCACTCTACATCATTTTTTACAAAGACACCATCATGGAGTCTTACGTATTCTTTGAGATTGTTTTTATATATAAAATCAGAAATAGCTATACTTTCATATGCTGTTAAGTCTCTAAACAGTTTTCCTTTTGTGTTATACCTTACTGGAGTCATTACTTCACTTGCGCGATCTCCATAAACAGTTTTAAGTTCTTCAACTATCTTTTCATAAGTAGTTCCTTCTATATCTTTATGAATATTTAAAAGAGTGTTGAACTTCTTTTTATCTATTAGAGAATATACGTCTACTCCTCTCTCCTTTATACCTAAATCAATATCAATAAAAGTAGGATTAGCTCTTGAAATATCAAACTCTTTAATTTTAAAAGGTAGGTAGGGCCTAAGTATACTTGGGATTTTTGTTAACGGAGAGTACTCTCTATTGTCCTTTATAATAACATTAAACACATCATCATGTTTTTCTCTATATTGACCACTTAATTTTAACATCATGAATAAAACATATTCATGATAAGCTTCAAGTGAAAAAACGGTGGACTCATTATCATCAACCTTTTTGTAATACTCTTTTAATTTTTCAATAGAGTGTCTAAAGTACTTTATGTTAAGTTTCTTTCCGTTTTGGTACGAAACTACATACTTAAAGTAGTCATTATCGTTTAGAGGTGAGTTCTCTACATAATTGAAATAGTTAATCATTAGCTCATCAAAATCATCTCTGAAGCTATGAGGGCAATCTATTGCGTTCTTAAAAGTAAAGTTAGCTTTACTACTTTTAGATATTAATTTCGCTTTGGAAATAAAATCTATTTTCCATTGGCTTTGTAAATTAGCTTTCATCATGACTTCACCAATTTAACCATTGAACTTTGAATCTCACTAATAACAAAGTAAACCCTTCCTCCAAGTTGATAAGGTTGCAATGTTCCGTTATTAGACCAGTTATTTACTGTTGATAGACTAACCCCTAGAAGCTTCATAACTTCTTTTTTGGAAAGGTATTGATCATTGAAGACTGCTTGTTGTAACTCTTTTTTTAATTCGTTTACCTCTTTAGAATCAAGCTGTTCTTGAGTAGTTTCGAATACATTGGATTTAATCATTTTGTCCTTATTTTTAATTAATAAGACAAATCTGATTTTAGGGATTAATTAGGGAGCCCCTAAATTTTAGTTTTTTTTTGAAACAAGAACTTTCGAGATGATTTAATACTTTTTTTACATCTTTTTTATCGTATAAAGCGCCTTTTATAGGGTCTGTAGAGCCTGCTCTATATATAGGATTTATATAAGACTGAATTGTACCTTTCTTGAAACCCGTAAACGAGCTAACGGCTTGAGCAATTTTATTTACGTTATCAATATCTTCATGGTTGTTTAAAAAATCTAAAACACCCAAATGATGCATTGCTATAATTCTTTCTTTAATAGTGAAACCACTGCTCGAGTCCTCTAAAAGATCTTCCGCATCTATTGCACCTTTTACTTTAGCCTTCTCAATAAAAGCTAGGTCATTATCTCCTAAAAGGATTATATAATCTTCTTCATCCGCTTTAAAAATCAGGAATTCATACCTTTTTCTTAATGAAGCTCGAATTTTCTGCATTCTATTAGCGCTTATAAATGGCCTATTATAGCACAGTACACCTTTTTTTAACTCATATTCTATGAAGGTAATTACCGAATTATCTTCGTAATCAAGTAAATAATCTTTAAGCCTTTCATCAAAAGTCTTGGCATAAATTTCAAATGGACAGCCATAAAAATAATTTCCATTTTGAATATATAATTCATATTCACCTTCAAATTTTTCGTACACTACCTTTAATCTATCATCTACCCATTTCTTTTCAATGTCATCAGCATCATCTCTTATTATGTGATCATCTTTTGTCCAAAAGTTCTGAAATTGACTAGATGCATCCTCTTCAAATCGCTCTATTTCGTAATCTGTTTTCTCAAATAAATTTATCATAACTATAGTTCAATTTTTAGTTTTTTAAATTCCCTTGCTGCCTCTAAAGCTGTATCTCTACTTGTTTTCCCAATATAAGTTAGAAAAGTTGCTTCTTTAACATGTCCCGTAATATTCATAAGCCATGGAGTACTTATCTTTCCATAAAAATTAGTTGCAAAGGATCTTCGACCAATATGAGAGGTAATTAATTCATACTTTGGATACTTCCCAAGTATCTTTCTTTTTCCTTCAACTAAACTTTTAACAACTCCACCATAAGTTGTTTCGTCTATACAAGCAATCTCAGCTACCTGCTTAAGGTGGACATTAAATTTTTGATCAGAGAACTGTCTTGGAAAGCCTTTTTCGTATCTTTTCATTACATCTAAAACTTGATCAAGCATTGGAATTGTTACAGTTTTTTGTCCTTTTTGCTGAAAAACATCCATCACCTTAAACCCTTCTTGTTCTCTGATATTATCAATACTAAAATTCATGAAATCAGATATTCTTTGACCTGTAAAGCAACTAATCAATAGCCAGTCTCTTATATTAGTAAGCTTATCCCCAAGTATCTTTTCATCTATTCTACTAATTGTTCGAAGTTCATCCAAATTTAAATAAATAATAGGAGATTTTTTTGACTTTAGCTTAATCAAATTAAACTTATGACTTAATTTGATGTCATGATGGGCATAAGCGTAGTTACACATAGTTTTAATAGTGCTAAAATATTTTGACAAAGTACTTATGGAATATTCGTTTTTAGTACCGTATTCCTCAAATGCTGCGTGGAAATCATAATCAATTTCAGATATGTTCGTACTATTGTCAAATGTATCGCTTTGGTCAATAAACTTCTTTGTAAATTCATATGATGTGCGGTATCTAGCGTGTGTTCTACTTGTTATATTGCCCTTAATTAACTCAAGATATTTTGAAAAATACTCAAGAATTTTATCTGAAATAATATTTGACTGGTTCTTTCCATAGTAAGAGTCCAGCTGCTTACCCAACCACACTTTATCAACTAAATTAATATCTGAATTATTGAAATTTGTCAACACATAACTTTCTATCATCATCATTTGATTATGTAAATCAATTTTTTTGTTCTTTAGGTTTGCATCTTTTATTCTTTTTGAATTTGACAAGAGAGCCCATTCTCTCTTAGAAATGGTAATTTGTGTTTTTGACTCCAAAACATAATCCTTTGAGTTTCTTCGGTAAAGTAACCTAAGAGTTATTGGTCCAATTTCACGAGTTGACCTAAATAAAAATTTAACTGTTGACATTTTTTTGTACGGTATTTGTACGGTAAAGTTACACTTATTTGTGTAATTATAAATACATTTACTTTATAATTTAACTTAAATTACTGATAATCAGTACAAATATGTATAATCTGAGTTAAATAGATGTATGTATTTTACTCCCGCCTTGAGTACAATAAGACCCTGTTAATCATTTGATTTTCAGGGTTTTTTTAATATTATACATCTTATTTTCCGAGATAATTCCAACATATTTAGAAATTAGCCTTTCAAGAACAAAGTACAGAAGATATAGGTATTTATTCAAAAGGCTTAGAAATGGCTGAGTCAATGCAAGAGGATATGCTTTTGAGTTACAAATTCATTTTTAATACGTCTATTATCAGCTTCAAAGATTCGTCTTTCCGTGCTCCTTTTGGGATAACTATTCAAATACGCTAGTCTGAAATTTAATAAATAATTAATCTTTCTTTTGATAAGGAAATATTTTGTAGATAAACATCAATCCACCTCGGTATATTAAAACTTCTCCACTACCATTAAAAGGTCTATATTTTTCAGCGTTGATAAGATCAACCCGTTCCAATCCATCATATCCTTTATATTGAGACATTGTATATCCTGCGCCTATAAATAATTCGAGAGAAATTCGTTTGTTCAGTAGTTTTTT
>Ga0222645_101308_pt1 | contig 10995 bp, 9 predicted proteins | sample AntAcemetagen292_FD_179881 | JGI IMG/M metagenome (GOLD analysis project Ga0222645, IMG submission 179881) | Saline water microbial communities from Ace Lake, Antarctica - #292 | ecosystem: Environmental > Aquatic > Non-marine Saline and Alkaline > Saline | place: Antarctica: Ace Lake | collected...
ATGTGCTGAAAGCAATCGCCTCGCGCTATCCATCATTGCGACATGTATTTGCGGATGGCGGGTATGCAGGGCCCAAACTGCGGGACGCGCTAAAGGCCCTCGGCCGATGGACCGTCCAGATCGCCAAACGCTCTGACACCGCGGAGGGCTTTGAGGTGCTGCCGCGGCGGTGGGTCGTCGAGCGCACCTTCGCCTGGCTGAACCGATGTCGCCGCCTGTCGAAAGATTGGGGAAAATCCATCGCAAGCGCAGAGGCTTGGATCCTCATCGCACACATCAGACGCGTCACACGGCATCTCGCAAGGAATTGAGAAGGTTCAGTTAGTTTTGAATCAGACTCTAAGAGTTTGCGACAATAGGTCTGCCAAAAGGCGGCACCCATTGATAAGGCAGCTGACGCTGCCATTCCTCAGGGCATGACATAGCGGCAATAGCTAAGGGCAAGCGCCACAAAACCAACGTCACACTGTCAAACTAAGGACACATTACACTTGCATTCTAGTCCCATTCAAAGATGACTAATTTTTCGATGCCTATTAAAGGCGCACCATGCGACGGCCCTTGTTGGTTACCATGACTGTCCCTTTTCCCAGAGACGGTCGCTCGTATGGTGTGTCGCTTTAGGCTCTGGATGACTCTGTTGATGGCGGGGGTGCCCTCTCTATTAAACGCCATTCTCTGACGTTGCTTAAGACGCGCCGTAACCGCTCGATTGATCTTTCAGTTACCCACAAGTCGTGGGGCAAATTGATTCACCCAGCAGACTTCGCCTTGTCCGAATAGGCCCAATCATGATTCGTCATGTTGCACTGAATAATCGAGGTGCGCAGATGGTGCAGAGTTGGGTGGAATCAGAAACGGCTGAGTGCGATCTTGGGGACGCCCGGCTAAACCGGTGCCTTGGGGCAATGCTAGAGGCTCTGGGGGAACGACCGGGTAAATCGCTGCCGACGGCATTTCAAGATTGGTCGAACACCAAGGCTGCTTACCGCTTCTTTTCAAACGGAAATGTCAGTGAAGATAAGATTCTGGCGGGCCATTTTTCTGCCTCTGCCTCTGCCTCTGCCTTGCGCATCAGCGCAACTGACGGTCCCATTCTGATCCTTCAGGACACGACGGAATTCTCTTTCAAGCGTGCGGATCCGCAGAAGGTGGGGTTCACGCACGTGTCGACCGGACGCAAGATAAAGGATGGGCGCTATCAGAAACATGCGGTCTCTGGGCTCCTGATGCATGCCAGCCTGGCTATCATGCCGGAGGGTTTGCCCCTTGGACTGACGGCGGCGAAATTCTGGTCGCGTAGCAAGTTCAAGGGACCCCGTGCCCTTAAACGTAAGATCAATCCGACGCGGGTTCCGATTGAGCAAAAGGAAAGCATGCGCTGGCTTGATAATCTGCGCCTATCCACAGAACTGGCGAGTGCACCCGAGCGCTGCGTGCATATCGGTGATCGGGAAAGCGACATCTACGAGCTCTACTGCCTGGCTGAGGAACTCGGAACCGGGTTCTTGGTGCGCAGTTGTGTCGATCGCTTGGCGCAGAATGGCGACACGACCATTGGGAAAGTGATGGCGCAAGTGCAATCCAGCGGCACCCACGAGATCCAGTTCCGCGACGCACAGGGAAAAGCCCATCGCGCGGTCCTGTCGATCCGTCACGCTTCGATGACGGTTCGCCCGCCGATCGGAAAGCAAAAGGAATATGCACATCAGGACCTTTAGATCATTTATGCCGAAGAGCTCGACCCGCCAGAAGGTCGGGCGCCTGTGTTCTGAAAACTGATCACAAACCTGCCGGTGGCGACCCATGCGGAGGCCGTTCACAAACTTGAATAGTATGCACTGAGATGGAAGATCGAGACCTTCTTCCGGACCCTGAAAGCCGGGTGCCGGATCGAAGAGCGGCGCTTGGCCACGGCTGATCGACTGGCAAACTGCATTGCTCTGTGCTGCGTCGTGGCCTGGCGCGTGTCCTAGATGATGATGCTCAGCCGCGAGGCAATCAAAGCATCGCCCGGCACTGTATTCACTGAAGCCGAGCAATACCTGCTCGATCGCGCGGCGTCGGAACGACTACAAAAGGTTCCACGCGATTTGAACTTCTATGTCAGGGCCGTCGCGCGGCTCGGGGGCTATCTTGATCGCGCGTCTGATGCGCCACCAGGGACGACAGTTCTGTGGCGCGGCCTCTCCCGCCTCGCTGACCTTGTCGAAGGTGCCCGCATCGCTGAAATACCAAAATCTGAAACTTGTGGGAAACTGCAAGCCCAACGGAGCGCTTACAGTATACCCTCCTCAATCGTCTAACTATCCGTTGCAACGGAGAGCTGACGATCCATTTCAGCGAATGGGTTCTGATTTGAATACGAGCTTCTTTCCCTACACACGCTTGCAAGCCCTCTATGCCTCTGTGGCAAGGCGCAGCATGGTTATGCGCAGTCAGTTCCACTTATTGTGATTGGATTTGCTTATTCAGTTAAGTGGTACCCAGGGAGGAACGCAAAATGATGAAGTTGAGGAACAGTTTCAAGCGCTAAGTCGCACAAAATTTTAGTCATGCTTGAAAACTGCAACTCATAGGCTCAAAAGAGAAGGACAACTTGGGGATCGGTAGCGGTAATATGTATAGATGGGTCAGCTCTTTATCGCGGCGGTACAAGCGCGCGATCCTGCTGGCGTTCGACGTCCTGCTGATCCCCGTTGCCCTGCTGGGGGCGATGATGCTGCAAGGCAGCGCCGATTTGGTTGGTACGATTTTGGGGCACTGGCTGGCACTGCCAATGCTTATGGCGATCGGCGGCTTGCTGTCGAGCGTGCTAGGCCTACCGCTGATCCAACTAAAATCCTATGAAAGTCACGCGATAGCCCTGACGGGCGTGCATGCGGTCCTACTAGGGCTAGGTGCTGCAGTGCTGGACGACATGGCCGGGTTCGGCACGCCGCTTGCCAGTTTCATCAACTTTGCGCTGGTATATTTTCTGCTGGCAGTGGCGACCCGCATGGGAATGCTGCAGTTGCTACTGGGCATTTATCGGCGCGGTCAGGACCAGTCCCGCGTTCTAATTTACGGTGCCGGATCAACGGGGCGACAGCTAGCCGCAGCGCTGCGCACGGACGAGACGATTTTCCCCATCGCCTTCATCGACGATAATACTAATACACAAGGCACGACAATTCAGGGTCTGACGGTTTATGGCCCCTTGGCGATCCCCACTCTGATCCGCACCCATTCCATTGACCGGGTGCTGCTGGCCATGCCTTCGGCTCCCCGGCACCGGCAAGCGCAGCTGTCGCGCAAGCTCGAAGACATGAGAGTCGAGGTGCAGGCGGTTCCGTCTTTTGCCCAGCTGACCGGTCGCACACCGCTTATAGACCAGTTACAGCCAGTCGTCCCGGGCCGCTTTCTGGGACGAGAGACGCTGGACACTGCTCTGCCGGACAGCGGCACGACCTACGCGCGGCGCGTAATCCTGATTACCGGGGCTGGCGGGTCGATTGGGTCAGAGCTGTGCCGCCAGCTTCTGACACGCGCGCCAGCCAAGTTGGTCCTCTTTGAGGTCAGCGAGCTGGCGCTTTATACCATCGATATGGAAATCCGAGATCTGCTGCGCAGACAGAAGATTGAGATTATTCCTGTGCTAGGATCCATCACCGATGGTGGCTTGCTGACCCGGGTCATGGCGCAGCACAAGGTGCAGGTCGTGTTGCATGCCGCGGCCTATAAGCATGTGCCATTGGTGGAAAAGAATCCGATTGTTGGCATGTCAAACAACGTACTGGGCACCCACACGCTGGCACTGGCGGCGGCCACGGCGGGGGTGGAACGCTTTATCCTGATCTCTTCTGACAAGGCTGTGCGGCCACAGAACATTATGGGCGCGTCCAAGCGCATGGCAGAACTGGTTGTACAAGATCTCGCAAGCCGCAGCGCAGGTAAGACCGTGTTCACTATGGTCCGCTTTGGCAACGTCATGGGATCGTCGGGATCGGTCATTCCGTTATTTCAGGATCAGATCGCCAAGGGCGGTCCGGTGACCCTGACCCACCGCGAAGTTACGCGCTTTTTCATGACCATCCCAGAGGCCGCCAAGCTGGTGCTAGTGGCGGGGTCCTTTGCGTCGGGCGGAGATGTATTTGTGCTGGATATGGGCGATCCCATTTCGATCTATGATTTGGCGCGCCAGATGATCGGTGCCGCTGGCTATGCTGTTCGCGACGATGCCAACCCTGACGGCGATATCGAGATCAGGATTACCGGCTTGCGCCCCGGTGAGAAGATCCATGAAGAGCTGCTGATCGGTGAAGGCCAGCTGACCACGCCGCACCCCAAGATTCTGCAAGCCAATGAGGCGACGCTATCCCAGGTCGAGATTGCAAGCGCGCTGAAATCGCTGCGGCTCGCGATCGAGAGTGCCAATGAACCTGCGCTGCGTGCGGTCGTTGCCCGTTGGGTCGAGGGCGGTGCACATTTTTCGGCGCAGGACGCCAGACCCAAAGCCTGATTTGTTCCTAAGGAAATCTTTGCTATGCCCCCCAAATTTGGTACCTCTGGCCTGCGCGGTCTCGTTACAGAACTTACATCCGATCTGGTTGCAAGCCATGTGCGCGCTTTTATCCATGCTTGCCCGGTGGGCACGGGGCTTTTCGTGGCGCGTGATTTGCGCCCGTCTTCCTCTGATATTGCAGAAATGGTGATCGCGGCAGCGCGGGCCGAAGGGCTGGACGTGACCGATTGCGGCGCGGTGCCGACGCCCGCGCTGGCGTTGGCGTCGATGGGTGCGGCGGCGTCGGCGATTATGGTGACCGGCAGCCATATTCCGGCAGACCGCAACGGGTTAAAGTTCTATGTCCCCGGCGGAGAGATTGGTAAGGTGGACGAGGCGGCAATCTTGGCGGGGTTGGGTAGGGACAGTTCCAATAAGACTGGAACAGCGTCCAAAAATACGACCTGCGGTGCGGATTACGTCGCCCGTAATGTGGATGCTTACGGCGATGCGCTGCGAGGTCGGACTATTGGTGTTTATAGCCATTCGGCGGTGGGCCGCGATCTGCTGCTGGATATTGTTTCGGGGCTGGGTGCCAAGGTTGTCGAACTGGGCCGCTCTGAAATCTTTATCCCCGTCGATACAGAAGCCGTCGATCCTGCAATCCGCGCGCAGCTGAAGGTCTGGGCCAAAGATTACGCCCTCGATGCCATCGTATCTACTGACGGCGACGGAGACCGCCCGCTGCTGACGAACGAGCATGGCGAAGTCATCGTAGGCGATATTCTGGGCCAGATTACCGGGTCCTTGCTAGGGGCCGATGTCGCCGTGACGCCGGTGTCGTCCAACACCGGGGCAGAGGCGCTGTTCGGCACGGTCAAGCGCACGCGCATTGGATCGCCTTTTGTTATTGCAGGAATGAAAGAGGTCGGCGGTCGTGTTGTAGGATACGAGGCGAATGGCGGGTTTTTGCTGGGATTCGCTGCGAATGGCCCCGCCGGAACGCTGCCGCCGCTGATGACCCGCGATGCAGTGCTGCCCTTTGTGGCCCCCTTGGTTGCCGCGACAGAGGGTATGTCTGCACTAGTCGCCAGCCAGCCGCTGCGCTTTACCGCCGCCGACCGGTTAAAAGAGGTGCCGACAGAAAAATCCCTCGCTCTGGTTGCGCAATTCGACACTAGTCAGCGGAAGCGGGCCGATTTTTTGGCGCTGTTTAATGGGGAAGAGGCGAGCGTGGATCGCACCGACGGTTTGCGCATTATGCTGGTAGATGGGCGCATTGTCCATCTACGCGCTTCCGGAAACGCCCCGGAGCTGCGCTTCTATACGGAAGCTGGCACCATCGCGGCGGCGCGGGACATGCTGACGGTGGGGTTAGAGGGATTACGCCATCGCCTAGCTTAGCGTTCGAGTATCTTAGCATAGTTGGCACACATGCAGATCAGGCCTAGTAATATCGGCGTCAAAGAAACGCCGAAGCGTAAGGTGACCTGCTCCCCTTAAAAGTTCGCGATTTGGGGTCAGTCTGTTCCTTTTAAAGGTGACGGACGATGAAGCAATAAAAGTCCACGGGAGAACAGATCATCAGTGTTTTGAAGGAGCATCAGGCTGGGCTTGGGGCAAAGGATCTGTGTCGCAAGCACGGTCTCAGCGATTTGACCTTCTACAAGTGGCGTGCCAAGTTTGGCGGCATGGAAGTGTCGGACGCGAAAAAGCTGAAGGGGCTTGAGGCCGAGAACACCAAGCTCAAGAAGCTTGTTTGCCGAGCAGATGATGGTCGTGTCAACGCTCAAGGAAATGCTGGCAAAAAACTTCTTAGGCCTGGTGCGTGGTGTCGCGCCGTAAACTGGGCCATGACACAGAAGGGATACCGACAGCGGCGGGCCTGCGCTTTGGCAGGGATTGATCCGCGTGTGTATCGACGACCACTAACGCGATCGGAAGACACCGACTTGCCGGCACGACTGAAGGAACTGTAGTCGGAACGGCGGCGGTTCGACTATCGACGCCGGCATCTTCTACTGCGGCGCGAAGGCTAGTCTGTAAACTGCAAGAAACTCTACCGGATATACAAAGAGGAAGGGCTGACTATGCGCAAAAGTGGTGGCAGGAAGCGTGCCTTGGGCACCAGTGCCCCTATGGCAATCCCGCAGGGGCCAAACCAGCGGTGGAGCCTGGACTTCGTTTCCGCCAGCCTTACCTCAAGTCAGCGGTTCCGGATATTGAACGTGATCGACGACTTCAGCCGAGAATGCCTGGCGGCCGTCGTCGACACATCGCTGTCGGGCATTCGTGTCTGCCGGGAATAGGATCGGATCGCCGAGATTAGGGGCTACCCCTGCATGGTGGCCTCGAACAACGGGACATAGCTGACCAGCAACGCGATCCTCAAGTGGCAGGAGGACCGGAAAGTCGAGGGGCACTACAGCGCGCCGGGTAAACCGATGCAAAACGGCTACGTTGAAATCTTCAACGGTCGCATGCGCGATGAACTCCTGAACGAGCACCTCTTCGACAGCTTGCGCCATGCTCGCAGTTTAGTTGCGGCATGGCGCGATGAATTCAACCATGACCGCCCGCATTCAAGCCTCGCTGGCCTGACACCGTGGGAATATGTTGACCGGTCAATGGAAGACCAAAACCTGAACAGAACTAACTAATAAACGAGGTCTCTTAGGGGAGCAGGTCAAAGAGATGATGCCTTCCAAAATACATGTGTTAGGTGAAGGTAGGCTGAAAAGAATTTGCATGCACGAACTTGGATAATGACATGTTTAGCACGACCTTGGTTGCAGACGGCGCCGATCTCAACGCAAGGGATGAGGATGGGCAGACCCCGTTGCATTTTGCGGCGCGGGACAGCGAAAATCCTGCAGTCATTGAGGCGCTCATCGCAGCGGGCGCAGATTTCAACGCAAGGGATGAGGATGGGCATACCCCGATGCATTGTGCGGCGTGGCTCAACAAAAATCCTGCAGTCATTGAGGCGCTCATCGTAGCGGGCGCAGATTTCAACGCAAGGGATGAGGATGGGCATACCCCGTTGCATTGTGCGGCGTGGCTCAACAAAAATCCTGCGGTCGTTCGGGCACTCATCGCATCGGGAGCAAATCTCAATGCAAGAGATGAGAAAGGGCAGACACCGTTGCATTGTGCGGCACGGTACAGCGAAAATCCTGCAGTCGTTGAGGCACTCATCGCAGCGGGCGCAGATTTCAACGCAAGGAATGAAAATGGGCAGACCCCGTTGCGTTTTGCGGCGTGGTTCAACAAAAACCCTGCGGTCGTTGAAGCGCTCATCGCATTGGGCGCAGATCTCAATGAAGGGGATGAGGATGGGCAGACCCCGTTGCATTGTGCGGCGCGGTACAGCGAAAATCCTGCGGTCGTTGAGGCACTCATCGCATTGGGCGCAGATCTCAACGCAAGAGATGAAAAAGGGAAGACCCCATTGCGTTTTGCGGCGTCCAGCAAAAATCCTGCGTTCGTTGAGGTGCTCATCGCAGCGGGCGCAGATCTCAATGCAAGAGATGAGGATGGGCAGACCCCGTTGCATTTTGCGGCGTGGCTCAACAAAAATCCTGCGGTCGTTGAGGCGCTCATCGCAGCGGGCGCAGATCTCAACGCAAGGGATGAGAATGACTGGACCCCGTTACATTGTGCGGCATCCAACAAAAATCCTGCGGTCGTTGAGGCACTCATCGCAGCGGGCGCAGATATTAAGGCCCGGGACAGCGTCGGCAGGCTGCCCTTCGACCTCGCAAAAGAGAACCAAGACATTAAAGGCACGAATGTCTATTGGGTATTGAACGAGGGCCGGTTCAAGTGATTGACGGGCACCTCTAAACCAGCTGCCTAGAAACGTCCTGTCAGGTGGCTGAGGTGATCCCTGATCCCGACCAGGGCGTGATTGGAGAGGGCGTCGTATTCTCGGCAAAGCCGCTCATAGGTGCACCAATGCATTCCTTTAGGCTTGCCCCAGTCGCCGCCTGACAGAATGCCGGGGCTAAACCTGCTTGCTGCCATCTTCATCTACTGGAACACCAAGCACCGTGGGCAGGCTATAACTGCTCGAAACCGCGCTAGGCTCTGGACCGGCTCTGTAGAAGGCGTGCCTCCAACCTTCTTATTAGAAGTCAGATAGTCGAGGGGTAATGGTGCGCTGCATGTGGAGGCCTTTGGCGAACGCCTCGCGACAAGAGACTCTGACTGCCAGACCGCCGAAATCCACATCCGCATCTCCCTCATGAACCGCTTCAAAGCCCTCTGCACCGCCAAGATCGTCCGCATCGCATGACGTCAGCGGGGTAAGGGGTAGTCACGCCTCAGGCGCAAGTTGCGCAACAACGCCCGCCGGTGCCAGGAAAGGAGTATCAGAGATTATTCCGTCCCCCGCGATTGAAGCTGCTCGTAGTCGAAGTTCTCGATCGTATCGATTTCAGCCGCATTATATGGCATTTTGTAGTGCGGGACGCCCATCGGCGAGATACCGCGGTATGAATAGGGATAGGCATAGAAACCGCCACGACCATACGTCGCCGCATCCGCCACGATAGCTGAAATCACGCCATTCTCGACGATGATGTCGGAAATATAACCATAGCGCATTCCGTCCGCGAGATAGGAGAAACTACCGATCAGATCAGTTGCCTTGAAGATGCCCGGGCCGGCAACGAGATCGTCGTCCGCCACATCCGTGGGTCCGGCATCGGCCTCAGTATTCACCCGTTCGCCGCCCCAGTAATCACCAAATACGTCGTAATTACCTACATTTTCTTCGGTGACAGGAACCTGTGCCTGCTGGATGGTTTCGCCGATATCCACCTCGTCCCACGGCACATTGATATGCGTGTCGCCGATATCCCAGAAGCCGCCGACCTCCGCGATGATGCCGAGCACTTCGCCGTCATTGCTAAAGATCACATTCTTCACATCCCCGATATCTTCGCCGTTGGTGCCGATGATCTCGGTTGTGTCGAACATGTTTTCCACACTCCAGCCTTCGGCATAGAGTGAATCGTAAGACCAGTCTGAGAGCACCTGGACGTTCTCCTGCGCCACTACGGGACCCGCAACGACGAGGGCGAGGATACTTGTCGTCAAATTAATTCGTTTCATGCTCATGAGGGTATTCCTTACAAATCAAGTTACGGCACAGGCGTGCAGAAACCTTTACGGCGGTTTTATATCGACACACTGCAGGTAGCCTGCAGGCGCTCACTCTGAAGCTGTGCAACAGGGAGATGTGAAGCAGGTTGCAAACCGACGAGATAAAGGCTCGACTAGCGTTGCGTTGCTCGGGAACAGAAATCAGAAAAACTTCCCCGTTCCTTGTGTCGTCAGGTCTGATTGACAGGCCTGCAACCTCTTCACAAACCCAACGGATAGAGGATAAAATTGTTCCATAGGCTGTCACTTTGCAAACAAGCCGTCCCATACCGGGCACGTTGAGTGCGCAGAGAAGCCTTTACCGACACGGCGCTGATATATACGGGCGAACGCGGAGCGTTAGGATCTAGACGGGCAAAGGTATCGGGGACTACAAAGCGATAGTGCCCAACACCTTCCTGATCTGTCTTTGATCGAGCGTTGCCCCGTTGCCACCGTGCTGCACATCGCTCACAGTTTTCATTCACTTCCGGCTACTGGCGTATGCTTCAATGGTTTAGTTGGTCTGTGGTCAGGGCAGCATTAAGAACCAGCAGCATATCCATTGGGTAGAATTCCGCGAAACCTGTTTTCACCATGCCTAGCGCTCTGGCTTTACGGTTAGATATCCGCGCGACTGCATACTTTGTGTGCAATCGCACTTTAAAAGAATGAGCCTCGTTACCAGTGTCAAAGCCCACTATGACAACCTTTTCGATAGTGGCGGTTGCGGGTAGGCCATAGTTTGACGCGCGTGTGTCGATGTCTTTAGCATAGCCAAGCTTCAACCATTCGTTTGCACCGTTGCGAATTGCCAATAGATAAACAGAGCTCGGCAAGGTGCGGCTTGTGTCGTCGCATTGCTAGCAACGAAAACTGCCTATGCGCATTGCGCTTGGTTGGATGAATTGCTCATGGCCATACTCCAACCGATAGGTCCTATTTTTTTGCGGTACCGGATCCAATAAGCGTTGCGCAATGCGCTGCAGCTTCATCGATGTGCTTTTCGTTGGTTGCCACGGTGGCCTTACTCTCCTTCATCTTCATGTTATTATTCTAATAATAACATCTGGCCCACCGCGTAAGATGCCCATCGCCAGCTTATTTCATCTCATAGTTTGTCTTAAGCAAACCTTCAAAGTCATCGCCGGCGATAGTGTAATGTTCCTCCCAAATTGCAACCATCGTATGATAGGCAACATGGTCTAGGAGAGTAACGCGCTGCGCTTTGTTGGGTCCCCCCTCTGTCAGGGTTGTTGTCCGCTGCTCTACTTTTCTCTAATTTTCAGGTGGGCGGGATAGGACAATGACGTGGGATACTCACCAGAACGAAAATCGGCTGTTCTGAAGCGGATGCTGCCGCC
>Ga0222645_101311_pt1 | contig 10986 bp, 8 predicted proteins | sample AntAcemetagen292_FD_179881 | JGI IMG/M metagenome (GOLD analysis project Ga0222645, IMG submission 179881) | Saline water microbial communities from Ace Lake, Antarctica - #292 | ecosystem: Environmental > Aquatic > Non-marine Saline and Alkaline > Saline | place: Antarctica: Ace Lake | collected...
GCTCGCGGTTGGCGGGTTGCTTCCAAACGACAAGGCGGCGTTCATCGCGCGTCTGCGCGCCGAGGCGGGGGGCAAAGGCGTGGCTATGGTGGGCGACGGAATCAACGACGCGCCCGCGCTTTGCGCCGCAGACGTGGGAATGGCGGTGAGCGGAGGCATGGAAGCCACGGCGCAGGCGGCTGGGGTGGTTCTGTTGGGAGAGAACGCGGGGGGGGACGGTTCGCGCGGCGGCGGCGTCGGGCAAGCCGCGGACGCGATTGAGCTCGGGCGAAACGCGCTTGGTAAGATTCGTCAAAACCTTGGTTGGGCGTTGGCGTACAACCTGATCGGCGTACCAGTCGCCGCGGGGGTGTTGCTTCCGGAGTACGGAATAAGCTTGAATCCAGCCGCAGCGGGGGCGGCGATGGCGCTTTCCTCGGTTGCGGTGGTGACAAACTCGCTTCTTTTGAAAACGCCGGGGGGCGGGGAAACCGACGCGAACGCGCCGGCGAAACGCGCGGCGGCGGCGTCCCCAACCTCGCGGTGAGCTGTGTTTTTTCTTTCGCTGATTGTGTTACAATATTAATACTGAATACTAACTCTACACTACTGTTGTGATGAACCCGGTTCTTTTTGGGGTTGGTACAAAACACCGGACGATGTTCGTGTCAATTCATCGCCGCTTCCTTTTCGCCGACTTTTTTTCGACCATTTTCCTTTTCCTTCGCGCTGGGCGGCGCGAACGTGATGACGTTGGAGACGCTTCGCGAGCTGTGGACTTCCCTCGCGGTGACCTGCGCCACGAGCTTCTCTGAGATTTCCCACAGCTTCGCGCCTAGTTCGTCGTTCAAGGCCTCGTCGCTGGGCAGTTTAACTCCGAACTCGGGTTGGAAAAAACCTCGCAGGAAACCGCCGCCCAGCGGGAAATCGTCCTCGCCCGACTTGACAAACGACGGCGGCCCGCACAGGTACGCGCCGGTCATCGTTCCCGTGTTCACCCCGAGCACCATCTGCGTGGTGAACCGCCCGGCGTTCTCCATGGTGGTGGCCAGCGGCGGGTGGTCGAACGCGAACTTCAACAGCGCCCGCACCGGGGGGCTTTGCAACCGAAACAACCCGGAGGATGGGCAAAACCCGGGTGAAAACGCATTCGCCGTGATCCCCGTGCCGTCCCTCGCCAACCGCCGTGACAGCTCGCGCGCGAACAAAACGTTGCACAACTTGCTGTCTTTGTACGCCTTGTTCCCGTCGAACGTTGAGCCGTCGCACATGGCGAATTCGGGGCCTTGTTCAAGCCCGGAAAGATCGCCAAGCGTGGGGGTTAAACCGTTTCGCCCATCCGCGGACGTGGGGTCGTGCACGCAGGACGAAGTCACGACGACGCGCGCGCCTTTTTTCAACGACGGAAGAAGGTCCGTGACCAGCGCGAAGTGCCCAAAATGGTTCACCCCGATGGTCTCTTCAAACCCGTCCTGTGTGCGTCTGGGTGGGCCCTTTTCCGTAACGGAATTGCCCGCCCGGTCAGGCGCGACGCCCGCGTTGCACACCACGGCGTCTAACTTTCCACCTCGTTTCACGAAATCGCTCGCGAAATGGCGCACCTTCCCCAGGTTCCCCAAATCAAGCACCACCGGTTCCGCCCCACCCCCCCCAGTTCCAGCGTACCGCGTCACCTCATCGCACGCCAACCGGGCCTTCTCCGCGCTCCGAGCCGCGACCAACACCCGGCATCCCGCGGCGCACATCTGCTTCGCAGCCTCCAGCCCGATGCCACTCGCCGCGCCGGTGATAAGCACGGTTTTGCCGGTTCCGTTAAAAGTCGCGTCCACGCCCAAAGGTGTCACCCCGAGAGCCACACTGACTTGGGGGAAACGACGCGCGGTGGGGCGACGCGTGCGCCGCGTACGCGCCGCCGGCGCATGGAACGCGAGCGACGAGCCCGCGAAAGTCGAGCAAGACGCCATCATCCCACGCCAATCGGGGCGATCCCGATGTGACGATAGAATGGCGCTGGACGCGATAAAGCGTATTTGGATACTTCTAGAAAGGGGCGAGGGCGATTTTAAAATCGGCCACATCCGCAGTGCCGACGTGGCCAAGGCACAAACCCGCGTTTTCGCGGGATGGTGACGCAACGACGACGGTTGGGTCGTGAAATGAATGGCGAAAAGAAGAGGAGAGAAAGCATGAATAGGTGACTGAATAATCATACAATACGTCAAAAAATCAATCAGTCTGACAGCTCTCGGGTCGACGTCGTCGTCCCTCACTCCTCACCGTGCATGCGTGGCGTAATATCTCCACGACTTTGTGTTGCTTAGTGTTACACGTTCGTCGCGACGCGCGGTCCCCTTTGGGGAGGCTCTCGCGCGCGGCGAAAAGAATCATACAGTACGGGTATAAAAAACAGCCCGGCCCCGTCACGTCGGCGGAAGGCCATCCGCCGTCGGGAGCGCAAACCCGGCCGCGGCGGCGAGCGCGGCGGCGGAAAACGCGTTGCTCATATCCGCGTTTCCCGTGCCCCCCGCCCCTCCCCCCGATGCGGCGATGAACATCGACATCAGCATGGCCATCGTCCCCGGGTCCGTGCTGCCCATTCCAAGCATCGCCGCGAAGGGGTTGTACGCCGCGCTTGGCGTCGGCGGCGCCATCCACGGCGAGTGAAACGCGTTCGGCGCGTTGGCGTGGTGGGAGTTTTTTTGTTTCGGAGACGACGACTGCGTGTCGTCCACCAGCCCAGGGGCGAGAAGCCGGGCCTGCACGAACGAAACCCGGCTCACCCAGGTTTCCCAAGGCTCCGCGCCCAAAACGGCGGGCGCGCCGTTTGCGTCTGAGATGAATAAAAGAAAAATGTCAGTCTTTCGTATGTGTACGAGTAATTACCCTGGACAATCGGTAAACAGTGTGTCAGGATTTGGGAAACGCGCAATACGTACCGACGTACGCGATTTGAAGCGCGCTCGGGTCGTACCGCCCGCCCGCGGGGCGGGCCGCGCCGACCACGTCTGCGAGCGCGACATGCAGGTCGTCGAAGTTCGCAACCAGGGACAGGTCTATTTTTTTACGATTTTGCGCGCCTCTTCCCGACCCCACTGGCGCGGGGACTAGCTCCACGTCGCACTCCACGAACCGAGGCGCGAAAGCGTGTGTTTTGGTAACGGGCGCGAGGCACTCCGTCGCGCTGAAGTCGGCGACCGGCGCACTTCGCATTTGCGCGATACCCCCCAGGGAATCGATGGAAACCGGGGCTTTCTGCGCCGTCGGTCGATGCGTTGCGCCCGCGTTGTTCGGGCCGGGAAACCCGGAAAACGCCGTGGCTCCGGGAAACCCGCCGAACGCGCCAAACGCGGAAGCCACGCCTTGGCTCATCGCGCGCAACACCGCTTCTTTGTGTCTCAACTCATCAAGCGCCGTCGCGGCGACGTTCAGAAGCGGCGCGGCGAGAAGTGGGTTTGACGCTCCGGGGAAGGGCACGAGGTGCGACGGAAACGAGTGGGGGGTTTGGCCGTGCGCGTTTCCAATTTCCTCCGCGAGCCACCGCGGGCGCTTCGCGCCACTCGCGCCCTCGCGCTCGCCCCCGCGCTGCTTGCTCCTACCGCCCGCGCTCCACCGCATGTGTTTCTGGCAGTGCTTGTGCCCCGGCATGGCCATCTCGCTGCACCGCCAGTTCTTCCCGTCGTTGCGCGAACACCGCATGCGTCCTTCGGGGATATCAACGGGCGGGACACCGTTTCGCCGGGTCTGACCCGGGTTGGTTTTGTGCACAGCGCCCGGCCTGTTTTTTTTTAAAGCGAGTCGTTTCGAACTTCCCGCCCGGAGCGCCGTTTTGGTCGCCGCAGTCCTCGCCCCAAAAGCCTCCCCGTGTGCGCCAAGCCGCAGCACATCAACCGCTGATTCGTGTGTCTTCACGCTCCCGTCACTGTCCATGCGCGCGCGCTTCGTGCCCGGCCCGCCGTCGTCAAGAAAAACGACGCGGTCGTTCTCCCCGGAACTGGTCTGTCCGTGCTCGCCCGAGGAACTTTGACAATGCGCGTGCCGCTCAAACGGCCCGCCGGGAGACGCGCGCCACGCATCGCGGGCGATTTTCGTATCATTCCCGGTATCATTCTCGGCGTCTATAGCAGTTGACATTGCAACTAAGGGGCGAATCGACTCGCGGCGTGGGCTCCCGGCGGTCTGCGAACGGGGACGAAGGGACGCGGCGGTCAGCGACTTGAGAAAAAACAGGCAAAAAAACGCTTCAGCCAGCGTGTCGGGGAGTACGAAACGGGACGAATAAAAAATATCGCCGGTGCGCGCGTCAGCGTCAGCGTCAGCATGTGGCCAGGTAGGCGCGACAGACACGCGTGGGGGCTTGTCGCGCTTTGTGTGTGCTGGGACGAACGTGCATCGCGTGGATTCGCGAGACTGCGCATACACGCCGCCGTCGTCGGGCGAGTCATTCCACGCTACGGGTCGTGCGGACCGCGCGTACGCGTAGTACGAGCGCTCGAGACTCGGGAAAAACGCGCTGTCGCGAGCTGTGAAAGCCGGTAAATTTCTCTGTACACGACTCCTCGGGACCGCGTTCACGAAGGGTAACCGCGTCGCCACACGCGCAGTACGCGAGGCAGGAAGACACACACCCGTGTGTGTATCTCCCGACTCGATTCCACACGCGAATGGCCAAAGCTACGACAGCCCGAGACGCTGTTCGCGCACGCTGATGCGAGAAAAAAAACAGACGCGCTGACGCACCGCTTCGAAAGAATACGCCGTTTTACCGCAACGCGGAGAGCGACGTCAGTACGCGAGTCACGACGGTCCGCCGAGACGACGCCGCCGCGCTTGACTCGCGTAAGATGTCTTCTCGGTAGCACGTCGCGGGGTTTAGTCGCGCGCGCTGTGTGAAGTGCGAGGAAGCGACGGATGGGGGAGGCAAAACTTCGAAAGCTGAGTCACAGGAATGTTCGGTTCAGAGTTTGCGCGAAAATTTGACGGATTTACAAACTCTGTGTATGAGCAAACAGCGCGAAAAAATCCAATTTGCGCCAAAATCCACCAGAGATCTTTCGTCAGACTTGACAGATGACTGTCTGACTGTTCAGACGACACTCTACTGTTCAGACAGATTGTGCAGACGAGCGGCGCCCGACGCGACCGCCACCGCCCTTTCCCCCCTTCTCGACTCTCACGCCACCCTCTCCGTGACCTTCCCAAAGTCCACCTTGAAGTCATCCGGCAGGACTTCGAATTTAATTCCCGTCGCGCTCACTGCGTCGATGAGGAGTTGCCCGCCCGCCACGGCGGGCGTCAGCACGCCGCCCACGAAGGGCAGGGAATCGCGCTTTGTGCTGAGCAGCAGCGCGGTTTCCACCGATACGCGCGCGGTTTCGTCGTACCCGTCGCCCGCGGAAATTTTCGCCCTCAAACTCACCCCGTCCTCCGCCTCCACGTTGACGTAGTAATCGCAAAAAAGCTTCCCCCGGGTTTCGTCGTCCAAACCCTGCCCCAGGGCGTAAAGCTTGCCCTCCGCTTTCAGCTTTTCCTCCTCCTTTTTCGACGACGTGTTGGCGCTCGCCGCCGCCTTGGCGCTGGCTTCGTCCGGGAACAGCAGGTGCTCGCTGTAGTTGAACCGCAAGCCGTACGGGTCCTCGCCAAGGTCCATCAGGAGCCAGTTCGTTCTGCGAATGAGCCGAGTGTCGTAAAACGCGTAGGTGAAAGGCCCGGACCAGCCGTCGAAGTCGGCGTGGTGTTCGATTTTGTTCAGAACCTTGTCGCTGTCCTCCAAGCGCTTCCCATCGCCAACCGCGCCGCCCAGCGCGAACGGGTCGCCCATGATCTTAGCGACTTTGCTCATTGCTTTGGTCATCGCCGCGCGCGTTGCGAGGGTACCACCGGACGGCACGCCGCCGTTGCCGTGCATGAACGTGTGCATTTTCCCCACGTCCGCGAGCGTTTTCTTGCGCAGCTCGCTCGCGGCGTAAAACGCGGCGAGATCGGGAAGCCCGCCCGCGCCAGCCGCGTTCGGCACGATGATCACGCCCTGTTTCTTGGCGTAGTCGTGCTGCTGAATCAGCTTGTGCGTGAACGGAACCTCGCCATTCACGTCGACGTAGTCGCAGTCGAAATCAATACACGCCTGGACCAACAAATGCGCGTTGGTGTTCATGAACGGCCCGGCCACGTTCAACACGCACCGCGCTTTTAAACAAAGAAGGCGAATCGCCTTGGCGTCGTCGATGTCGGCCTGGATGATTTCGGGGCGGTACGTCGAGGCCGGGAACTTCTCCGCGATTTCCGCGACTCGGTCATGGAGCTTGCTCGGCGTGCGGCCCGCGAGCGCGAACGTGACCTCGGTGCCCAAGCCCTTGACGTGCTCGTAGATGTAGTCAAGCACCAGCTTCCCCGTGTACCCGCTGGCGCCGTACACCACGAAGGAGAATGGTCGGTTTTCGCGAAGCACGGTTTTGCCGAACTTGTCGTGGAAAAACGAACGCAGCTCGTGCTCCTTTAGCGAGTCCCAGTACTTGTCGAAAAGCTGGGGCTTGCCCTCGAAGAAGTGATCCGTGATGCCCTTCTCCACGTTCTCCTTGCAAAGAAGCGACTCCACGAACTCGAAAGGACGCTGCGCGGGGTCGGAACTGGAGTGCGCGACTTTAAGAGACATCGGAAGTTGCGAGGGAAAAGGGCGAGATTTGCGAGGCGCACGACGTTTCGACGCCGGGGGTGGCGAGGCGGGGGGGGTGACGAGACGCGCGGACGGAGGGAAGCGACGTGCTCGCGCGGAACGCGCGGAAGCAACTGGGGGGCACGCCGTGCGGTTGAACGCGCGCGTGGAAGTGACGGGCGCCTCGAGGTGACCTCGACAGATCTCGGGGAAACGCTTGCAGTGCACCGATTGGGCTCCCGGTGACAGGCGTGATTTGTTCTGAGAGGCGATTCGAGGCAGGAGGGCGCGGCAGCACGCTCGCAGTCTCTCGCGTTTCGCTGGCCAAAAATGGAACTGCCCGATTGCCAAACGCGGAATAGGAACGGCAAACCCACACGCGTGCTTTCCCGGGCCCGCCACAACGGCCGGGGCGTGTGCCACCGCGTGGGCGTGTTCCACCACGAGGCGTACCCGCGACGCGTGTGACGCGAGGGACGAGTACTTGTGTGTTTCGCGTCGCGTGACCCGTGCGGTTTGACGGCGTTTCTTCCATTTGCGGGAAAGAATTGGGAGACCGCGACGCATTTCATTTCCCCGCGGGCCGGGCGGAACTCTGTGCCGAGACGCACCTAATCGGCAGGCATGGGCGGAGGCGCGGCGGCGGCGGCCGTGCACAGGAAACGCGATGAGTCGCACACCGTGGCTGAACCCGCGATGAGGGGGTCGCTGAAGAGGGTACGTCCGCATGCCGGTCTTCACACATCCGAACGGAGTGGTGCCTGATTAGGGCACGCACAAGTTGCCTTCCCATCAAAGAGTCAGACTGTTTCCAAACACCCCCGGGGTTCTTCGCTCACCTTTTCTTTTCTTGTCACCTCCCTCTCTCCCCACAGCCCAAGTTCCGTCCCCAGCCTCCCCCCGAGGTTGAGTACGCCAACTACCCAAGCAACATCATGTTCGACCGCCGGGTGATTCGAGGGAACACGTACGCGTCGGCGCCCGCGGAGCGCGCTTTGCCGGCGCGCTCTTTGCCGCGGGCGCCGCGTCGCCGCCCCCCGGGTACCCCCGAGCCGGTGGAAGGCAGGCGGCACATGGATATCCAAACCGAGGCGTTTCTGGAGGAGCTCGCGGACACGGTTCCAGAAGCGGAGGTTATGACGCAGACGGACGCGTTTATGGATCGGCCGCCCACGCCGCTTTTCATTCCCATGAAGATCGGCGTGGACGTGGAGACGCAGATTGAAAATGGCGATCTTTTCGACTTTGACTTTGAAGTGGAGCCGATTTTGGAAGTCCTGGTGGGCAAGACCCTGGAACAAGGCCTGATGGAGGTGATGGAGGAGGAGGAACTCGCGGCGATGCGTGCGCACCAGGAACACTTTGAGCAAATTCGAAACGCTGAGCTCGTCGCGACGCAGCGCATGGAAGCGGCGGAGCGCAGGAAAGCCGAGGAACGAGAGCGAAGAATCGCACAGGAAAAGCAACGCATCGCGCGCGAAAAAGCCACGCGCGAGAAGGTCGCAGCGCAGACGTTCGCCAGGGGGTACACCAGCGGGCTTTTAGGGAGCGTGTTCGACAGGTTGTACGACTCGGGATTCTTTTACGACCCGGTGCAGCGCGAAATCGAAACCGACTTCATCCCGTGGTTCGAGGACCAGGTCGTGGCGGAGTGCTCCGAAGCGGCGGCGTCCAGGAAGTGCGTCGACGAGATCATCAAAAAGGCGTTCATGGACGCCGCCGCGGCGCAGGCGGCGGGCGCGGAGAGCTTGCGTCGCGAGCTGGACGAGGAGAAGGAGCGGGTGGCGTCGGCGGCGGCGGCGGCGACGGCGACGGCGGCGGCGCAGGAACAAATCGCAATCGCGCAGACCGTGCTGGATATCTTCATGAAGGTTTCCGATGCCGAGGTCGTGGAGGGCGAGGTCGCACCCGAAGCGGTGGTGTCTGGGGAGCAGTACGAGGAAGCCAAGCGCGCGCTGAAGGAAGTCGCGGCGACGACGGAAAAAGAGCAAGCGGAGGGGTTGGAGGACGAGGAGGCGAAAAACGCTTACGCCCTTCGGTTGATAACGCTTCTCCTCGCGCCGCCGGTGGCGGAGGGCGAGGAGCCCGCGGAACCAGCGCTGACTCAAGAGCAGGTGGACGAAGCCAAGAAGGCGCTGGCGCCCGAGCCGGAGCCCGAGCCGGAGGCACCTGCGGAGGGCGAGGGCGAAGCGGCACCCGCGGAGGGCGAGGGCGAAGCGGCGCCCGCGGAGGGCGAGGGCGAAGCGGCGCCCGTGGAGGGCGAGGGCGAAGCGGCGCCCGCGGAGGCCAAAGGAGACGCGGCGACGGAGCCTGTGCCCGAACCCGAGCCCGAGCCTCCGTTCGAGCCTGCTTCGGACGCGCTCCTGAAACACCTGATCGAAGCCGGGACGGTGACGGACACGCAAATCGTCGCGGCACTCGCGTTCGCGACTCCCGAGCCGCCCGCCGACGCCATTTTGAACCAACTTTTGGAGAGTGAAATCGTCGTCGAAACTCAGGTAGCGAAGGCACTCGTGGCGAAACAGCTCGAGGATGAAGAGTCTGCGGAGTCTGGGGAAGGGGAAGACGCGGAAGGGGAAGCCGAGGCGGCGTAGATCGCCGAACCCCGACACGTGTAATATGAACCACGACGTGTTGTACTAATAACGCGGTATCGCTGTGACTACATCTCCCTCCTGTCTCTCCTATCTTCCCGTCCCCGGCTCGCCGTCAAAACTCCTCCCTGCGATCAGCCAAGGTACTCGTGAACCTCTGCGTCAGGATGTGGAACACCCTGCTGAGCCATACGCACCCCAGCACTATGAACAGCAGGTTGATGCCTTTGACCTCTCCACCCCGAGCAGGATTTTTACGTTTGAATCCGTTCGCCGTGCGTTCGGGAAACCCCTCTGGAAGCTCCTCTTCGAACTTCACGGACTTCCAAGGACTCGCACCTTGGCCCGCACCCCGTGTCGTTTCGCCTAGTATGCTTTTGGGCAACGACATCGTTCGCTCAAGCCGCGCGTCGTCCCTCGAAGGCGTGGAAACCTCACCAACCTCGTCTATCCTATCGGAAATATCTTCATCCCCGACTGGGCCTCTGCCGCTCATCCCAACCTCGTCACTGTTCGCGGCGCGTGACATCCTGAACGCGTCCTGCCCCGCGCCTGCGGCGAATTGACTCGCCAGCGGTCGACGACAGGTCAAGGCGTCAGCCGCGACTTTAGAAGTGTCGAACGTTCAACAAGATTGAGGTGACATACGCAGACTCTTTTGGAAGTGGCAAGACTTTTGGGTCTTTCAAGAAACTAACAGTGCGCCTCAACACAACACAGCCTGCGGCACCGTCGCAACGCGCCTTTTCTCGAACCCCGGCACGTCCATGCAGACTTGCGGTTTCGCGACCGCGCGCTCCGCTGACGTCAGGATGGCGTGCAGGCACGCCGTCGGCGGCGGCGCAGCGCGCTCGCTTTCGTCTCCCGTGGCGAGGAAAACGCGGAGGACTCGAGGCCAGTCATCTGGCGTCCGTCCCTCGCGCGCGGGCGGCGTGCAGATCGTCGCCGCGGCTGCCGCGCTGAAAACCTGTCGCCGCGACCTTCTCGTGGTAGGCCCCGGCGTCCTCGGAAGTCTCGTTTGCCAGAGGTGGCTTAACGTACGTGGAAAACCCGCGACCCGCTCCGCGGCCTAGGTCTTCCCACGCGGCGCATTTACTTTTCCGCCGTTTCAGATTTCGGTGTTCGTTTCGGTGTCGAGCCGCACGCCTTTGCCGTCTTGACCTTCGCTAACCACCCCGCGCTTATTTTCGCACCTACTGCCACCTCTTTCACCACAGCTCTTCCCCGCGGCGATCGTGAAAGGCCAGACCAACACCGATGCCTCGCACGAGCGCCTCGAGTCCATCGGCGTTTCTCCGCGCCTGAAAACAAACTCGTCTCCCGAGACCACGTTTCCCTTCGTCGTGTTCAGCGCCCCCCCCTCCGGGAGCGAGGACTACGCCGGTGAAGTAAAAGCCGCGCTCGCGCTGTGGGACCGCACCGGGAGTTTCGTGTTCACCAGCAGCACCGCGGTGTACGCCGGGGCGGATGGCGAGCAGTGCGACGAACTCACCGCCGAGTTCGCGCTCGGCGAGAACCCGCGAGCGGACCGGCTGTTAAACGCTGAGGCCGCGGTTTTGGAAGCTGGGGGGTGCGTGGTGCGTCTATCAGGGCTGTACCACGCCACACGGGGGGCGCACATGTTCTTCCTGAAGTCCCCGGAGCTCAAATCAGGCGCCGACGGGTTGGTGAACCTGGTGCACTACGAAGACGCCGCGAGCGCGGTGGCGGCGGCGCTGGTGGCGCAGCTCGAGGGCCGCACGGAGGGGGGTGAGGTGTTCCTCG
>Ga0222645_101312_pt1 | contig 10971 bp, 8 predicted proteins | sample AntAcemetagen292_FD_179881 | JGI IMG/M metagenome (GOLD analysis project Ga0222645, IMG submission 179881) | Saline water microbial communities from Ace Lake, Antarctica - #292 | ecosystem: Environmental > Aquatic > Non-marine Saline and Alkaline > Saline | place: Antarctica: Ace Lake | collected...
AATCAGCCACCGCGCGACCCGCGCCGCGTGTCACCACGAACGCGCCGTGCACGTTCCGCGCGGCCGTTGGCAACACCGGTGGCGCGTTGCGTCTGTGTAACAACAAGCCCTTCGTGTTATCCGCGCTCAAACTCACAACCACCAAAGCAAGCGCGCGTTCCGTCACGTTCTCCGCCGATGCGATCAGCGCGTCCGAACCCCCTGCTGCGACTCAGTTCACGTGGAAAGGCGCCAAGCTCGGCGCCGCGGCGATTTCAGTCGCAGTGGGTTTAGTTGTGCATTTCTTAATTCCGTGCCCTGCGGCGGTGAACCCGCAGGCCTGGACGCTTCTGGCTATTTTTTTATCCACAATCACCGGGTTGGTGTTGACACCGCTACCGGTAGGCGCTTGGGCGTTCCTCGGGTTATCAACAACCGTGGTTACGAAAACCCTAACTTTCCAGCAAGCCTTCAGCGCGATGACGAACGACGTCATTTGGTTGATCGTTTTGGTACGTCCGTGTTTCCCAAATCCTGGCATACTGTTTACTCTGCCCCTCTTTGACTAATCGAGTGCACCACTCGTGATGTATCTGTAAGAGTTACCACGTTAACAGTTGACATCACGTTGTAATTTTTACAACGTGATGTGCGTAGTACCGTACTAGTAACAGTTACCAGTACACTTCTCGTGACGTATGTAGCAGTTGCCAGTACTAGTAACGTTTACCAGTACTGGCAACAACTACGTATATCACAAGTGCCCTGTTTCCTGCCCCTGGACGAACGCACTACTGATAACACTACTGTTAACACTACTAGTAACCCTAGTAACACTACCCGTAACGTTTACCAGAACTGGCAACTGTCACCAACCAACACTCGAGTTTCGGGACTGACCAATCCCGTTTCCAATCGCAAGGCGTTTTTCTTCGCCAAAGGGTTCGTGCAAACCGGGTTGGGTGACCGGGTGGCGACTTTTTTCGTAAAAACGATGGGCAAAAGCACGCTGGGTTTAGCGTACGGGTTGTCAATCTCCGAGGCGCTTTTAGCGCCCGCGATGCCGTCAACCACCGCGCGCGCAGGGGGCGTGTATTTACCGATCATCAAGTCGCTCGCCAAAAACGCGGGTTCCGAACCCGGACCCACCGCGAACAAACTCGGGGCGTTTTTGATTCAGAACCAGCTGCAGTGCAGCGGGCACTCCAGCGCGATGTGCATGACCGCGGCGGCGCAGAACTTGCTGTCACTGAAACTCGCTGCGAGCCTCGGAATCATCATCGCCAGTCCGTGGCTCACGTGGTTCAAAGCCGCGTGCGTGCCCGCGATCGTGGGCCTCGCGGTCACGCCGTTGTTAGTGTTCAAGCTGATGCCCCCCGAAATCCAAGACACCCCGAACGCGCCTATTGAAGCCGCGGCCAAGCTGACCGCGATGGGGCCGCTTTCCCAGGACGAAACCATGGTGTGCGTCACCATGGGCATCACAGTGATTTTGTGGATCTTCGGCGACGCCATTGGCATGTCGAGCGTCACCGCCGCCATGCTAGGCATGTCCCTGCAACTCTTCACCGGCGTCATTACCTGGGCGGATTGCTTGAACGAAAAAGGCGCGTGGGACACCCTGGTGTGGTTCGCGGTGTTAATCGGCATGTCCGCGCAGCTCAACAACATGGGCTTCATCGGGTTCCTCAGCGATTCCGTGGCGGGCGCGCTCGGCAAGACCGCCATGGGGTGGCAACAAACCTTCGTGCTGTTGCACGCTTGTTACTTCGCCGTGCACTACCTGTTCGCGAGCCAGACCGCACAAGTAGCCGCCTTGTCCACTGCGTTCATGGCCATGATGATCGCATCCGGTAAGTATTTCCCAATCACCACATTCCGCCTCCCTGATTGCCCATACACGACTGACATTTCTTTTATTTCAATCAGGCGCGCCGCCGATGTTAGCCGGCCTGACGATGGCGTTTCACACCAACCTGTTCGGCGCCATAACGCACTACGCCTCGGGTACGTCTTTTTCTTTTTTTGCGACCTGACTGTTTGCCTGTGTACAAACCACACCAACTACCCCGCAACCCCGAATCGAACCCACGACCTCTACGACACGAGTATTGACACTAACCACCTCACTCTACTACCAAACTTTGCGTCTGACTGTTTTCCCACTGGTCCCGAAAATACTTAAAACAGGCCAAGGCGCCGTGTACTACGGCGCCGGGTTCGTTGATCTGCCCACCACGTTCAAGGTGGGTGGGATTTTGGGGGTCACCAACATCCTGATCTGGGGGATCGTGGGTGGCGCGTGGTGGAAAATCATCGGGCTTTATTAGGTGGAGCCCTTTATAAGTGTCGTCAGGATTGATGGATTGAGATTGTATTGAAAAGAAAGACATGACCATACGGGTACGTCGTTACCAGTACGTCGTCCCTCAAAGCACCCCGATGACTAACTACCCATACGAACCAAACCTACTGCGAGATTTCGATATTGTCGTCGTCGTCGGATTCGTCCCTCACGCGTTTTTTCGCCGCGGCGGCTACTTTCCGCGACCGCAAAAGGCGCGTCGCCGAGTTCAGGGACGCGATTGATACTCTGTGCGTCGTGCCAATCTGTGAGAGCGAACCGAAAAAAGTCAGTAGTGAGAGTCGGCGAGTGTGGGTGTACTTCGTAACGTGGTCTGAGAGATTGATATGAGCAAACAGTCGTGGGATTCGGGCCGAACAGTCGGGCGTAATCGGGCCTCCACACCGCACTTATGTTGTGCGCAATCCGCGAAACAGGAAGACGAGAGAGGGTCGGGATTTGGTAAGGCCCCGATACGTACCTGGGGACAATCCACCGCCGTTTCCCGCGTGCGCCGCGTGTGGCCATTGATGTACTCCTCGATGGTGAGTTTCTCGTATATGTACCCCTTCTCGTCCTCCACCGGTGTTTCTATTTCGCCAACCGCTATGCCCGAAATAGGACACTTCGCGTTTGGAGGCTCGTATCCGCCTCCTCCGCCGCCGCCGGCTTGCGTAATAACCAAGTCAGCATCCTCATCCTCGCCACCACCACCGCCGCCACCTCTTCTGCCTTCCTTGGTCGCCCTGCCCTGCGCGACCGCGTTTTCGAACTTCTGTACGGCACCGTGCGGGTCGTTGCCGATGTCGGGTCGGCGCAACGCGGTCGCGGTGAGTAATTGCAGCTGTTCCGAAAAATCGCTCTTTTCCGTGGTGCAAACGTAGGTACTCGCGAACTCCCCCAACGCGTGCGCGCGCGCGGCGTTGCTGGCTTGCACGGCGACTAACTTAGGTAGCGCTGCCTTTAGCTTCGCGAGCTCACCGCCGTTGCCCTCCTCGGACGCCAGCTGTTCCGCGAGCGTGTTGAACTCGTCGTAGATATCACCGAACGAACGCGCCAGATCCTGGTAACACTTTCTCGGGGCCTCACCCTGTACGCTGAGCATGTTCTCCTTTACGGAGCTGCCGTCCAAATCGACCCTCGTGCCGCCCAGAACCTGGGTCATCCCTGCCGGGGCCTCGTCCATCGCACACGAGCTGATCAGGGGGGCGCGACGAGGTGTGCGGCAGCAGGACGCGAACGAGAAGCTCACGAGTGCCAACAATTCAAAAAATGCGAACCAGAGAAATCTTGCTTCTGAAAGGAAATGGCCCTCTCGGCGGATGTGCGCCGCGTCGCGCGCGAGTGATCATAATTTGAGGGAGGCTTGTAGGCCGAGTTGCGGAGACTAAGCTATTTAACAAAAACTGCCACGCATCTACTTGTACATTTTTCGTGTGTCCTGTGCCTGTGAGGTGTGAAAATAATTGTCAGCCAAGTCGGGGGCGACGGGCGTTTTCGACGCGAAACGCGCATCTGTCACAAAAGAGAGTGATATAAAAAACCCAAAAAAAACCTTCCATCCGCGCGCACATCACGAACAAACCCGTCAGCTCTCATAATACAACTCTCATGTAAGGCACAACAGCGCCGGTTTTCGGGTTCCCAGGTTCGCCACCGACGCGAGTTCAAGCACTGCCTGTTTATACGGTGATTGTTTCGTGTTATGTTTCACGATGGCGAACCGCGATGGCGAAACCGGTACTGCGAAAAAAAACCGGCGCGCCGGTCGTTCTTTTGGAACGCTCGAGGAGATTTTTATGCATCACCGGGTAAGTCGTCCCGCGCGTTTGGATGGGGGCGTGGATACTACATGACTGTTCACGACCGGGGACGGGAAAAAGAAGCGACTGTTCGCCGTTCGGTGCGCTCGATACGTGTTCCTTGAATGCTTCAAGAGGAGACATACCCGTGTCGGCGGCAGGTTCGGTTTCGAGATCGAGCAATCACGATTCGGGACGCACCGAGGGAAGCGCAGGGTTCACAGCCCGACGTACGTCGACGTCAACGCAGCAGCAAACACCGCGTGTCCCCACCGAACCATCACAGCGCGAAAAACGACACCCGAGAAACGCCGCGCCGCGCGTCACGCGCGGCGCGCGAGTGCAACCCTAAGGCCAAATCCTAAAAGCTTGAGAATATTTCCCGTTTCCTGACGAAACTGCAAGTCGTTGTTTTTCGTAGTCACAGGGTCACTCATCCGCGGCGCGATGAGCGACCGGCGCGCCCTCCCTGGCGCGCGGTCACCCTACCCCGGGCCGCCCACGATGGCGAGTCAGGTGCGGTCCTCGGGTGGAGTCGGGCCTTCTTCATACGGCGCACCGAACACGGCGACGCAAAGTTGGACCGCGTTGAGAACGGCAGATGGAAAGCATTTATACTACCACAACCGTTCCACGAACGAAACCACGTGGACTCGTCCTGCTGATTACGTGGATCCAGGGCCAGCGCCGGGGCTGATGATGCATACGAATAGTACACAAGCGATGCATACACAAGCTTCGGTCGCACAGACCACGACCCCGACGCAAATCCCGGTGTTCGGCACGCCTTGGTTCGAAGTCGCGCAACCAGGAAAGCCGTCATATTTTCACCGACCCGATACGAAGCAAGTCACGTGGACGCCGCCCGCGCAGGTTGTGAACGCGCGGCGAACAGGTTTGGGTGGAAACCGTATCCGAGGTGTAGGGAGTGGAGCACCACCTTGCGTGTCTAAAGCTGAAGAACCGCCGACACGGACGAACGCGGTACCCACGGCGGTGACTAAAAGTAACGTCGAAGCGAACGCCGCGGTCGCTTCAAAAATAATAGAAACAATAGTGTCCGCGCCTGACGAAAAAAAGGAAGAAGCTTCCGATGACGACGACGTGGAGTTCGACCCTTCCGCGTACGAAGAGTACGAGGACGAGGTTAATTTACAACAAGATGGCGACGGTTTTCCCGAGGCCGGCGGTGCTTTACAAAACGGCGGCGGTGCGTTTCGCGGCGGTTCCGCAGGCCGACACTCGGAAGAAACCGTCATTATCGGCGGGTACGTCGTTCCAACCTCCGCGCTGGCGCCGGAGGAGTTGGTTTTGATCCGGGCGGAGCAAAAGAGAGAGCTGATTGTGATGCGGGAGGGGCGAAGGAAGGCAGAAGAGGCGGAGAAAGGAGAAAAAGAGGAGACGACAGAAAAAGAAGAAAAAGTCGAAGAGTCGCCCGCCGAAAAAGCGAACCGCTTCTTCCGCGAGCTTCTCGTTGAAAAAAACGTGGACGGTAAATCCCGGTGGGACCGTACAGTACGGGAGATTCAGGGCGACACACGGTTCAAAGCTTTAGGGTCGCACGCCGAGCGGCGGCGGCAGTTCGAGAGGTTCGTCCGGGACGCTGGAGATGTGAAAGAAAAAACGGAAAAAGAAAAACCTGAGCAAAAGAAAAACGTATCGAGCGTCGCCGAGGCGGAGCGCGCACGCGAACGGTCGCGGAAGGAGCACCGAGTTCGGCGCGAACGCGAAGATGCGGATGCTCGGGTGTCGTTTCTTCGGAAGCAGAATTTTGCGTCAAAAAACATAGACAACTTCAAGGTTTTGCTCGCGGAACTCATAAGAGACCCGCTCGCGAAGTGGGAAGATTCTAGCAAAAAGCTCTTCGGCGATTCGCAAAAGCGCGCGCTTGCGTCCCCCGACTTCCCGGAACCGCAAATGCGTTCGCTTTTCGAAACCCACGTCCAGGCGATGCTGCATCAACGGGTGGTTGATGTCGCGGACTTGCTCGACGAAAAGCTGGTGGCGAGCTCTGCGAAAGACTTTGAGGATGCGGAGGAGATGGAGGGATCCCAAAATTCGGACGACGACGACGACGTCCACGTTTCTTCAAATCCATTCACGTCCTTCGTCGCGGTTTCCGGCTGCGCGCGAATAACGACCGACACTCGGTGGGACAGGTGTCCTTTGGAACACCGGGCGAGCGCGTATTGCGGACACGTGGAGAAGATGTGTGTGTCATTTTCCGTGGAGGTACGTATTTCCCAATCACCACACACCGCCTCCCTCATTGCCCGTACGAGACTGACACTTTCTTTTTATCTCTAAGGTTCCGGACGAGGTCGCGGCGTTGCGGGACGAGCTGAGGAGCGCGCGGGAAGCGAGACTCGCGGTCGGAAAAACTCTCGACGAGACCCCGGAGGACGGCGAAGCGGAGCGAGAGTAGTTCGTTTTTTTTTCTTTAATCGTAGGTCGGTCAAAGAAGCATGGTCTTCGTGTACATTTCTTTCGTGTCGTGTGATGGTGTGTACGCGACACCTTTGATATTTCGTTCCCGTTCCTCTGCGTCGGCGTACTGGCCTACCGAAACTACGGCTCGCGCTTGATCCGCTTTGAACTCGGCGCATCCGCGCGTGCCTTTTTGCACTCCGCGCAGCTAAACCTTCGCTTACCGTGGGGGCATCCGGCGCACGCCACGCAGTTGGTTTTCAGATTGCCGTGAGGGCAGGGGGTGCATTCTGCGCAGTCACTTTTCACCTTGCCGTGAGGGCATGGGTTGCACACTGCGCAGCTGTATTTTAGCTTGCCATGCGGACACGGGTTGCACACCACGCACTTGTGTTTCACCTTGCCGTGAGGGCAGTGAGGGCAGGGGGTGCACGCCACGCAGTTGCCTTTCAGCTTCCCGTGCGGACATGGGTTGCAGTCCACGCAGCTGCCTTTCACCTTGCCGTGAGGGCAAGGCCTGCAGTCCGTGCAGCTGTATTTCATTTTCCCGTGGAGGCAACGTTTTCCTCCCATCGTCTCCGCTCTGCGTAGGCCTATCGCCCACCAGTACGCACTGCAATGTATGAAAATCAAAAAAAGCCTGGGGGGTGTGAGGGTCAGCGTCGAGAGTAAACCCCGTTGAGTTAGCGGGTTGTTTCCCCGCTGGTCACATGACTGTGCTATGGCTAGCTGCTCCGAATGTGTGACTGTTAAGACACACACCCGAAGGTCCTGTCCGCTAAGACTGGCGCTCACCGCCGCGTTGCCCGGGGATTTTCGCCCGGTGATCGTCCAAAGGTTTTGATTTGTGTTGCTCCGCGAGGCGCTTTTCCGGTAAAAGAATGCGCTCGATCGCGGCGTCCGTTTCGTCCACCGAGAGTGACCCTTCGCGCGCCCTCACCTTTTTTTAGTGGGCTTGCTTTTACGGAGACATATCGAAGGGTATCGATGGACTACGATCTTCGGTCGATATCTACGATGACCGACCTCGCGTGCGCACGCGGCGAGGCGCGTTGGAACAGTGTGGCATGGCGGCGACGATTTCTAGGTTTCTTTTCGAAAACGAAAACACGCCCTCGAAAAAAGTGGGGCTCCAACTGCACCGCCGACGAAAGCGTCAAAAGCACCTCAGGGCTTCCGGGCGACTTCACTGTGTCGGTCACCAGGACAGCACGCACGTTTATTCTCGCGCCTCCATGGCGTCGCTCGCGTCTCGTTTCGCGTCCGTGGTCGGGACGCGGGTGGTTTCGTTTGGAGGACAGGTCACTCGGCGCGGGGTGAGTCAACACCGAAACGTCATCATCACGAATCGCCCGATATCGGCGGCGGCGAGTTTCTCGTCCCCCGCCCCCCGGAGCGCGGAAAGCGCGCCGGGTTCTTCTGTTCGCGGAGGCCGAGGCGGCCGAGGCGCCGCTTCCCGGGGCGGCCGGGGGGGGCGAGGACGCGGCGGCGGCGGTAGCCGAGGAAACGGCGGCCGCGGCGACAACTCCCCGCAAGTCAAGCGCCGACCGAGGCAGTTCAGTGATGACCAAAACGCCTCCATAAAGGCGCTGCAGGCGCTTGTGGATGCGAAAGCCGTGCCCCTGTGCCGGCTCGCGAAGGGCAAAGCGAACCTGTTTCTGGACGGCGCACCAATCGTGTACGGGGGCGCGGTGGAAACCGTTTCAGGTGACCCTCAACTTTCGGACCCCGTCGTTGTGGTGGACCACGTGGACAACGTCGTCGGGTGGGGCACGTACAACCCGCATTCCATGTACCGCGTTCGAGTGCTTCAAATGGCGTGGGAAGTGGAGGTGACTAAAAAGCCAGACACCAACGTACAAGGCGCCGTGAAGTGCGACGTCGGTGAGGTGATTAAGCAAAGGATTAAGCTCGCGTTCGAGTTGCGAGAAACCCTGGGTTTGGTGAACGACCAAAACACCACCACCTACCGGTTACTCAACGCGGAAGGCGACCGATTAAGCGGGTGCTGCGTGGATGTCTACGGCGACGTCGGGACTAAGAAAAAGTTCGCGGTGGTCTCATCGTCATCCGCGTGGACGCAAAAGCACAAAGCCGATATCGTAAGTTCCTTGGGCACGGAGGCTGGGGTTACGACGGTGGTGTGGAGAGTAGACGCTAAGATGCTGGCGCTTGAAACTGGCACTGAGAAGTGGACGAAACAAAGCGAGCGGAGCGAATCGATTGAGGGCGACGACGACGACGAAGACGATGACGGAAACGATTCTGATTCTGATTCGGCAAAATCGACACAGGAAAATCCGGACTGGGCCACCCAGGTTTACGACACCTCCACCTTGGAAACCACTGAGTTACCCACAACTCCGTTACTGGTGAAAGAAAACGGCGTTTCCTTCGAGGTTGATTTGATGGACGGACACAAAACGGGCTTTTACGTGGATCAACGCGACAACAGGCTAAACCTACGAAAATGGTCGCAAGGCAAGGACAAGGTTCTGGACGTGTGTTGCTACACCGGCGGTTTCGCGTTAAACGCGGCGCTTGGGGGTGCGCTACGTGTGGTGGGGGTGGACAGCTCGCAGAAGGCGCTTGACATGGCGTCGAAAAACGCGGTGACTAACGGCGTGTCGAAGCAATGTTCGTTCATCAAAGCGGAAGCGTTTAAGCATTTGGAGTTTCTTCTGGAACAAGGCGAAGCGAACAGTTACGATATCATCGTGTTAGACCCGCCGAAACTCGCCCCGAACGCCGCTGCGCTACAACGAGCCACCCCGAAGTACGTCGGCTTGAACAAGCGAGCGATGCAGCTGTTGAAACCAGGTGGGCTTTTAGTCACGTGTTCGTGCAGCGGCGCTGTGACTCAGAATCGCCTCCTCCCGGACGTCGTGGTCGCGGCGGCCGCCTCGGCGGGGAAAACAATCACCGCCCTCGGGCCCGCGCGAGGCCCGGGGGAGGACCAGCCACTGGAACCGGGGTACCCGGAAGGGAACTACCTCACCGTGCTTGTGTACCGGGTTTTGTAGTGTGGGCGGGAGCGCGCGCGGCGGTTGTAACCGTTCATTTGTCAATTTCGTCTCTTTCCTTTTCCCGAAACGCACACACTTGTAACTTGGGTACTTGGCGCGCTATTCCGTGCTTTCCGGGTCGGTCCGCAGCACCACGCGAGCTATTCTGGGTAGCGCGCGACGGAAGCGCGGTGGGCGTTTTAGCGTTTTGGTTCCCGTCGGCATGGCGTCGGTGGGCCGTCGAATTGGTGTGCGGGATGAGCGGACGCCGCTGATTTCAAGTGATGGGGGGGAACGCCGCGGGTTTCTCGCGCTTTGCGCGTTTCTCGGCGTCGCGGTGTTCGGGTACGTGTTGATGGCAATGTGGTGCCCCTCTTGCACGAGCGTCATCGCCACGCCTCCGCCGCCGACGTGCCACCGAGTGTGCTCCGGGGACGCCTCGGTGCGTAGCGCCATCGTGTGCAACACCACGTGGCGAGCCGGTTTGCGTGACCGCGGTGAGTACATCGAGATGCTCGGGCGACTAGGCCAGATGTTGTGCGCGGACGTTTTCCTGAGCCTCCAAAGCTGAGTCTGGACCCGGACACAACGACGGCGACGCGCTCGGCGCAGGGTGGCGGTGGGATTTGTACTTCAGCAACGTGCGTTTGGTGGAGTCGGTTGACACGGACGGCACGGGGAAACACAAGCCGGTGTTGTCGGGCTGGAGCGCGAATGCGCGTGCGTTGACAGAGTTGAGGGACGGACACGAGAACGGGGGCGTAGAAGTTTTCGGAGAGCCTGTTGCTGAATCGAGCGACGACAAAATCCTGGCCGACCTGCGAACCGCCGTGCGGTGCACAAAAGCAAACGCCCCGTTCGTGTGGCACGCGAACTTTGAAATCGCGTGGGGCGAGAGGTATGGGTTTTGGCAGCGGACGTTTGGCGACGACACGCACAAAACCACGTTCGCGGTTGATTTGCAAACGTTCGAGAACGAGTCGTCTGCACTCGGGTTGCTTTCGGAAAAATCAACCGCTAACCTGCGCGGCTGTGATTTCGCCCGCGTCACCGCGTCGAATCTGGTTGAGAAACTCGCGGACATCGCGATCGCGACGAGTCTTGGAATCGGGGACTTCGAGGTGCAGACGACGAGTCGTTCCGGGAAGTCGTTAGAGACGAAGAGTTCGGGAGGGAAATTCTACAGTAATACCTCTCCGGAGTTAGGCGAGGGCGTCGTCGTCGCGGAGACGGACGAGGCGGCGGCGCGAAGTTTGGTGGTGGAAAACACGGACCCCAGATTGCGGAACGAACACTTCGCCACGCTTCACACGAGACGGGGGGACATGCTCGGCTGGTGCGACACGGACCCGGACGCGTTGGCGAGGTTTCAGTGGTGCGCTTTATTGAATTCGACGGATGAAAAAGTTCACCA
>Ga0222645_101313_pt1 | contig 10960 bp, 15 predicted proteins | sample AntAcemetagen292_FD_179881 | JGI IMG/M metagenome (GOLD analysis project Ga0222645, IMG submission 179881) | Saline water microbial communities from Ace Lake, Antarctica - #292 | ecosystem: Environmental > Aquatic > Non-marine Saline and Alkaline > Saline | place: Antarctica: Ace Lake | collected...
CTCAGCAGCCTTACCAGGGTTCGCCTTCGCCTTGTTCTCCTGCTTGATTTTCTTCTTTTCAGAATCAGTCAGCTTATCTTTCTTTGTCTTGTCAATCGCCATTATATATGTATATCATTTTAAATCTATAAGCCTTATACATTATTGCTCCTGAGTCCTGTCGATCTTATTCTACCCACACCTGTATCAATTATTAGTCTTACGGGTATTTTAAGTTTCTGACAAAAATAAGCATTCATAAAACAAGCGCTACCATCACCAGATGCAAAATACCTTGGCTTCCCCCTATATGTATTCTGTACAGCCACTGTCATATATTGTAATGCATCACCCATGAACTTACCCATTTTAGTAGCGGGATTTATAGTATCTTTCTTTTTTTCACCTTGTTTTATAGTAGTTTGGTTAATTTCTAACTGAAAAAAATCTAATGTCGGCATCTGTCCCTTTTTAGTTATAGGTGGACCCCCCTCCCTTATAGACAAGTCTACCTTAAAAAAATCCGAATCCCCGTTACGTATAACAAACTTTACAGGTCCTATATGGTAATGACATTTCAGTCTATCTAAATATGTCATATCTTGTTCTTGAAGGGCGTTCAAGATTAATGTCCTATCGGTATTCCCAGCACCGGAAGTTAACATATATTTTCCAGGGTCTATTAAGTTAGCCGTTGTAATGTAAGGTCTGAAATTGGGTGTATTAGTTATAGCTTTACTAAGAATAGCCTCATCCGATTCCTGATCGAGAGAAACTTCGTGTATACCATTTCGTGTTAATTTATTTATCTCCCGGAAACCCCTATAGATAAATTCCGATTGTTTTATATTGAGTATTTTTTCTATCCCCATTTTCAAATCAGATTCGAAATTACCAGCCAATGATGTTTTTGTGGGTTTTCCTGAAGAAAATGTTGGGAACCCCATTTTTACAGATGTCTGTAATGGGTTTGTATCCTTGCTGTGCGCTCGAGAAGGGTCGCCATTGTAGGTGTGTATAAAAAACCACACAGATTCTGTTTCTATACATATTTTACGAATCGTCTTATACTCCTTGACATTTTCCAACGCTTTAGTTATAAACTCTTTACGTTGTTTGGTTTTATTTCCAGAAAACGTCGGTACATTATTCATATATTTTCTGGGATCGGGAAATTCTTCTACAAATTTTTTCGCTAAATTACGATGCTTATTTGTAAAATAGATTGAATTAGAGTTTTTATCGTCTAACCAATCTATGAATGATTTATGGATATATTCATCATGATTTCCATCCAACCAAATTAAAAATAAAAATTCAACTACTTCTTCATCCGTAAAATTGAATTCGTGCTCGCGACGGTTTCCCATCCCACCGTTAGCAGATGTTCTTCCAGTAGTATATGTATTTTTTAACATTAATTTATTGTGAATATCTTTTAAGGTTTTTGAGGTAATTTCTAATGTTGCAATTCTTGTATCGGGCAGTGTACCGATCATATCGTATAGAAGTGCCCAGGTGTAAGTATGATACTCCTTTATAGAGTTAACGTTCTTTACCATCGGCATTAATTTCAATAAACTATTCTTATCCATCTTAGAAGTGCGATTAGCCATTTTAATTATTTCAAGTAGTATCGCATTTTTCTTTAATTTACCTGGCTTTTGCGTTATTTTATTGGGTCCAAGAATTCTATAAGAATTTGCGTTATTATATATAGAATTACCTCCGTTTCCAATATTTGTGACCGAATTTCTAACGCTATTAGCCTTATTATCAGCAGCCTTAGCGTTTGCATTAGCCTTAGCCTTCCGAAACATAGTCAATTCGTTCGCATTAGCCTTAGCCCTCGCATTCGCAGCAGCCTTAGCGTTCGCCTTAGCGTTCGCCTTAGCGTTCGCCTTAGCGTTCGCCTTAGCGTTCGCCTTAGCGTTATTAGCGGCTTGTGCAGCAGCAGCCTTAGCGTTCACAGCAGCCTTAGCGTTCGCCTTAGCCTTAGCGTTCGCAGCAGCCTTAGCGTTCGCCTTAGCGTTATTAGCGGCTTGTGCAGCAGCAGCCTTAGCGTTATTAGCGGCTTGTGCAGCAGCCTTATTGCTCGCCTTCACACTAACCTGTTGCCTGGCAATAATAGCCTTCTTCTTTGCATTTGCAACAGCTTTCCTGCGTGCGTTATTAGCAGCAGCCTTGTCAGCAGCCTTGTTAGCAGCAGCATTAGCGTTTATTTTCTTTTGTTCAGTGTTAATTTGTTGTAATAAAGCTTTAGTTTTACTGTTATTACCTATAACGTTATTTATTTTAAATCTGGCGTTTGTTCTGAAATTTCCGTTAGGAATTTTGTTAAGTTGATTTTTTATTCGCTTTTCGTGATTATTCGCAAGTCTGAGCTTCGAGTTAATTTGAGTGTTCATGTTTTGATACCCCCCTCGATTAACCGCATTTTGTAATCTGACATTGGAAAAAATATTATAAAGTCCACGAGGTAACGAATTTCGCTTGTTTTGTAATTTTTCATAATTTGCCTTCTGCTTACGTCCGGCCATCTGCGCCGCCGTTACAAGTGGGGGTTGAGGGGGTTGAGTTTTTAACCTTTTCGCTGCGCGTTCTAAAGTCTCTCCACTGTACTGTCTTCCAACCGTCCTCGAGATCGCTATTAAATTCTGATTATTTCCAGAATTTAATGTATTTTGAGATGAATTATTATTCATACTGTTCCCAGATTCTTCACTAGACATTGAACGTAATACTGTATTTGGGCTACCTTCGCGATACCGCTTGGGGGGCATATCTATTATCACCTGAGATTTTTTTGTCATGTCATAGTAAATGTCGTTCGCGCCAGGCTCTCGACCCAAGAGGACCCCTCGGACGCCTATGGTGCGTCGCAATTCTCCGCGAGTTGCTCGATTTAATTTTGAACCCAGTCGGGTCGAAGTTGTTATCAAACAGAAGGCTTCCCGTGTTATCTCTGGACCTACACTCAACATTTTCGTAGCACTCATGGTTATCGCCGCAACCATCATGGCAGCTCCAAATATGTATGAAGCATTCAACACATACGTGGATCGCTTAGAATCTATCGGACGAGCGCGTAATTACCAGAAAGCGTTCAAGAATTCTCAACACAAAGAGAGTATGCTCGTCGTACAAAAGTGGTCTGAGTTCAAGGTTAATGGCGTTGAAGCCGTGAGCAAACTTTTCGGTGTATTACCTTCTGCTATAGGTGGTGCTGGTAATATGATGACTAGTGGTATTAATACTACTGTCGGGGGTGTTAAAGATGCACTGACAGTCATTAAAATTGGTACCAAGAGTCTTTCGATCGCTGCTTCTTTACTCGGACCAACAATCCTTGCTTGTATCATGATACTTTTAACTCTACGCTATCTCGGTCTCCCTGTGAATAAAGTATTCGAGTCCTCTGTCTCCACTGCGATGAAGGGGGGTAAAATTACCATCGAATCTCTCGCTAAGGTCTTTACTAATCTCACGAAAGTTGCGAATAAACGTGACATGAATAATGCCATGGTAAAGAGTGAAGGTAAAGTTGTGAATCTCAATGCAGCCGCCAAGACTATTCAAAATGCATGGAGGGCTAAAAAAAGACGTAAAAACAATGCAGCCGCGGCAGAACTCAACTCATTGGCTACTGTTGCATCCAATCAAATGAAAAATAGAAAGCCTATAAATAAGACTAAACTCAATTTTCTAATGAACGCAGCTCTAAAGTCGTTGAACGACTAATCGGAATCTCTCGTCTTCCCATATAACTCATAGACCCAATCCCCATCGACGATTTCCTCCTCGATGAGTTTTTCCTCCACCATTGCACACTTTACATTGAATTATATTTATGCCATGAGGACACATATATCTATATACACATCTTCTTAGAATAGCCAATGACCGCACATGTGATTCGTTTTCCTGCGTGTCCAGTTTTTAGACTATCCGAGTGACCACCGAGACCCAAATCATCTAGATCTTCGTGAATCACGAGGGATCTTCCAATGACATTTGCCTTTGTTCCCCGGAGCTTCACTAGTGAATCCTCCATTCTAATTTTGGCGACACCATTCGAATCAAAACGAATGTTACCGAGATCACCAACATGTCTCTCTTTGGATTTGGGACCACCGTGCTTCTTACCGTATGGATTGAAGTGACCACAAGCTCCCATGCAATTGTCGGTTAGGTCACCTGCTTCGTGGATATGAATACCATGCGTACTATTTTTGTATTTGTTTGACTTTAGGGTTCCTTTGATTACAACTTTGGTACCCTTCTCTTCTAGTTCAATAACACCTTTGATATGTGGGTGATTGAAAAAAGTTGTTGCTACAATCATTTACTATCCACAGGGATTTTATATCGAGCAAATCCCATCTTCTCCACCATATAATACATTTGATAAGCACCCACCACACTTGGACACCTATACTCTTCAGGCATACACTCGGGGATCCCTTCCCTAGAGTAGTATGCTGTCTCACTTTTGCGCTCCTCAAAATGAGATGGATGATGATTCATCAACCACGTTAGATGTTCCGCACAAGTGTGTATCTTGCCATATCTATACGTGTACTCAAGGGTCAAAGCCATACCAATCTCACATGCGTAGATATAGTTTTCCAGACTCGAACCAATCCATATAGTCATTGGATGTTTTGGGTGTGCGGCACGGTATCCCCGCCTCTTTCCATCCTTTGTATATGGTGCATTCTCTTGGACGTAATTTTCCTCACTGGAAAAGTACCATGCAGTGTAAAGCATTTGGCAAATTTCCAATTGGATCTTGATGACATGCTGATCACATGACATCTCTGCAATTTCGGCAGGAATCAACGAAAGAAAGAAAATGTTCATTCTTGTAGTCGTCGGTGTTGTAGACACGAACTTCGATGTCACCGAAGAAGACAGAGTTATTGGGGAGCTTCCAGATTTTCTCCTTGGTTTGTTCGTTAGCGTGACGCGTCGCTTCCTTCAGGGTATAGAAGAAGCCACGATCGAGAATTTGATTGGCGAGGACAACGTTGGTGACGAACATTTAAAGATGGTTTATTACATTTATGATCCTACTTAGGCATACTATAATCCTCTCCATCGGATTCATATTCCTCCTCATCTACAACTTCTTCATCCTCATCGGGTTCCACATCAAGTTCATCTTCACCCACTGGAACATCATCATCATCATTGACTTCTTCTTCATGGATATCTACCGGGATGTCTTCGGGGACGTCTTCGGGATCCTTCTTCTTTTCTTTTTTTACCTTTTTCACTGGTTCCTTATCAAATATTTTTTGAAATATAATAGGTAGTTTTACAGCGTATTTGAGCTGCTTCATGTTATTTTTATTAATTCCTTCGAGAAACCCTGGACTGAACCCATGTGACTTATACGCCTGTAAGATCGTTTTAATCGGTGGTTTACAAAGTTTTTTGTAATATGTCTCGTATAGGTCCCACATAGCTCCAGACAACTTCGCGCGAATGGTGCCATTTTTTAAAACGCGAAGTCTTAAATAGACGCGATCCGGGACATCCAATTCAGGTTCTTGTGGTGGTATCCGCGGAATGAATGGTTCAGGTTTAGGTAACACTGGATCAACATAAGGAATACCGAGGGTTTCGTTATTTTTTTTCAATAATCGCAAATAGAGTTTTTCCATGTACACCGGACCCTTAACAAATGTAAAGTGTGTACATTCACCTGGATTTATGATATCATATAGCGTACCACTTTGGGCTCGCAAACCGGAATTTTCATACGGTTTGTTCCTAACAAGTCTGGATGGTTGTTTGTATAACATCCTGATTTTGGGAAGATGTATCTTCTAACTTAGGCTTCATAAAATAATCCAACTCACATCGAATAACATGTTCTGATTGACTATTCATATGGGTGTATAATGGTCCCCAAATCTCAAACACTTTACGCTCCTTGTCATACCACAAGTAATCGAGACCAAGTGTATGGGTGAGCCAATAAAACTTCTTTCCAGTTTTACCTATGAACGCGAAAATCCTATCTTCGTTGTACATTGATACGTCCATTTGTGAGTAGTGAACATTCGGTGGGGTGTAGGGCGCCATCGTTTCTCTTATTCTGTGAATGCTCCTTTTGTTTAAGTATGTTTCTCACGTGTTTTTGAGAGAATACTTCTCTCTTATTTTTCTTGTCGTTCTTAGTCACGCGTTTCTTTTGTTCTTTATAATCCATCTTGTTTTAATATAATTATTATTTTACTTAGGCTTCGTCTTCGTCTTCGTCTTCGTCTTCGTCTTCGTCAACGAGTGATTCATCTTCACTCTCATCTTCTTCTGATTCTGGACATTGAAATGTTTCATCGTCACTATCATCTAAAAGTTCGTATCCGTGTTGAACTTTCACGTATAGATTCGTTCCCTGGAGGTCGTCGGTGTCGTAAAAACCTGAAATAGAATCCTTTGAAACCTTCACCTCTTCCTCACTAAAATCATAAACATTGTACTTGTTTTTTTCGAGGAAATGTATAGTGTAGGAGTCATCAATTTCATTGATAATACGAGCTATCTGAACCGTATCATCTTCACAATATACATCTACGATCATCTATGTTCATGATGAAATTTAAATCTTTAATAATATTAATGAATACTCTAAAAAGTAGGGGTATTGAGTATATATCGACACGCCCAGTGCGTGTCGATGATGCTGTGATGTTCGATATAGATGACACACTCATCTTTAAAAATGGGGACCCTAATACACCTATGATTGAACTCCTACATATCGCTAGGAATTTAGGGTACAAAATAGTGATCATCACAGCTAGACCCGGGGTGGGTGTGGTGATAGAATGGACACAGAAACAACTTCGTGAATATAAAATTACATATGACTATTTAGGATTTACGAGTGCTAGAACAAAAACATTGATGAAAAAACAATTACCTTATACGTTTGTTTTATCGGTCGGTGATTTAAAAACAGATCTCACTGATTCAAAACATACACTCAACACTTCCAGTTTCGGTTACAGTTGAGACAACTGACGAATACCGTCATAGGTTCATCAGCTGATCTAGTCTGCATCTGGTAGTATGTGGTCTTAATAGACTTACAACGTCCACATTTGAAAAAACCATCTTGATTCTTAAGTTCTTTCGCATTGTATTCCTTCCTCATATCTTTATGAAGTCGTTCCTGAATAGTTTTGGCGTATGGACCATCAAACCATAGTTTATCGGGATTCAGATTAATGACATCACTCGTTTTTAATTTTTTATCAGTAATATTCATTTTTAGTTCAGGTGAATGTTGAATATTATATTGAAGCTGTAAAAACTTATGCTTGTAAATATTCGTAAACCTATGGTTTTCCCATGCGGCATATTCACAGCGACCGATCGAATGATTCAGAATGTTTTTTTCGAGATTTATACATATCACGTCATCAAAAGGTAGTTCCAGTAATTCTGAAAATCTATTGATGACGAATTGGCGGGTTGGGTTTTCCATTATATAATTATACACGAAAAAATATAACGACTTAGGGCTTGGGTAGACCTTTGTATGGGTCATTGCGCTTGCAATCACCCATGTTTTCGGGGGAGCAGGTATCAAAAAAGGCACCGACACGACGAGCGGGGTTGGTATCAACGAGCCCGTACTTGTACGCAGATTGTTCAGGACGGTATTTCTCACTGAAAACAAACCTTGGATCACGTTCCTTACCAGGAGATCCGAACATGAAGTACACCAAAGCCGCCAACGCCAGTACTAGGATAATCATAATGGTCCGCTGCATTGTTATTATATACATTTCGCAAATATTTTTTTATGAGTTGTGATTAAGATGACTAAGGCTATTCTCATTCATGAGATTGAAAATTATCTGGAAGAAATAGAGTTAGACATCGAACCATCAAAAAACGAGATTTTTAAATTATTGTCCGGGAGGGGTACATTTATTGGACAATGGCCTGATATAGATGTAGTCCTCATGAAACCTGAACATGGTTTGATAGAGAATGAAAACACTTTACCATTCCCATTTCATGGGGAAGTGGTAAAGGGTAAAATATTACTCATACGTATGGATGAAAATTCAGAACCCCAAGATTTCACGTTAAATGAATATATGCAACTAATTGGAAGTGGGGATAAACGCATCGCAGTTTAGAACAGCGTTCGCGTACTTCATACACAACTGGAAATGTATATATGCCCAGTTCATAGGATCGTCTGCGGTGGGCTTTCCGGGTAAAGGGTTGTTATTAACGATGTTGATAATATCAATCTTATCACCACTAATAGATTTCGCCATAGCACCCCCGATCTTCTTCAACCACATAGCATGTTCTTCGTTTTTACAGTCGAAACTCCTCACGAAGTGTGCCATTTATATTAATTGGGATTCTTTTCTATAAGTAGACGCGCACTTGGATCGGTCACAGTCGTCCACTTGGGACGCCAGATTTCACTGATGAGATGATCATTCTCCTTCCCGTACATCTTCCAGAAGATGTTCCTGTACAGAACCTCTTCCTTCGTTAGGGGTGTATTGTGACCACGTGACTTCAACTTCGTTTCCCTAAATACAGTGTCGTCGATATCCTTCTCAGCGTACCTCTTTACCTCATCCACCCAATTCGTACCCACAGCATCGCTCATGCCATCCTTCTGTCTCCAGAGGATTTCATGGGGGAGATATCCCTCGAAAGCCTCACGGAGAATTCGTTTCTCCATACCATCCATCTTTTCGTTCTGGTTGATGATCATACAGAAGTCTATGAAGTTCTTGTCGAGAAAAGGGACAATCATGTCTAGACCATGTGCACCAGCACATCTATCCGCCCGCAACCCATCGAACTGGTGAATAAGTCTCAAACGACGCATGTTTTCACATGCGAATTCATCCACATTTGGTGCGTTACGGAAATAGAGGTACCCACCCAAAATCTCGTCACTCCCCTCACCTGAGAAAATGTAGCGACATGGGGTGTTCTGTTTGATGTACTTACAAAGAAGCCACATAGGTGTACTCGCCCTCACTGTTGTCGTGTCGTACGACTCCAGGGAATGGATCACATCATTGATGTGTGCGATACCTTCCTCTGGTGTAAACTTAACCTCTGTGTGGTCGGTATCTAGGTACTTCGCCATAGTCCTCGCAGCTTCCAAGTCTGGACTCCCCTCGAGACCAATTGAGAATGTTCGGATCTTCCCAAGCTTCTTAGCAGCTATGGAAGCGATGAGACTACTATCCAAACCACCCGAGAGGAGAAACCCTATCTCCCTGTCAGTGTTATCAATGCGGTCGTGTACCGCGTGTTCGAGTGTTTCTCTGAGTTGTCGCTTAAACCCAGTTTTGATGTATTTGTTCACGCGCCAGTAACCGGTGTGATAGCACACAAAATCGTCAATATATGAATCATACATATGCCCAGGTGGGAAGATATGAATTTTACTATTCAGGAATAGCAAAGCCTTGATCTCACTCGCAAAGGCGATTGAGTTTTCAGAGTACCGGGTATAAAAGAGGGGGCGCACACCAACAGGGTCACGGGCAGCCATGACCCGCTTACCATCTGTCCACACGAATGCGAAATCACCATTGATGAGGTCAAGGGTCTTCATCATTCCGTGGTCTCTGATCAGTGGAAGGAGAACTTCACAATCACTGTTACTCTTCTCAGTACCATCACGGAAATCGCGATGGTTATAGATTTCGCCGTTACAAATGAGCATCTCGTTATCCTTTACAAATGGCTGCATACCAGCGTCAGTGAGATCATTGATCGAGAGGCGGTAAAAATCCATACGACATTTACCTATCGTTTCACTTCGATAATCATCTGGACCACGGTGAGAAAGGAGATAGGGGGGCACTTCTACTTCTTCACCAGAGAGGGCTAGGATACCACACATTATTATTACAAGTTACATTATTTTTAAGCTAAAGTTCAGCAGATCTCTATACGCGATATCGTCGACAATTGCATCCATCTCTTGACCAGACATTGAGATGGATTCAGTATTTCCAATATAATCACTTTCGAAACGTAATACACAGTAGAAAGATGCATTTGTTCTACATGCAAGTCGATCGATTGTTTTTAGATCGTACGTCTCTATATCTAGGTATTGCATCACCTGTTCGGGGGTTCTCTGTTTTACACGTGTGTCTCTTTCCAACTTTCTCCTACGCTTAGACATGTCGAAACATGGCCAAATACCATATTTCGATCTAAATAATGATACATAATTTATACATACCTTAGCCTCTGCATGTTCCGAAAAACATATATACCTCGGTTTGGACATAGGATCTACAAGGGTTAAGTACGTTCCATTTACATTAAGTTTTATGAAATGGAACTCCATATAAATTATATAAGGAAAAAATCTTTAATCAATATAGATGAACTTCCCAAAGACCCCTGGTCAATGTAAATATATGCTCGCACTTAAGTCACCAATACCAATTGTGATAGGTACGGGTCCGGCAGGTTCGGGCAAAACGATGCTAGCATGTCAGGTTGCTATAGATCATGTATATAAATTCCAGCGCCCCAAAATTATACTCACTCGCCCAATTATCACAGTAGATGAAGATATGGGATACCTCCCAGGTGATATGGACCAGAAAATGGAACCATGGGCTAGACCAATGTATGATATTTTCGAACAGTCTATGACCCATAGTCAAATGGATAGGTGTATTTCTATTGAACCACTGGGGTACATGAGGGGTCGAACATTTGAAAACACAGTCATTATAGCGGATGAGATGCAAAATAGTACACAAAATCAAATGAAAATGCTTCTCACACGTATAGGTATAGGTACGAAGCTTATTATCACCGGTGATTTAGAACAGAGTGATTTAGGGGAAGATAATGGTCTTGAAAATTTGATATATAAAATGCAGTGTATAGACCTAGAATATATCAAACATATAGAAATGAATCACGATGACGTCATTCGACACCCAGC
>Ga0222645_101315_pt1 | contig 10952 bp, 10 predicted proteins | sample AntAcemetagen292_FD_179881 | JGI IMG/M metagenome (GOLD analysis project Ga0222645, IMG submission 179881) | Saline water microbial communities from Ace Lake, Antarctica - #292 | ecosystem: Environmental > Aquatic > Non-marine Saline and Alkaline > Saline | place: Antarctica: Ace Lake | collected...
GGCTTTTCTTGAATTTCTTTGCTTTTTACTAATTTCCTACTGTTTTTAGGTACTTAGCTTCGCAATGTTTCGCCGACCTTAGGTCAATCCGCAATATTGTGTCGCTCATGATACATGGCTGAATCTACATCTGGGGTTATCCATAGGCTTACCCACAAGACCGTACTTAAATTAGCGATTCACTTATGAGGCCCTAAGCAGATTTGGGACGAATCCAAGCGAGTCGCGCCACAAGAATCCCCGAAATCACGGTCATGTAGGCAATTGGTTCAATCTGAAAACCTTTGACCAACCATAGGTAGTGAATGCCTGCCAGCACAACGACCGGGTATGTCAGCCTATGCAGCTTGCGCCAGATCAACGGACCCATCTTGCGTATTGATCGATTGTTCGATGTCATCACCAACGGGATCATCAGCACAAAAGCCGCCATCCCTATGGTCACGTATTTGCGCTTAACGATCTCGGTCCATACCCGTGCAAAAGTTTGCACATCCAAAACAGCCCAAACCAGAAAGTGCGCAAGTATAAGAAAGAATGTCGTCACGCCGATTGCGCGGCGGAACTTAATCAAATTAATGCCCGTCCATGTTCGCAGTGGCGTAATCAGTAACCCTGCAATCAATAGCTTTAGGCCAAGCGCGCCATATTCACGTTCAAGCCAATTGATCGGCTCTGGACCACCAGCCAAACCGCTGGCCGCCTGATAGAACGTCCATGCGACCCACGCGGCGACACCCCAGTATATAGGCCACGCAGGTATTTTGCGCAGCGCGCCGTTGATTCTATTTGCAGCAGTCATAACACGCCTTCGGATCTGTATATAATAGAGGGGCCCAACTGGCATCAGACCGCTTTGCGGTTAAAAGTTAATGGTCAGGTCCATACCGTCATACAAGCTAGCCACTTGATCCGCGTATCCATTAAACATCAGGGTCGGCTGGCGCCTGGCAAAAATACCACCGCCAATTTCCCGGTGCGTGGCTTGCGACCACCGCGCGTGATCAACCTTCGGGTTCACATTACTATAGAATCCGTATTCCCGTGCATTGGCAATATTCCAACTTGTCGGGGGCTCTTGATCGGTTACCGTTATGCGCACAATCGATTTGATCGATTTGAAACCGTATTTCCAAGGAACCACTACACGGATCGGCGCACCCGACTGGTTTGGCAGCGGGTCTCCATACAAGCCCGTTGCCAACATTGTAAGCGGATGCATCGCCTCGTCCATGCGTAACCCCTCCACATAAGGGAAATCCAGAACACGACGCTGCACGCCAATCATATTTTCGGGCTGCACAACAGTTTCAAAGGCCACGTATCTCCCTTCGGGCTGCACGCCCGCCTTCATCAGAATATCCGCCAGCTCTACGCCGTTCCACGGTACGACCATTGACCATGCCTCTACACAGCGGAACCGGTAAATGCGTTCTTCAATGTCCAAGCCGTCCAGTAATTCGGCCACTGTATAATCACCGGGGTTATCAACCAAACCATCAACCTTGATGGACCACGGCGATGTTACCAACTTATGCGCATTTTTGGCGGGATCCGACTTGCCGGTGCCGAACTCGTAATAGTTGTTATAAGTCGTGATATCCTCGAAGCTATTTGGCGTTAACGTATCTTGCGCCGCAGCTTGGGTTGCAGAAAACCCGATCGCGCCCAAACCTGCAGCGCCTGCCATAATCTGTCTGCGATTCATAACAGCCACCTTCGGGGTTACATCCGCAGCAGTCAGGTCGTTGGTCCAGCGATAGGCCATCTTGGGCACCTCCATCAAAAATCATTTCGTCTTATGTGGTGTATATACGTCAAAAACCTATGAAAGGTTTCTCACGATCCTGCCAACAGATTGAAATGTTTTAGGTGTCAGGCATAAAAACGGGCCACACCCGCCGGCGCAGCCCGTCTATTTTGATGGGTCGTAGGATGGGTTTTAACCCATCGCACGCTTTTAATGCACAACTGTGTCGTCAGGGCGCGGCTTCTTCGCACTTGCCACGCGATCCCCGACCAACAAACCGTCAGGCTCGGCATCCACCACCACACTGGCGCCCTCACCAACATCACCCGCCAATATCATCTCAGCCAACGGATCTTGAATGGCGCGCTGGATGACACGCTTCAGCGGACGCGCCCCGAACACCGGATCATACCCCTCGTCCGCCAACCATTTTAACGCAGCATCAGATATATCTAGCGTCATTGACCGGCCTGCCAGTCGCTTGGTCAAGCCACGAAGCTGAATGTTGACAATACCGGCCATGTCCGCGCGGGCCAGACGATCGAAAATTATCGTCTCGTCCAGCCGGTTCAGAAACTCTGGCCGAAAATGACCACGCACAGCGTCCATGACATCGCGTTTGGCCGCTGCGGCATCGGCCCCGTCAGGCAATTGCGATAACGCCTGCGCCCCAAGGTTCGACGTTAAAATAATCAACGTCTGTTTGAAATCCACGGTGCGACCCTGACCATCGGTCAGCACACCGTCATCCAATACCTGCAACAAAATGTTGAACACATCCGGATGCGCTTTTTCGACCTCGTCAAACAGGACGACCTGATAGGGTCGCCTGCGCACAGCTTCGGTCAATACGCCCCCCTCATCGTAACCGACATATCCGGGAGGCGCACCAATCAGACGCGACACCGCATGTTTTTCCATAAATTCAGACATATCAATGCGAACCATCGCATTGTCGTCATTGAACAAATATTCGGCCACGGCTTTGGTCAATTCGGTCTTGCCGACACCTGTTGGACCAAGGAACAGAAAACTGCCCAGTGGCCGTCCTTCATCATTTAGCCCAGCACGTGCGCGGCGCACCGCATTGGCAACAGCCGTCACCGCGGTACGTTGCCCGATCACGCGGCGGCCCAGCTCTTCTTCCATCCGCAACAGCTTGTCACGCTCGCCTTCCAGCATTTTGGATGTGGGAATACCTGTCCAACGCTCCACGACCTGCGCAATCTGTTCAGGGCGCACCGCGTCCTCGACCATCATCACATCGTCTTTCTCGGCTTCACCCAAATTGCGTTCCAGTTCAGGGATCACACCATAAGACAGCTCTCCGGCTTTGGCTAAATCACCTTCGCGCTTGGCGATGTCCAGATCGGCACGCGCACGGTCAAGCCGTTCTTTGAGTGTGCGCGACCCTTCCAGTTTGTCTCGCTCGGCCTGCCATTTGGCTGTCATTTCGGATGCGCGGTCTTGCAGATCGGCAAGTTCCTTTTCCAAAGTCGCAAGGCGTTTCTTGGACGCATCGTCATCTTCTTTGCCCAATGCCATGGCTTCAATCTGCAACTGCATGATCGACCGGTCCAGCGCATCAAGCTCTTCGGGTTTACTGTCCACCTCCATGCGCAAACGGCTGGCAGCCTCGTCCATCAGGTCAATTGCCTTATCGGGCAAAAACCGGTCTGTGATGTACCGGTGTGACAGCGTTGCGGCCGCAACCAACGCCGCATCCGCAATACGCACCCCGTGATGCAATTCGTATTTTTCCTTGATCCCGCGCAAAATACTAATGGTATCAACCACAGTGGGCTCTTCTATCAAAAGCGGCTGGAAACGACGGGCAAGCGCAGCGTCTTTTTCCACATATTTGCGATATTCGTTCAAGGTGGTCGCACCGATACAATGCAGTTCGCCCCGCGCAAGCGCAGGTTTGATCAGGTTGGCCGCATCCATTGCACCCTCGGACGCACCCGCGCCCACAAGTGTGTGCATTTCGTCGATAAACAAAATGATCTCACCGGCAGCGTCTTCGATTTCCTTGAGAACAGATTTCAGACGTTCCTCAAACTCGCCGCGGTATTTGGCACCCGCAATCAAGGCGCCCATATCCAATGACATCAATTTTTTGTTGCGCAGACTTTCGGGCACATCGCCATTCACAATGCGCAGCGCCAGCCCTTCTGCAATGGCCGTTTTCCCAACACCGGGCTCACCGATCAGGACAGGGTTGTTCTTGGTGCGGCGCGACAAAATCTGCATGGCGCGGCGAATTTCCTCGTCGCGACCGATGATGGGGTCAATTTTGCCCTGCTCGGCGGCTTGGGTCAGATCACGGGCATACTTTGCCAATGCATCATAGCCGTCTTCCGCACTTGCGCTGTCTGCGGTGCGGCCTTTGCGAATATCGTTGATCGCGCTGTTCAACCCTTGGGGGGTGACGCCACCTGCGTCCAGCGCATCTTTTGCCTTGGATTTAACCATGGCCAAGGCCATCAAAACCCGTTCGACCGGCACAAAACTATCGCCAGCCTTTTTGGCCAGCGCCTCGGCTTCGGCCACAACTTTGCCCGTGGCGGTGTCCAGATACACTTGGGACGCATCGCCCGAAACAACTGCAATTTTGGCAACGGCGGCATCAACGGCCACGCACACAGCCGCAGCATCGCCACCACCACGAGTGATCAGATTGGCAGCAAGCCCCTGATCATCATCCATCAATGCCTTCAGCAAGTGTTCGGGTGTTAGTCTCTGATGGCTTTCGCGCATTGCAATTGTTTGCGCCGCTTGGACAAAACCACGCGATCGCTCTGTGAACTTATTTAGGTTCATGAGTCTCTCCTTTGTTATAAGCACCCCGCCTTGGACACGCCCGCATGTGCAGCACGCGCCCGCTTCGGGCCTTGTTTATCAAATGGGACCAGATCGCCACAGGTTCAAGATCGGTCCTGTAATATGAAGGGGGAACAGTTTGCAAAAGTTCCCCAAGATTTCGCCGGACATTTGTACGAAACCTATATCACGGCGCGAAAGTTTACGGGGGTGTATATAGTGACGAGTGAACCGAGTTCGAATGATGACGCAAAGCCCAAGCAGATTGCGTTGCCATCCGCAGTTTTGTTACGCCTCAAGGCGCATGACACAGCTGTTCAAAACGCAAAATCGCAAAAAGACACCCCGGCAAATACAACCGGTAAATAACAAGTGAACGTTTTAAATTCCGGTGGGTGTCGTCCCCGATAACCCGCATGGATGTTCCGGTGTGATTTGCTTCGCGAACTGGAAGGCGTGGCTGTTCCCAATGCAGCCGCGCCTTTTGGCCGTTGTGCGCATGTGTTGCACTGGCGCTGACCGCACGGTATGGCCGACTAAATCTTAGCAGGAGCCCCGAAATGTCCGATGACCGCCTGATTGTTGCCCTTGACGTGCCGAATGTTCTTGACGGATTGGCCTTGACCACCAAGCTGGGCGATAGCGTCGGGTTTTACAAAATTGGACTGGGTATGTTGACCGGTGGCGGGCTGGCGCTTGCCAATGAGTTAAAGGCAGATCACGGCAAAAAGATTTTTCTGGATATGAAATTTTTCGACATCGGTGCCACAGTCGAAGCCGCAGTGCGCGGCATGACACAATTTGATCTCGACCTGCTAACGGTGCACGGTGATCCCCATGTGGTTAATGCCGCCAAACAAGGCGCCGCAGGGTCGGCCATGAAAATCATGGCAGTGACAATCCTGACATCACTTGACCGTGCCGATCTAGACGCATCATGCATCAAGGCCGGCACAATTACCGATCTGGTCCAGGAACGGGCCGGACGCGCATTCGACGCGGGTGCAGACGGCGTTATCGCATCCCCGCAAGAGGCGGCGCTAATTCGTGCACTGCCAGAAGCAAACGGCAAACTTATCGTCACCCCCGGTGTGCGACCCGCTGGCGCAGCGCTAGGCGATCAAAAACGCGTGGCAACACCTGCACAGGCAATTGCGGACGGGGTTGACCATATTGTTGTCGGACGCCCGATCTGGCAGGCCACAGACCCCCGCGCCGCTGCGATTGCGATTAACGCACAAATGGGATCGCGGTAGGCACCCCGCCCCGCTCTCAATACAATCGAAACGTTTTTCCTGAATACGTGATCTTGGATTTAACCAAGACGAAAAAGGAACGCACCCATGCGGATCAATGATTTACGCTACAATGCAGCCGTTGGCGCATTCGAGGCCTCGGTCGATATTTCGCGAAACGGACGCATTTATTGTTATCCATGTGCATTACATGCCCCGCAATCACTTGATCCGGCCTCCGTGACTGCGGGGCTTGCAGCGCGTGCGCTGCACATGTCAGACGCAGCATTCCGGATGAATTAGCGTGACGCGCAACATGTCAATCCGTGATTAGTTGTCGTTGATATCGCGATCCCAAATCTTTACCGATCCGGTTTTCAGGCCGAAAATACGCCGCAGTCCCAGATAGGCAAGCAGTGACAAGACGGCAAACACCACGAGGATCAGAGCCAGACCGCCCAATGGAATTTGCACCGTCAAAATCAACCCGACAGCCAACGCACCAATCGCAAACCCAAGAAACACATATCCGGGCACCAATACTTCAAGCGTTGCCAAGAGAAGCGCCGCCGACAGCCAGGCCCAGCCTTGATCCCAAAGCATCATTTTATTTCCCCTTTAACATTTTGAACGCGTCACCAAATGCCTCGAGTGCGGCGGCGGGCAATATAATCGTCTGTTTGCCTTCGCCTGATCCCAGCTTGTTCAATGCCTCTACCTGTTTCAAAGCAACCTGATATTGCGCGGCTTCCAACCCGTTTTCTGCGATGGCCACGGCAACGGCAGATGTCGCATATGCTTCGGCATCGGCCAAAACGCGGCGGGCTTTCGCCTCTTGCTGGGCCGCGTATAAATCCGCATCTGCTTGCAATTCGACGGACCGCTTTTTGCCCTCGGCTTCTGTCACTTGGGCGCGGCGCGCACGTTCGGCATTTAATTGCTGCAACATGGCCGCGCGGGTCGCAGCATCAAGATTAACATCCAGAATTTCGGCGCGGGTCACTTCAATGCCCCAGTCGTCAACTTGTTGCGCCACCTGTTCGCGCACCGCAGAAATCAACGTAGACCGGTTTGCTTGTACCTGATCCAGTTCCATCCGGCCAATTTCAGACCGGACTATACCCGCCACAGTCGTCGAGATCGCGGCATCGACATCGCGAATCCGGTACACTGTCTTTTCAGGTTCTATAATGCGGTAAAACACCGATGTTTCGACCTGCACCAGCACGTTGTCAGATGTGATCGCATCTTGGGTCATAGACGGCAACTGGCGCTCTAGCACGCTGACTTTATGCCGGATTTTATCAAGAAACGGGACGATGAAATTGATCCCTGGTCCAAGCACCGACCGCAGCCTGCCGAACCGTTCCACCACATGTTTTTCACTTTGCGGCACGATACGTATACCTGCAAAAATGCAAACGATAATAAACACTGCCAGCAGAATAAGCGGCAAATTCCGAGCCAAAGTTTCAAGTGCAAGTTGTTCCATGTCCAGCGCCGCTCCCTAAAGGTTATAGGAAGCAGCTAACCATATTTCCGGACAGTTTCAACGCTAACCGGATTAATCCAGCGCAACAGCTGCGGGAAACCGGGCCGCAATTGTTTGCGCCACGACTTCGGCGGTTGCCGGGCTTAGGGTCCAGCCCAGATGCCCGTGCCCGGTGTTATAAAACACACGGTCATGGCCGCCTTGGCCCACGCGTGGCATCATATTGGGCATCATCGGGCGCAAACCCGCCCACGGCACACAATTTTCGGTTGATACATCCGGGAAATGCGTTTCGACCCACTTGATCAACGGTTTAACGCGGTCATCACGGATGTCGCGGTTGTCACCATTAAATTCGGCAGTGCCTGCAATGCGAAACCGGCCAGCTCCCAACCGCGACGATACGATCTTGGCTTTGTCATCCAGCAACGACACTGTTGGCGCAGCGGCCTGACTTTCTGCATCATCCAGATTGACGGTGATGGAATAGCCTTTGACAGGGTAAATATTCACGCGGTCGCCCAGCATGGCGGCAAACTTTCGCGATGCCACCCCTGCGGACACGACAACCGCATCAAACCGTGTCTCGTCTGTGGAAATAACGGTCACGCCATCGCTGGTTTTTCCCAAATCGGTAACAGGGTGCCCCAACCGGAACGTCACCCCTTGGGTCATCAGCCACTTTGCCAAACCATGCGTAAACTTATGGATGTCACCTGTGCTGTCGCTTTGCGTCCAGAACCCGCCAATAATATCGCCCCGCAAGGTAGGTTCTTTTACCAATACCTGTTCGGCGGTCAGTTCGGTGCGGTGCACACCGCCTTGGATCAACAATTCATTGACCATGCGCGCATGGCGCAAATCGGATTCGGCTTTGTAAAAATGCAAAATTCCCGCAGGACTAAAATCAAAATCAACACCTGATCGTTCTGCCATTTCGGCAAGACCAGTACGTGCAGCCACAGCCAAGGCCGCGGTTTTGATGGTGTTTTGTTTGTAACGCGGAATGTTGGCCATAAATTCGGCCATCCAGCTAAATTTGTGCCAACCCGGGCGCGGGTTTACCGACAACGGGGCATCGCCTTGCAGCATCCATTTCATGCCCTTCAATACGGTGGACCACTGGTTCCATGTTTCGGCATTAGACGCCGACAACTGGCCCCCGTTTGCAAAACTTGTTTCCATTCCGGCATAGCGTTGACGGTCATAAACCGTCACATCAAAACCGCGCACATGAAGCGCATAAGCAGTGGTAACACCGGTAATTCCGGCGCCGATAACAGCAACGTGGGGCATGGTATTCTCCTACCATATAAGGGCGCAAATGCGCCTGCTGCCCCCACCGTCTTTGAGCCTGAGAGATTCACCCGGCATTTCGGGCTTGCTCCTTCGGCGGACCATTCAAGGCCTCTCTTCGGCGTTTTGCGCTTCAACCGGTCCATTTGCCTGAGAGTGACCGGGGCGGTTGCTCCTTCGGCGCGGACCGAACCGACTCTCCCGGTTGATGCGTGACTTGTGGGGGTGCATATATCGTCATATCAAACGGATCAAGTGATCTGTTGATCCACCTGTTACGACCATACAATTCCACCTTAATTGTTGTACGCCACGCCCGCGCCCCCTACTTTGATGCCATGCCTGTTTTATGCCGCGACTGTATGACGACCTATGATGCTGGCACCCGCTGCCCGGCCTGTCGCAGTCCGCGCAAAATCGCCCATCCCGAATTGTTCGAACTGACAATCGCCCATATGGACTGTGACGCGTTTTATGCGTCGGTGGAAAAGCGTGACAACCCCGACCTTGCCGACAAGCCTGTAATCATTGGCGGCGGCAGGCGCGGGGTCGTATCCACAGCGTGTTATGTGGCGCGCATCAAGGGTGTCAAATCCGCGATGCCGATGTTTCAGGCGCTCAAACTTTGTCCCAATGCTGTGGTTGTCCGGCCCCGTATGGACGCCTATGTCGACGCGTCACGCGCCATCCGCGCCATGATGGACGACCTGACCCCTGTGGTCGAACCCCTGTCATTGGACGAGGCGTTCATGGACATGACCGGCACCGCCCGCCTGCATGGCGCGCCCCCTGCCGTGATGTTGGCCAAGCTGGTCAAACGAATGAAAGACGAACTGGGATTATCGGGGTCGATCGGCCTGTCACACAATAAATTCCTGGCCAAAGTCGCATCTGATCTGGACAAGCCACGCGGATTTTCTGTGATCGGCAAAGCCGAAACAACCGCGTTTCTTCGCCCCAGACCCGTGCGCCTGATTTGGGGGATTGGTCCCGTCGCCCAACAAAGCCTGAACACCGCAGGCATCCGCACATTCGACGACTTGTTGCGCTGGGACAGGCGCGCGCTACACGACCGGTTTGGCGATATGGGGGACCGGTTATACAGCCTTGCGCGCGGTGAAGACGGGCGACGCGTGTCTGCCCAGACACCCGTCAAAGGCATTTCAAATGAAACGACATTCACCGACGATACAAACGACCCCGATATTCTGGACGGACACATCTGGCGCATGGCAGAAAAGGTGAGCGCACGCGCCAAGGCAAAAGATATCGCAGGGCGCGTTGTCACGCTCAAGCTGAAAACATCAGCGCACAAAAGCATCACGCGCCGGCTGTCGTTGCACACCCCCACACAGCTGGCAGATACGATCTACCGGACCGCACGCGGGTTGTTTGATCAGGCGGGAACAATGGGCCCCTACCGTTTGCTTGGTGTTGGCATCAGCCAGCTTACCAGCGCACACGATGCTGATAGAACCAGTGATCTGCTTGATCCCGATGCAGGCAAACGCGCAAAAGCAGAAGAAGCCGCCGATAAAATTCGCGAAAAATTCGGCGCTACAGCTATTATCAAAGGCCGGGCGTTGCGGTGAACCGCAGGATGGGCCTTGACCCATCATCCCCCCCAAAGATACGATTGTTGGAACGCAACCGACCACAACAGGAGGACATATGCTGATCATACGCATCACGCGCCGCCTTCAACATGGTCCCACATACGCCCTGTAAATACGTTTGCAGGGCTGGCGACCATCCGGTCCGGCTGACTGCGCCACTTTGTGCGCACCCTTTGTGATTGAAAGCCTTCCAATGAGCCTTATGACACTTCAAAACCTCGGCGTTACGCTGGGCGATCCTTTATTTTCCGACTTGTCGCTTACTTTGAACAAAGGTGACCGCCTAGGGCTTGTTGCCGCCAACGGGCGCGGAAAAACAACATTACTACATTGCATGACCGGCGAAACCGACCCCACAAGCGGCACAATCACCACCGCGCGCGGGTTACGGGTGGGCCACGTGGCGCAATACGTGCCTGATGCAAATCTGGACCAGACGCTTTATGATCTGGTTCTTGGCGCCTTGCCCGCCGAGCAAGTCGATTTTGAAAGCTGGCGGGTCGATGTTGTTCTTGACGATCTTTCTGTTCCGTTTGATCTACAACAAACCCCGTTGCGCGAGCTGTCCGGCGGATGGCAGCGCACCGCAATGCTGGCTGCTGCGTGGGTCACACAACCCGATGTGCTGTTACTTGACGAACCGACAAACCACCTTGATCTGCACCGGATCGGGCTTTTGGAAACATGGCTGAAAAACCTGCCCCGCGATATCGCAGTGGTGATTACAAGCCATGACCGAG
>Ga0222645_101316_pt1 | contig 10952 bp, 7 predicted proteins | sample AntAcemetagen292_FD_179881 | JGI IMG/M metagenome (GOLD analysis project Ga0222645, IMG submission 179881) | Saline water microbial communities from Ace Lake, Antarctica - #292 | ecosystem: Environmental > Aquatic > Non-marine Saline and Alkaline > Saline | place: Antarctica: Ace Lake | collected...
CAGGGTGGGCACCTCGAGGTGCTGCAGTGGGCGCACGCGAACGGGTGCCGGTGGGACGAGCTTACGTGCTACTGGGCGGCGTACGGCGGCCACCTCGAGGTGGTGCAGTGGGCGCGCGCGAACGGCTGCCCGTGGGACCGGCAAACGCGCCAAATCGCGAGCGGGCACATACTGGAGTGGGTGGTGGCGAACGGCTTACCGTATGAATAGTGAGAAGAAGTCCCACAGCGATTTGAAAAGTCACCCTATCAAAACTACCAGCGCCGCCGCCGGTCGCCCGCCCTCCGCCAATGCTTGTCGTTCGAATTTGCGTTCCAGCTCCACGATTCGTTTTTGGAACCGCTCCGCGCGCGCGTCCGGGCCTCCGCGAGAGTTGAGAATGCGCGCCAAACGATTCGAGACGCGCGCGGGTTGGGACAAATCAAGCTCGTGTGTCAAAGCAGCGGGCGCCGGTTTTTCGGAAGCCGTCGTCTCGGAAAAGAAACGCCCCGTTTCCGGAAACGCGGCGTTCGGCGTTTCGGGACGGTTCTTTTCGTTAAATAACCGTCCTCCGATTTCTCCGATTTTGTTCGGCACGCGGTACACGCACAGCTTCGCGTGTGTCGTGTGTGTCACTGCAGGTGGTGCAGGTGTTGGTTCACTTTCCTTTTCGCCGTTAGACTCTGTTTCACCATCCGCGTCGTCCTGGTTTGTTTGCCCCTTTTCGGCCACGAGCGGTGCCTCCGCCGTCTCAACCGCCACCGTTCTCCGCTCGGTCACCACAATCACCACCGTCCCTGCGCCGTCGAACCCAACCGCGGTCCGCCCGCCCGTCCCGACCGCGAACTCGCACGACACAGGGAGGGACAACACGCCGTACAGATCGTGAACGCCGGTCATGTCCAGTAACCGCACGAACGTCTTTTTGGTGGTTGATGAGTTTGATTTGTTGCGGTTCGAATCGCCCGCGTTCTGATCATCATCATCATCATCATCGTCCGACTCTTCCGCACCTGACGCTCGCCTCCGCGTGTCAGGCGCGTCCCCCTCCACCAAGGCGAACACGCCATCCCTCTGGCAGAAAATGGAGCGCGCGACGTGCGGGTCGCCGCGCGGCTGCAGCGTTTTTATCGGTCGCTTTGCTTTTTGATTTTGATTTTTGATTTCGGCGTCCAAATCAAAAGTAACGCTCCACCCCTCATCGGACGCCGCCGCGAGGTACGTCTTACCGGCCTCCTCACGGAACGCCAGGGCAGCGCAGGATGTTAGCGACGTGACCGGTACATACGGCGCGTCTTTTGTGATGTTTTCGTCACGGACGGAAACGTCGTCGTCAATCAGCGCCGGAGAGCGAAAACTGGCTCTCGCTTTCACCGCGCCGAGCCGGTCCAGCCGCACGCGCGTCGTCGCGAGACGAGTGTCGAACAGTAGCACGGTGCCGTCCACCAGCCCTAGTGCGAAATACGCACCCGATGCCGATGACGCGGACGACGTGATTGGGAAGGGCGTGGTCCAGTCGCACGCAGGGGTGGAGTACTTGGCCGAAATAGGAGCAACGGAAGGCGAAGGCGTCGCGGCGTCCTCTTCTTTTTTGTCATCCGTTTTGTCGTCGTCGCCGTCCTCGGTTCGTGTCGTTTTTTTCCTATCGCCCTCGCCCCTAAGCTGCGGCGCTGAGTCGTGTCTGTGCTGTGTAGCGTCCAGAACGTCGAGACCGCCACCAAGCGCGAACATCACGGCGCGGTTACACCCGCGCCACGCCACCAGAAGCGCGTCCGCTTTTTCTTTTTTTGCGGTAAAGCGGAAATGCAAATCGGGAGCGCCGCGCGTTAACGCAGCGCCATCGTCGCCCTCTGCATTCCGCGCGTCGGTACCTTCTTTCGCAACGTCTTCTCCTGTTTCCGCTGCATCGAGTGCGTCCTGGAGAATCGGAGAAGCGCCTTCATCAGCGCCCTTTCCTTCCAATGGCGGGCCACTCGAAATTTCATTATCAACCGCGAGGGGCTCGACTCCAAACGCAATCGCCGCGTTCGCGGCGGTGACCCAGACCAAGACCGTCGCCGGAGGGAACAAAGAGCAGTCGTGCGTTTCACTTGTTGTTGTACTTGTCTCCGCGACATCGCCATCCCCAGGTGTTTCTTCCTCAGGTGTCTCGCCATCCTTGGCTTCATCGCCGTTGACCGACGCGGCGACTTTTTCGTCGGCATCAGTCGCGTCCTTCTCCTCCTCGCTCGGCAGAAACGCGCTCCTCTTCGGCGGCGGCATTTCGAACGCCGCGACCGCGCCGCCGCCCCCCCCGAGCGCGAGATGGCGGCCGTCCATACTCAGCCGCAGTTGCGTCGGGGTCGACCCGTAAGGCGTGACGCCGGCGCACAGGGGCGACCACATTTTTTTCGACGACGCTGACGGGTCAAACACGTACGCTCTCCAGGAAGTCGCGCACGCCGCGACCACGAGCATCACAGGCCGCGTGTCCCTAGGCGAAGGCCCGCCCGCCGCGGCTGCGATGTCAAACAAAGGCATGGCAGGTTGATCATCAGCATTCTTGGCGTCGTCATCAGCAGCAGGGGCGTCATCTGCCGTGGCCTCGCCGTCACCGTCGCCCTCGGCTGTCTCGCCTTCGCCGTCGCCGCCCGCGTCATCCTTCGCGGCGGCGGCGATTTCGCCTCTCCAGAACTTGTCATCCTCGGGGCACGGCGGCGCCACGGTCACGGTGGCGATCGCGGTGACTGCTTGTCCCTGAAATGCCGAGACTGCGCCGAGAACAACGCCCGTGGCGGCGTCCACCGCGAGTACCCCGCCGTTTTCGTCGCCGGCGAAGACAACCTTTTTGACGGAACTAGTTTTCACTGAAGACGTCTCTTGGTCGTCGTCGTCGCCGTCCGCGTGAGCCTTTAAAACATCCACACGTTCGTCGATGTCCTCGTCCTCGTCGCTGTCCCGACCGCTCACGCTCGCCACGCACACGCACTTCGCGGCCGCGTCGAGCTCCGCCGTTGTCACAACAGGGTCGTACAAGAAGGTGCCTTCCAAAATGCCGAGTCGCGCGAGCCGGCGCAGGTCGCGCGCCATCCCGCGGTCAGAGGCGTCGTCCACGATTCCCGAAAGAATCTTATCAATCATTCGGAAAGGCTGGGGGAGCTTCAGGACACCAGCGGTGGGGTCCGCCAGGAGGAAGCGACCCATGGCCAGATGCGGTCCTCGGAGCGGTCAACGAATATAACTTTACGCCAAAGATGAAGGGAGGTCTCCACGACCCACTCCGCCTGCAGCACTCCGCACTCCGCACTCCTGCCTGCGTCACTCTGCAGCAGAGGAGACCGTGCGTTGCAGTCGCGCCAACGCTCTCTCCGCCCCGTGTCTCCGCCCCGCCGAGTGACGGTCTGCAACGGTGACAGTTCTGCAGAAAGGAAAACAAGATGGAAGCGAAAACTTCCCCTCTTGACCGCAAGAAACGAATTCGACCGGTGGAGTCGAAAAGGTTCTTTGTCTTGTACCGATCGAGAACGTGATTTTTGACCGGGTTGACCGGGAAGATCGTGTCTGCGCGTTTTCGGCCCTTCAAAGTCAGTAAACAAGACGAAAATCTCGTCGGTGGCAGTCACAGTCCAGGACACCCGCCCCGTAGAGAACTCTCCTCAGAGAAGGCTCGCAGGTACGCACACCACTGACGCGATCGTAATCTGCGTCAGCGTCGTGATCTCTGGTGCTCTCGATGCGCTGATTGCGAGGTGTCGCCTCGCGCTCCGAATTGCGTCGAATTTTGAGTGCCGTCCGTGTAATCGTGCCTTCCACGCATTCTCCAGCCTCGCGCTCACCAACCCCTTCCCCGCCTGCTTTCCTCCTTTCTTTTCACTGACGTAGGGCGACGCGCCTCTGGCGATGGCGTGGTCCACGCCGGTCGCGCTTTTGCGCCCCGCGCACAAGTTCGCGCGTCCGCGAAGCACCGCAGGGTCGTGCCCCAAGCCGCGTTTATTCGGCTTGCGCGTTGTGCACGCATTTGGCAATCCAGAGTCGAGTCGCTCCAACACACCAAAAAGCGCTCGTTTCGCAGCTCGCGTGCGCCTCGCGCGCGTCGCCGCCGCGTCCTCCGACGACGCTTTCTGGGATAACGCAGAGGACACGCAAGGACAATCGCATCGCGGGTACGCGCCCGTTCCCGGGTTCGGCGAGTACTACACGCCCCCCAAGCCGGCGTCGTCTCCGGCGGGCGCGCGCGGCGGCGGGCGCCGCGGCGAGGGAACACAGGGAACACCCCCCCCCTCCCCTCGTCCGCGAAGCAAGCTTCTGGAGGAACCTAACTCCTCCTCCGTGCTTGCGCCTCCTCCGGTTGGGGCGGGTGAGAGATACGATAACGGCCACGACTCGAGTTACGGAAACGTTTCTCGGATGCAGACTCGGAACACGTCAAAGCTTGCGGCGGAAATCGCGGCGGTGCGTGGGGCGCGCGGCCGGGACGCGCAACCTGTTACGGGACCCACGACTAATTACGCATACAATGGGGGGGACAATTCTTCTCGGAATTCGGGCAATTCGTCGGACCAGGTTGTGACACAACCGAACAGTAGTGGTAACACCACCGCGTTGGTAACTCTCGATGCTCCGTACGGAACGCAACCGCGGGGGATGGATCCCGAGTTGTTTCGGTTGAGGCGCGGTTACCTGTTTTTAACGAAGATGATCGGGTGGTTGAAGTTTCTACTGCCCGTCACGGGCGGGCTCGCTTGCTGGGTCGCGGCTGGTGCGTCTTTAGGGGGGGTATTCGCGTTAATGATTCCGTCAATGGTCAACGCCGTGAACGTGTTTGCGTTTGTTTTGTGCGCGGTGGTGGGCGTGTCGGCGTGCTTGGGGGCGTATCTACTGACGGCGCTGGTGGGGCGGGCGCTGCGGAGCGCTTTGTTCGGCGACGGCGGTGTTTCGCCGATAAACTCGCCGATTACACGTAATGACACCGAGACATACCAAACCCACCCCGGGCTGCTCGCCGCGGCCCGGGCGCAGAGCGAACAGGAGACGAACTACCGGAACTCGCAAATGCAACAGGCGCGGCAGAACGAAATGCGGTACGAGGAGTACCAGCGCGTGTACTCTTACCGGGTAGAGCAACAGCAACAAGCGCAACCGGTTTCGTTCGCGCAAGTCGCGCAACCCAACCCCTCAACGCCGCCGCGCCGAAACACCAGTACGACTAGTACGACCAGTACGACACCTGGAAGAAGTGCCGCGTCTTTCCAAACTGAAACCTACGTCAACCCCAGCGGGTCCTGGGACGACAGCAACGGGTATTACCAAAGCGGGTCGTACGAGGACGTCGCGGAATACGAACCGTTCGCGGCGAGGACGCCGCCCAAGCGCGCGAGGGTCGATTTGCCCATCGAGACGCTGATGGGCTTGGGGGGCGAGAGTTTGAGCGCGGTGGGGAGCGAGTGGAACACGCAAAAGGCGCGGGAACGGGCGGCGGCGGGCGGCGGTAAGCTCGAGTCCGCCGGGAGCCGCGGGGCGCCGGTGAAAACCGTCTTCACAAACTCCATGGCCGCGGAGGCGGCGCGGAACGTGGCGGAACGAAAACAAACAGGGTCGTCTGGGTCGGCTGGAGCACCGGCGGCGCGCGCGTATGCAGCACGCGCGGAGCCTGTGCCTGCGGCGACACCTCGCGAACCCGTGGCGGCACCTCCGCCGCCGAAAACCGCCGCTCCCGCTCCTACGATGCGCGGCGGTAAGGTTGACTGGGACCCCGCTTCGTTGATGAAGGACATGGGGTTCGCCTCGGAAGCGCAGGACCCCGCGCCGACGCCGACGCCGGCGTTGACGGAGGAACCGAAAAACGGAGGCTGGTTCGCCGGTTTGCGGAGCTTACTGAAGGACGATCCTGTGGCGCCCATACGGATCGACGCGCCTCCCCCGCCGGCGCAAAAAGCAAAACGCGAAGTCGACCCGGTGCTGGCGATGCTGGGCGGCGGCGCCGGCGAGAACCCCAACGCGGCGCGCGCGGCGGCGGCGGCGAAGAAGAAGCCGTCTGGCGAGTACTACCTCACGCCGCCCAAGCAAACCAAGGAACAATTCGAGGATATGCAGAAACGGCGGGACGACTGGAACAAACGAGTGCGTCGCACGGTGCGGCCGAAGACAGAGGCGGGAGAAGCGGATGATGAGGCGTAGGTAGTACCTTGTTGTTCCACCGGTGAAGTCCTTCACAAATCGTCATCATCGCCGAGCCACCCGAATTCAATCGCCAAAAGCCGTGTATCATCGTTCATCGGGCAGTCGTTCTCGCGCGCCCAGAGGAACACGTCGTGGCTTTGTTCATCTACCGCCGCCACGCACGTATCTGCGTCCCACGGGCAGCCGTTTGCGCGCGCCCACTGCAGCACCTCGAGGTGTCCGCCCTGCGCCGCGAACGTGCACGTCTCCTCGTCCCACGGGCAGCCGTTCGCGTGCGCCCACTGCAGCACCTCGAGCTTCCCGTCCAAAGCCGCGTACGTGCACGTGGTTGTGTCCCACGGGCAGCCGTTTGCGCGCGCCCACTGCAGCACCTCGAGGTGCCCTTCCTCCGCCGCATACGCGCACGTCTCCTCGTCCCACGGGCAGTCATTCGTACGCAACCACTGCAGCACCTCGAGGTGCCCGTCCAAAGCCGCAAACGTGCAAGTGTTTACGTCCCACGGGCAGCCGTTCGCGTGTGCCCACTGCAGAACCTCGAGGTGCCCGCCCCTTGCCGCCCTCGAGCACGTCCACTCGTCCCAAGGGCAGCCTTTCGAGCGCAACCACTGCAGCACCTCGAGGTGCCCGCCCCTTGCCGCCCCAGAACACGTCGACCTGTCCCACGGGCAGCCGTTCGAGAGCAAAACCTTCAACTCTTCGAGCAGTCCGCTCCTCGCCGCTGCCTGACAAAGGTATTCTTGACGTGACAGGCGGCCTCCCCATTGCAGGCGCTCCAACGCGCTTAAACATCCGACCTCCGCGGCGTCAAACTCGTCAAGCTCCTCAAACTGAAGCCCCGTCGCCGCCACCGCGTCGCGCATCACGCGGCTCACCGCTGGCAGCCGGGCGAGATCTGCGGGGTCGTCGAAATTCTCAGATCTGAGAACGTGCGTGACTACGATGTCGTTGAGAAGGCCGGGGATGGCCTCTCCCGCGTTAGCCGCGGTAGCATCGCGGCACTCGCGCTTCCTCTTTCGCGAACGAGTTTCCACACCGAGTGTCGTGTTGGAAGACATAGGGAAGGGTGGCGTGTGCGCGTCGTTGTGCGTCGAGGCTTCCCAGAAAAGCTGAACTACCTACCGAGGACCGTGATCATTTTTGTTTAAATTCCATCGCAAGCGACGCGTCGACCACGACGCGCCCCCAGTCTGACGTGCGCGAGCATGGCGGGACGCAAAGCCGCGGGACGCGGTGGGAGGGGTGCAGGTCGAGGTCGCGGCGCCGGCGGACGCGGTTCAGGTCGCGGCGGAGGTCGCGATGGCTCAATGCCTCGCCACGTCGGCGGCGGTAGGACTGGCGGGAGGACTGGGTTGTACGGTCCCGACGACGGCGACGCCGAGTTCGTGGCCCTGCGCGGCGGGGGAGTCCCGAAGCGCAAGCATCTCCAGATGTTTGGCGCGTGCGGCACGCCCACCGGTGGCCACGTCCGCAAACCCGACGACGACGACGACGACGACGACTCTGATGACTCCGAGGTTGACTCCGATATCGACGAAGAAAACCTGCCTTCCGGATCTGAAGACGAGTCACTCGACGACGACCCTAACGTCAACACCGCGAGGGTGATGCGCGTGGGTGGCATAGAGATCCGTTTGGACGACCGGGGCGATAAAAGCCGGCGAGCAGTACGCAGGGTTGTCCCCCTCCCCGACCGCGACGAGGCGGAAGATGGGGAAGATGATGATGACGGGGACCCAGACTTTTTCGATTCGGACGACGACTCCGAAGAGTGGGGCAGCGAGCTGAGCCTTGACGACGACGCGATCCGCGACTACATGCGGAACTGCATGGAAGGCAGCGAGTCATCAGGTAGTGAGGGTGTTGATGATGTTGCCAAAACGGAAAAGAAACTAAAGAAACAGGCGCGAGAAGACGCGTATCTTCGCTCGATGCGGGACATGAACTTGTCGCGCGGCGAGGTTCCGTCGCCGCCATTGAGCGGGGACGATTTTTCGTTGGATTCGCAATCGGAAGACGAAAACGAATTGTTGAAAGGCGGCAACTACGGTAAATACACGTGGAGCCGCGGGGACGTTGTGACGCGAGGTCCGGAGCGCGTGACCGGGCCGAGCGGAAAGCGAGCCGCGAAAAAGGCGGCGAAAGCGTCGGCGAAACGAGGCGAGTCCCCAACGCGGTGCAAACAAACACTCCTTCCGCGACCGGGCGCCGTCGCGGAGACGCTTCGCATGATGATTCTTTCGGGAGGGTCTTATGTCGGTTTCCAGCCGGTCAAGTCACACGAGGCCCTCCAAAGCTTGGCCAAGATCGCGGACGCGTTCGGTTTGGCGGTGGAGCTTACGGGGGGGGGCAAGCGGAAGCACCCGGTGGTCAGGTGGACCCCGCGGGCGTTCGTACCAAAGGCGGATGACGAAAGAGTCCAAAGGGCGGTAGCGCAGGCGGGCGGCGACGGCTACACGCCTGGCGGGAACTGGGAAGGGTACGACACGGCTGCTGGGAAAGGACAAGGACACGCTCGTCGTGAACGTGGCAGGGGCGGGCGTGACTTTGAAAAAACTTTGGCGTCCAATTTTAGAAGCGCCGGGGTGATGCGCGACGGCGGCGGCGACGACGAAACGAACGAAACCGAAACCGAAACCGAAACCGAAACCGAAACCGAAAACTCGTCTGATGATTTCGAAACTGAACTCGATGCAACCGAAACCACCGAAACGGTGCCGCTGATGGACACCGCAAATTTACAAATTGACGTTGCTTCTTTGTCCACCGCGATGGATGCGTCGGAGGTGGAGCTCAGGTCTGAATTCCAGGGTTTAGGGTCAGGCGCATCAACCGGCGGTCTCGGAATTTTCGAGACCCCCGACGTGCGCGCCGCGCTTGCACGTTCCGCCGGCGTCGAGGCGCTCGACGAGACCGAGCAAGACCGCGATGCGGTCGCGATTGCAACGTCAAAAACCAATCGCGGCCTAAGGCGCGCCGCGATTGCCGCGGAGCGCGAGGCGAAATTGTTGGAGTCGCGGCGAAAGAAACTGGGCTTCCACGTCCCGGCGGGCGGCGGAGACTTAGCGGGGAAGAAAGTCGTCGGCGCGGGTGAAAAATTCGGGGACTTTGAAAAACACACCAGCGGGTTCGGAAGCCGCATGCTCGCCAAGATGGGATTCAGGGGCGAGGGGTCGGGGGTGGGGAAGGCGGAACAGGGAATCGCAGAACCCATCACGGCGGTGATGAGGGCGAGGAAAGTGGGCTTGGGGGCGGAGAAGAAACGCTGAGGCGCAGAGAGGGGGTTTAGGGTTGTCCACATGTCCATTTGTAAAAATAATTCTTTCAGCTCGAAAATTACGCTCTCGGAAGCCCCGACGTACAACGACGCGCGCACGACACCTTTCGCGATGTCCCTCGACGCGACGTTCGGTGTGGAAACTCGGGGGCGCAAGCGCCGCGATGCTAACGCGGGCGAGGCCATCCCCGGCCTTCTCAACGACATCGTCGTCACGCACATTCTTAGATCTGAGTATTTCGACGACCCCGCCGATCTCGCACGGCTCCCAGCGGTGAGCCGCGTGATGCGCGACGCGGTGACGGCGACGGGGCTGCGGTTTGAGGAGCTTTGTGAAATTGGTGCCGTGGAGCTCGGATGTTTGAGTGCGGTGCAGCGCCTGCAACGGCAAGGTCGCCTGTCGCGTCGAGAACGCCTTTGTGAGGCAGCGGCGAGGGGTGGACATCTCGAGAAGTTGCAGGCGTTGCGCTCGAACGGCTGCCCGTGGGACTCAGGCACGTGCTCGGGTGTGGCGGAGTGTGGACACCTCGAGGTGCTGCAGTGGGCGCGCGCGAACGGGTGCCGGTGGGACCAGTGTACGTGCGCGTTCGCGGCGAAGGGCGGTCAACTCGAGGTGCTACAGTGGGCACGCACGAACGGGTGCCCGTGGGACGAGCAAACGTGCGCGTGCGCGGCGGATGGCGGGCACCTCGAGGTGCTGCAGTGGTTGCGCGCGAACGGCTGCCCGTGGGACAGGGATACGCTCGCATATGCGAGAGCTGAGGGTCATCTCGAGTTGTTAACCTGGGCGATGGCGAACGGCTGCCCTGAATAGCAGTGTAAACCGGTAACCACCACGAAGGCGTGAACGACGTTTACGAAATGAAGGTACGAACTTCTACTCGTGGTATCAGAGGTTTCATGACAGATACTTCCGGTGGTACGGACTTTCAAAAAACATAACTTAGACTACGTACTGTATCATAAAACCTACCCCTCTTCAAAAGGAAAGTTCCCTTTTGTGCCCGTCCCTCGTGGCCGGCCCGGCGGCGGTGAACGGCCCTGTCCTGTTCACGTCGTGTTCTGACCCGTGTTCCGGGGTCCCAACGGGGGGCCCAACCCCGAACGCCGCGTCGGCTTTGCGCCGCGCCAATCGTAACTTTACGCTTTTCTTTTCCCGCCACCGCCGGATGATAAGCGACGCGGCGGCGCGTTCGCTGACCTGCGGCCAAATTGAAATTGGCTGGTAGTTGCGCCACACACCCATATCAATGAGGCGCTGTACTTCTGACCGGGCTTCCTCCGCGGTGAGGTTTAGCCGGCGTGCGGTACCCGCGTTTGACGAGTTACCGTTACCCCTTCCGTCGAAGGACGATTTCGACTCCACGTGTTTTGGCGAGTCGCTACCCCCGTCGCCGCTTTTCCGCGCGGAAGGGCTTTGCGTTTCGTTTGGTTTCCTTCCGCGCCGTCCGCCCGAAAGAAACCCGCCGACGCCCTGTCTGCCGTTGCCGTTGTCCCGGAACGGGCTGCCTAAACCTCCGCCCCCGCCGTACTGTCCCCA
>Ga0222645_101317_pt1 | contig 10951 bp, 9 predicted proteins | sample AntAcemetagen292_FD_179881 | JGI IMG/M metagenome (GOLD analysis project Ga0222645, IMG submission 179881) | Saline water microbial communities from Ace Lake, Antarctica - #292 | ecosystem: Environmental > Aquatic > Non-marine Saline and Alkaline > Saline | place: Antarctica: Ace Lake | collected...
TTGCATCGGTGCATCTCTTGCCGGAGAAAAGTGATCAGCATATTTGCAACTGACCGTCTTTTCTACTTATTTAAGTTATGCACTTACTGATTGAATCCAAGACTCTATTTATAAAACTTTTCATAACTCACCGCTGCGCCAATTTCATGTGATGAGTAGTGGCGCTCAAAAGGTAAAGTTAATATTTTTTAGAAAAAGTGCGTATCTTAAACAACAAGAAAAACAATATCTCGACAGCCTATTTTCTTTATTCCCGCTTATTCACTTTGCCTTGCTTTGCCTTGCTTTGCCTTGCTTTAACTTGCTTTAACTTTACAAAAACTGATTGAAACTGATTGAAACTGATTGAAACTGATTGAAACTGATTAAAAGTTTATACCTAGCCACACCCAAACCTTATCGGTATCTACTTTAATATCACCAGCAGAATATGCAGCATATTTAATACCCAAAGTGTAGTGTTCTGCGTATTTTTTCACATAAGACAAGTCGAGTTCACTGCCTAAATCATCAACAGTGTCACTGGCATCATCGGCGTCAAATTTATGGTAAACAGCGGTCCACTTTCCGCCCAACACTTTGCCTGCTAGTGTGAAGCTAGTATCAACTAAGCCTTGAGAAGGTGTACCTAAAAATTGATCTGACCAACCGTTAAATTTATGCAGTGTGGCTAAAGGTGTAGAAAATCCAAAGTTGCCCGCATCAGATCCTAATACCTCGTAGCCCATTTTTGCAGTGATAGCGCCAAACACTGCGCCAGCTTCTAGGTTTAGATAATTAGCTTCATAATTGACGACAGCCAATTTGCTACTCTGAGTTGCGTACTCAGCGCGATACGACACTTTAATGTCGCTCGCTTTGACGCTACCAGCAAAGCTAACACCCAAGGTATCTAGAGCATTTTTAGTACCGGTATTATTATCCACTTCTAGTAAATAGCCATATCCTGTTAAGGTACCGTAGGTCGTTTCATAAGCGGCGTTGACAAGGTGATCTTTCGAATCTAAATCAGCGTGTTGCGCAAATATACGGTTTCGCTGGGTGATATAAACGTACTGTAAGGTTAAATCTTTTATAGGGGTGTACTTTGTGGAAAAAGCATCAAAGGTTTGCCTATCTTGACGCCATCCAACATGGCCGACGAATCGGTGCCCGTCCATAGTGATCACCTGACGGCCTAACTTTGCACTAAAAGTAGCATTTTTATACTGGATATAACCTTGGTCTAATTCGGTGTGCTCAGGATCAGCGATGACCGAATACACACCAAGGTTATAACCTGTTGGTCCAACGGTGTAATCGCCTTGGCCTAAAACAATGCGGGTATCTTCCATTTCTACTTTAGCTGAAAATCCTTTGTAGCTGGCCGTGTCATAAGCTAACAAGGTGCGCAACGTTAATGCACTAGCATTTTGTAGCGCATTATCTTGCTCAACACTCTCATACCTTAAATTTAGATTAACACTTGCCTTGCCTGAGGTCATAGCATCAGTTAATTCATCAGCATGTGCCATTTGACTTGTCACACTACAAACAAGTGTCATTGCTACAGCAATGCTGATGGTGTGTCTGTTTATGTTTATGTTTATGTTCTTTGTACTTGTATCTGTACTTGTATTGTTCATGGTTTTCTCATTAATTTAAACGTAAGCTTTTCTGATGGCAAAGCAGATCTTGCAAAAGGTATTTAATTATATTGAATTCAAGATTTACAGTGGATACTTGCCATTGTGTGACTAAGCCACATGACTTTGAGTCGCCCTACCCTTATGGCTATTTTGCTTTTTACGGTGTTCTTCAACAGACTCCACTTTGCGTTGCTTTTCGTACAAAAATTTAAGTACTGCATGGCGGTAATGGTTATATTGTGAGTTATCAGCCAATTCAATACGATTTCTAGGTCGGTCTAATTCAATTGGCAAGATCTCGCCGATAGTAGCTGCAGGGCCATTAGTCATCATCACAATCCTGTCTGAAAGTAATACAGCTTCATCCACATCATGAGTGATCATGATCACGGTATTACCTAACTGTGCATGGATTTCCATAACAGAGTCTTGCAGATGAGCACGAGTTAAAGCATCTAGCGCTCCAAAAGGCTCGTCCATCAGTAATACTTTTGGCTCCATTGCTAGTGCGCGTGCTATACCGACCCGCTGTTTCATACCTCCAGAAATCTCAGCCGGTAACTTATCAGCGGCATGACTCATATGTACCAATTCTAAGTTATGCTCAACCCATTCTTTGATTGCCTTCTTGGAGCGACCGTTTGGGGTTTGTTTAACTGCTAGTTCAACATTTTTGTAAGCACTTAACCAAGGTAGTAACGAATGGTTTTGAAACACGACTGCTCGCTCTGGACCAGGCTCATTGACTTCTTGATTATCCAGAATAACCCCACCTTTTGTGGCTTGGTATAAACCCGCAACAATATTCAAAACTGTCGATTTACCGCAACCAGAATGACCAATCAATGAAATAAACTCACCTTTTTTAATTCTTAGGTTAACGTCCTGCAAGGCATTAAATGTTCCCTTGGCTGTGGCAAATTCCATACCGACTTGTGTCAGTTCTAAATGATGTTTGTTACTCATAACTTTTTCCTCAAATATTTTTTGGTGACCTGTGCTTTAAGTAAGTGATTTAAAGTAATACCGCGCTTTTGTCCCAACTAAATTTTCTTTGCAGCGCCAACATCAATCGGTCTAGCGCAAAGCCAATCACACCAATAGTTAATACTGCCACCATGATGCGAGCTAATGACTGTGAGCTACCATTTTGAAATTCATCCCAAACAAATTTACCTAACCCTGGGTTCTGAGCGAGCATTTCTGCAGCAATCAGTACCATCCAGCCAATCCCAAGAGATAAACGTAAGCCGGTAAATATAGCGGGGATAGAAGAAGGCAATACAATCTTAGTCACATGTGACCAACCGTTAAGACGCAGCACTTTGCTCACATTGAGTAAGTCTTTGTCAATACTCGATACACCTACAGCCGTGTTGATCAACGTTGGCCACAGACAACAAAGCGCAACCGTTACAGCTGAGGTGATAAACGATTTGGAAAAAATAGGTTCGTTGCTGACATACACAGCACTGACAACCATAGTGACTAGAGGTAACCATGCTAGGGGTGATACGGGTTTGAATAGTTGGATCAAAGGGTTAATAGCTGTATAGGCATTTTTACTTAATCCACACAAAATGCCGATAGGGATAGCCAATAATGAAGCCACCATAAAACCAACCATTACGGTGTACAAGCTAGTCCAAATCTGCTCAAAAAAAGTGGGGGCACCAGTGAAGTCTTTTATTGTAACTATATAGTTTGGATCTTTAACTAGGCGGGCGGCGTTACGTTGTTGTTGACGCTCGTAAAATTTACCCGCTTTATCCCTTTGCATATTATGTTCATCAACTAAAACAATACTCTGCTGCCACACTGCTGTAGGTCCGGGGAATTTACCTAAGGACGTATCAATATTTTTTGCCATCAAACTCCATAACCCTAGAAATATCACAATTCCTACGATAGGCAGTGCTGTAGCAGTTAAGAACTGATTAAGAGTCGGCAAGCTGATTTGTTTAATCTGATTAACCATCATAGGCACCGTTTGTTGTTTACTCATTTGAAACGCTCCAAGCTAGGGGCGATGACCTCTCGCTAGCTAATGTCATTAATTAATATTACTCGTTAAATTTCACTGTCATTTTTAAGACCGATAGCAAATTTTTCTAAATAAGCATTAGGCGTACTCCCGTCGTACACAATGTTGTCTATAAAGTGTGTTTGAGCAGGTTTGAAGCCAGTTTCTGTCGCAAACTCAGGGAAATCGGCTGCCTTGGCCTTACCTTCTGCAATCAGTGCTTTAGCTGCTTGCGCATAAATATCAGGACGGTAAACTTGCTTAGCAATGTTTTTGTACCAAGAGTCAGCTTTAGGCTCGGAAATTTGTCCCCAGCGGCGCATTTGTGTTAAATACCAAATGGCATCACTGTAAAAGGGATAAGTCGCGTTATAACGAAAGAACACGTTAAAATCAGGCACATCACGTTTATCACCTTTTTCGTATTCGAAAGTACCCGTCATACTGTTAGCGATAACTTCATAATCAGCACCTACATATTGACTTTTAGAAAGAATTTTTACCGCTTCTGGTCGATTAGCATTGTTATTTTCGTCTAGCCACATAGCCGCTCTGATCATCGCTTTAACCATACGTATGTGTGTATTGGGATAACTCTCGGCCCAACCTTTACTGACACCAAAAACTTTTTCAGGGTTATTTTTCCAAATTTCATAGTCGGTCACTACAGGTACGCCAATGCCTTTAAACACCGCTTGTTGATTCCAAGGCTCGCCTACGCAATAACCGTGAATAGTACCCGCTTCCATAGTGGAAGGCATTTGGGGCGGAGGAGTAACAGACAACAAAGCATCAGCATTAATTTGGCCACTGGTATCACCTTTATGCGGTGCATAAAATCCGGGATGAATACCACCAGCAGCTAACCAATACCGTAATTCATAGTTGTGGGTAGACACAGGAAATACCATACCCATTTTGAAAGGCTTACCTTTACTTTTGAAATCATCCACTACCGGCTTAAGCGAATCGGCTGAAATTGGATGAACGGGTCTGCCACCTTCATGAGGAACGTGCTTTTTCATCTCTTTCCAAATTTCGTTGGAAACAGTGATCGCATTGCCGTTTAAGTCCATGCTAAATGCGGTGATGATATCTGCCTTAGTACCATAACCGATAGTAGCGCCTAATGGTTGACCCGCTAACATGTGTGCGCCATCAAGTTGTCCATCAATAACTCGGTCCAGCAATACTTTCCAGTTAGCCTGTGCTTCAAGCGTCACATAAAGGCCTTCTTCTTCGAAATAGCCTTTTTCATAAGCCACCGCAAGGGGTGCCATATCAGTTAGTTTGATAAAACCAATTTTTAATTCTTCCTTTTCTGGCCAACCTAATTCTTGTGCTGATACACCGGTTGTGATCGTTGAAATACTAGCGATTGAAACACTCATAACCGTTGCTATCACACCCACACGAAGTGATTGAACAGCTAACTTTAACGAACTGAGTAACTTGATATTAGCCATTTTATTCTCCTATTTCAGCCAAAAAAAAGCCCACAAAAATTCCAGGACACGGAAAATTTTTGTGGGCTGCATTGCCTATTTGTAATAGCGCTATATTGCGTGATTACAGTCGTTTATTTAACACGCAAGAGCGCTTAACGCCTTCTAATTATTAACGACCATTATTATTATTATATAAGTCGCTTTCCCACAGTGTACGTAGCAGCAACAATGCCAACTTTTATTTTTGTTATTTTTCATGTACTTATAAAATAACAATAATGCTTTTTGAGGGCTTGTATAACCAAAAAAGTGCATGACGCACCACACAGGTGCTTTTAGGCCAGTTTTAATTAACCTGAATGACGATAAAACTGTACTGCTTGATCTTCCAACACCAGGCGCATTTGTTGATAAATATCTGGCCTAAATACTTCTTTGACTAAATCAGTGGGTACATCGACATTTTTAAGCTGCCCTGCATTAGCCATTTGACTCATTAACCATTCACCTCGGATATGTTCAGGCACATTGATAGAGCCATGACTGGATTTAGAAAACTGATTATACGAAGGAATTGCTCTGGGTGGCATTTTGATGTGGGTTAAGCAGCTACCAATTAATGATGGGGCAATCACATCAACCGATGCATCTAAGTACTGATCTGAACTCAATAAGCGCGCAGCTTCAAATCGATTTGGAATACTTTCTAACCAAATACAGGCTTGTTTTAAGGCAGCAGTTATTGCTATGACGGTATTAGGTTTAGTCTTTTGAAAACTAGCTAATAGGCCTAGCACTTTTTCAGGACTATCTTGCCATATGTCGAATGATGTCAAGGCGGTTAAACCAATTCCTGCTCGGACAGCTTTAGCATTCCAAGGCCCACCCACACAGCACCCATCAATTTCACCGCTTTGTAAAAAAGCCACCATATTAATGGGGGGGACAACGACAATATCTAAATCATGCTCTGAGATGTTCGCCGAAGCTAGCCAATCTCTAAGTTGATAATAATGACAGCTATAAGGAAATACGGTGGCAAACCTCAGCTTTGGGCGGTTTTGCTGGTTGCGCACACTGATCACTTTTTGTAATAAGTAGGCCGCAAGAGGCAACGTCACGTGGGTAAGGTTATTTTCTTTCAGGATTTCTTGGTGTAACTTTTCAGATAACGTAATGGCATTACCATTTAAGCTAAGTACCAAGGGGGTGATCACTTTTACTTTGGCGCAACCTAGCCCTAATGAACTTGCTAAAGGCATAGGCGCTAGCATTTGTGTAGCGTCTAATAATCCAACGTGTAATTTATCCCTAAGCGTTGCCCAAGAGTTTTGTTTTTGTAATGTAACGTTCAGCCCCCATTGGCTAAAAAAGCCCATTTCTTTAGCCACAATTAAAGGTGCCGAGTCCGTTAGCGGTATAAAACCTAAGATTAAATCCGTTTGTTCTGGTTCAATCATATTTTTGCCCTACGGCGAAAGGTGCCGAATCCGTTAACGGTATAAAACCTAAGATTAAATCCGTTTGTTCTGGTTCAATCATATTTTTGCCCTACAGCGAAAGGTGCCGAATCCGTTAGCGGTATAAAGCCTAAGATTAAATCCGTTTGTTCTGGTTCAATCATATTTTTGCCCTACAGCGAAAGGTGCCGAATCCGTTAGCGGTATAAAACCTAAGATTAAATCCGTTTGTTCTGGTTCAATCATATTTTTGCCCTACAGCGAAAGGTGCCGAGTCCATCAATGATATAACTCTTAAGGTCAAATCTGTTTGTTCTGGTTCTATCATACTTTTGCCTTAATACTTTACTAGTACCTTGTTAACTTTTTGTTAAAATATTAAATAGTGTTGAGAAAAGAAATAAGAGTTTTCGCCACATCATCTAATTTTTGTCCAGTGTCCATAGCAGTTTTACGCATAGCTTTAAAAGCATCATCTTCCGATAAGTTTTTTTTCTTCATTAATAACCGTTTAGCTTGATCAATTAGGTTACGCGAAGCTAGTTGCTGTTTGGTGTCACTTAGTTCTACTTTTAATTTTTGAAATTCCCGAAAACGTGCCACTGCAGCATCCAAGATAGGCTTGACTCGTTCAGCTTGTAAATCACCCACAACGTACGCGCTGACACCTGATTCAATATATTGGTTAATGGTGTCGGTATCTTTTTCATCAGAAAACATCACTACAGGTTTAGGGTTAAAGTGAGAGATAGTACTTAAACTTTCCAAAATATCACGGTTAGGGGACTCTATATCAATGACAATGATATCCGGTTGAATTTCATCGACCTGTTTTAACAGCGACAAAGCTGGATTGGCTAAGTGACTAATTTTATAACGAGAATTATTAAGAGCTAGCGTTAAAAATTCTGCTCTTTGGCGGTTTTCATCGATTAACAAAATACGCAATTCTGGTATTACGCTCTTTTGTTGTTTAGATAAGGGAGTATGTTGCAAGTTATCTTTCCTAGCTAGAGTAGTACTCTTTTCTATCGCTTGTTTAGCAATGCCTGAGCCAGATTAAATAATGATGTATATCAAATAGTTAAAACTCATAATGTAAAAAAAATGTTTAAATAAGAAGCTAAAAGTGTGCAGCTGCACCGAATTGGTGCTTATTCTATCAAAATGATAATGTGATTAGGTCTAACCGATAGGCTAAACGACCTTTAATTATTGTTAACATGGCTCTAAGATTTTATGTTTTACTTAAACGAACATCTTACTTAAACGAACGCTCGATAAGCGGCTTATGACATACACCTACGGCAGCTTTGTTATATAGCCATCAAAGTGAATCAGAGTGAGAGTGAGAATGAAAGTAAAAGTGAGGCAGATATTAGGTGGGAGTTGTGTACTTATTACGAACTAACAATATCTAAATTAGAGTATTCACAAAAGTTAAAAACAGCGGCAATGTGCATCTTAAACTAGGCGTACAGGTCACCCAGTTCAGATATATGCACACTGGCAGACGTTAACTAGGATCGTTTACGGCTAATTTTTTCAAATCCTCTTCAATACAGCTGCTCATTTCTTCAGCCTCAAGCATTATTCCTTCTTCGTCATCACCTAATGGGAAGACTAAGACCAAAGTTTGGTTATTTTTCATTCCTGGCAACCATGTATCGATCCATTCTACAAAATCAATTGGTTTAGGCTGGCAATCGGGAAATTCATTTTTTACCCAAGCCTCAGCAAACTCTTTATGTGGCCAAATCGGCATGCAGGTATCATCATCAGCTTTGAGCATCACCCAACCGTTTTCACCGTACAATCCCCATAGACCTTGTGTCTCAATCATTTGTGTTAGCGCGTATTCGAAACGCAACTCAGGCGACATTTTACTAAGATAAAGAAAATCTTTGGTTGAAATTTCATTCATACGAACATCCTAATTTTAATTTTTGGCTATTGCTAACTTTATTTTGAATAAATAGAGGGAGCCAAGATTTCCACCGAATCGATGGTATAGAATACCTCATTTGTATTCCAAGCTCCAAAGGGTAAAACCTAGATTGACTTAAGTACGTCATCATCATTAGTGAGCATTAACAATATTTCAGCTTACTGAACCATTGTGGTTATTGAATCAATGATTTTTACGTGGGTTATGTTACATGGCCTATTTTAATATTAACCTTGATGTTAGTTGAGTATTTATTGGGGAGGAAAAAGCTATTTCTATCTACTCATATTATCTGCTTACACTATCCACCCATATTATAAACCGGTACTAAGTAATTTTAGTAAGCCATTCCTCACACACCTAAAGCAACGTGCGTGCTTGCCCAACATTGATGAAACGTCATAGCACAACAGACTGGTGCCATTGATTGAGTCATGCAAAGATAGTCTTAATGAAAATTAGGTAGGACGATGATTATGACATCAAGAAGCAACATGGTGAGGAAACTCGCTACGATCAGCAGTTTAATGGCATTAGCTGGGTGTATCTCGATCGCGCCTCTCGATCCCATCATTGGGGACACCGGTCAACCTTTTTCTGACATAGCAAACACTACAGATGTACTCAGCTATGGCTTAGAATTAGAGATATTTCCGAAAAATAAAAGTATTGCTGGAGTAGGACGTAGCCAATTCTTAATCAAAAAAGATACTTCGCAAGTGGAATTAAAGTTAGACAGTCGTTTCGATATTTCTAAAATATCAGTAGATGATAAAATAGCCAGTTATAAACGTGTTGCTGGCGTTATTACCATTAATCTTGGTATACCCAGATCGATTGGAGAACGAGTCAATATAGCGGTGTATTATTCGGGTAAACCACATATCGCATTACGCGCACCTTGGTCTGGTGGGTTTGTTTGGAGCGAAACAGATAATGGCTTACCGTGGATAGCCACCGCTGTACAAGGTGAAGGATGCGACTTATTTTGGCCATGTAAGGACCACTTTGCTGATAAAGCTGACAGTATGCTTATTTCTTTAACCGTACCTAAAACAGTGAGCGCCGTAACCAATGGCGTATTACAATCAGTTAATAATATTGGGGAAAATACGCATCAATTTAATTGGAAACTATCGGTGCCCGCAAGTGATTATAATATTGCACTCAACATAGGCCCGTTTACACGTATTCAGCGGTCCTACAACAGCGTAAATGGTGCATCGGTACCTATAGAATTTTGGGCATTGAACAAAAACTCTGATAAAGCTCTGACCATGATAAAGGAGGACTTGTTACAGCAAATTAGCTTTTATGAAGCGTTGCTAGGTCCCTACCCTTGGGGTGATCAAAAATTGGGTTTTGTTGAGACACCGCATCTAGGTATGGAACATCAGACTATCAACGCTTATGGTAAAAAATATGTAAGGGACACAACTGGCTTTGATTGGCTATTACATCATGAACTTGCCCACGAATGGTTTGGTAATCTTATTACGCACCAAAAACTTAATGATGCTTGGTTACACGAAGGTTTTGGTTTTTACATGCAGCCTATTTACAGTTTGTACAAGTTTGGTGAGGCCGCCTATTCGCATAGTATGTATCAATCTTATCTAGGACTGGTTAATTGTCATCCGGTAGTAATGCAAGGTGAAATAACCTCAAAGCAAGCGTTTAATCCAGATATCTACGGTAAAGGTGGATGGACTCTACATACACTCAGATGGCTAATAGGGGATGAGCTGTTTTGGCAAGCTACTCGCCAACTATTGTATGCCACCACTGACACTCACAATTTACCCTACCCTATGACCCCTAGGTATAGGAATACCCAAGATTTTATCGATATCGTTAACCAACTAACTGGCGAAAATTATTCTTGGTTGTTTGAGGTGTATTTAAAGCAAGCCGCTTTACCAGAACTGCAACAAACACGTACAGACAATAAACTAGTGCTTAAATGGCAAACACCTGATGATTTAGCGTTTCCAATGCCAATAACTATCTCAATCAATGGTGAAAGTGCCGTTTACACTACGATAGATGATCAAATAACACTGCATGTAAAGCAACAAGATCACCTGATTATTGACCCACAAATGAAGGTATTACGTTATTTACCCATCATAGGTTTGTGCCAAGAAAATCAAAGCAACCGCGATAAAAAGCGTTCCTAATTTTAAATAATCTGCTGCCCTTAGAAGTAGCCTAAACACTTTATGCTGACACAGCGCAGCTGCAAATAAACGTTAAGCTAATACTGGATTGGAAAACATAATATAGATGCCTTTATCAGCTTTATTTTTAGTGTTTTAACTATTTAAAGTCTTCTTGGATTCAATCAGTAAGTGCATAACTTAAATAAGTAGAAAAGACGGTCAGTTGCAAATATGCTGATCACTTTTCTCCGGCAAGAGATGCACCGATGCACACTTACAAGC
>Ga0222645_101319_pt1 | contig 10942 bp, 10 predicted proteins | sample AntAcemetagen292_FD_179881 | JGI IMG/M metagenome (GOLD analysis project Ga0222645, IMG submission 179881) | Saline water microbial communities from Ace Lake, Antarctica - #292 | ecosystem: Environmental > Aquatic > Non-marine Saline and Alkaline > Saline | place: Antarctica: Ace Lake | collected...
TTGTCCGGCGGCCGCGAGCCCAACGGGACGACGCGACGCACATCCTCCACGTCCTCCAGCGATGGTGGTCAAGCATCGCTTCTCAACCGAACGGGGAGCGGGCTGGGAGGATCGGCGAAAGCCGCGACGAGCGCCGCGGCTCGGGCGCACGCCCAAAACGCGAGTCTTTTGTCGCGCCCCGCCACGGTTTCGGGGGGCGAGCAGCGACCTGCTGGGCGGACGTTATCCGGGGGCACGCAGGGAACCTTCGCGTTGGCGGACCCGAACGATTTGCCTCCGTACGGCCGGGCGACTGGAGTCGTGTCTAGGATCGCGGAGGGCGCGCCTCCCAGACCGGCGCACGTCGATTCCGACCGCGAGCTTTCCAGTGAGATTGACAAGGTTGTCACACAACTGGACCCTTCAATCGAGTGGCTGGACAGGTTAAAAGCCATGGTACGAATCGAGGCGCTTCTGTTGGGCGGCGCCGCGGAGTGGGACTCGTTCCCCAATCAGCTGGTGAAACTGCGCAAACCACTCACCACGCAGGTCGCGGATCGCCGCTCCGCGATCGTGCGTCAAGCCGCGCACCTCCTGGTGATTCTCGCCGCGGAACTCGGCGGCGAGTTCGAAAAAGACGCCACGCACTTCGTCCCCGAGCTGTTCAAGTGCTCGGTGATTACCGTGCAGATAATAGCCGAGTCGGGGGATTACGGCGTGCGCGGGATTCTGCACAACTGCCAGGCGCGACACCTGGTGCCGAAGCTGTGCGAAACCGCGAGCAAGGACCGCAGCGTGAAGCTCCGAGCGTTGGCCGCGGGGTGGCTCCGGGTGGTTGTCCACACGTGGGACGGTCTGGGCGGTCAACGGAATCACGAGTTGCTGGAACAAGCGGTGGGGGAAATGGTCAGCGACGGCGCGCCGGACGTCCGCGCCGGCGCGCGGAGGCTGTTCAGCGCGTACCAGGATAAGTACCCGGAGTGGGCGGACCGTTTACGCGACCGGTTCGACGGGAACACCAAGCGGTTGATCCAACAAGAGGCCGCGACGGGGGCGCACGACGAAACTGAGATTGACGTCTCCGCGCTGTTGCAGCGCCCGCACACGGCGGCGCTGAAAACGCGGGATCGGAGTAACGCGCAACGACCGAACACGGTTTCCGCTAGCGCAGGACGGACGCGAGGGGTGTTAAACTCGGACAAGGAGATGGAGAGAAGGCCAAGCACGTTGCGCAGGGCGGAGGGTGGGTCCTTGGGAGGGTCCTTGGGAACTAACCCAGGGGGGGCGTTCGACCACGAACAGCCTACTCAGAGGCCCGCCACGACGTCACTCACGGAACGCGGCAACCGCGTGGGGGCGGTCGGCGGGATGGCCACCACCGCGGCGAGGGCGGCGGCGGCGGCGGCGCGACGGTCTTCCGGGATAGGGGTTGTTGCCGGGGTTTCGGGAACGGGGGGGGGGATGGAGTTGGCGCGCAAGGAGCGCACGGCCGCCGCCGCTCGTAAAGTGGACGATGACTCTGTTCGTCGCGTGTCCTCGCGAGAACGCCCGCAATCGCGAGAAGCGCCCACCCGGGAACACGCGCGACCGGTATCGAGAGAGACGAGTCACGCGAAAGCTCGCTCGCCTTCGCCGCCTGCTCCGCCCCAACGTCCGATCACGGTGAGCGCGGCGCTTGACTGCGTGTTCGGTCTTGGCGCGCGAGGCTCACCGTTATCCAGCTCGGGGCGGAGAACACCGTCCGCGACGTGGGAGGCGAAAACCGCGGCGTTTGACAACCTCGCGTCGGCGCTTCGCGCGGGGGGAAGTCGCTGCGTTTCTGACGCGTCATCCAGAGCGAGGGACTTGGCGGATGTGTTCGTGCAACACGTTGGTGACCCGCACCACAGGGTAGCGCACGCCGTGCTGGAAGCCATCGTGGAGGCGATTCCCGTGTGCGGCGCCTCCCTGGAGCCCGAGCTGGAAAAACTGTGCCCTCCTTTGTTTCCGCGGCTCGTGGACGCCAAGGAAAACGTTCGGGGCTTGGCCAGCGCGGCGCTCGCGGCTGTGGGGGACCAGCACCCCGCGGATGCGATTCTGCCCGCGCTGTTAGCGTCGCTGGATGCCTCTAAAGCGCCTCGCGCCAAGACTGGCGTTTTGGAGTTTGCGCTGTACGTGCTTTCGGGCCAGGGCGGCGGTACCGACCCTGACAACGCATCGAGGGCGCTGCAGCCTGCGAGCGCGGGTAGCGCGTCGCTTCGGCGGTGGGTAGCACGGGTCGCGCCGCTCGTGAGCGACGGGCACGCGCCGTTGCGCGCGGCGGCGGCGGCTGGGCTCGCCGCGGTGCACGTGAGAGCGGACCCTGTGGCGGTGCTTCGGCATTTGGTATCCATGAGCGTTTCGGACGCGGCGATGACGTGCCGGGCGGTGGGGCAGCACGCGCCTCAAATCGAAAACGAGTTCCACGCGTACGCCGCGGCGGAGCGCAGGGCGGCGGAGCGAGTCAGCGCCGACGCCGGACGAGCGGCGGAGACGTACGACGCGCGGTCGTACGACGACGACAACGCGTTTGGCGACGAATCGGAATCAGAAGAGGTCCAAGCCGTAGAGGCCGCCGCTTCGCCTTCCGAGTCAAGCGTGGACGAGGACGAAATCAACGCCGCGGCTGAACAGGAGGAGTTGCGCGCGTTGCAGGAGACGCGTCGGGCGGCGCGGGAAACCGAGCTGGTTGAGAAAGCGCGCGCGGTTCGGGAGGAACAGCGGCGCGAGGAAACGCGCAGCGCGCTTCGCTCCGCGGAACTTGCCGAGGAAACGCAACGGGCACGGCTTGTGGAACACGCGTTACGGGAAGAGGAACGCGCGCGCGTGGAGGAGCAACGCGCAGTAGAGGCGGATGACGGGTTTGCTTCAACGTCAGACGCGACGTCGTCCGCGACCGACGACGAGCTCGAGATTGAAAACGAGGGAACCTTCGAGCGTGCGCGCCGCGACGAAAGGGAAGAAGCGGCGGTTGAACAAGAACAAACACAAGAACATGTAGTGGCGAAACAAGAAACCGCATCCGTGAAGCTCGCGTCTTCGGAATCCGCCGCGATCAGGGCGTACCGCGAGTCGCGACTTGCTGCGGACGCGTCCGTGGAAAGGCTCGCCGCGGCGCGAGCGACGCTGGCGAGGGCGAGCGAACCCAAACCAACCGCGATGGATCGAACGACGTACACTTCTGCGCCTCAAAAAGAAGGTACCGCTGTGACGGCGTCCCCGGCGCTCGCGGAGGCGCTGCAGGCGTTGGCCGTGGCGGACGCCGCATCGCCAACCGCGACCGGTCGCGCGCTCGCTTCCGTGCGCCGAGTCTTAAGAGGGTCCGGCGTTTCGGTGACTTCGCAGGATGCGCGTGTCATCGTGTTGGCGGCGTCTACGGCGCTGAGGTCGACTCCTCGAGGCGCGGGAGGTACGGAAACCTCCGCGGAAACCAAAACGCACGCGCTGTTTACGCTCCGGGATTTAGCGCGAAGCTCACCAACCCAATTCGCGCCGTTCGCGCAAATCGCACTTCCCGTGATTCTGGACGCCCTGGATGACAGCGAGGGTACTGGCCCTACTGACCCTGAAGTCGCGCTCGGCGCCGGTGACGCGCTTGACGGCGTGGTGGACGCGCTCGCGCCCGAAGTCGCGCTCGCGGCGTTGGCGCCTCGTTTGACGAACGCGCGTGGCGTCGTTACCTCCGCGGCGCCCGTGAGGTGCGTCGGCGGCATCATAGCGCGCATGACCCCCGAGGCGCTTGAACGAGCCTGTTCCACGATCCTGCCGTCCCTAACGGAGGCGTTTTCATCCACCTCCGCGGATGTCCGCAAAGCGGTGGTGGACGCGCTCGTGGCGATGTACGACTCACTCGGTGATTGGTTGCTTCCGAAACTCACCTCGCTCACCGCGGCGCAGCAGAAACTGTTGACCATCTACATCAACCGCGCGGCGGAGCGACGGGAGAAAGGCGGGTTGGGGAAAGTAGGGGGGGTGTTGATGCCGGGAAGAGTGCCGCTGGCGCCGAGACCGCCGCAGTAGCCAGCGCGGGAGGAAGCGCGGGAGCGGACGGAACGCATCGCGGGAGCGGCGGAACTAAATCATTTATCAAAACATGTTGGCGCATTGAAGGAAGTCTTGAAAGAAAAATCCCTTGGATTTTGAAGGTATTTCCTACCTCGGTACTTGTACCACTCCCGCTTCCTTTACCTTTCTCGTCCCTACTCATCTCACCTTTGTATGATCACCGCGCCCGCGAGTCCGTTTCCCACGGCCCTGGTTTCGTCACTCAGCGGTTCAGGGGGGAACCCGGCGAGCTGCAGGGTGTAGCTGCCCGTCGCGGCGGACGGCGCGGCGCTCGCGATGAACGCGCGGACGTCGCGCACCGTGTGCGTCAGGTTGAACTGGCCCGAGGAAAGCAACAAGGGTCAGTCGGTCGTGATTGGTATGAGGGATTGGGAAGGGTACACTGTACTCCATAGTATGAGTAAACGGTCAGGGCAGAGGTAATAAATAGTCCCTTCGTCAGGACGAGTATGCGCAATTGCGAACGGCGGAACGTGTTCAGTGGGAAAGGCCCTCACCTTTGCGACTTTCCGCGAGCCGTCTCGCAAGCGCAACTGCACGCTCGCGCTGGGCTGGGTTTCGTCGCACGACCACAGACCCACGACGTCGTTGGTGCTGGTTGGCACGGTTTGCTGCTGCGCGGGCGATGGCGCGCCGGACGAGTCGTCAGCCGGCACGGACGACAACGTCCGCCCCGACCCGCTGAACGCCTTGTACTTCGGCTCCACCGGGGGTTCGTAGTTCATCTCTTTTCGCACCAGGTTGATGTTGATTGCCGTGGTCGGGTCGTCCGGCGCTAGCTCAGCGGGGCACGTGCCTTTGGAAACCGCCTCCATGAACGGCGTGTTCGCCGGGTCATCGTAGTGGCGCAAACCCCCGTCGTTCACCGTGAACCCGTCCGCCCAGAAAGTTATCGTGTGCACTGTTGGACCTTGCGGTTGCGTTTGCGTCGGCGCGGGCGGGCGCTCTGTAGGAGGCGCGGGGTCAACGTCCGATTCCTCGCCACCCGGGGTGCTGCCCAGTGTCCTGCCCGACCCAGCGAACGCGTTGTTCCCTCCGGAACCGCTCGGATTCGATCGCGCATCCAAATCCTCAGCTCGTCCATCCACCGCGCCGCTCGCCCTCGCGCCGTCAAGAACGCTCTGTAAACGGTCTTTGTTTTTCTCCTTCTTTTTGTTGACAGATGTCGGATCCTGCACAACGCTGCCACTCGCCGCGCCTCCCGTGTACCACTCCGTTGGTTTCTCGTCGTCGTTCTCGTCGTCAGCGGCACCGTTCAAATCGCCGAAACCGCGCACGTTCCCGGTCGCCGCGTTTCGCCGCGCGGAAGGAGCCGCTCGCGCGCCACCCGCGGCGGTGTCCTTGGAAGACACCGCCGCGGCGACCGGGGCGGTCTGGTGGGCACTTCCCGGGTCCTCAGATCTGGCCTCGTTGTCGTCGCCGCCGCCGTCGCCGTGTTCGAAAAAAGCCTCCACCGCGGCCGCGACGTCCCCGCCACTGGACTCGAGGTAAAACAAGGCCTTCGCAGGGTCCCCGCACCCGGTCACGGTGGCGAACTCGAGCTTCGCGGCGTCCATGGTGAAGTGACGGGAAAACGTGCAGATCTGGAGCCAAAAACCAAATAAAAATAAACTGAACGCAAAATGAAGCATCGTCACTTCCCATCGCACGCCTCGCCTGTGATGTCGATGTCCTCGCCGCGCGCGGTTTCCTCGCTGGCGTGGCGGGGACACCACCCCGGTGTGCGAGTCGTGCCCCGAGATGCACCAAGGGTCTGTCTCCGGGGAGCTCCCCGAACCCGCGGCGCGCCACCGCCGACGATCGCCTCCATCTGCGGCATAGATTTGGGCACCACGAACAGCGCCGTGGCGGTGGTGATCGACGGCCGCCCGGTGCTCGTGCCTGACGAACACGGACGAAGAACCACGCCTTCCGTAGTGCACTTCGCGGTGGACGGCGGCGTTTTGGTGGGGTACGGCGCGCAGAAAAGGCTCACCACGGACCCGCGAAACACCTTCCACAGCGTGAAGCGGTTCATGGGGAAAAGGTTCAAGGATAAAAAAGTGGCTGAGGATCGCCGGCGCGTGCCGTACGAAGGTGCGGGGCTTTCCCAATCCAGGCACACTGTTTGCCGATTGTCCAGAGTAATTACTCACTCACATTACGAAAGACTGACCCTTTTCTTTCGATCTCTCAGTGTGCGCCACCGTGGCGGCGGACGCGTTGGCGATGGGAATCGACAAATTGGGGCCTCTTGGAAACGGCGCGGGTTTCGTCGCGGTGCGGTGTCCCAACCTCGGCCGGAAGGTATCCCCGGAGGAGATTTCGGGGCTGATACTACGCAAACTTATCGACCAAGCCAGTAGGGCTTTGTGGGAAGCGGGGCGGACAAAAGCAGGGACGGGGACGGAATCAGGATTAGAATCAGGGACGGAATCAGAATCAGAAGCGGGAACCGACCAAGCGTACTTGATAAAAAAAGCCGTCATCACCGTCCCCGCGTACTTCGACGATAACCAGTGCGACGCGACGATACGGGCTGGGATGCGGGCGGGTTTGGAAACCGTGAAGTTACTAAGAGAGCCTATCGCCGCGGCTTTGGCATACGGCGTGGACGTGACGGGCGACGAGACCGTTTTCGTGTTCGACCTGGGCGGCGGGACGTTCGACGTTTCCGTGCTAGACGTGGGCGGCGGGACCGTTGAGGTGCTCGCCACGGGTGGCGACAACCACCTAGGCGGGGACGACTTCGACCGCGAGCTCGCGGTTTGGCTCGCGAAAGAAGCCAAAGAGTTTGGCACGGTGGTGGACCCAAGGGGCGCGCTGCAAGCCGCGCGCCGGGTAAGTATTTCCCAACTCCAAATCCAAAGACCGTTTGCCCATACAAGACTGACACTTTACTTTTTACAATCAGGCGCGGGAAAAGCTAAGCGACCAAAACGAAGTGTCCATCCCGATGCCGGGCGGTTCGGTCGCGAAACTGTCGCGGCCTTTGTTGGAGAAGATATGTTCCGACGTTTTAAGGCAACTGCGCATACCAGTAGAGAACTGCGCCACCGCGGCTGGGATTAATTTAGAAGCGCTGCAGGCGAACTCCGCTGGTAAAAAAGGAAAGAAAGGGAAAGGAGGGTCGGGCTCTTCAAAAAACTCGGGCCGGCCGTTCGACCACGTGTTGTTAGTCGGCGGCGCCACGAAAACCCCGGCGGTTCGACGGTTCGCGGAGAACACCTTCGGCCGGTCCCCGACTCCTGGGTTAGTGGACCCTGATGAAGTCGTTGCGCTCGGTGCGGCAGCGCACGCGGGGGCGTTGGAGGGGTTACTAGCGCAGACGGAGACGTTGGGGCCCATGCAAGCGAGCTTGATACGCGCTTTTGCCCGGAAAATGCGCGTGGACGACGAAGCGCGGTTTGACAAAGTAGTGGGCGGTAACAGCGAGGTTTCCAAAAGTTTCGAAGAGTCTGCCACCGATTATTCCACATTAAACGCCCCATCATCCAAATTCGACCCTTCCGCGATGGCCACCATGGCCGTCGCGGCTGGTATGGACTTAGTGGACGACGACGACGACGACTGGGGCCCCGACGATTTGTCCGAACTGGAAGGGTTGTCGGAAACGGAAATCGAGGCGCTCATCGCGAAGATGGAACGGGACGAGGATTGAATGGTTGGTCGATTTGTGTGGATTATTTTGAGGAGTCACAACCGTGCACCACCTCCGTGACACATCGCTAGGGTTTAGGGTTTAACCACGACGCGTCTTTGTTTTCTACGTGTCTCGGAACACATCTTTCGGCGCGTCTCCGTTAAACGCGTCTCTCAACGTCGCTACCCTGGCTTGCCAATAAACACCCTTACCTTCCACCCGTATCAGCCGAGGCTGGGAGTCCACGAACGCTGGATCGAAATCGTCGGCGTCGGCGTCGGCGTCGGCGGAGTCCGTTGTTTCGTCGCAAAGCACGTCGTGCCCTCCGTTTTCCAAACTCGCGACAACCGCGTCGTCGGTCGCGATCGTGAGAAACACGTCCAGCCTGTTTTCCGGAACCGCATCCCCAAGCCGTTCCGCCCACTCGATTAGACTCACCGCAGTTGCGTAGGAGTTCTGTAAATCGAGCTTGAATGTTTGCCTCACGTCGCTGAGGCGGTACAAGTCGAAGTGGTGCACCGGGACGTTTTCGTTGTCGTACACCTTGTACGATTAACGCTGAAAGTGTCAGTCTCTCGTGATGCGTATGAGGGATTGGAAAGGGTATAGGAGTGGGTCTAGTAACAGTGGGTACTACTATGGCAGTACTGGTAAATGTTACGTACGCCATACAGAGCAGTGATCAGGGAGGCGGAACGTGGTGATTGGGAAAGCCCCGCACCTGCTGCAGCAGAAACGTCGGCGACGGCACCTCCGTTGATTGATCATCCGTCACCGCCCTGACGAACGCCCGGGACAACACGCTTTTCCCCGCCCCGACGTCCCCGTGAAGACACACCACGTCCCCCACCCTGGCCTCCCGTGCCAACGCTTCGGCGACTTGTTCGGTGCAGCGCGACGTCCGGGACACGAACGTGGCGTCTCCGGAAAGAGGCGCGGGTGGTGGGGATGCGGGACCCGAATGTGCGTCCCCGGCGGAGAAAGAGGACGATGCGTCCGCGGACGCGTTCACACGCGCGCGGCACTCGCGCGCGCGACACAGCGCGCGCGAAGGCGCGCCGTGAGAGGAGCGCAACGCCGCGCGAACCAGCATCGCGCGTGAGATGTGAGAGGTGAAGAGAACGCTGGGTGCCTTGGTGAAAAGTGGCAAATATTTTTCGTTGGGACGACGAAGTGTTTCCTGGCTTCACGAACCAAATCTGGCGTGCTTAGCATCGGACGTAGCACGATGGCGTGCGTAAGCGTGGCGGGGATGCACGCGGTGGCGCGGATGCACACGTATACCGCCTGTACCCGGCGACCGTTCGAAACGACGCGCGCGACACTCCACGACGCACGCCAACCTTCCGCGCTCGCCGGATTCGTTTCACGTCGTGTCAAACCGCACGCGCTTCGGCACACCGAGCAGTCCATCTGGATCGACCAGACACGAAGGCACGGGCGTGCTCTTGGCGACACGCGAACGCACATGCGTTGGGCGATGCCACCGAGCAACGAGTCTACACCTTCGGAAGGCGAAGCTATTCGACAAGCATATGTTCCCCGCAGGTGCGTGCTTCCATCGTACTCGCTTGTTACGATTTCTCCTGCCAAAGCTGCGTGTGCTGACAAAACTCTTTTCGCTCTTTGACGCACAATCTGGCACAGTGAGTCTGCGAAGGTCTACGATGCCGAACGATGGATGAAAAAGGTGCGCACTCCGCATTGATGCGAGGTGTCTTAGACCCATTCGCCAACACCGTTCTCGTTGCACGTCAACGGCGTGTAAAACTCACCCTCGAACTTTCATTCCTCCGCAGGGCGTCGCGCTGGTCTGCTCCGAGTGCGAAACGACGGAGACGAGTCGCTGGTGCACCAATAGGGACGATAAGGACATACCGGTATGCGGCGTTTGCTACATCCGACAGGTATGTCACGCGCGTCGATTCAACGCGTCAATATTTTATATCTTTGTCTCGTCACATCCTGACCCAATACCCGCGGTGCTGCTCGTTTTCACAGCTCGCTGCCAGCAAAGGCAAGTGCTCCGGTTGCGATAAGGACGGGGGAAACACAAGCCGATTGACTAGGTCCAAGCTCAAGAAGGACGCGTGGTACTGCAAGCCGTGTAGCTATAAAGAGGTGCGCATATCAGGGTTCTTCATTCTTTCTCTCTCCTTGCCCTAGCAACATTCATAGGCATGATGACTTCCGTCACAAGCTGTTTCGTCTCGACTCACGTCGTTCGAGTTCCGTATTCTTCGCAGGAGCTGGCCATCGAAACCGCCGCGGGACGACGTGCGTGAAGTGCGGGACGGATAAGGCCAATCAGTGGTTCACGTGCAAAGATAAGACCAGGACTAAATTTTGCCTGACTTGCTACACGAAGAACCAGTTGGACTTCGCCGCGGCCGCGGGGACGACGTGCGTGAAGTGCGGGACGGATGCGAACTGTGGTCAGTGGTACAGATGCAAAGACGAGCCCGGAACTAAAATCTGCATTTCTTGCTACCAGAAGAACCAGCTGGGCGTCGCCGCGGCCGCGGGGACGAAGTGCGTGAAGTGCGGGACGGATACGACCAGAAAGTGGCTCAAGTGCAAGGATAAGCCCGGAACTAAAATTTGCATGAGTTGCTACGACAAGAACCGCTCCGAAAAGAAGAAGGCGGCGAAAGCAAACAAGAAGTGAGTCTTCGCGACGACGTCTAAGAAATTTTCGAGCACGGATGCGAGTTTCACAACATGTCTACGCTCATCCTACCGCGTCCCAACCTAACCCTAAACCTGTGACGCGGGAGCGTGAAGTATATCGCGCGGATTTTCCGAGTCGCTTCCTGGAGCTTTTGCGCGTTTGTGTTCTTGGGACATGCTGTTTTTTCGATTGTTGCCACAACTTTTCTGTACTTGTACACCTAAACAGTCTACAAAAAGAGAACATCGTATGTTTCATACTACGTCGTCACACGAACGCTAAAAGCCTGTTTCGTTTGTGTAGGTAGACCAAGGCGTTTTTTCAGTTCGACTCCACGGTCGACCTGCCGCGGATATCTCCACTCTTGTTTGCGCGGTGGCGCGGGCAGAGAGACCTACCTGCGGTGATGGCACCAGTTTTGTCCGGTGACTTCGTCGCCTTCGGTGCGACGCCGAAGCGACACCTACACTCGCCTCAAAGCACACTGGAGTTCCGGTCGGTCACCGCTGTGGAGGACAGACGCGAAATGGGCGCGCTTCACTCCCCCATCCGCGAGGACTGCGGACTCGGACGCGACGACTGCGACG
>Ga0222645_101320_pt1 | contig 10939 bp, 6 predicted proteins | sample AntAcemetagen292_FD_179881 | JGI IMG/M metagenome (GOLD analysis project Ga0222645, IMG submission 179881) | Saline water microbial communities from Ace Lake, Antarctica - #292 | ecosystem: Environmental > Aquatic > Non-marine Saline and Alkaline > Saline | place: Antarctica: Ace Lake | collected...
ATGTACCTATAGCGTTAATATCCTTGGTTGATGAAAAGCGACAATGGTTTAAATCTCACCATGGTTTAGATACAGATGAAACGTCTCGCGAGATATCATTTTGTGCTCACGCAATCAATCAAGAACATGTTTTTGAAATACAAGATAGTCGTCTTGACCAGCGATTTTGTGATAATCCTTTAGTCACTGGACCATCCAAAATAATTTTTTATGCTGGAGCGCCTTTAATAACTTTGAGCGGTCACAAGCTTGGAACTTTGTGTGTTATCGACAACAAACCGTCCCAATTGACTGAGCAACAAAAGCGCCAGCTACAAATTATTGCTGACCAAGTGGTAGCACAACTAGAACTCAGAAAAGCGCTTGGTGTTCAAAATGACTTATTAACAAAATCCAATACGCTAGCAACATCGCTCGACGCCAAAAATAAAGAGCTAGAGCAGTTCGTATTCACTGTATCTCATGACTTAAAATCGCCATTGGTGACTATTAATGGTTTTACTAGCAAGCTAGCAGCTGAATTAAGTCAGTTCACTTCAGACAAACAAAAACACCGCTTTGCTAGAATAATAGATAATGTTAAGCATTTAGGGGACGTGGTGACAAACCTATTACATCTGTCCAGAGTCATTAATAATGATACCAAGAAAGAGCGACTTGATACTCAAAAGTTAATTGCAAAATGTTGGTTAAGCTTATCGACTAGAAGTAAAGGCGCTGATATTAAACTCAACATAAACGCCCCGCTACACCCTATTAATGCAAACCAGTCACTGGTATCTCAATGTATACAGAATATTTTAAATAATGCTATTTCATACCGTAAGCCTATGTCGGCATTAGACATTGATATACACACTGAAGAATCTGAATCATCTATTTCTTTGTTTATTTGTGACAATGGAATAGGCATACAAAAAAGCGATCAAAAACGTATTTTTCAAGTACTTGAACAAGTTAATCAAGGTACTGGAAACGGAATGGGATTATGTATTGTTAAGGTAGCTATGGAGAAGCATCAAGGGCAAGTATGTTTAGAATCTACTTTTGGAGAAGGCAGCTGCTTTGAACTAAGGTTTCCAAAAAATTAAGCGCTTAAAATCGTTTTACAAAGAAGCTTTACAAAGAGGTTTTATAAAGAAATAAGTTTGCCAGACTGGTTATAAATTCTGGCTAATTCTGGCTAATTCTAGTTTTATGCCAGATGATCACAGTTATCTGCAGTAACCCAATATTTTATGGCACCGCGTTGAGTCAGATGTTGCTATCGAGGCGCGCATCATCTGCGCCTTCTTATTTTGAGCCCACTGCTGTATAAACACGAAATAAGTGCGTCACACGTCTTATGACGATATGTGGCGATATGTATAAACTAGTTTCCTGCTTACAAATATCGAAGCTGGTTAAAAGCATTAATCACTTCACCTTTTAGTTTTTGTTAAGCTTTTTGGTTTTGTTGACTGTAGTTGTGTTAATACCAGAATTACTTGGCTCCACTCAACTACTCGGTGTTCAAGTCAGCTACGATCGAGCCCTTGACGAACTTGAGGTTTAAAAGTAAAAAGCACGTGAATAGCAGCAGCTTACTCGGTAGTACTGGGCCAGAAAGGGCGCTCACTGGATTAAAAAAGGAGGTCAGTATGTTGAAAAAAGTCAGTATGTTGATATTCGTGCTCAAAGATAAGCAAGTATACGATGTATAACAATGGTCTAATGCCTATAACAAGCATCGACTCACTGGGGTGTAGCCTATGAGTAAAAAAATTGCGGTGTTGACTGTATGGTTGCTGTTTTTAGTCTTCTTTGAAGTGCTGATTGCTTTTGGTTACGTAGCTAAACAAAACGATATGAGCGAACAACGTACCAGCATTTATAATAGTTTTATTGAGCTACAAAATCAGATTGGCTATGCAGGGCTAATACATAATTTTAAAAATTTTATTCTGCGTCCAGAAAACAAAGAGTACCAAGACAAAGCCATCAATAATTATCTAAATGCTATGGTCGAATTAGATAAGATTGAAACGATAGGTACTAATATTATTGGCAAGTTAGAGATGCAGCATACCAGAGAGATGCTAACAGCCTACAAATCACGATTGGAATTATTACCTAGTCTACTTGGCAAAAAACTGGGTGCTCGCGAACTAGATAGCTATGTTAATTACAACGACGAAGCCTCCCATTCAGAAATTAAATCGACAACTGCCCTTGTGACTATTGAACTTGAATCTCAAATTTTAGATTTTCGTTCCCGAAGTCTAAAATCCAGTTTCATTATTCTAATCGCCTTACTAATTACTGTGATATTCATTATTCGATTCTTTTTTAAGGAGCAGCAGCAGGCATTACAACGAAGTAACGCCGCAAACAATGAGATGCAAAAACAAGAAACCGAGATGAGCCGTTCACAAGAGATCCTAGTCGGTGTAATGCAGGATGTAGAAAGAGAGAAAGCTCAGACCGCAAGAGTAAACAAGCGACTTTTAAGCAAAAATCAGGAAATGGAGCAGTTTATTTACACCGTTTCCCATGATCTTAAATCTCCTCTGGTCACAATTAATGCGTTTACCCAAAGGCTATTTGTAGAACTAGGAGAAACGTTAACTGAGAAGCAAACATATCGGTTCAATCGTATAATAGAAAACATCAATAACATGGAAACTCTATTAGTTGATTTGCTTGACCTATCTAGAATTGTTCAAAAAGCGGTTACTAATTCCATGATTAACGTTAAAACTACGGTCTCAGAGCAAATTGATGCTTTAGAAAGTAGCATTAGTCAAAATAATGCAACGATACGTTTTGTAGGTAATCTACATATGATAAACGCCAACCCCCGATTATTTTCTGAAGCGGTTTTAAATGTGCTCAGTAATGCCATAAAATATCGGGAGCCGACCCGTAAATTGTTCATAGACATTTTCACCACACAAGCGCCAACATCTACCACTATTCATATTAAAGATAATGGGATAGGCCTCGATCCAAAATACCATGAGTTAATTTTTGAAATTTTTGAAAGACTTTCAACTGGTGAGGGCTCTGGAGTGGGATTAACGATAGTTAAAACCATTATGCAAAAACACAAAGGTCAAGTAACACTTGAATCTAAACTTGACCAAGGATGTTGTTTTTCTCTAACGTTTCCAAATAATCAGGAAATCGAAGATAAAGAAGGTGAAGAAGGTGAAGAAGGTGAAGAAGGTGAAGAAGGAATTTAATTAACCACAACACACTTCACAGTGTTTATTTTTAGGCACTTTAAATGCTCGCAAAGTAGATGTCATACCATCGAACATCATCAGCTTGTTGGCGTTACTTTGGCCATAGTTGCATAGCACCTTAATCGCTTCTAGTGCTTGCATAGCGCCGATAATACCAACAATAGGAGACATAACGCCTGATTCAACACAACTTAAATTTTGATTGCCAAAATAATGACTAATACAAGCATAACAGGCAGAATGTTGTTGCGGTACAATACTCATTAACTGTCCCTCCATTCTAATAGCTGCACCTGAAACCAAAGGTACACCTGAGCGATAACAAGCTCGGTTAAGAATGTTTCTGCTAGCCAAATTATCCGTACAATCGAGTACCATGTCTAACACCGTATCGGGTAGTTCGATTAAATGAAGATAATCATCGTAGTCAAGACGTTTTTGTACCATGTTAATTATGACATCACTGTTTAGCTGTTCTAGTGACGCCTTAGCCGATAAACACTTGTTTATACCTACATCGGATTCGCCATGTAACACTTGACGCTGCAGATTAGTTTTTTCGACATTATCATCGTCAATTAAAGTTATTTCGCCAACCCCCGCGGCGACTAAATACTGCGCAGCAGCACAACCTAAGCCACCTACCCCAACGATCAGCACTTTAGCATTGAGTAAAACTTCTTGTTTATCCAAGTCGAAGTCAGGTAAAACTATTTGCCGGTTATAACGCATAGCTTGCTCGGTGGTAAGTATTTTTTTCTTCACGTCGTTATTTTAATCTTATATTTAACTAAGATGAATTTGTACCATTTGAGTACATCTCTCGCAATGCTCTAGAATAAAAATAACAGGTCAAAGTCATGCATAATTCTGTTTGAAGTATGTCTGAGCATGGTGAAACGTGGCGGGCATTCTAAATTATTAAAATCTATCAAAAATATATTTTATCTATTGACGACACATAGTGCTCAAAAACTACTTTTAATAATATTGGTAATAAATATACTTTATTTAATTATGCTATCTTACCAATTAAGGCTTGTCAGACGAGATAACATCTGAACCTTCAATACACTTTAAGAGCTCAGCAAATAACAACAGGTGCTCTCACGGACCCATGGACGATAAAAGTGTGTGAAACGGAGCCGGTGCTATTCACAAAAAGATCTGGTATTAAAAAATACGATATGAATTAGTGCTATCTTATTTCAGTCATAAAAGTGATGAAGTAAGTTAGAAAAATAAAAAATATTAAGAAGACTGTAAAAAGTGGCAAATCATGAATCAGTATACGTGGTGCTATTCGACAATTATGGGGAAATTATTATGAGTGAGGCAATTCGAGCATCTGATACACCATATGCAGTAGAAGTAGAATCTGGTAAAAGTTACTTCTGGTGCTCTTGTGGCAGCAGTCGGAAACAACCTTTTTGTGATGGCTCTCATGCTGGCTCCGGTTTCACGCCAGTGAAATTTACAGCGACCGAGTCCAAAACAGCATTTTTCTGTGGTTGTAAAATAACCGCATCGCAACCGCTGTGTGACGGTAGTCACAAAAAACCAGTAAACTAATCTACCTCCCCAAACTTGCTGAGTTTGGTTTGCACTTTAGCTTTGCAATCGTAACCCACAAGTTTGGGCATATTATAAGACCTGCTTAATACAATACCATTTGCGTAGCTTTGCTGTTTCTATGCGGATGACTAAGTAAAGGAACAAAGAAAGAAATATTCACCATGAATATAGCAGCGGTTTAGCTGTTTTTAACCAACATTTAAGTGAACAACGCGCCCTTATGTAAATAGCGCCATATTCAATACAACATGCGCATAATTATCCATAACTAAGTGGCCGCATATGCTGCGACAATCGAGCTGTCTCTAGCAACAATAAGATAAAAATAATTATCATTGTTTAACTCTACCTTAACGACGCTCAGCTTTACTCTAAATAGTTATCAACAACGTGACTACCTTTGCCACACAAAAAAGAGCGCCACACACAGCCCTAAATGTGATGATAATAAGAGCCCTTTGAGTAACTCACCTGACCATCATTTAGTTTTTATCAATAACCAGCCAAGTTGTTATGGGTGGCTTGATAATTCCTTACCGATAACCAAACGAGCTGTTATGGGTGGCTTGATAATTTTCTTACCGATAACCAGCCAAGCTGTTATGGGTGGCTTGATAATTTCTTACCGATAACCAACCGAGCTGTTATGGGTGGCTTGATAATTTTCTTACCGATAACCAGCCAAGTTGTTATGGGTGGCTTGATAATTTGCTTGATAATTTTTTCGTCAGGGACGGTGTGACTATGACGGGTGCAAAATTTAGGGCTTGCGCTGAGCGTTTATATGAATAACAATATAAATCGTATCGTTTTAGGCACATTAATCGTAGTAAGCTGAAAGCAGATGTATAGTCGACGTCACTAGTAATGAGTTACTTTTTTTAGGTACTGACTTAGTCATAGCTATTATGTAGACACTAATAGTTGCGGCCTTTGCACTTCGACAATTTTCGGCTCGTATGCTGGTAAGGTCGAATTTATTGTGCTTAATCAACCAATATCTAAAATTGAGGAGTGACCATGTCGACACAAATAATCCTACCACGCATTTTGCAAGTGGGTGCTGGTGCCAGTAAAGAAGCCGGTAATATTCTTAAAAGCCTTGGCTGCAAACAGCCGTTAATCGTAACCGATCCGATGATGGTCAAGCTAGGTTATGTGGCGCGCCTTCAAGAAAGCCTTGACGCGGTCTCTATCCATTCGGATGTCTTTCAAGACACAGTACCAGAGCCCACCGTGAGTTCAATTCAAGCTGGTGTAGATAAAGTCCGCGACGGTAATTATGACAGTATTATTGCTATTGGCGGCGGCAGTCCCATCGATAGCGCTAAAGCTATCGCCATTTTAGGTAAATACGGCGGCGTAATGCGCGACTATAAATTTCCTCGTATAGTCAACGAGCCAGGGCTACCCATTATTGCTATTCCTACCACAGCGGGTACGGGTTCTGAATGCACTAAAGTCACCATTATTACCGATGAAAATAATGATGAAAAAATGCTCTGTGTAGGTATTGGTTTTATGCCAACAGCAGCACTAGTGGACTATAGTTTGACCCTAACTTTACCTGCCCGCACCACAGCAGACACTGGTATTGATGCGCTAACCCATGCCATGGAAGCCTACGTCAGTAAAAAAGCCAGCCTTTATAGCGACAGCCAAGCTATTGCGGCAATGAAGCTTATAGCGCCTAATTTGCGTAAATCTTTTCACGATGGCAGCGACCAAAAAGCCCGTGAAGCAATGATGCTGGGCGCAACGTTGGCGGGTGTAGCTTTTTCTAATGCTTCAGTGGCGTTGGTGCATGGTATGTCTCGCCCTATTGGCGCTTTCTATCACGTACCGCATGGCCTTTCCAACGCGATGCTACTGCCCATGGTGACCGAATTTAGTATTCCCTCAGCACCAGAACGCTATGCCGACTGCGCCAGAGCAATGGGGGTCGCCAGTGAAGTGGATAGCGATGACATCGCTAATAACAAACTAATGGATGAGCTTTACGCCATCAATAAAGAACTACAAGTACCGACTCCTGAAGAGTTTGGTATTAACCGTGAGCACTTTTTTAACAACCTTGAAGTGATGGCTGAACAGGCGTTAGCCTCCGGCTCACCAGGAAATAATCCACGTGTACCTAGCGTTGATGAAATCATCGAGATCTATCGTAAACTTTGGTAAACCCACTTTTTTGAGGACAATACAATGACAATAGTAGGACATTTTATTAACGGTCAGATGACCAACGAAGGCGAGCGTACTCAAGATGTTTACAACCCCTCCACGGGTGAAGTGAGCAAACAGGTCGCATTAGCATCACAAACTACCGTTGAACAAGCTATTTCAGCAGCCCAAGCGGCCTTCCCTGCATGGCGTAACACTCCACCAATTAAGCGCGCCCGAGTGATGTTTAAGTTTAAGAATTTACTTGAGCAAAACGCCGACAAAATCGTGGCACTTATCGGTGAAGAGCATGGCAAAATAACCCATGATGCCGCTGGTGAGTTACAGCGTGGTATTGAGAATGTTGAATACGCCTGTGGCGCACCAGAGTTATTAAAAGGTGAGCACAGCAAAAATGTGGCGCAAAATGTTGACTCATGGAGTGAATTTCAACCACTTGGTGTTGTGGCAGGTATTACCCCGTTTAACTTCCCTGCGATGGTTCCTTTGTGGATGTATCCCATGGCAATAGTTTGCGGCAACTGTTTTATTCTCAAGCCTTCTGAGCGTGATCCCAGCTCAACCTTATTGATTGCATCATTACTTAAAGAAGCAGGCTTACCCGATGGCGTAATGAACGTGGTTAATGGCGACAAAGAAGCCGTTGATACCTTGCTCAACGATGAGCGTATCAAGGCAGTGAGCTTTGTTGGCTCCACCCCCATTGCAGAGTATATCTACACCACAGCTAGTGCCAATGGTAAACGCTGTCAAGCATTAGGCGGTGCAAAAAATCACGCGATTGTTATGCCCGACGCGGATATGGACAATGCGGTCGCGCAGTTATTAGGTGCTGCTTTTGGCTCATCAGGTGAGCGTTGTATGGCCTTGTCAGTGGCTGTTGCAGTGGGTGATGCCGCTGCAGACTCATTGATTAGTAAGATGCAAGAAGCCATGAAATCATTAAAAATCGGGCCTTGCCACGATGCTGCTAATGATTTTGGTCCAGTTATCACCAAGCAACACCAACACAAGGTATTTGGTTTTATCGACAGTGCTGAGCAGCAAGGGGCTAACATTGTAGTCGATGGCCGCAACCCAAGTATTGTGGGTTATGAAGACGGCTTTTATGTAGGTGGTACCCTTATTGATAAGGTGACACCTGAGATGGACAGTTACAAAGCTGAAATCTTTGGCCCTGTATTGCAAGTAGTTCGCGTAGACAGCATGCAAGCTGCTATGGACTTAATTAACGACCATGAATACGGTAACGGTACGTGTATATTTACCCGTGATGGTGAAGCAGCGCGTTACTTTTCAGACAATATTCAGGTCGGTATGGTTGGTATCAATATACCTTTACCCGTACCTGTGGCTTATCACAGCTTTGGTGGCTGGAAACGTTCGTTATTTGGTGATTTACATGCCTATGGACCTGATGCGGTGCGTTTTTATACCAAACGTAAAACCATCACTCAACGTTGGCCCTCAGCCGGTGTGCGCGAAGGTGCAATGTTCTCTATGCCAACTATGAGTTAAATCATACCGATGAGTACAAGAGAAAAAGGCTCTGCAGTGAGCCGGGTGATGCAGATTATTGAAGCGGTTTGTAAGGCTGAGCGACCTATGTCGCCAGCCGACCTGGCTTGTCAATTGGAAATACCCAAGCCCAGTATTCATCGCCTGCTTAACCAGCTTGAAGGTGATGGTTTTGTGCAAACCAATATGCGCGGTCTTATTATTCCCAGCGCCAAAATGCACAGCATTGCTTGGGGCGTGTTGCACAGCGAGCGTTTTAGCGCTGTGCGCCGCGCTATATTGCAACAACTGACTAAAGAAATTGGCGAGACCTGCGGTATTGCAGTTCCCAGTGGCTCTGAGATGGTTTATTACGACCGAGTACAAGCTGATTGGCCTTTACAGGTCAACCTTAAAGTTGGCAGCCATACACCTAGTTGGTGCACGGCTAGCGGCAAGTTATATCTGAGCTCGTTACCTAAGGATAGGCGTCAAAGTATCATCAATAAGCTAGCGCTAACTCAGTACACTAGAAACACAACCGTTGATGTAGATAAGCTTGAGACACAGTTGCAGTACATAAAAGCTAGCGGTGTTGGCACAGACAATGAAGAATTTATTGATGGTATGGTCGCTATTGCTGTACCAATAACTGACAGCAGCGGCAAACTTTGTGCCTGCTTGTTTACCCACGCGCCAGTTATTCGTAAAAACTTTGATGAATTAAATGCTTATACTAAGATTTTACAGCGTGCTGCAGCTTACCTTGGACATATGATCGACGATCCTGAGCAGTAGTTTTAAAACGGCATTAAAAAAAAGTTAAAAAAAGAATTAGAAAAAGCAGTTAAAGAAGAGAGTTAAGAAAGAGAGTTAAGAAAGAGGGTTAAAAAGAGTGTCAAAGAAGGTCTTACGCTCTTACGTATTTTTCTAAAATACTAGAGCTAACCGATTTTAGTCACGCCCGTAATACAAAACAGTCGATTAACAACTTTACTGGTTGCAGTTACCAGTAAAGTTGTTGATGGCTTTACCTGTAACTACCATCAAATAAAATCCCCAAAACCTAAGTATGAATATCCAAGTACCGAATAGTTAATCAAGTTGCGAAAAGACCAATAATTTAGGAGGTACTCGCCCTACCCTTAATTCTTTAATTTTCTTAATTCTCTTAATTTTTTAGCCTAGATATTAATGAAAATTTGAGAAGAGCGTTATTGTTAACATCACATCGTTTTTCTCAAAATCCAGCTTCAAAACTGATTATTTTATTGACGCTGGAATTCGCTGTGGATCTCAATATCCACCTCGTCAGCAACCACTGGCACAAACTTTTTTAGACCAAAATCAGAGCGTTTAAAACGTAAATTGGCAGTAAAGCCAAGAGTATACCGTCGGGTCAAAGGGTTATTGGCGGCGCCATTTAATTTTGCCACCATAGTTACTTCTTTTGTAGTACCTAAAAAGGTGAGTTCACCTTGCACAAGTAGCTTTTCATCATCAGTTTTTTTAACCGATACGCTACGAAATACAGCCTGGGGAAAGCGTTGGGTATCGAGCCATGCTGTACCACTAAGTACTGCTGCAAAATCTGGGTTATTCACATCAATACTACGCATATTTATTGTCGCTTCAATACGTGAATTTTCGATGTTGTTAGGGTCAAAATCTAGACTGACGTCAAACTCATTGAAACGCCCCACGTAACTTGAAAAGCCCATATGATTGATTTTGAATATTAGTGCAGCATGCTCTTTATCAAGCTTGTACTCACCCGCTTGTATCTTAACAAGTTCTTGATTTAAAGTTGGCTGCAGCCAACTCACACAAGAACTCGTTACAAAGAGCATAGAAACAATGATTAATGCTCGGCAAAATTTATGATTTAACTGCTGTTGATCTAAACGTTTCAATTGAAAAACACCCCTAGTATTGACACATTGTTTGTAAGTAACAAATAATCCTATTTTTAGCTCAAAACTACTACCACTTAAAACCGTGGACTTCTCGAAAAATTAAAAATGCTTAAAATACTTAAAGAGACTTAAATCTATATTCGAACGTCTGGAAGAACTAAAAGACACAATACTATGCGCTATCCTCCTTTCACAACACACTATCGCAAACCGAGAAATTGGCTTAGTCAGCGTAACAAATAACCAAGCTAGCTAGATCTACTCAGTCAAATTAGGTGAGTCTGTTATTTAATCCATATGGGTCAGACAAAGCGCTTGCTCAAAAGAACGCAATGTTAGAAAAGCTTGATATCAATAAAAATTAGACTCAAATTAAGTTTTTACTACACTTTATATTTGTAGTCATTCAACAGTTTAGTTTTAAGCGTGGGCTAATTCTTGCGAATATTACAAATGTTGCAAAAGTTACAAATGTTGCAAATGTTGCAAATGTTGCAAATGTTGCAAATGTTGCAAATGTTGCAAGAGTCACAAAAGTTACAA
>Ga0222645_101321_pt1 | contig 10936 bp, 16 predicted proteins | sample AntAcemetagen292_FD_179881 | JGI IMG/M metagenome (GOLD analysis project Ga0222645, IMG submission 179881) | Saline water microbial communities from Ace Lake, Antarctica - #292 | ecosystem: Environmental > Aquatic > Non-marine Saline and Alkaline > Saline | place: Antarctica: Ace Lake | collected...
TAGCCTGTCGGTAAGAAGCCTCTTCTGCTTTTACCATTTGATCTACACGCGCCGCTTCACTCCCAAAGAAGTCGCTTACAGTATTAGGGGCGTAACCAAACCCTGATGTTAACTGCTCAAGTCCTCTTGGCAGTAATTGAGCACCTCCGCTTATAGGGTCTTTCAACCCCATTAAAAAGCCAGATTCAATCGAAGATTCTGCCCTTGGTAGAGGGGTTGTTTTATCTTCCTTTCTATCTTGCCCTTGCTCCTGCTCTAAGCGCAACCTAAACTCAAATTCTTCTTCTTCAGTCATTAGTTATTTCCTTTTCTTAGACTTAAACTCTTGATACATTGCTTCTTTAGCAGGGTCAGTATAAACCAAGTTGTTATTTCCAGTTGGAGTTGCTAGTGGAAGAAGAGGAAGTTTGCGGTTTAATGATTCTTCATACGAGTTATAATAACCACTATTAACTTTCTCATTGTAGTCTGTAACAGTATCTACTAAATTGCTTTTACGATTTTCTGCCATTCTAATTAGAGTTTCTTTACTCAGTTGAATACGGCCTGTAAAGACATCTAACAAGAATTCTTTTTCAGCGGGTGTGTCAATACCTCTAGCACCGATACCTAGTTCTCCAATCATAGGAAATACTTCTTTGCCTGTTAAAGACTGCAAATATTCAGTATCTGTGACTCGCATACCTGCTTTTTTATCATTTAAGAACTGAGCCTTAGCACGGTCAACGTTTTTAAGTAATTCTGCTGCCATCCCTGTGCGTAGATTTGGAGAGTTTTTAAGTAAAGTAAGTGTCTCTTCTAGTTTATTCATGTTCTTATGTGCTTTTTCAGCAGAAATAACTAAATTAACATCTTTATTAGCTACTTGAGTACCTACCTTTTTTGCATAAGCTGCTATTCCTGTGTCACCTGTAGTAACTGTAACCTCGGTGCTCGCTGCTTTTGGAGGTAACCCATAATTTTGAATCACCGCGCCTGTGTTACTGTTTATTAAACGGACACCTTCAGCACTAGTAACAATTTCAGTTGGTAAATCACGATATTTTAATCTATCTTCCATCACTTTATCAAACAGCCCAGCGTTTACAGCAATAGAATTAACTGATTCTATATCCATATTATCACCAAACACAGTTTTAAGTGCTTTACCTCTGTTTGTAACGGCACTCTTCTCTTTACTATCCGTACCTTCTTGGGCTGTTATTGCAACCTTTTGAGCGTTTGTTCCGAATTTTCTAATAGCAGCTTTTTCTTGGGAGGCGCGTTGCTCATATGTAGCGTCTGTTGGAATGTCTGTTATAGCTTGTTGTAACTTCTGAGCATTTGAGATCACACCCATATCGTAATTCTTCTGCTGGACTTCATTAGCCTGTTGCACCAAAGCTTGAGCCTGTTGTGTGTAGCCCATATCTGACAACTGCTTAGAAGACGCTCTTATACTCTCAGGGTTTGTTAAATCCAAACCTTGCATTACCCCTTGAACACGTTGGTCATCTCCTTGCTGTTGCGTCTGTCCGCCCATCATACCACCCGCCAACGAACCAATGTTAGCGCCCACATTAGACATCTGTGAAATCAACTGTTGGTTCAAACTCTGTTGCCCCATTTGCGCCGGTGATACACGCATACCTTGAATAGATTCTTGTCTATATTGTTCTGGAGATTTGGTCATACCTCCGAATAAGCCTGAAAGATTACTAGCCATTATTACCCCTTATTTGATTGGACGAGCGCCTGTGTTACCATAAGCACCATAGTTACCGAAACCTTGGCCTATATTCTGGAACATACCTGACATACCTAAACCACCAGCGAAGTTAGCATTAGCCGCCGCTTGACCACCAGCTAACAATGAAGAACCTTGATTAGCACCAGCCACCGCTGCTCTATTACCAATATCCGCACCAATTGTCAGAGGTTGCATTGCCATGTTTTCTAAGCCAGTAGCAGTCTGTAACATACCTTGACCACGAGCAACATTTCTATCCATATCAGCTTGAGCCAACTGTGTAGATTGACCTGCCAACTGTTGGTCTGCCATGTTACGTGCCATCTGTTGCTGGAACTGATCTGGGTTAACATACCCGCCACCCATCCCAGCAGGGCCACCGCCACCCATAGCGTTGGACGATAAGCCTAAGCCAATACGACCACTCTGTAATTGATTCTGACGTAGGGCGATGTCTTCAGCCTCACGCCCACCAGCCATAATACCTTGTTGTTGGTTATAGTAGTTCTGTGCGGCTTGTGTAGGGTCAGCGGTAATTTGCCCCATGAAGTCAGCAGCTCCCCCATATGACTGGTCACGGAAAGCCTTTAGAACAGGGTCAATATCGTAACCTGCCCTGTTATTCTCTGTGTCAAAATAACCAGTACCAAACCCAGAGGTGATAGAATAGGGTTTAAACTCAGCAGCCGCTGCCGCTTGTTGTCCCGCCGCCATCTGTGCCGCTGCCGACTCTCGACCAGCGTCTCTAGCAGCCATTCCACCAAAGACATTACCAGCTAAGTTAGCAAAATCAAACAAACTCATAATAAATCCTTAAACTGTACGTTTCCACATATATACAGTGACATATGTGAGAATTGAAGTAGCACCACTAGCGGCGGTGATAGCCCCTGTTTCGCCTAGTGTGTCATAAGCTGCGTTACTGGCATCAAAGCCGACCATTACACGACTAGCTCCAAAAGCTGTCCATGTACCAAAGCCCAGTAATGTGCTGGGGTTAGTTGCTACTGTTGCGTTGGTGTAGATAGAGCCTACGGGGTACAATGCCTCTCTAGCAACCTTAACGAAGGCTGTAGTGGCTATCTGTGTAGTCTCAGTGTTAGCAGCCGCTGTAGGCGCAGCAGGTGTACCCGTCAGCGCTGCATTGTTAGAGTTAGCTTTACTGTTAACTGCTGTTAGTATAGCGTCAAACTCATCGTTAATCTCGGTGCCTTTAATAATCTTATTAGCATTACCGGTTAACAAATCATCCTTAGCCGCGAAGTCTGTACTCTTTGAATAGTTAGACATTAACTCGTCCTTCCTGTTTTAACAAATATATCTAGCTTCTGTACGGACAATTCACTTCCGTTAACATCAGCCTCAAATCCAATCTGAATTACATTACCACTACCACCTACACTACTCTTAATAGAGTCAAGGTTAATACCGAATGAATACTCAGAGATGCCGTACTCAGCAATCCCAAACTCAGCAACTGCACTATCAATGATGGTGAAGGGATAAGAGCGTGTAGCAGCGGAGAAGTCGAAACCAGCCTTAATAATAAAGGATTGATTACTACCGCCAATAACTGTTGCCTTTATCTGCTTTAGTATCTTCAGTTGTGTAGGACTTTGCATGTCCAAGTAGTGAGAGAAGTAACGGAGTCGGAAACTAGAGCCGTTGTCTGAGTTACCTGAATATAAGCCAATCCCGTTAGTCTTACCTACTAATAACCTACGATCACGCATACGCAGTAGAGAAGTTGCTTGATATGCATTCCATTGAGTTATACGAGCACTGCCATCTTCTAATGGCTGGCGCATATCTAAACAATAGATGGTAGACGTTGCAGGGAAAGATATAAGATAGAAGGCATATATCTCAGAGTAAACAGCTTTAACTTTACTCAAGCCGCTATTGGTTACACGCTCTTGTGTTATGTCTTTTAAGAGGTCATCACGCACATTCTTAGTCAAGTCACGCATAGGCAATGACTTCTCTTGAATAACACGACCTAAGCTACGAACACCAGTGTCGCTCAAGAAGATGAGGTCGCCACCAGTGTAGGCTAACGAGTCACGAGCAACGCAACCAACACCTGTTATAACATCACTAAGGGAAAAGGCATCTAAGACATTCTCTGCACCTTTATAGATAACAATGTTATCCTCACAGAAGATGATTAAGAAGCCATTGTGAGAGGCTAGAGCGACTATAGTGTCGACGTTGTTAGGTAGTACAGAGGCTATGTTTAAAGAGCCGCTAGACCCCGCTGCAAAGGCTGGAAATGCTGTGTCTGCTATGTCCGTAGACCAGTAGATTGTTTTACCGTCATGCGCCCAGAACCGACCGTAAGCGGCTATAACATCACGAGGGTAGCTAGTACCAAAGGAGGCTGTTGTGCTTGTGTGGACTGCTAAGGTCTTTGTGGCTGGTGACGCTGCCTCTGAGTAGATTAGAGGCTCGTGACCTACTTGACACAACATTGACTTATCGTTAAGTGAAGCACCCTTCCATCCATCAGCGGATATCGTGTACCCTGCTGGTGTTACGTCTGTCAGTACGGCATCAACACCATCTTTAAATATCTTATTAACAGAGCCGGACAAGATAACAGAAGAGTTATCAGCGTTCACATGCTCCATCATAAAGTCAACAGTAGCACCGGCAAGGGTATCTACACCTGTGGTTGTCTTCATTGCCCAACCCTTACGTGAGCCTAACCGACCAAACTTGTCTATAATAACATTGTCGGTCAGTTGAGCAAAGTTAGGGGACAACGTAATACCACTCTCTTGTGTGTTTAACCCAAAGAAGCCGGGAGAAACAACGGATAGAGATTGGAGTTCTTTCATACACTATACCAAATAACATCTTCAGGGTGGCGAGCGGCATCATAAGAGATTTCATCCGCTAAGGAACTTTGACTTGCAGCGTAGGCATTGATGCTTTGCTTACCACCATCTTCACCACGCTCTTCAATCGCCATTGCTGTCGCTAACAATATGATAGGACGGGTAGGAAGAACAGTGGTATCGGCATCAGCGTCAAGAGGTAGGTTACGTAATGACAAGTTAAAGCGGAGGTCATATACAGCGTCAGGGATTGGGTAGATGTCTACCTGCGTATCTCTGTCGGTTGATACACCGTTAAAGTTGTAGTAGTAAGGAGCGCCTGTCTGTGGTGTTGCCATCAAGAACTCGCGGTTAAACCACTTACTATCCTTATAGTGCATCTCAAGATTGCTAGTATCATTGTAGATGTCTAATACAGCAAAGTTATTCTGAGCACCATTCAACTCGTAGTTAAAGATACCGGCGGTGGTAGTTAATGTTAACGTAGAGCGTAGCGCACTCCAGTTCCAAGAGTTCTCAACTTCGTTCTTTGCATCATTAACAAAGTCACCAATGAGACGGGCATAAGAGTTTGTGTTACCAGCGCCTTGCACTGAATCAACTTCACTTTCTCTTATACGGCGCATCACTGCATTAACAAGTTCTAAGTATGTCATTTAAGTTCCTTTGTTGCTATTATACCACAGTTGTGCTAAAATGTCAAGCATTATTCGTTGCCAAAAAAGGCTATAGGGGTTTCTTTATATAGGTCAAACGAGGCAATAACAGAAGGCTCTGAACCGGCTTCTGAGTTAAAGTGTAAAGAGTCTCCTGCTTGCATAACCAAACTATCTGTGTATTGGATATAACTATTAGGCGCTACGATAGCTTCAGTAACAATATATACCTTATGTGTAATATCGTGAGCGTGTTGCCAATAGATTGTAAAGTGCTTGTTGTTTCCGGTAGCATTACTAATAAACAAAGTGCTTACGTTTGCTTTATAACCAGCAGGGACAGTTAAGATGGTTGTAAGAGTTGCCGCTACAGGGTTAAGTCCTATTGAATGTTTCATTACATTCCACCGGCAGAACTAGGGCCAAAGCCACCACCACCAGCGTCACTTCCACTAAAGCCACCATAACCGCCATAACTGTCATTAGAGTTATTCCCGCTACTGGTGTTTTGAGCAGCAAAGTATGCCTGTGCTTGGCTTTGAATAGCTGCTTGAGCGGCTGCTTCTTGTTGAGCTGCTTGTTGTTGTTGAGCTGCTTGAGCGGCTGCACGTTTACTGTTTTCGCTAACCATTAAACTATTGTTAAATTCTTGCTGACGAGCTTGTTCCGCTTTAGCAGCAGCAGTGTATGAGCTGGACTCGACCACGGGTGCGTTAGGGCCTTCACGAGTTGGGCCTGAGAGCATACCCACTAATGATGGAATAGGGTTAAAGAGTTTAGCAAAGTCGTTTTGAATACGCGCACCCCGTTCGTCTAATGTTTCAGCATCAAGGAAGGCTATCTGATCTGGCGACAATTGCATTCCAAAATCACCACCACCACCATTAGTTTGAGGCATCTGCTGACCCATCGCCGCCGCCATCGCAGCATCAGCTTCTTTACGCTTTAACATACCAGCGTCAATAGAATCCTGCATACGGTAGGGGTTCTGGTAATAAGCATCATTACCCGCTTGGTCGTAGAATTGTCTATTAGGTTGGTTTCCGCCGCCACCCATCATACCGCCTTGTGGATTAGGGTTACTAAGTAGGCTTTGTATAAATGAATTAAAGTCTTGCATATTAGTTCCTTACTTCTTTGTTGGCTTTGGTTTCTTGTTCTTCGTCTTACGCATGTTACGTACTGGTAAATCTCGCATTAGAATTGTCCTTTAGTGTATATTGCCCAAGCTAACCCTACAACAGCAAACAAACCAGTTGACACCAGTAAGACAGCCATAACAATGTTAACTATATCTGTAACCTTCTGTTTAAATCGTAAGTGAGTTATCTGAGCAAGCGCCGCCGCCTTCTCTCTACCCTTACGCGCCTCTACTTGGAATTGTAACCATTCGTCCCACATTCCCGGAGCACCTTGATATATGAATAACTCTTTTAACTCTTGTTCTTGTTTCTTCAATGTAGCTAAGGCCATGAATTCCTCTAAGTCGCTACTGTTACCCTTAGCCTTCAAGTCTTGTTGTAACTTAGCCTTACTGTTAAAATAACCTATCACCTGCGAACCCGCCGCCATAAAGTCACCTCCATTGCTAATTGTTTCCTTAATAACAGCGAAGGCTGCGTTGGCTATGGCGAGTTCAGCAATCATTACTTTATCCTATATTCACTAATCATATACGAGAATGCGGACAATACACCTGCAATCCACAACATAGGTTTCGCTGCTGAAGCTAACCACCCTAGTACAGTGAAGGCTCCTTGGGCTGCATTAAAAGCCGCAACTACCTCTTTACTATCTTCGGACAGCTTGTCTACTTTGGCCTCAACCTCTATTAGGCGCTCGTAAATCTCTTTGTGGGTTACTTCTGTCATTTAGGATACTTAGACTTTACTGCCAGACATTCATCAATGTATGCCTGCGCTTGTGCTGTGTCGCCTTTTACTATTGCGTCTAAGTAGTCAGCCGCTGGAGGATATGCTGAGGCACGTAACTCTTGGAAGGTTGGCTCTGGTGGAATGTCGGCTGGCTCTGGCGTGTTGCCTTCTGAGAGCCAGATTAGGTAGTTGGCGTAGTCCGTGTTAGCGGGGTCATTTGGGATGCCTACACTATCTATGAGTCTGGTTATACATTTTGTGTTGGTCAGTTTATACATTATAACTCCGATGAAAATGCAATAAATTGTGAAGCACCTACGGAATTCCCGCTTATCATTCCTATGTTAAGGGCACCCAGTACTGCAGAAGAGGGAGTCATATTTACATTTATATTACTATTACCTGTGCTTGGGCTATTAACTTGATAGCCCGTATCCATTGCAGTAAAGCCTGCTGACAAAGAACTAGAACCATACCACAAAGCTAACCCACTCCAGCTAATTGATGGCAGTGAGCGTAGAGGCACTGGTACAGGGATGTTTGTACGGTATTGAGTAGCCCCATGAAGCTGCGCGGGTGTGACGTATGCGTATTGTGATACATTATTTCTATAGTAATACCTCTGACACAACGCCAACTCCTGCCCATACTGCCTACGCTCAAAAGGGGTTGCTACGCTTCCGGCCTCTAGCTGAACCAGCGACAATGTGCCAGTGTCGAACTCAATGTTTAGGTTTGTTCCACCAGTCACAGTTTCAGTAACACCAGAGCCAGCATAAGAGCCGCCACCAATCTTACCTTGAGCCGTACCAGTCCATGACAGCGTGTATGTGCCACTCTGTAAGTTAATGCCCTCAATGACTTGAATCAAAGAGCCAGCCGTGATGGTTAGTGTGGTGATGTTGTTGCTTGTTGCAAAGGTGTACGTACAGCCACTTGCACCAGCCTTGAAGCGGTCATGTCCATAAGCACCAGCAGAAAGCGTAACAGTACCTGAGACAGCCCGTTGGTTGATGCCAAAGTTACCGTTAATAAGGGCGTTCTTAGCGCCTATTGCACCACCGTTGATGGTGGATATTGTTAAATCGCCAGCCATTATTTAATCTCCAGTCGAGCCGCAGCGCGTGCGTCTTTGATGTTGTTAGGCATAACCTCGCCACTGTCCGCTTGCCTTAGCACCATCCAGTCTGTTGAGGCTAGGTAGGCTTGGGCGGTTGCGTTGAGGGTGGCTTGGGCTTCTTTGGCTTGTACTAGAGGCCATGCAAGCTCAAGGTCTGCCAGTGAGGGTAGTGGCTTGGTGTTGGTATCGTTCCAAGTTATACGAGTGTAGTCATTCTCCCAACACACGAATTGTGCTTCTGGGATTAGGTGGAGGATGCTGGCTGTGATATTCATGTTGCGTACTCCGTGATTGTGATTGAGGATGAAGATACACCACCAAACCTTCGCGTTGCAGCAGCACCGTTCAAATAGAACGTCGCAGCGGTATCTGGGCCAGCACGAACCTTGAAGGTAGTGGCGCTAATGGTTCCGGCTGTCATAGTGTATGTAAATTCTACGGACGTGGGGTAGTTTCCTCCGTTAATATCCTGCATTGATGCTGCTAACGCACCTGCTGTAGCGTCTTGGAAAAGTGCAGCCATAACGTAGCTGGCACTAGTCAGTGACCCCCTAATGCTAACCTGAATAATTAATATGTTATTTACATCGGTGGGGGTAATTGCCAGCGTCATGTACTCGTTACCCTCGGTTATCTGAGGGATAGTGTCGTCGTGTGGAATAATAGTAGTCCCAGTAGCGAAAGCACCAGTCTGGAAATTAACCACCTGAATCACATTACCACTTCGTTGCAACGTATCTACCGTACCCGTCTCATCAGGCAACGTGAGCACTCGGTCAACATTGCTGTTTGGGCTGGCTACTGTAAAAACACCTGTGCCGGAGGCGTTGCCGGTTATCGCTACTTTAGACATAGCTTACTCCCCAGATGGCATTGCAGCTTTAATCTCGTCAGCAGTTGTTGCGGCATCGATGGCTCCTTGCATATCGTCATACTTAGTACGAATAACTACACGGGCTTCTTCGGCTGCTACGGCTTCTGAGGGAATAGTGGCCTTGATATCCAATGGTGCAAACTCGGCTGAACGTGCAGCGCGGCGTACATCGTGGGCAATTGCTTTAGCCTTGGTTGTGTTAACGGTAATCATTAGTTCATCTCCCATGCGTTACGGAATGTTCGGTCAGAGGGCACATCAGCCACATCTACCACTTTGTAGTCTTTACCAGTAGGTACTGCTTTGAGACATTGCTCTAAGGTTGCGCCGGGTGCTGGGACGATGATTGAGACACCGCCTTCGTCATTTGAGAAGATAATTCGTTTGTTGTCCATGATTTTTCCTTTTAAAAATTAGCTGTGTTGATTGCGTGGTTTATAGGTTTTAGCTGAATACTGCAAAATAAAGATTTGCCCCATCTACCTTTGACCCATTTTCATAATTTACAATAGAAAAACTAGAGGTTGAACTAAAAGACACACCAGTAGCGTTCCCAGCATTACTTACTTGATTGGCTTTACCATTCATAATTGCTCCATTTGTATCTTGCATGGCAGTAGCAAAGTTAACCGTGTAGTCACCAGTCCCGTTATCCGTAATACTCGACACGTTCCCGCTAGCCCGAATAGCCACCGTTCCAGTGCCGTTGAAGTTCACCCAAGCCCTGCAAGCATACAAAGGTGCAGAGCCTGTGGCGTTTAATGCTCCAGTAATACGTGCAGCAGCAACATCACCTGTTAAATCTTCACCATCAAATCCAGCTATTGAATCAATGTCCGGCGTTGTAATGCCAGTTGTCCCATTTAATATAATTGACATATAAACCTTAACTAATAACCCAGCGTGAGCCGGTAGGGACGGTAACAGAAATACCACTGTTAACTGTAATGGGGCCAGCGCTCATAGCGTTGTTCCCTGCTGTAATGGCGTAAGTAGAACTAATAACAGACGCATTCTCGTACAAGCCTTTAGTTGTTGTATTGGCATCTGTATCTAAAACACCCCAAGTAGCATCAGAGCCATCAGTTGTTAGATACTTACCGTTGTTACCTGTTTGACTAGGTAAGGCATCTACAGCCGCCCAAGAGTTAGCAGAGCCATCAGTAGTTAAGAACTTACCACTGTTGCCTGAGTTGTCAGGAATGTAGGAAGCTGCTGTTACGGCTGAAGCGGCTGCATCTGTCGCTGAACTAGCAGAGGCAGTGGCGCTGTTGGCGCTGTTTGTTGCTGAGGTAGCCGCATTAGTGGCGCTTGTAGAGGCAGCGGAGGCACTAGAGGCAGCAGCGGTCGCACTGTTACCTGCATTGGTGTTAGAGGTTGCAGCGGCAGAGGCGCTGTTGCTTGCGTTAGTTGCTGAAGTAGAAGCAGCAGAAGCTGAGCTGGCTGCATTCGTCTCTGCGGTTTCCGCCGCTGTCTGAGCTGTTTCAGCGTTAGTCTCAGCCGTCTCAGCGGCTGTCTTAGCTGTAGTGGCTGCTGTAGCGCTTGTAGAGGCTCCTGACGCGCTTGTAGCTGCATTGGTGGCAGAGGTAGCGGCAGCGGTAGCAGAGCTCGCAGCGGCTGTCTGAGAGGTTGCAGCGGCTGAGGCTGCGGCTTCGGCATCTACGCGGTCAGAATCAACACCAGCTTCACTAGCGGCGGCGGCTGAGGCGCTTGTAGATGCAGCACCAGCACTAGAGGCAGCAGCGTCACGGGCATCCTCTGCACGAATGGTTAGGGCTGTAACGGCGGAGATTGAAGCATCATTAGTTGCATCTCCACTACCCCCTGTACCTCTAAATATAGC
>Ga0222645_101323_pt1 | contig 10926 bp, 9 predicted proteins | sample AntAcemetagen292_FD_179881 | JGI IMG/M metagenome (GOLD analysis project Ga0222645, IMG submission 179881) | Saline water microbial communities from Ace Lake, Antarctica - #292 | ecosystem: Environmental > Aquatic > Non-marine Saline and Alkaline > Saline | place: Antarctica: Ace Lake | collected...
TGACCTATATTCTTTAAGGCGTCAATCTGGCATCGTTGTTCGTAGGTCAGTTGCTTGTAAGTGTGCATCGGTGCATCTCTTGCCGGAGAAAAGTGATCAGCATATTTGCAACTGACCGTCTTTTCTACTTATTTAAGTTATGCACTTACTGATTGAATCCAAGTATTATTAACGGACTATTAAATAGTAATTTGAAAATAGTATATTTTTTCTTATGTCTTTATTTCTTAGCTATCTCAGCAAATGGCAAAGAAAAGTTTGTCTTTTCAACTGCAAGCGCTGCTCCTATTCAGGAAATATCCGAACAGGTACTACATGAAGCATACTACAATATCGGATTTCATATTAGAGTTGAACCTGTGCCAATTGCTTGCTCGCTTATTTTATCAAACAAAGGTTATTTCGATGGTGAGCTTTCTAGGGTAGAAGGCATAGATAAAGAATTTAGAAATTTATTACGTGTCCCCGTAGCTATTAATTTTATTGAAGCTTATGCCTTCATAAAGAACAGTGATTTCCCAGTGTTAGACTGGGAAACTATTCATCCATATCGCTTAGTTTGTGTCAACGGTGTTAAATTTATAAGGCGAAAAATGGAGCATACAAACAATAACTGCCATTTTGTCACTACATATACTCAGGCTGTAAATTTGATACAACTAGGCCGTTACGAGATCGCGGTAATACCAAAAATAAATGGCATGGCTGTCATCAATAAAGAAAAACTAGTAGATATTAAAAAATCAGCGAATCCTCTAACTAAGCTAAATTTGTATCACTACATCCACAAAAAAAATAGAGATATCATTCCCGCACTTACTGAGGAGTTAATTAAAATGGAAGCGAGTGGAAGGATTCTGGCTATCCGGCAAACCTACATTGAAGATAACGGATTACAGTAGCTTGAAATTTTGACACACACTAAATCCAGGTGTTTAGTTCAATCGCCATTTCAATTTCACGGAGCTCAAATAAAGGTGTTTATAAGGACAAGAATATTGATAGGGAATGAAACAAAACAATGACATTAATGCAAGGCAGTGATGGTTGGAAGATTGCACACATCCATTGGTCTAACTAATAAAGCACCTAATCTACCATTGCGTTTGGCAATTTATTAAACGGCAATAATAATTGCAGCGGTCACCAGATACTTTGTCACTAGCCACAGCATAATACACCTCCAAAACACAAAACCGATTGCCAGTCGGTTTTTACTGTGCCAATATAAACATCGTTTGAAAAATTAGAAAGGCTGTGCTGGATGTTTCTCGGAGAACTTGAAAAACAAGTATTGCAATATTTATGGGCGTCGCCTGATGCCGATGTAAAACAAGTGCATGCTGCTTTGGCCACTCACCGCGAAAGCTCACTGAATACAGTTCAAAGCGCATTAGAGAGACTTTTCAAGAAAGGTTTACTCAGTCGCGATAAAAAGGGCTACGCATATCTGTATCGTGCAAAAATAGACCGTGAGCATCTCATCGCAAAATTAATAGACAGTGTAACCGGCGATTTCATTGGACAAGGCGAAAATAGCCTAGTAGCGGCGTTTTCTTCAGTTTCCAACGAATTAGATGAAGCACAACTTGATCAGCTAGAGCAATTAATTGAAGTACAACGCCAACAGCTACTAAAGAGCAAGAATAATGTTGATTAGTAGCTGGGCTGTCGCTATGAATCTTATAGCCATTGCATTGTTGGGGTTCTTTATTGCTGCGTTAATCATGTCTTGTGCATGGCTGTTGTTTGGCAAGTTTATTAACTTATTTTCTATGAAGTCACAAAAGACACTGGTATGGGGTTGGGTAGCGGGGCCTTGGGTTTTAGGATTAATAACAACGTTATTATTCAGCCCCTTATTTTCAAATACATTTTTATATAGGTGGATTGAAGAGGTAGCACACTGGCATCATTTATATGTGTTTCAAATGAGCAGTTGGCACGGTATTTTTGTCATATTATTCGTTTGTTTTAGCGTTGCGCTAATATCCATAAAAGGTTGGCAATTGCATCGCCAAAACAGTGCAGTACAGGTGTTGAATGCTTTCTCGAATTCCCATCAAAAAAATTACGGACTGCATAGTGTCGTGGTATTACAAAGCGATGTTCCGACAGCATTTACGTCAGGATTATTTAAGCCTAAATGCTATGTTTCCAATGGTCTAATAAATAACCTTAGCGACAAAGAGTTAGACATAGTGATCCAGCATGAACTGGCACACGCTCACAATAAGGATCCGTTAAGCAAATTATTCATCGCCTTTTTGTCAGCATATTATCCCAAAAAACTCGCAATGGATCTGAACGCAAAGTATTCGTTAATTACCGAACATTTAGCAGATCAAGCCACTGCAATTCAGCATTCGGCTGAAGACGTTGCCGCTACCCTTGTTAAAGTGACTAGGTTACAAAAAGCAATGCCAAAGCCGGCACACAATCCTGCACTGAGTTACTTCGGCGCAGACAATATTACACAACGGGTACAGCAACTGCTTAATCCAACAAACCAATCTATTCCGCTATTAATACCGTTGTGTTCAATGTTAATAATGCTGTGCTTGACGGTCCTAGCGGTTGATGCCACTCACCATCTCGTTGAATCTATATTTACTCATTCTTAAGGACTTCTTAATGCAACCAAAAACTGGTTTTTGCTTACGCATAAAACCGACCGAGGCTCGGTTTTATAGTGCGTTTACTCGTCGTTTTTACGGCTATATGACAGCAAGTATATTGCTGTTTGCACAGGCAGCAAACTCTCAGGACAGTGAGGTGCAGAAAGTCTTACAACTTGAACAAGCAATCAACCTTACGCTTGCTGAGCACCCCGATATGGATGTTTTTTCTCATCAGCGTTCTGGTTTAAGCGCGAGAGTGAAACAGGCGAGTTTTCTGCCACGACCTGTAATCGGTCTTACCATTGAAGATGCTATGGGTACGGGAGAACATAGTAATTTTGGCGCGGCACAAAGTACATTGAACATCACTTGGGTGCTGGAACAGGACGTAATAAAAAGCCGCGTGCGAGCAGCAAAAAAAGCCGTAACCCAAGTTGATTTTGAACTCGAGATCAAAGCATTAGATGTGGCCGCACAAACGGCCAAATTATTCATACAATCACTAGTTTTCGAGCAAAGACTGCAATTGGCTAAACTTGCTGAGCAACAAGCAAAACGTGCTGTGGATGCGATAACTCGAAGATTGGAGGCGGGAAAAAGCTCCGCCATCGAAAAGCTGCAAGCAGAAGCAGAATTAGTACGCAGAGAGCTCGAGGTTGAAGATCTCATGCATGAACTTTATGCCAGCCGCTACCAGTTAGTGGCTCAATGGGGCGGGAATGCGAATAATTATTCACTTAAAGGTGATCTGCTGATGGTGCCAGTGATAGACAATTTGCAATCAGAGCTAGAGAAACTTAACCAGCATCCCGCTTTATTAGCATTTGCCAATCAGCAGCGGATTGCAGAATCAGAAATAGAGCTGGCTCGCATAGAAGCTAAGCCAAAATGGCAAGTGTCGGCTGGGATCAGGCGTTATCAAACTACCGATGATTTTGGATTGGTCGCTGGTATTTCGATCCCTTGGGGCAGTGATAAAGGCAGCCTTGGTCAGGTACAAGTGGTCCAAGCTCAGCAAGCAAAACTCCAAAGCCAAGCAATCGCTTTATCACGAAAGCTCAACACTCAGCTTTTTGTGCTGTTGCAAAACATCAATCATAGCAAACATGTGATAGATACCCTGACTGACAAGGTGATCCCCTTACTGGAGCAGGCGTCAGCAGAGTCCAGTAAGGCATACGAAATTGGAAAAATAGGCTATTTGCAGTGGACTACTGTCAGGCAAGAATTGCTCAGCACTCAGTCACAGTTGCTTGATGCCTATCAAGCTATTCATCTACAACATATCGAAATTCAGCGCCTGACGGGTGTCTCTGTATCCAATTAAGTGAGAAATAAATGAACAAATCAACGAGTTTTTTAGTGTTGTTATGCCTGTTGGGCATGGTTTCTATTGTGTCGCCTAACATTGTATTCGCAGAGTCTGCGCCCGCAGTAGAAGAGGCAGAGCCAGAAAAAGGACCACATCAAGGAAGGATGTGGCGTGATGGGGACTTTGCTATTGAATTAGCTATTTTTGAAACAGGCGTACCACCTGAATTTCGCGTTTGGATCACTAAAGACACAAATGCTGTATCTCCTTCGGAAGTTGACTTGAACGTTAAGCTGATACGTTTAGGGGGAGTGGTCGATGACATCAACTTTAGAGTCGAAGGCGGCTATTTACGAGGCGACACGGTTATATATGAACCTCATTCTTTTATGGTTGCCATCGAGGCTAATTACCAAGGTCGAAAATATACGTGGCAGTACGATAATTTTGAAGGGCGCACACTTATCGAGGATAAAGTGGCCAAAGCGATGAATATTGAGACTGAAAGAGTAGAGTCTGCAACCTTGCACCAAACGATTAAAGTCTATGGCAAGCTTGTATTACCAGCCGATGCTAAACGCACAATACAAGCGCGTTTTGAAGGCGAAATTAAACAACTGCATGTTGGCTTGGGTGATGCTGTGAAGAAAGGGCAATTATTACTGACGATAGAAAGTAATGAGAGCCTAAAGTCATTTCAAATACATGCCCCTATTGCCGGCATTATCAGTCAACAATTGGCCAATACAGGTGAGCAGACTAACTCTCGAAATCTATTGGAAATTACTCAGCCAAATAAGCTATTGGCTGAGTTGGCTGTGTTCCCGATGGATATGTCCAAAGTAAAAAAAGACGCACCTGTCACTCTGACCGTTAATGGTTACGACACCATTATATCCTCAGTCATTAGTGATAAAAGATTAACGGCTAGAGACGATCAAGCCAGGTTATTTTTAGTCGAAATCGATAATTCTGATGGCAGCTTGAATGAAGGTATTTTCGTGTCCGCATTGATAGAGGTTGATACCTTTGATGTGCCCCTTGCTGTGAAACGTATTGGGTTGCAAAGCTTCAGAGACTTTACCGTGGTGTATGCGAAGGTGGGCGAAGAATATGAAGTAAGAATGCTTGAATTAGGCCGCGAAGCAGGTGAATGGATTGAAGTGCTTGGCGGTGTCGATTTGGGTACGGAATACGTGACTAACAATAGCTACATCATCAAAGCCGACATTGAAAAGTCCGGCGCATCACACGACCACTAGGAGCGCTGCATGTTAGATTCTATTTTACGTTTTGCCATTAAGCGCAATATTTTTATTATGGTGTTAGTACTTGGCGTATCGGCGCTGGGTGTATGGAATTTCAATAAATTACCCATAGATGCGGTGCCTGACATTACCAATGTTCAGGTGATGATAAACACCGATGCTCCCGGCTATACACCCTTGGAAGTCGAACAACGCATTTCCTATCCACTGGAAACTGCTTTAGCTGGACTGCCAAACCTTGAAGGAACACGGTCAGTTTCGCGCTATGGTTTATCCCAAGTGATTGCTATTTTCGGTGATGACACCGACATTTATTTTGCCCGCCAGTTGGTGAATGAACGACTCTCATCAGCAAAGTCTTCACTGCCCATTGGACTTGAACCCCAGTTAGGCCCAATAGCCACGGGGCTTGGTGAGATATTTATGTTTACGGTCGATGCATTACCCGATGCAACTGATAAAGATGGCGAGCTAATTACCCCTATGGACTTACGCTCAGTCCACGACTGGGTAATTCGCCCACAATTAATGCGGGTGCCAGGGGTGGTTGAAGTCAATCCTATTGGTGGCTTTGAACGAGAACTAGTAGTCGCATTTGAACCTGAAAAGTTGCTTTCATTTGGTCTTACTCAGGCAGATATTGTTCGCGCTATTGAAAACAACAATACCAACCAAGGAGCCGGTTTTATAGAAAAAAATGGCGCTCAGTGGTTAATTCGTATACCTGGGCAAATTGAAGATATAGACGCACTGAAACAGATTGTGATTGAGACCACAGACGGCGCTAGCGTCAGAGTCAGTGACGTTGCCAATGTTAGCGAAGGGCATGGATTGCGCACCGGTGCAGCAACACAAGGTGGGCGAGAAGTTGTCATGAGCACCGTGTTTATGTTAATTGGTGAAAATAGTCGCACGGTAGCTTTTGCCGTGGGAGAAAAGCTAAAAGAAATAAACAAGTCACTGCCTGAAGGGATCATCGCCACCGCAGTGTATGACAGGACAAAACTCGTCGACCAAACACTTAACACCGTCAGGACTAACTTAACCGAAGGTGCGTTATTGGTTATTGTTGTTTTGTTTTTATTACTAGGAAACTTTCGAGCGGCGTTTTTAACCGCACTGGTTATCCCCATCACGATGCTGATGTTAATAACGGGTATGGTACAAGCGAAGGTGAGTGCCAATTTAATGAGCTTAGGTGCATTGGACTTTGGTTTGCTGGTTGATGGTGCCATTATTATTGTGGAAAACTGTTTACGTCGGCTAGGTCAAGCTACTCCAAACGGCCAGCAGCTAGCGTTAAAGTACCGTTTGGAAGTGGTATTTACGGCTACAAAAGAAGTCATACGACCCGCCTTGTTTGGTATGTTTATTATCACTGTTGTGTATATCCCTATCTTCGCACTTGAAGGCGTTGAGGGTAAGATGTTTCATCCCATGGCAACCACCGTTGTTATTGCATTGCTATGTGCGACTATTTTGTCCGTCACGTTTGTGCCAGCCGCCACTGCATTATTGTTCAAAAAGCCGGTTAAAGAACGACGCAACTACATTATAAGTGGCGCTACCTTCTTGTATCGACCGGCACTTGACTGGGTGATGAAAGCCAGATGGTTTGTGGTGATTTCTGCTATCGCCTTGGTGGGCATTATGGGCTACCAAACCACACGACTTGGTAGCGAGTTTGTGCCTAACCTAGATGAAGGTGATATTGCCATGCATGCACTGCGCATCCCCGGCACTTCATTGAGTCAAGCGGTTGCACTTCAAGAAAGCTTAGAGGCACGCATTATGGAAATGCCGGAAGTAGAGCGCGTATTTTCTAAAATTGGCACCGCTGATGTGGCAACTGATGCAGTACCGCCGAGTGTTGCCGACAACTTTATTATTCTAAAATCACGCGACCAGTGGCCAAATCCCAAGAAACCTAAACAGCAAATCATTGAAGAATTAGCCGCATTAGTTGAGCCGATACCCGGTAATCGATACGAATTTTTACAACCTATTCAAATGCGCTTCAATGAACTTTTATCTGGCGTGCGAGCAGAGTTGGCTATCAAGGTGTTTGGCGACAATTTTGAAGTACTAGACGCGGTTGGCAGTAGCATCCAAGATGCGATTGGCAGCGTAGAGGGCATTGCTGATATACAAATGGAACAAACCACAGGTTTGCCTATGCTAACCATACAACCCAAACTTGAGAAACTTGCGCAATACGGAATATCTAAAGCTGACATTCAGCAGCAACTGTCCACATCATTGGGCGGTCGCGTAGCCGGTAAGTTCTATGAAGGCGATGCCAGAGCCGACATTGTGGTGCGTTTGCAAGAAAGCATGCGTAGCGACATTGATGCCCTTTATCGTTTGCCAATACATTTGCCCGATGGGCAGTATGTGCCGCTGCAAGAGTTGGCTAACCTAGAGATGTTACTAGGTGCAAACCAAGTGAACCGCGAAAACGGCAAACGACGGGTTGTGGTCACCGCGAATGTTAGAGGCCGTGATTTGGGCAGTTTTGTTGCGGATATTCAAACGCAAATTAATGCAAACGTGGACATTCCTGCTGGCTACTGGCTTGAATACGGTGGCACTTATCAAAAACTGCAATCAGCCTCAAAGCGCTTGTCGATTGTGGTGCCGGTGACCTTATTTATGATCCTTGGATTATTAATTCTGGCTTTAGGCTCATTTAAAGACGCCATGATCATCTTTACAGGTGTGCCACTTGCCTTAACCGGGGGGATCGCAGCGCTGTTGCTACGCGATATTCCATTTTCTATTTCAGCGGCAGTTGGTTTTATTGCGCTATCGGGAATCGCAATAGGAAACGGCTTAGTGATGGTGTCGTTTATCCGTGACTTGCGTAAACAAAATATCCCACTAGAAGAAGCTATATTTAACGGTGCTATCACTCGTCTACGCCCAGTTATCACCACTGCATTAGTCGCCTCTTTAGGTTTTGTGCCGATGGCGCTTAATACCGGTATTGGCTCAGAGGTTCAACGACCGCTTGCTACTGTTGTTATTGGTGGGATCATTTCTGCCACTTTGCTGACTTTGTTTGTCGTACCAGCGCTATATCGCATATTGCATAAAGACAACAAGAATATGAACAGTGAGGAGCTATCCCATGCCCAGTAATATTTTTCGATTAGCTGTATTGGTGTTTGGCATTGTGTTAATGAGTATGTCATTCGACATACTCGCCCATGGCGTTGACGATAAGACTCGTATGTTCTTAGAACAAAATACAGGGGTGCAATTTATCCCGTTTATTTACATTGGTGCAAAACATATGTTTACGGGTTATGACCACATATTGTTCTTGGTAGGCGTCATATTCTTTCTTTATCGAAGCCGTGATGTACTGCTGTACATAAGTATGTTCACCATTGGTCACAGTATTACTTTACTGTGGGGCGTACTGGGCGATATTCAGGTTAATCCTTATTTAATAGACGCCATAATTGGTTTCTCTGTGGTGTATAAAGGCTTTGACAACTTAGGTGGATTTAAACGACTGCTGGGCAAACAACCGAGCACTAAGGTTGCTGTTTTAATATTTGGCTTGCTTCATGGTTTTGGTTTAGCAACCAAGCTGCAAGAATTTGAATTAGCATCAGATGGCCTCGTCGCCAACATGATTGCCTTTAACATCGGCGTTGAACTCGGCCAATTTATGGCGCTCGGATTTATCGTCATTGCGATTAACTTTTGGCGAAAATCACCTTCATTCCAACGCTTTGCGACTACCACTAACACTATGCTAATGAGCGCCGGGCTGATGTTAGTTGGGCTGCAATTAACTGGCTACTATTTATCTTAATAAAGAACGAGAAAATACTATGACACAACATGTAGTTAGCACTAAAACATTACTTAAATCTACGATTGCGGCCACGGTAATCGCCCTGATTGTATTCGTTGTTTTTATTCTCCCAGCAGAGTACAACATTGACCCTACGCATATCGGTCATAAGTTGGGTTTGACAGCATTAGCGTATCAAGACGTTGAAGCAACACCAAAAAATAAAACTTCTGTTGCTCCAGAAAAAGGACAACAGGTGATAGAAGTAACAGTGCCTGCTGGCAAAGGGATCGAATATAAATTCCACATGAAGCAATTTGAAAAGCTGACTTATGAATGGGTTACCGATGGTGAACCGCTTTACTTTGACTTGCATGGTGAGCCAGAAGGAGATACGACCGGATATTTTGAAAGTTATGCCATTGCTACCTTGGCACAGATGAAAGGAAGCTTTACCTCACCTTTTACCGGCTCTCATGGATGGTATTGGAAAAATAATAGTGACGCCTCCGTTGCGATCCAATTGATCGTGGCAGGGCAATATAAAGTGATTGGACTTAAACAGTAATCTAATGAGGACTAAAAAAATGAAGATTTTGACCAGTGCAGTTTTATTCATCGCTCTTCTTGGGCAAGGTAATGCCTTTGCTCATAGCAATCACAATGTCATTAGCGGGCAGACTGCTTTGAGTGTTGCTAGCAAGTCAGTTAAACAATTGACCTTCAAAGATTTTGGCTTTGAAGTTGGAAAACTCGATGCCAGTTGGAAGGCATTAAAAGACAGCCATTTTAGTGTCGTTGATGTTTTGGAGGACTCGTTCATTATTAGCGCCAAAAATATAGCCAGTGAAAACACGATATTTTTTCGGATCGCTAACAATGGGCAGATTTTGAACGTTAAGAATAATAATGAATTTTAACATTTAAGGAAGCAGCATGCTGCTTCCGTGATCTAACATATTGATTGACATAGTTTATTCAAAAAAGAAAAGCATACATTCTTAATGAATATTTGGGAGATACAGTCAATTAAGCTCCTTCTATACCCAAGCCACTTCAACTTGCAGGTTTTATTAGCACCTGAAAGTTATCGTTTATCCGACAGTTTAGCGTGTCAGCAATATCGGGGAGGGTCACGTTAAAAAAGTGTCGAATGTGTTGTCGAAATTCTTTCGCGTTAGAGAAATATCGGTTATTGCGCGCATACTCATTCATCACTTTCCACAATCGTTCTATGGGGTTGAGATTGGGGCTGTAAGGGGGGGAGATAATGTAGGGTAATCCCTAATTCAACCGCTTTACCTTTCACATCTTTGGAACGATGGTAGCCGGCCCCATCTAGGATTAAATGAATTGTATGGCTTGATAAGTATTTCTGTTTAACCTGCTCCAGAAAGGCCATGATGGTGCTGCCATTCACAGTCTCGTAATCACTCACTACCGCCTCAGCTAAATGATTTAACCGAACCGCCCCTACAATGTTCATTCGAGTGCGACTGCCTGTGGTTTCGATGGGTTTATCCACCCCTTTACGTATCCATCCAGATGTCACTTTGGTCGCTTGGGTAGGGTGCACTGCATCCATGAATAAGATAGGCTCATCATCCGATACGCTATCGCGTAGTTTTTCATACTCTTCAATAAATACAGCTTGCTGTTGCTCATCAAATTTATGAGGCACACCTTTAGGCTGTTTGTAACTAAAGCCGTTTTGGTGGAGCCATTTATTTAGCCCAGACACTGAGTAGGTCACCTTCCACGTCTTTTGAATGTAGGCCACTATTTGATGGGTGTGTAAGTAAGTGATATCTGACAAGTGTGCAACCAATTGCTGGGTTTGCTCAGTATTTAAATGACTGGCAGAGCCACCGCCTGCTGGCTTAAGTTTAAGGCGCTTGGCGTAATCACCGATATGCC
>Ga0222645_101326_pt1 | contig 10887 bp, 8 predicted proteins | sample AntAcemetagen292_FD_179881 | JGI IMG/M metagenome (GOLD analysis project Ga0222645, IMG submission 179881) | Saline water microbial communities from Ace Lake, Antarctica - #292 | ecosystem: Environmental > Aquatic > Non-marine Saline and Alkaline > Saline | place: Antarctica: Ace Lake | collected...
TAGTGAGTATCCCGCGGATCGGCGCCACCGTCTCGCGGTCTGGTCTCACTACATCGCGCTGATGCACGATAAGTTTATATCTAAATAAGTCACCACCTCCGCCACCACCTCCGCCACCACCTCCGCCACCACCTTCGCCACCACCTCCACTACAGGTTAAAGTACCCACCCTTTCCTTTGGTCCCCGCCGGCTCCGCCGCGCCTCCCAGTTTCGTCTCCGCCGCCGCCGCGCCCGTCGCGTCCGCGAGCGCGCTTCTGGCGTGCGCCGCCTCCCCTGCCACGAACGCGGCTCGTCTGTGCAAAGCCTGTAGCTCCAGCTCCAAAGAAGCGGCTTGTCTTCGCCACCGCGCCGCGTCGTAGGCGTGGGGGTTTCTGTTTCTTTTGAAGAAAAGAAACGTACGCGCCGAATCGTCGTCCGCGAAAATAGACTCGCGCGCGAGACTCGCGAGAACCGCGATGAGAACCACTAGAAACACCACGAAAACACGCTTGGACGTGACAATCGCGTGTGTGGTGTCGCACACGCGCGATAGCCACCCGATCGGGCGTTCGCCAGACAAAAAAGTGTCGGTTTCGAACCCGCGTTCCCGCGGGAACTTCGCGGGCGGGAACGCCCCGTCGAATTTCTTGTAAGAATCAGTTCGCGTCAGCCGCGGCGACCCCCACTCGCCGCCCTCAGCCGCTGTTCCCTTCGGGTTACCGAAAAGCATGCGCCAAATAACATCACGCGACCCGTCGGGAATCAAATCCTTGATCCGGCGCACGTCGACGGTGTCCGCCAGCGCGTCCGCTAGCGATCGCTGGCGCCGGTGCGTCGGGCGTCGGCGCGTCGCGGAAGCCTCGGGGGGGGCTTTTTCTTGCGTTTCTTCGTACGCCGCGCCGGTTTCCCCGCCGCCTTGGTCATTTTCCAAATCCAACACTCTCACCACCTCATCCATCATCCCAGCCACTCCTTTACTACACTCCTCAAGCGCGCTCTTCTCGATGACTTTTGAGTTTTGCCAGAAAAGTGTCAGTATTGTACGGTCAAACAGGGAGGCGGGATTTGGGATGCAACACGAACCTTTCCGCAACATCGTGGTTTTCTGAAACGGAATCCGCAAACCCACCCAGACGGAACACCGGTTTCCGTCACCAACGCCCACCACTTCCCACCGCGTTTCCACCCTGAAGTAATCGCCGTACGGGATATCCGTCTGTACCTGCGACGTGTCCACCGCGACTGCGCCGCCGCCGGACAGGGCGTACGCGTTGTACGACTGCGTTTGGTGACAGTGCGTTTCCTTCGGCCCGATGCTGGCGTTCGTGGGCGCCACGAAGGTTAAATCCCGGGCGTGCCCGTACCCCTTGTGCGGCGCCCAGTTCATTACTTTCAAGTCTCTGTGTTTGCGCTCGGCGGCGCACTTTTGGGTGAAGTTCTCACCAGCGGCGTCTGACCAGGCGAGATTGAAAAAATGTTCAACAGAACACGGAAGGGTCACGGAATCTTGCAACGTTTGCATATTTTTCGGCCGCGGCGGCATCTCGCCTCGCGCAGCGCGCAACTCGTCCGCGATCGTTATAGACACGACGATGGCTTCGTCGTCGGAAACGTCGTCATCTGATTCATCCGGCGACAGACGTTCGGAGATGGTGTCAAAAACCGTCTCAGGCGCCTCTGTGGTCTCGGCGTCGTCGAGACGCGCAAAGGGTTCTTTGCCGCGCCCCACGCTCAGCGACGGCGCGCTCGCGCGTCGGCCGTGCCCAGCCTCCGAGTTTGATTTGAAAGGTACCGATCGCTGTGCTGGTCGCTGTCGCCATTTGCAGACGGACCCCGACCCGACCGTTTCAACCGTTTCGTCCTCCTCGATCACGGACGACGACGAAACGTCATCGCCGGGGAACTCGCGGTGGATATTTTTACCCTCGCCGACTCGAGCGTTACTTTGTGTCGCACCGTTCTCGTCGCCGTCGAGAGTTTCGTCCCTCGCCTCGTCGGTTCCCGGCACGTGATTCACACTGGCAACCGAGCCGGTGGAGTGTGGCCCTGACCCGCCAGGACCAACCAACTCATCAGTATCGTCCACCCGCGGAGTCTCGCCGAGCATCGCCGCGACCCGGGCGTCCCCCTTTCCCAGCCCTTCCCGGAAATCCCTAAACTCATCTTCCCTTTGAAAAAGCGCGTCGTGCGCCCCCGAAAGCGTCTTCTGGTCCGCGAAGATCTTGCTGTACCGCGAACACGCCCGCCAGGCTTGGATGATCGTCTTGTACGTCCGGTCGGGGAAAATGAAGGACGTGAAAAACTCGCACTTGCCTTTGTGCACGATTTCAATCGCGTTGAACACGACTTGCGCCGTGTACGCGCGGTTGACGATGGTGACGTCCTGGCCCGATTAACCCCGAAAGTGTCAGTCGTTCGGGCCATGTGTATATCTGGGATTGGAAAGGGTAGGCCCTGTGTTTCATACAGGGCAGTAAACAGGGCACTTGTGAGGTGCGTGGTGCGCTCGACCAGGGGCGGTAATCAGTCCTTCGTAGTGTGGTAAACGGGAAAGCCCCGCACCTTCAACGCGATGGTTTTCTTCTTCGTGTACCCGAACACGTTGCTGTAAAAGCAAACGTGGTTGGTGAAGACGTACATCCGGCCTTGCAGAAGGATCTTCTTGTAAAGCGCGCACAAGTACTCCTCCACGAACTTTTCGTCGTGTGGGAGCTTAAACAGATTGCGAAGCGAATCCTTCCCGTCGGGGTTCGCGAGCGTTTGTTTCACGCCGTGCGACGCAGCCTTTCGCGGCGGCGACACAGACGGCGAGGTCGGGGGGGAGGTTTTCTTTCGCGGTACGGCGATTTTTTCCAACCTCGGAGGTTTCGTTGTGTCCGACGACGACGCGCCGCTGGTTGGCGACGAGCGCGTTTCTTTTTCTTTTTTCGTGTTGCCAACGTTGACAATGCCACCACAACCACCATCCCACCGTGCTTCGCGTGCCTCGGGGTACGCCTCGCTTCGCGGGCCGTTGCTGAAGATGGAGTTTTGTGACGGCCCTGTTGCGGCGTGCGGAATCGGGGCGGAGAGCCAGCACCGGGTGGAAACGCGACCGACCTGGTTATCATCGCCGTCGCCGGGAAGGGGCAAGTCGGGAAGCGAAGGCGAAGACGCCCCGCTTCGAGGGACCGAACCGGGAAGCTCCCCATCTTCCGAAATAACACCACCTCGCGTGGGGGTCCCGGGCACACTGGCGCGCGTGGGAGACCTCGGCGAAGACGCGTCATTGTCCGCCTCATCCGCGGCGCGCGCGGGCGCGGCCCCGGCGCTGGACCTGGAGACGTGCGACACGGGCGGTGACATGGTCAACGCCCGAACGCTCGCGTTATAAATAGCCTCGCTAGCTCACTGTCGCGTTATGGCGAGTAAATTCGGGCGTTGACAAAAGCTGACGCAGCAACCTCCCACCCAACGCACACGACACCACGAGAGCGCCGTGTGCGTGCGAGTCCCGGCCTGAGGGGAGGCTCGAGTCTCGCAAGCGCGACGCCCCGCGTCGTCGATGACCGTGCGCCCCGCGCACAGGACTGAGACGTCCCGTCAGGATCGTCCCGAGAAAGAATATGAAGGGAAGGAAATCCCGAGATTTTTGACTTCACGTCGCCCCGAAAGTGCCTTCTTATCCGGGACTTCGCGTGGCGCGCGTTCCCGCGATGTCCATGAGCGTTTCTTTCCGCGCGATGGCGTTTACGCCGCCGCGCGTGGCGTTCGGCGCGAGGCCGCGCGCTCGTTCGAAGCACGCGGCGCACTTGAGACGCGGGGATACACAGATCCTAAACGCGAGTCGTAAACGCCGAAAACAAAAACAGGCCTCGGACGACTACGTGGATCGGTCGCTTGCTGAGACGGACACGGAGTCGGCGACATCTTCAGGGGCTGGTTCGGGTTCGAAACAAGGACGTGCGTCGTCCTCGGAAGCTGCTGCTAACAAAGCAGTGGACACAAAGGCCAGCCAAAACCCATACACCGCCCCGGTGGTTCCCCTTCCAACCGCGACCCGGGATGACGTGATGGATTCGTGCTACGGCACGACGTTTTGGCTTTTAGCGGTCGGGGTTTTGGTTCGCGAAGGCGCGCACTTCGGGCAGGGACGGCTACCGGCGTTAATTTCCGATTACACCATCGATTTACCCCTAATCGCGGCGCTTCACCCGCCGTCGTCGCCTTTGTTAATTTTGGAACACACCGGCGTCGCAATCGCCGCCGCCGTGGTCGTCACCGCCGGCCGCAAAGCGGCGCTGTCGCTGTCGCCCGAGTTCAGGGAAGGTACGCGTTGGGGCTTTCCCAAATCCTGACACACTGTTTGCCCATACTCGTACCAGAAGGGACTATTACCTCTGCCCTGACTGTTTGTCCATACATCGCGATATACAAGACTGACACTTTGTTTTACCCATCGCAAGCCACCAACCGCAGCAACCGCCAAGTGCTTCGCGCGCTGGACGGGGTCGGTGCGTATTTCCCACCCACCACATTCCGCCTCCCTGATTGCCCATACAAGACTGACACTTTCTTTTTACAATCTCAGGGGACGTGGTGACGGTTTCCGTGCTTCCCGCGGTCGCGGAAGAGACGCTTTTCCGAGGCGTGCTGCTACCCGTGCTGTTGCCCCTGGTAGGGTGGCCAGCCGCGGTCATAGGAAGCGGCGCCGTGTTCGGCGCGCTGCACGTGGGTGGGGGACGAAACGTGTACTTCGCGGCGTGGGCGAGTCTCGTGGGTTCGCTTTACGGCGCCGCCGCCGTGTACACCGGGGACGTCGCGGTCGCGATGCTGGCGCACGCGCTCGCGAACTACGCCTCCGCGAGCGTTTGGCTAGAGGAAGATAAAAGGGGAGACACGAGTGCGGGCGCGTGAGGATGGATACTACGTGTAATAGGTAGGACGAAGCTTTACTGTAATTGTTTGCAATTTATTTTTTCGCTTTGCGCCCCACTTTTTCAAAAGAAGCGTCGTCCCCCTGACTCCTTAGTCTCGCGCGCGCCGCGCCAGCCGTATCGCGTGCTGCGAACGTATCGCGTGACACGGCATGCCCGTCTCTAGCGTCAGGCGTGTGTTCAGGCGAGCGTGCCGTCCCCCGCACCGCACGAACGACGACGAGACGTCAACGGCGTCCCCGGCGCCGCCGACGTCCCCGGCGGAAACTTTTGAGCAGCAAGACGCACCCGACGACGACCTCGAGCGGTACACGTGCCCTATCTGCCGCGAGCTGTTCGTGGAGCCGCTGTACCTTCACGACCAGCACGCGTTTTGCGCGAAATGCCTCAACGAATGGGTCGCGTGGAACTCACGCGACGACGGCACGCTCGTATCCTGTCCTCTTTGCCGGAAGTACACCTCGGTGTCCGCAGCACACCCCGCTTTTGACCTGGTTCCTCCCGGTCACCAGGTGACCTGGGGGACCGCGGGGGAAGTCCAGACGCGTGTGTCCGCCCCTTGCCGCCCAGATCTGCCGAGACTCGCATCCCTCGAGCCCGCCCGCCCCGCGCGCATCGACACGTTTGCGCGCCTCGCACGCGGGTGGAGACGGTTAGTAACAGCCTTGACGCCGTCTTGTATTTCGTCGCCGCCGCCGCAGCCTCGCAGCGCACCCATCACGAGGAGCATCCCGCACGATACGCGATCGCTCGCCGTCATGACGACTACCGGTACAAACGTCGTCATCAGACGTCGCAAGCGCGCCGTCGCGAGGAGCCTCACTTTAAACGACGGCAGACTCATCATGTATGGCGCCATCCACATGAAGAACGAGGTTAACGAAAACGGCCGCAAGTACGCGGCGCCTGTGCTTGACCGAGAGGTTGCCGCGTACGCCGCGCACGTCAACGAACGCCGCGCTCTCGGGGAATCAGGCCACCCATCCCCCACACGCCCGACGTTTCGTTCTCTGAGCATGGATAACGTGAGTCACCAGGTACTGGACTGCCACTGGCAGGGTAACTTGCTGATGGCGCACGTAGAGGTACTCGACACCGCGAAGGGGCGCGAAGTTCGCGATTTCGTGGTTTCAGGAAACGTAGTGGGTCTCGCCGCCCGGGGATGGGCGACACTTAGGGAGGAATCGGATGGAATCATCACCGTGCAAAGCGACTACGAGCTGATCACGTTTGACGTTATACGGTGGAAACCTTTCCCTAACCTTGATAAATCGCAGTGGACGTTATCTCCTCTCACGCGCGCGTACAGAAACTTGAGTCCGCCGATTGACATCGAGCAGGCGTGTAATTCGTACAAAACAGAGCAGCTTGCTTCGGGACGGGGTCACACTTCGCGGCCGCGAACGGCGGGGCAAACTGTAGCGCACGCCGCCGCGGCATGAACGCAGGAGACCAATCGGCAGTTTACAGCGCACGACGCCGCGGCATTGGAGGATCGCCGCCGTCGCGAAACGCGCTCAACGTAACACTTGAAATTACAAATACGACGACGCTTTCGCACACGACTCGCACACGACTCGTTTATATTTTTGCACGCGTTATCCCCACCACGCCTGGGGAGGCGACGTCTTTGTGTTTGATTTCCTTGGCATCGAGCTCGCGCTTGATTAACGACGAGTTGTCTTGTTCAGTCCACATCAGCTCCGGGTTTCGGTGCAGCTCGCGTCGTATGGAAACCACGTAGTCGTGTACCGACGCAGGTTCATGTATTGAGGTCTCATCATCAAACCAAAAAGTCCGTTAAGAATTTATTTCGTCCCGCCGACTCCCATCTCGCCACTTCGGATGTCCCGCGTCGGGCTCGACGCCGGGTCGCGGCAGGTCCTGCTTGACTTGATCTATAGTTTATCCCTGGACGACCAGAATGAGGAGGACGGGAAATCGGGAAAGGGGAAGGACGAACCGCGTGGTGAGGGGAAGGACAAAGATGGTGGCGACGAAAAAGCGCCCGCCGACGACGACGACGATGCGCGACTTCGTCAGCGCGCGAAGGAAGCGCGACGGAACGAGCGCGAGCTCGAGAAGAAGGAGAAGGTGTTACGAAGCGCGTTGCGAACAGACCGACGGGAGGGACGCGGTGGTGGGGGTAACGAAATTGACCTTGACGACAGAGACGCCGGTCATCCAATGGTAGCGAACAATCCATCCCCGGCGGGCGAAAAGATCCCAATCACCGCCACGAGCGCGTCCGGCGAAAGCAAGCTTTTACAAATCCCCCGGTCCAGCAATTTAGACACGTTTTTTAAAGCCGCGAAGCAGAAGCTCAAGCTCGGCAAAATACCCAACGTGGCGAAGATGCACGCCCCACCGGGGATGGAACTTGTTGACACGCTTTCGTTGCGACCGGGCGCGTCGGTGTTTGTGAGTTTCGAGAAGGACCGACCGGTTCCGGGTGAAAAAAAGGGAAAGGAAAAAGCGAGCGCTACCGATGAAGGAAACCTGACTGCTGGAGATGAGACGAATCCGAATGAAGGCACTGGTATCACTGGCATGGACTCCCCAGACTTTGCGAACGAGTCAAAAGATGATTCGCCCGAAGCGCGGCTTCGTCTCGCGGCGGCGGCGCACGCGTCTGGTTCCAAACGAAACGAGCGGCGCAAAAGATTCACCCCCGGTCCGGCGATGGACTTGGAGAACGAGCGGTTGCTCGGGTTGCTTAACGGAAGAAGAAACGGCCATAAAAATGGCCATGGCGCACCGCAGCGGCTTCCTGCGCACCAAAAGCGCGACGAAATCGTGGACGCCATCGAGAACTCGTTGTCTCCGGTTACCCTGTTAACCGGCGAAACCGGATCCGGCAAAACCACTCAGGTTCCTAAATTCATTTTCGAGGAATACGTTGCCCAAAAAAAAGGAGCCGAGGTGAACATCGTGGTGGCGCAGCCGCGAAGGGTCGCGGCGACTTCCGTGGCGCGGAGGGTCGCGGCTGAGCTTGGCGAAAACGTCGGCGAAACAGTCGGTTACGTCGTCAAAGGGGACACGTGCGTTTCGGGAAAAACCCGAATAACCTTCATGACCACCGGCGTTCTTTTGCGGCGGCTAGTCACCGACGAAACCTTGGAAGGTATCACGCACGTGTTCGTGGATGAAGTTCACGAGCGCACCGCGGAGGCTGATTTTTTGCTGAGCTACTTGCGGGATCTTGTGGGTACGCGAACGAGCGGTGGTGAAAAAAAAAAACACAAGTTGAAGGTTATTTTGATGAGCGCCACGATGGCCAGCGGGACGTTTGAGGCGTATTTCAACTTTGGGAACGGCTTTGGTCCAATTCCAAAGCCGCACATCCAGGGGCGGACGTTTCCGGTGCAGGAAAGGTTCATGGAGGATGTTTTTACGGGTACCTCTAAGGGTAACTTTCAGGGTGGTAAGGGGAAGAACAATAACAACATGAAACCCGGTTCGATCCAAAGCGGGTTTGATTCGTACGCGAATAACTTGGTGTTCGCGTTACCCGCGATTCTCGCCGAAACCGAGACCGGCGATGACTTGACAAACGCGTGTCTTGTTTTCCTTCCCGGCGTCGTGGAGATCGGCTTGGTGACTAAGATGCTGGAAAAGTCCCTACCCCAAAGGCTTTGGCAACAACTCCACGTCCTACCCCTGCACGGCCAGCTCACGGGGAAGGAACAGCAGCTCGCGTTTGACCCGCCGCCGCACGGAAAGCGGAAAATAGTCCTCGCCACAAACGTCGCCGAGACCTCGTTGACGATTCCCGACGTCGCGTTCGTGTTCGACAGCGGCCGGGTTAAGAAGATGTGGTATGACACGCAAACAGAGCGATCGTCGTTGCGAGAGGGTTGGTGCTCGTTGGTCAGTTCCACGCAACGCAAAGGCCGGGCGGGTAGGGTCCGTCCCGGGGTTTGCGTGCGTCTGTTCACCAAAACAGAGAGTTCCACGAATCAACCCGAAACCGATTTACCCGAGCTTCAAACCGCGCCGCTGGAAGGTTTGGTGATGCACGCCATGCTGACCCGGCCGTTGGCGGACCCGGAAGCGACGTTGGGGAAAACACCCGACCCGCCGTCGTTGGTTTCGATACGGTCCGCGGTGGGTCGGTTAATAAGCGTCGGGGCGTTGGCGGTTACGAGCGAAGGAAGCGACGACGACAAAAAAAATGAAACAAAAAAAACCCGTCTCTCCCTCACCCCCCTCGGGTTTCACCTGGCGCACCTGCCAATCGAACCGAGGCTGGGTAAGATGCTGGTGTACGCGACGGTGCTTGGGTGTTTGGACCCCATAGTAACAATTGCGGCGTCGTTCGGGTGCAAGCCGATTTTCGGCGTGGACCCTTTGAACAAGGACGCCGCGGTTGGTAACAAACGGAAAATCTTTGCAAAAGAAAGTAAAACTCGAAACGTTTCGGGGAAAGACGCGGAGAGTGGCGACCGGGTAAAAACACCACCAGCCACCGGAGGCGCGCGGTCCGACCACATCGCCGTGTCTAAGGCGTTCGAGCTGTACGCGGACGACCGAAACGGAACGTGCAGGGAGTTCAACTTGAACCGAACCGTGATGAGCGACGTTCAACGGGAACGAAGTTCGTTGCTTCGCAAGTTATCCGAAAACGGCTTCGACCCGAAAAGCGCGAGCGCCAACGCGAACAAACACAACGACGACATCGTCCGGTGCGTGTTGGCGTGCGGTTTGTTTCCCAACGTAGCCGAGGTGTTCCGGGGCGAGATCCGGGGGGGCACCTCGGGAGGGGAAAATGGAGGGAAAGGCGTTACGAAAGGCGTTACGAGTACAAGGCACAAAGCCGTGGTCAGGGATTGGCGCACCGGCTTGGAAGTCGCCGTGCACCCGTCGTCGGTGAACGGGTACCAGGTACGTGTTGCGCGTTTCCCAAATCCTGACACGGTTTACGGACCCTCTCTGAGTACAGTGCAAAAGCGCTACCCTGTGCGGCCCGTATCCCAAGACTGTTTGCTCCCACAAGTTACGAAAGTGATGAAAGTTATGAACATTACGAAAGACTGACACTTTTTTTTTAAACACCAGACGGACCAAAAAGGAAACGTCGTCGGCGGACCTCAAACCGGCTTCTTGGTGTACCAATCCGCGGTCGAGACGTCCCGGGTTTTTTTGCGGGACACCACCGTGGTACAGCCTGAAGCGCTGTTGCTTTTCGGGGGGGAGATTTCCGTGGACCACGCGTCGTCGACGGTTTCGGTGAGTCTCGGCGGCGGTCTTCGCGACGACGAGAAGACGAAGAAAAAAGAAAAAAAAAAAACCTTCCCGTCCTCGGCGGAAGTCGGCGTTTTGTTCAAGCTGCTTCGCCTTGAACTGAACCGCGTGTTAGCCGTGTGTGCGGAAAATCCAGCCGCGAAGGAAGCGTGCCTGGAACACACAACGCAGGGCAGGCGAGTGCGGGACGTGCTGCTGCGTTTGTTTCCGGGCGGGTCGGTCAAAGAGTAAGCGAAAGAGTCTTTTTCTTACGAACATCGAGCTAACTAGTGCGGCTAGCTCCTCGCCTTTAAAGAGTAAGAGAGCGAGTGGAAAGTAGTCTAGCAGCAAAACAGTCTTGTCACGTAACAATCGACACTGATGTACGTCTGCACTTCGCGCAGTTCTTTTTCAGCTTGCCGTGGGGACAGGGGTTGCACTCCGCGCAGTGTTTTTTTACCTTGCTGTGAGGGCAGGGGCTGCACGCCGCGAAGTTTCCTTTCAGCTTCCCGTGGGGACAGGGGTTGCACTCCGCGCAGTCGTATTTCACCTTGCCGTGAGGGCACCCGTTGCACCCCGCGCAGTCCTTTTTCAGCTTGCCGTGAGGGCAGGGGTTGCACACCGCGCTGTGGTTTTTCAGCTTGCCGTGAGGGCAGGGGTTGCACACCGCGCAGTGGTTTTTCAGATTGCCGAGGGGACAGGGGTTGCACGCCGCGCACCTGCTTTTCAGATTGCCGTGAGGGCAGGGGTTGCACTCCGCGCAGTGGC
>Ga0222645_101332_pt1 | contig 10859 bp, 11 predicted proteins | sample AntAcemetagen292_FD_179881 | JGI IMG/M metagenome (GOLD analysis project Ga0222645, IMG submission 179881) | Saline water microbial communities from Ace Lake, Antarctica - #292 | ecosystem: Environmental > Aquatic > Non-marine Saline and Alkaline > Saline | place: Antarctica: Ace Lake | collected...
TCCATCTCCGCCGGTGTTGTGTCGGCCGGAAAGGTGCGGATCAATGGCGATGTGGCGGCAAAACCCGCCCGTGCCATCGGGGCGGATGACGTTTTAACGTTTCACCAGCAAACCGATGTGCGGATTGTCAAAGTTCTTGGATGTGGCACGCGGCGTGGGCCCGCACCAGAGGCCCGGACATTGTACGACGATATATCACCACCCAAGGTTTATGTTCCGAAAAACCCCAAATTCGAGGGAAAAGGTCGCCCCACCAAGAAGGATCGGCGGGACATGCAGTCTCATCCGCGTGATGCGACATCGTTTGACCTTGAATGACGCGGCGGCTTGGCCTAGCAAAGCCATGACAAAATTCCGGATGAACCTATGACCTATATCGTCAATGACAATTGTATCGCCTGCAAATACACCGACTGCGTTGAAGTCTGTCCCGTGGACTGTTTTTACGAAGGTGAAAACATGCTCGTGATCCACCCTGACGAATGCATCGACTGTGGCGTGTGCGAACCTGAGTGCCCCGCTGATGCGATCCGCCCCGATACAGAGCCGGACATGGAAAAGTGGGTCGAGTTCAATCGCAAGTATTCCGAACTGTGGCCCGTGATCATCACCAAAAAAGACCAGCTGCCAACCGCCGAAGAGATGGACGGAAAAGAAGGCAAGATGGAGATGTTTTCAGAGGCACCGGGCGAGGGCGGCTGATTCGCACTAAAACGCCGGGGTGCCTTGTTTTGTTGCCTCATAGCACAAAATCGCCCTCTTTTTTATAGGGTATTTTTGTGTTATGCATGACGCAATGTTTCGAAAGTTTTGAAAAAACGCTGACGCGACAACAAATGCCGTCGGGCCCGTTTGGACCCGCCGGATTTTTTTGTTTGTGCTGTCACCTGAAAGGACCACCATGAGTAAGAAGAAATTAGACTTTAGCCCGAACGAGTTTGTTGTGTATCCGGCCCACGGTGTGGGCAAGGTGGCGTCTGTTGAAACCCACGAAGTAGGGGGCATTGAGCTTGAAATGTTCGTCATTGCGTTTGAAAAAGACAAAATGACACTGCGGGTGCCAACCCATAAGGCGCTTGATGTCGGGATGCGTGCGCTTGCGACGCCCGATGTTGTGGCCCACGCGATGAAAACTTTGCGTGGCAAAGCCAAGGTCAAAAAAGCAATGTGGTCGCGGCGTGCGCAAGAGTACGAGCAAAAGATCAACTCTGGTGATTTGATTGCGATTGCGGAAGTTGTGCGCGATCTGCACCGTCAAGATGACCAGCGCGAGCAAAGTTATTCAGAGCGTCAGCTGTATGAAGCCGCGTTAGAGCGGTTGACCCGCGAAATCGCGGTTGTGGCTGGTGGGGATGAAAATGCGGCTGCTGCAGAAATTACCGAAGTTCTTGTGGGGCGTGCTGCCTGAAGTTTGCGACTAGATTAAAAAAACGGGGCGGTGTCAGTCATGGCAGCGCCCCGTTTTTTAAGTTTTATGAAAGCGCACGCCAGCCAATATCGGTACGGAAAAACCCGTCTGGCCAGTCGATTTGGCGGGTCATGTTGTAGGCCCGCGCGTGGGCATCTTGCAATGTTGTTCCACGGGCCGTGACCGCGATAACGCGCCCGCCTGTCGCTGTGACCGCGCCACCGTGCAACGTGGTTCCGGCATGAAACACCATATTTTCACTGTTGGCCGGCAATGCATCAAGCCCGTTGATCACTGTGCCGTTCACGTATGACCCCGGATATCCATTTGCGGCCATGACGACCGTGATCGCATGATCGTCGGCCCACTGCACGGTCATGTCGGACAAGCGATGTTCGGCGCAAGCGATCAGCAGGTCAAGCACCTGACCCCCAAGTCGCATCATCAACACCTGACATTCGGGATCGCCAAAGCGCACGTTATATTCCACCAACCGGGGCTGTCCGTCTTTGATCATCAGGCCCACAAACAGCACACCCTCGAACGGTGTGCCACGTTTGCGCATCTCGTCCATGCAAGGCTGCACAATGTCGTTGATCGTTTTGGTGACAATATCATGCGTCATCACAGGGGCAGGGGAATAGGCTCCCATGCCGCCGGTGTTTGGCCCTGTGTCCCCGTCATAGGCGCGTTTATGGTCTTGTGCGGTGCCGACGGGCAGAATGTGCGTGCCATCACAGAGCACGAAGAACGACGCCTCTTCGCCCTCCATGAACTCTTCAATGACGACCTGCGTTCCTGCTGCGCCAAATGATCCGTCAAACATATCGTCGATCGCGGCGATGGCCTCGGCTTGGGTCATTGCGACTGTTACACCTTTGCCTGCGGCAAGCCCGTCTGCTTTGACCACGATGGGTGCGCCATTGGCACGAATATGGGCGCGCGCGGCATCGGCATCGGTAAAGTGGGCATAGCGGGCGGTGGGCGCGCCTGATGCGTCACAGATTTCTTTTGTAAAGGATTTGGACGATTCGAGCGCCGCTGCAGCCTTGGAAGGCCCGAAAACCAACAAGCCAGCCCCTCGCAACCGGTCTGCAACACCCGCAGCAAGCGGTGCTTCCGGGCCGATGATTACAAAATCAATCGCGTTTTCTTCGGCGAATGATGCCACCATATCGCCGTCCAGAATGTCGATATCGGCACAATCGCAAATGCTGGCAATACCCGCGTTCCCTGGGGCCACAATCAAGCGGTCGCATTTCGGGTTTTGTTGAATGGCCCAAGCAAGGCTGTGTTCACGCCCGCCACTGCCCAAAATGAGGATATTCATGATCGTCTCCTGCTTGGCCTTTTGCTCCCAGCGTTCTAAGGTTCCCGCAACTTGACCACAAGGGCGGACCATGGACCTTTTTGACGAACCAACAGCCACGAACGCACCAGAATTCACGGTGTCCGAACTGACCGGGTCAGTGAAGAAGACGTTAGAGGGCACATTTGGCCGCGTGCGTGTGCGTGGCGAAGTGGGCCGTGTGATGATCGCACGGTCGGGCCACATATATTACGACATCAAAGACGATAAGAACGTGATCGCTTGCACCACGTGGAAAGGGCAGGTTGCGGGGCTTGGTGTGACTCCGCAAGAAGGTTTAGAGGTGATTATCACCGGCAAGTTGTCGACGTTCGGGGCACAATCCAAATACAATATCAACGTCGATTCAATCGAAGTTGCAGGTGCCGGTGCGCTGATGGCGATGCTGGAAAAACGCAAGGCGGCCTTGGCTGCCGAGGGGTTGTTTGACGCTGCACATAAAAAAGCCCTGCCATATTTGCCCGAAGTCATTGGCGTTGTGACATCACCCACAGGCGCCGTGATCCGCGATATTTTACACCGTTTGCGTGACCGTTTCCCGCGCAAGGTGCTGGTATGGCCCGTTGCAGTGCAAGGCAAAAACTGTGCGCCAGAGGTGGCGAATGCGATCCGTGGTTTTAATGCGATGACGCCAGGGGGGGCTTTGCCGCGCCCGGATCTGATTATCGTGGCGCGTGGGGGCGGATCCTTAGAAGATCTTTGGGGATTTAACGAAGAAAGTGTTGCGCGTGCTGTTGCTGCGTCTGAAATTCCGTTGATATCAGCTGTCGGCCACGAAACAGACACGACATTGATTGATTTTGTGTCGGATATGCGCGCACCAACTCCGACGGCAGCCGCAGAAATGGCGGTGCCGGTCCGGTTGGAATTGATGGCGTGGGTTGACCAGCAAGGCGCGCGTTTAAGCCAGTCGTTAAGCAACGGTTTGACCCAACGCGGTCAGCGGTTGCGCGATTTATCGCGTGGATTGCCGCAAAAAGACAGTTTGCTGGATAGCCCCCGCCAACGGTTTGATGCCGTTGCCGACAGATTGCCAATGGCCTTACGTCAGGCCGTTGTGGCCAAGGAACTGGCATTGTCGCGGGCAGCAGGCGCATTGCGCCCTGCAGTGTTGCAAGCGCGTCTGACGCGGGCGCATGATAAATTAACCGGTGCCGCGCGCGGATTACGCACGGATGTGATTGCGCGGGATATTCTCCGCAAGCAAGAGCGATTGAATGCGGTCATGGCGCGGTTGTCGGCGCGCGCAATCAACGACCAATCAGCGCGGCGCGCGCGCTTGGTTGCGCTGGACCGTTTGCGTGAAACACTGGGATATGTTGAAACCCTGAAACGCGGATATGCGGTAGTGCGCGGTGACGGTGTGGTTGTGACCACGACGCTTGCCGCCAAAGCAGCCAAAAAACTCGAGGTTGAATTCGCGGACGGGCGCGTGATCCTAGACCCCTAGGTTCGGACCCGGGCACACCAGAGGTTCTGCGCTGTCTTGGGCTTCGTACAACACGGACATTTCGGGGCGGTTAACGAAAACGGCCCGCAGACCTTTGGGATCGTTATAGAATTTCCAGCATTTTGGTTCAGGGTCAAAATCATAGCGAAAACAGATGCTTCCCTTGCTTTCGTACCAGACCCCGTTGCTGCACGCGCCGTCCAGAAATGACCAGATGACACGCTGGTTGTCTTGGTATTGCTCGACCCCATAAGGTTGAGCGTCTGCTACACCAAAGGTCAGGGTTTTACCTTTGGTGTAGGCATCAAATTGCGCAGCTGTCATCGCGTCTTGGGCAAGGGCGGGGCTTGCAAACAAGAACAGCACGAATGTCCATTCAATTTCGTATATCCATATGCGTTTCAACAGGATTACCGTGCCGACCACTGTGCGGCGTGCGGGTCCATTACCCGACGCCACAGGGTTGGTGACAATGCAAGACAGGCCATCACCGGCAACGATCGTGGCAACATCGGGCTGTCATCAGGGACAATCAATGTGGTGTAGGGGCGCGAAGGGTGTGCATGGTGGTCGGAATGGCGTGGCGCATTGAGCATCACAGCTGACGAGAACCAATGCGGGCTGTTCCAGCTATGGCGCGTGGCCACCGGTTCATATTTTCCGTCCACTTTTGCACGCATCAAGCCGTAGTGCTGGATATAGTCCGATAGCAATAATTGCGACGTGCTAAAACTTGCAAGCGCCACATAGATCAAGGCACCTTTCAGGCCACCAATTGCCCATGCGAGTGCGAAAAATCCGACCGCACCCCCAATATATGTGACATAAGGGTGCTGCCATACAGGGGCCCCGATACGGGTCAACCGGTCGGTTTCTGCCGCGAGCCCCATGCGGTATGATCCGCGCCATGCCCGGACAACAAAGCGGTAATAACTTTCGCCCAACCGCGAGGTGGACGGGTCTTGTCGGGTTGCGACATACCGATGATGCACAAGCACATGCGCAGATGTATGATGCCCGAACAGCAAGGAGATATACATCCATTTGCCCAACCGGTGCAGGCCGCGTCCGCCACGGTGGATCAATTCATGGGCATTCGCGTTGCTGACCTGACCAAAAAAGAAACCCGCGGTAATAAATAGTCCCACCTTGGAAAATAGCCCTGCGTCGCCGTTTGCCAACCCGTGCACAACAAGCCCCAATAGCGCAAAATGCGCGAACCCAAGACATACGGCCAGTGCTGTGGCGGCTGGAAATTCGCTTTCGTTGGTTGGGGGGGTGACGTGTTTGATACCTTCATCAAGGCTGGCGGACAATGCGGTCAGATATAGCAGGCCAGCAACAACCCAAATGCCGCCCCAAATTGCGGCAGCAGCGATCAACCCGACGGGGATCAGCGTGGCGATGGCAAATAGCCATACAGGGGATAGAATATGCTTCATATTTTTATTTACCACAGCCGATCGTCTGCGTCAGGTGCCTATTGTGCGGCGAATTGTTTCATCGCGACGTGCTGCAGCCCTTTCAAAATAATATTATCAGGACTAGGTGTTTTTCTTGCGTAGATCGAAGGGCTGAACCATGTCGTTTTTCAAAAAACTCAAAGACCGGATGTCACGGTCATCGTCAAAAATTGACGCAGGTCTTGATGCTATTGTGAACGAAGATGGCACAACTGGTGCGCAAGACGCGCAGACCCCGACAGACATGCCGCCTGCACCGGATAATGTGGTTGACCAAACTCCCGCACCTGTGGCCACGCAGACGCCATTGGAATTGGACGATCTGCCAGATGCGCAGCCGGATTCGAATATAATTAAACCAGGCATTCTGGGTCGGCTTGTTGGCAGCAAGACCGAGAAAACGGTCATTCGCCGTGCGCTTGATGATGATATGCTTGAACAGTTGGAGGAATTACTGATTTCGACTGATATGGGGGTGGAAACTGCGCTGCGCGTCACCGCAAACCTCGCTGAGGGGCGGATGGGTAAAAAATTGTCGCGCGTTGAAATCAAACAGCTTTTGGCAGCCGAAATCACCCGGATTATGGACCCTGTCGCGCGCCCGATGCCTCTTTATGCGCATAAACCACAGGTTGTGCTGGTGGTCGGGGTGAACGGATCAGGGAAAACCACAACCATTGGAAAACTGGCCAGTCAATTCAAGTCCGCGGGCAAAACTGTTGTGATTGCGGCTGGTGATACATTTCGCGCTGCTGCGGTAGAGCAGCTGCAGGTGTGGGGTACGCGCGCCGGTGTGCCTGTCTTGACCGCCCCCGAGGGGTCCGACCCCGCAAGCCTTGCGTATGATGCGATGGAACAAGCACACCGCGATGGGGCAGATTTGCTGATGATCGATACCGCAGGGCGGTTGCAAAACCGCGCAGATTTGATGGAAGAACTGACAAAGATTGTGCGCGTTATTCGCAAAAAAGATCCCGATGCCCCCCACAATACGTTGTTGGTACTGGATGCGACGACCGGTCAGAATGCACTGCAGCAGGTCAAGGTCTTTCAAGAACTTGCCAATGTGTCCGGGCTTGTGATGACCAAACTTGACGGAACGGCCAAGGGTGGCGTTCTGGTGGCGCTGGCGGATAAATTCGGGCTGCCTATTCATGCAATTGGTGTGGGCGAGCAAATAGATGACCTTGCGCCATTTGATCCCGAAGAATTTGCAAATGCGCTTGTCGGGCTTGAAACATAAGATGTGCGATGTGACCTGAAATGGGTGATTGGATTGTTCAATTGGCTGGAACCCCGCAAGGGGCGCAATTGGCCACGGTGTTGGCGTTGCTGTCTGCGGTTGCGCACGCGGCGTTTGGTGCGTTGCAAAAAGGGCGTCATGATCCGTGGTTAACGCGGGGCGCAATTGATGGGTGGCTGGCAATTATCTCGGCCCCCGTTGCATTATTTCTGGTGCCTTGGCCGACTGCATTTACCGCCGCGATGTTGGCAGGCGCATTGATTATTCATTTTGGATACAAAGTAACGATGGCGCTGGCATATGAACGGGCGGCATATACCGTGGTGTATCCGGTGGTGCGCGGTACCGGTCCGGTGGTCACGGTTTTGGCAGCGTCGGTCATTTTTCACGAACATTTCACGCTGGTACAATGGGCCGGTGTGGCCTGTGTGTCGGGCGGAATTCTACTGTTGGCGTTGCGCAACCTGTCCGAAGAAAAAATTGACCTGCCTGCATTGAAATCAGGGCTTAAATGGGCATTTCTTAGTGGTATTATGGTCGCGATTTATACCACTTGGGATGCTTATGGTATCCGGTCAAGTCTGAATCCTTTTACGTTTTTGGCGTGGTTTTTCTTTGTCACCTCATTGGATTTTCCGATCCTTGCGGTCCTGCGATACCGCCGGATGGCAGACAAGCCGGTTCTTGGGCCTTTGATGTGGCGCGGGTTCGCCGGGGCGTGGATTGCATGGGTCAGTTTTGGTGGTGTGATGTTGGCCACCCGGTTGGGCACCGTTGGCGAGGCGGCGGTCTTGCGCGAAACATCCACAGTATTTGCGGCCTTGATCGGGTGGTTTATCCTAGGCGAAAAAGTGGGACCAAAGCGCCTGTTTTTGATGGGGCTGGTTGCACTTGGTGCCGTGATCGTTGAAATGGGCGGATAAACAGGAGACGACCATGGCTGAAAAACAAATCAATCCGATTGTGAAACAGGTTCTTGAACTGGGGCCAACGCTGGTATTTTTTCTGATCTATTTACGGATCAAGGATGACGACTTCATTTTTGGTGGCACGGAGTATAGCGGTTTTATTGTTGCGACACTGGTGTTTGTGCCTATTTTGCTGGTGGCGATGGGCATCTTGTGGATACTTACCAAAAAACTAAGCCGGATGCAGATTTTTACCGCTTTTATGGTGATTTTCTTTGGCGGTCTTACCGCATGGTTCAACGACGAACGTTTTTTCAAGATGAAGACCAGCATCGTCTACGGATGCTTTGCCGCGATCCTTGGCGTGGGGTTGTTGCGTGGGCGCAGTTATTTGCGGTTCATTATGGAAGAATTTTTGCCGATGCAAAATGAAGGCTGGATGATCTTGACCCGTCGGTTGACGATGTTGTTTGCTGGATTGGCTGTTTTGAACGAACTGATCTGGCGCACCCAATCGACAGATATTTGGGTAAAAATTGAAACATTTGCCTTTCCGGTCATTTTGTTTGTGTTTTTGTGGATGCAGATTGTCGCATTGCAAAAATATCTGATCGAACCCGATCAACCCTAAGTCATTTCTTGAAATCCGGTTGAGCTGTGGCGGTGTCCTGCCAAGCTGCGGCCTGCTTTTTTATAGCGCAGGATGTCGATTTGTAGCACTGTCAGGAACGGTTTGAATTTGATACCGCATTTGTCCGGAGCAGCCCATTGAACCACACCTGACATTTTATGGCCCAGAGCGGTGAATGTCACAGATTGACCCACCGAAAGCGGGGTTTTTGTGATCAACAATGCGCCAGTTGCGTTCACGTCCTTGATCCGCGCATCGATAACACCCGAAGGTGTTTTGACCGTGGCGGGGAATTCGGTCGGGTAGCGGTGTGTTCGGTATTTCACAATGTCACCTTATTTTAAGACTGCGCCTAGTGAACCAAACAACCCCTAATTTTGCGTTAGTTTAACTGTGGTTGACGCTTCCTCACTGCGGGTTTACGTAGATCGGGTGGCGATTTGTTACCGGATTGTGGGCCACGTTAAACATACCGCTAAAAAGGAACGGGCACGACGCGCGCCCCGATACCTTTTGCCCGGTATCGGGGTTTTTTATTGGGCGTCAGCCAGCCAAAGGAACGATTATGACCAATTGGAGCAAACGCACCAAAGCCATTCATACAGGCACCCGCCGCAGCCAGTATGGCGAAGTATCAGAAGCAATTTTTCTGACGCAGGGGTTCGTTTACCCAAGCGCAGAAGCGGCTGAAGCGCGGTTTTTGCACTTGGGTGAAGACGAGTTTATCTACGCCCGCTATGGCAACCCAACCGTGCGCATGTTCGAGGATCGCTTGGCCGATATGATGGGGTACGAGGATTGCTTTGCGTGCGCATCGGGTATGGCCGCAGTAAGCGGCGCGCTGATGGCGTTGGTTAAGTCCGGCGATCATATTGTGTCGTCGCGCGCGCTGTTCGGATCGTGCTTATATGTTCTTGAAGACATTCTTGCGCGCTTTGGCGTGGAAATTACCTTGGTAGATGGCCGTGACAATGCGGCATGGGACGCGGCCATTCGCAGTGATACGGCGGTGGTCTTTTTCGAAAGCATTTCGAACCCCACGCTTGAAGTGGTCGACATGTCCCATGTGGTCGAGGCGGCCCATGCGGTCGGTGCGATCGTAGTGGCCGACGATGCCATGGCCACGCCGGTATATTCATATGCGGCAGATCGGGGTGCGGATATTGCGATCGTGTCTACGACCAAACACATCGACGGGCAGGGCCGTATGTTGGGTGGTGCCATTCTGGGGAGCCGCGAGATTATTCGCGGCCCGATCGAGGCATACGTCAAGCACACGGGTGGCGCCATGAACCCGTTTACCGCTTGGACACACTTAAAATCATTGGAAACAATCGATTTACGCGTGCGCGCCCAAGCGGCAGCTGCGCTGCAAGTGGCGCAAGCGATGAGCGGCCATGAAAAACTGGCGTCCGTGCGGTTTCCAACCCACGCAGATCATCCGCAGCACGCGCTTGCGGTGTCACAATCGGATGCGGGCGGTACGGTGTTGGCGTTCGATGTGGCGGGGGGGCGTGATGCGTGTTTCAAATTTTTGAATGCACTGCAATTGTTTACGATTTCCAACAATTTTGCGGATGCGAAATCTATTGTGACACATCCCGCAACCACAACCCATCAGCGGTTGCCGCAAGACCAGAAAGATGCGCTTGGCATTTCCATGGGACTGGTCAGAGTGTCTGTGGGTCTGGAAGACCCTGCAGATCTGATTGCGGATCTGTTACAGGCGCTTGATGCGGCCTGATTGCGGAAATGGCGCGCATTGTGGCGGATCTCATCGTCACAACGCCGCACATTGTGGTATGATAACCCTTGAGGAGTTGCGCAATGACTGATCCAAAGGCAACGTTATCACGACTCTATCATGCAAGTAATGGACCTGCGAATGCGCGGCCGGAGAAGCCTGACATGACTGCACATGATGCGGATTTTGACCGCGGACCCACGCGCGAAGACGCAGAAGCCGCCTTGGCGTTGCTGCGCCGTTGGGCCGTGGATGTCACCCCGGAGGAGGTATCGTTGCTTGATCCGCTGGTTAGTCGCCTGATTCCCGGACAAGAACTGAACAATTACCCTGCACTGGCCCGGGCATACCCCGAAGCATTCGAAGTGGATGAAACGTACAAAGCAACAATGCCCGATCTTCAGAACGGGCCAAGCAGCCTGATCCGCGGGACCAAGCAGCAAATCCAGCATGTGGGCATTAGCAACTTTCGTCTGCCGATCCGGTTTCACACCCGTGGTGGCGGGGATCTGACGCTAGAGACATCTGTGACAGGCACGGTCAGCCTTGAGGCGGAGAAAAAAGGCATTAACATGTCGCGTATCATGCGCACATTTTACAAACATGCCGAGGAAACATTCAGCTTCGAGGTGATCGAGCGGGC
>Ga0222645_101334_pt1 | contig 10856 bp, 6 predicted proteins | sample AntAcemetagen292_FD_179881 | JGI IMG/M metagenome (GOLD analysis project Ga0222645, IMG submission 179881) | Saline water microbial communities from Ace Lake, Antarctica - #292 | ecosystem: Environmental > Aquatic > Non-marine Saline and Alkaline > Saline | place: Antarctica: Ace Lake | collected...
CGCGAGCGCGCCCAGTACGCCGGCGAGAACGTTGTCGCTGGCGGATGAATTAACCGATTCCAATCACTATCCGGCAACCGGGACGATTTCGAGTTTGATGCGCGACGCTCAACGCGGGCCGGGCAACGCGGGGACGCTTGACGGTTTGGTACTCGCGGAACGGGACGCGGCGGAGGCGCGCGGGCGTGACGCTTCTTTGATTGATTCAACAACCACAACAGTCGCCTCAGTCGCCGCCGCGCTCGGCGCGCTTGGTGATTTCGAGGATACTCGCGGCCGGGATGGAAGGACAGGCTTTTCATCGTACGAAGAGATGGACGTCGCGACAAACTCCTTCGAGGGCGCGCGTCGTCCCCCTTTGTTTCAACATGCCGCCGCTGCGACGCACTCCGCGTTTGTTTCCACAAACGCCGCCCGCGACGCCCTCGTTGCGCGCGGCACCGCGTCCGCGCCCGCGACGCCGCAGTATCACCGACCCGCGGTTGCCGCGGCGATGGCCGCGGCGGAAGCCGCGGTGTTGGAGGGGGACGAACGAGGGGCCGAACGAGCGCGGCGGGTCATGCGGCGACTCGCGAACGAGTAAAAACGAAAAGGCGTTTTTACGCGTAAAACACGAAACGAGGGTAATTGCCCGTACGACTAGACATGCTGCTACATGCGTGTACAATTCTTTCCCCGAATGGTATTAATACTATCACAACAGTTCAACACAACGTGGGTAGATACCGGGTACCCCGGCTAAGCCTTGGTGGGCGGCGCCGGCTGTTCGTTTTCCAGAGGCGTCTTGTTTTCCGCGTTTTCGGAATCTCGCGCGTTTTCGACGTCGTCTGCGTCAGCCGTTTCGTTACTTTTTCGCATCGATTTTTTTTTTTTTTTCGGCGGCGTAGTTTCCCCGCGCTTGTGTCGCTCCGCGCGTCGCGCCGCGTCATTCGTTTCCCGCCTTAATTTCGCCGCCGTTTCCAACACCGCAGCGCGTTCCCGCAGTTCCTTTTTCCTCTGCTCCTGTTTCGCATTCTGCCGCTTCTCCATCTCACCAACCGAAGCGGCGTACGACTCGACTTTTTCACGCGTCGCTTTTCGTTCCTGTTTTTTCGCCACCAGTCGTCGGTCTCGGTCCTCTTTTTTCGCCGCATCAACATCTCGCCTGTGCCTTCGCACCTCCAAAACAAGCGCGCTCCCCGCGTCGTTCTCCGCGCTCATCATCTCCGCGTACTTCGCCTCCCTCGCTTTTTGCTTTTCGAAAAGCGCCTTCATCTCCCTGCGCTTCGCCAGTAACCGTTCCCGTTCAAGCGTTTCGCGTTTCAAATCGCCCGCCAATACCTCCGCTCGTCTCGCCAGCGCCAATTGATGGAACTTCGCCTGCATGGCGATTTGCTGCTCCATGGCGAGCTTCCGTAGCGCGTCACGCTTTTCGTGTTCAATGTTAGCCCGTGCTTCGCGTTGCTCGACCGTTTTCGCTTCCAAAACAGCACGTTCAACGCGAGCGCTTTTCAGGCGCAAATACATGGCGGCCGTTTTCCCTGTTTCGCTTTCCACCCGCGACGCCTTGTACGACCGCGACGCCGCCGCGCTTTGCGACCGCTCTTTGCGCAGTTTCTGTTTCGCCACGGTTTTCGCTTCTGCGCTCGCGTACTGTTCAGCCACCGCGATTTCGTGTAACTCGCCGTCAAGAGGAACGGAAGGGACGTCGTCCAACTTCAGCAACTCCCTTTCCCGCGAACTCAACGGCCGAAAATTAGGAAGATAGTGTTCGTACCGCTCCGCTTTGTGTACGGAACGCTTCGCGGTTTCGGTGTAGTGGTGTTTCATGAGCTTTGCGTTTCGTGTAACGTCAGTCAACACCTGGCACGGCTGTAACACCCCGAAAAACTCGTCGTGGCTTCCCGTGTACCGCATCGCTCCGGTTTGGGTTAGGGGCGGGACGCTTATTAAATTTCTGTGTTCCACGAACGCCACGGCGTGCGCGGCGATTCGGTCAAACCCCGCGTCGATGCGCTTCCCCGGTAACCGCCCGGACCACCGGGTTCGCTCTATGGGCAAATTCGCGCACTCCAGTTTGCGCCGTTGTCGCCGCAGCGCGTCCGCGTGTAGCCGCTCACTTTGTTCCTGTCTTTTCTCCACACCCAGCGTTTTGTCACGCCACCGGCTCGGCGCGAGGTGTTCGAAAAACGGCCTGACCGAATTCGGGGCGTTTGGGGGGGGGTCGTTCCACGGGTGCTTGGATGTGCTTTTTCCTCTCCCGCGCTCTCCCGTTGCCGTGCTGGGTCGTGTGCTTCCCACTACGGGTTGCTGTGACTGGTTAACGGTTTGGTGTGACAACGCGTCAGGCCTTAAAAACGGCGTCGCGTCGCGCGGCGTCGCCTGCCAGTCCGATTTCAGCGAAACAGAAGCCCCGGGTCGCGCGGTGTCCGCGCGACGAGGCCTTGCCTTGGTGTCGCTTGGCATCAATGTCGATTTTAACGAAACCGAAGCTCCCCGCGCGCTGCCCGCGCGGCGAAGGGTTTCGCGGCGCGTGACTTGCACGGAGCTGGTTTTGTGCAGGGTTGTTTTTTGCGAATCGATTCGGTCGGGGGATGCGGGCATCGTGGCGGCTCGGGTGAACACGTGGGGCGGTGCGGACCCCGTGTTCTTTGTACCGGTGGTCTCGGAATCCTCGAAATGGACGATCTCGGTGTCAGCGTCCGTGTCAGCACGCACTGTGCCCGGGGTCTCCACGTTTGGGACCGGGGGCTTCTGATCCTGTTCCGTCCCTTCGGTCACCGCCGCGGCCGAATCGTGTCTCCCGAACGTCACCACGGGGCTCGACGGACCGGACCCAACCGTTTGCGTGAGTCCGGGTGACGCCCCTGGGTCATCACTAATGCGTGCATTAAAAGCCGGCGCCTCCATGGTGGGTTGGGGACGTGAACGACCTTCACGATGACCTTCAGGGGGCCACTCAATGCGACGAAATCTACGCCCGAAACGGTCGTGACGCGAAACGCTTCGGTCGATGAGATTTATGGGCCCGGTCGAAGGACGCGAAGGACGCGAAGTCCGGAAACCCCGCGAGGTGTCGCCGTTCAGACGCGACGTGCCCGTGACCGTGGGCGACGGATCAAGCACCTCGGGCGACGCACCGTAAGGGTGACGCCGGCAATGGCGCGTGAACGACACGCGCGCCCGCCCGAATAAGACCCCCTTTCGGACCATAAAAACCGAGCCTGGAATCTTGGAAATCGCGTTTGGCGCAGCTCTTTGCGAGTCAACAACGCGTGTCAGGTTTGCGGACGCGTCGCCCTGTGACTCACGCGCGCGCTACAGGGGGTCGGCAGAGCGCGTCGTCACGGCCGGTGCGTTTCCGTTGCCATGGCGGCCGAGCTAGGCGACGGGTTCCGCGTGTCCTCGGAAACGGAACCCCAGGTTGTGGAAACGCGCGGTGATGATATGCCTACTCCGGAAACCCTGGCTGACGCGCGTGTGCCAAGCGAACCAGCATCGACGATGGGTACGACCTCGGGGTCACGACCGCCTAGAACCCCATCACCGCCACCCCAACAAAAAAACACCCTAACCACGTGGGTCGGAACCTGGAACGTGGGAAACGTCGCACCCACGATGGACGCGTGTGTTGAGTGGCTCGGTACCGCGCGCGGGCACGATTTCGTCGCCGTCGCGGCGCAGGAAGCGTCGTACCCGCACAGCAAGACCAACCTGAAACCGGAGGACGTGTGGGGGGAGACGATGCTGGCGACGCGAGGGAGGGATGCTGGTGTGGTGAACGGCGGTGACGGCGATGTGGGAACAGCCGTGTCCACGTCGGAAGACCTGTTGGACTCGACGCCGCAAGGAGACGAACGCACGCGAGACGACGGACAAACCTCCGATCCGCAAAACAGCTCGGAAGCGTCGTTCACAAAAAAGAAGCGTGGTTTTTTCAACTCGTCAAAGTTCACTCGCGCGACCGGCGCGTTGGCGGGGGCGCTCGCGGGGGGCGTCGCCCTCGGTCCGCTGGCGCCGTTCGGGCTAGTTGCGGGTGCGGCTGCTGGGTACTACAGTAGCGCTAAGGTCGCGGCGGAGCTGAAGTCAAGAAGGCACTGGTTCGAGCTAGTGCGGTGTTCCTTAGGCCCGGAGTACTCGTTGGTACAGGTACGGCCTTGCGCGTTTCCCAAATCCAGGCACCGGCCGTTTGATGCCCCTCTTTGATGCACCACGGCCGTAACATTTACTGCCGTACTGGAAACTACTACATACCGCACAAACGCACTGTTCGGCCCGAGTACGCCCGACTGTTTGCTCAGGCCACGTTACGAAGACACCCATACTCGCCGATTCGTGACTGACCCTTTCTTTTTTACACCCAGAGCGCCACGTTACTGCAAGCGCGCCTCGTTGTGTTCGTGAAGAAAAGTTCCGTGATCGTTCCCGACCTGATCCAGGAGGTCCGGGTAGGGGCGTGTGCCACGGGGGTGTTCAACGCCGTGGGGAACAAAGGGGGGCTGATGGTCCGGGTTCGGTTCGTGACTGGCGACTCGATCGCCTTCGTCGCCGCGCACTTAGCGGCGCACGAAGGGGAAAAGCACGTCGCGGCGCGGGACGAATCCGCCGCGCGAATCTTACGCGGGGTTTGGGACAGCTCCGTGGTTCGTGGTTTGGGGGCGCTGGGGGTGGAGGACGAAGGGTCGACGACTTGTTCCCGCCAGGATGACAAGGAAAAGAACTCTTCAAAAGAAAACAAGAAGGATCCGAAGAAGAAGGAGAAAGGGTCTTGGGAAGGCGTGGACGGACGCGACGACAAAACGCAACGCAAGGAAAAGGAAAAGGAAAAAGAAAAAGACGACCAACCTCAATTCGAGTTGCTCGCGTGTACCACGCACGTGTTTCTGTTCGGTGACTTGAACTACCGGATCGACCCGGGGATGGTGGGGGTTGGGGATACGCGCGGGAACAAAAGTCGGTGGGGCAGTCGGTGGAAAAAGAGTAACGACGCGCCGAGCGGTTCCATCGTAGCGGCGATCGGAGGTACGTCCCCGAATTTCCCAAATCCTGTCCTGTTTTATCTCTCATCTGGTGACTGTTGTCCATACATCGCGATATACACTACTGACACTTTTCTGGAAAAACTCCAAAGGGCTCACCGCGAGTCGTGCGAAGAAGAAAAACGCGGACGAAGCCTTCGCCGCGATTGAACGCGCGCGGAACTTGCCGGGCGGGGACGAGTTACGAGTTACTGACTCACACGAGTTACTCGTTTTGGACGAGTCAGCGAAGGAGTCGACGCGAGCTTGCGAAGATATTACGGAAGTTAGTTCAAAGGACGCTTCAAAGACCCCGTCAAGGCAAACTACTTCTGAAGACACGAAGGAGAACCCGTCGAAGAACCAACCAAAGCAACAAACTTGCGAAGATACGGACAACGCGGACAACGCCAAAGCCGCGACGAAGCGCTGGGTGGAGGGGTGGCACTTGGTGGTGGACGCGATCGCGGCGCGGGATTGGGGGAGCTTGATTCAGGGTGACCAGGTGAGTATTTCCCAATTACCAGATTCCGCCTCCCTGCTCGGTCCGATTACCCTGACTGTTTACCCGTGATACTGTTACCACCGTGCCTGTTACCTTTCCAATCCCGGATATACACGTTACGAGAGACTGACACTTTATTTTTTTATCTCAGCTTTCGCGGCAAACGCGTTTGGGCGCGGCGATGCACGGTTTCGTCGAGGCGCCAATCACTTTCGCGCCCACGTTTAAGTTTCAAGACGAGGGCGATACAGTTTTCACGGAGACTGGAAAGCCGGTCGCTTCCGCCGAGACTGGTAAGGCTACCGAGTCAAAACGCACCTCCGGTTCGATTCCGGACGGAAACGACACGTACCCGTACACCAAGTACTCCAAAAAGCGAATCCCGTCGTGGTGCGATCGGGTGTTGTGCCGGTCGCTTGGGAACGACGGAAACGGCGCGGTGCGGTGGGTGGCGTACAAATCCTGCCCGGTGGTCGCCTCGAGCGACCACACCCCGGTGTACGCGGTGTGCGAGGTTGACGTGTACGGAAGGAGTCAACCAGAAAAGTTACCGGTGACTCCGAACAAAAAAGAAGAGGGTCTTCCGATTGAAACGGAAACGGAGGTACTTCCGAGTCAAACCGAAAACAACGCACCTGGCGAAGGTGATGGCGAGTTGACGACTCGAGACCAAACAATACCGATTGGCACCGCGATTGGTGCCTCGAGCGTGTCGCCAAAAACACCGCCGAGGAAACTTTTTTTAAAATTCAGCGTCGCGTCTTTCCGCGTGACGTTGGAGGCGTTCGCGGACCCGGCGGATACAAAACCCGACTGCGACGTGCACGACGAGCACGACGAGCACGACGCGCCCACGTACGACGTCCCTGGTACGCCCATGTACCGCGCCGGGAGTGTCTCGAAAAAGGAATCCATGATGGAGAAGCTGATGGCGAGTACACACGTTTCTTCGGGAGACTCTGTTGCGGGACGCGAAACTGTGACGCCGAGAAATACCACGAAAAGCTTCGTCGCGAAACCTTCGGGAACGAAACCGTCATCCGCGGAGGCCTCGGCCAGCGCGTTGCCGGCGATGGACCGGCTGAACAAAGGCGCCGTCGCAGTGGCGCGATTTAACTTGACGAACGAGGAGTACTTGTTTCACGAATTGGCGCCGAAAAAAACCTTCGCGAACCGCGATTTGGCCAAGTGCGCGGGGGTCACGTTTCGGCCGTCGCAGCCGGTGCAGTGTGAAAAACAGAGTGACAAAAAAGAAAACGAAAACGACGACGAACGCGACGACGAACGCGACGACGCCCTGGGCAGCGACGCACAACCCGTGTTCGTCACGTCAACGGAAATGCACTGGACGAGGAGTACCTTGCCTTGCCTGGAACTCGAGCTGACACAACAACTCACAGCGGGTGACGGTTGGGTCACCGAAATTGGAAAACTCGCGCGCGCGCTGCGACGCGCGGCGGTTGTCGCGGCGGTTTCAGTGGCCAACGAAAGCGCGGGGTGCGCGGCGGTGTCTCTTTTTTCTTTGGTGGAAAAGTTCTTGGAAACGCTCCCCACTGACTCCCTGGAAAGTAACAAAAGTAACCCCCCCGGTGGAACCGTTACGCACCACACAACGTCGGTGCCCTTCAGCGTTCCCTTCGACCGCTTCGCACGGCGACGCGGACGCGCTGATGGCGCGCTGGCGCTTGAGGTGGTGGAGGGTGGGGTGAGCGAGGAACGGGAAAAAGGGGGCGAGTAGGCGTTGTTTTAATACGTATCGAAACGACTTGATCGCTGTTTCCTTTCCGTTGCTAATCTCTGTGTAGTACTCACGACGTATTCGCAAACTCGGGAGTACCAATCACACCCGTGTGCAACTAGTCACACCCTCGCGCCGACGCATCGCCAAGAGTGACTCGGAAGACACTCTAGTCTTAGACTTTAGACACCAACTGTACCAAATGTACCGGTATGTCAGCAGTACACTTTGTACAGCTTGTGTCTGTGAAGAGTCTTTTTGACCGACGACTGAGTTAGGGACTCTCTCTCTGCTGACATGTCTAGTAGTCACCAGACCTAGTAAGAGTGACTCGAAAGACACTCTAGTCTTGGACTTTAGACACCAGCTGTACCAAATGTACTGCTGACAAATCTGCCTCCAAAAAATAAGCTGAGTCAGCTCTGAATGCTGTTGCCTGATGCATCTAAGACCAAAGTTGGCACTCCATGTTGCGTCCCCCCGGCGTGCGCTCCGTGTTCCTCGGTGCCGTGTCTCGGGTGCTGTGGTACGTGTTTGGGGTGCCGTGCGCTTGGAGCCTGACTTTGCGTGAGCGGGAGCTGGTGCGCTGGCGAAGCGGTGACTCACTACCCGGTGTGGACGCGGATGGTGCGGGTGATGATTCTTTGGACGCGCGTGTAGCGTCCCTGCGTCGCGCGTTGGTCGACGCGGGCGCTTCCAAGGTTGCGCACGTGACGGGGAGTTTCCACGACCACCTCGGGGCGGTGCGGGGGATTTTGGAAAAGTGGGCGTGTCCCGAGTGGGTGCAGGTCGCCGGGTACGGCCACACCGTGTACGGGAGCGAGCTGTTTCCAGTACAACTGGCTTGCTTCACAAAACGACGCGAGCTACAATCGACGGTCGGCGCGAACGCGGAAACCCTGATGTTTCTATACGCCACGACGTCGCAACGCAAACTGTACCGAATCGTGGCCAGGGACACGCGGCTGGACACACACAATACGCACACGAGCACGAGTAATTCGAACGGAAAGGAAAGCGACGCGAACGAGGACGACGGCGGCGAATACGTTTCAAAAAACGACGATTTTACAAACTTTTACACCGGCGCGTTGCGAACTTTACCGACCGAAACCCGAGTTTGGCTTTTAATCATGCACGCCGCGGATATCATGTCCACACTGAAAGACCCGGAAACGGTCAAACGAGAGAGACACAAAAAAACAAACCAATTCGTTTCCTACGTCTTCGTCATTCGTTTGTTGCGGCGGGCGTTGCAGGCGGTGCGCGAAGAGGAAACTGCAGAAATAACACACGGTCTTCCCGTACCGGTGGGACAAAAAAAGAAAAGATTGACGCGAGAAAACCACCCGTCCCTGGAACGCTCGTTGCTTTGGACGATCGGGGACTTGGCGACGCAAATCGGGATGGACGTTGCCAACGAACAAAGCGCCGTTACGGTTTTGCAAAACACGCGAAACGAGCTGTTGTTCGTCGCGCGGTGTTTGGGGGTACTTTAGTGTGGAACGTGTTTGGAGATTTTTGGTAAGAAGTTTGGCCATCAACAACAAAGCATGTCTGTGTGTCAATATTAACAACAAAGCATGTCTGGGTCACAAGTACTAAGAACTACTAAAAGGTGCCACTACTCGTAACCCCCTAAGTGCTACTCTCAGGTAGTACTACTCTCAACTCAGGCGCTCCTTCACGGCGCTAATCGCTTCGGGTCCCTGGGGAACATCGAGGTTTTCCGGATGTTCCCCAGCCCCAGAAACAGCATCACCACGCGTTCCAACCCCACGCCGCACCCGCCGTGCGGAAGCGCGCCGTACTTGAACGCCTCCAAGTACGATTGAATCGTGTCGATCTCGATGCCGCACTCCGCGGCTCGCTTGGTTAACAAATCCACGTCGTGAATGCGCTGCGCGCCGCTGATAATTTCCTCGCCTCGGATGAAGATGTCGAACGAGTTTGAGTAATCGGCATCGGTGGGGTCGGGCATCGTGTAAAACGGCCGCGCGCCCGCGGGGTACTTGTGCAGGATGTAGAAATCGGTGTCGTATTTCTGTCGCACCAAGTCACCGAGAATGCGCTCGTGCGCGGTGGTCAGGTCACCAAGAGGGTCCACGCCTTCCACGCCGTGGTCTTGTAGCATTTTGATACCCTCCGGGAACTCTAAACGCAACGTCGGTCGCAGGTATTTCAGGGGTTCATACGGGTGCTGCTGCGCCACCACTTTCAGTTCGTGCGAAAACCGTTCGTTCAGCCCGTCGAACATGTGAATGAACAAATCGTCAAGCACGTCGAGCACCTCGAAGTAGTGTTCCTTGATTGCCATCTCCATATCCAGGCCGGTGAACTCGCACAAGTGTCGGTGCGTGTTGCTGTCCTCCGCTCGGAACACCGGGCCGATTTCGAAAACGCGCTCGAAATCGGACTCCACCGCCATTTGTTTGTAAAGCTGCGGCGACTGCGCTAAGCACGCTTTTTGTCCCATGTAATCAAGTTTGAACACGGAAGCGCCCCCCTCAGACGCACCGCCAATCAACTTAGGGGTGTGGATCTCGATGAAGTCTTTCTGTCGAAGCGCGTCTCGAAACAGCTCGCACACCGCGGATTGCACCCTGAAAATCGCCTGGTTGGCGGGGGTTCTTAAGTCAATCACGCGGTGGTTGAGGCGCGTGTCTTGCCCGACTCGGACAAACGTGGTGTCTTCCTTTTCAAAGTCAAGCTCGGAACGCGCGGCGTCTTCTATTTGGAAAGGCAGCACCGGTACGGAACGCGAAATGCACTTGATGGAGACGACGTTGCCGATTTCCACGTCTTGTTGCGTGCACGACGCAACGGGCTCTTCCGGAGCCATGACTTCGCCCGTTATGTCGACCACGGATTCTTTCGTAAGCGAAGAGACCCACTTCACGAGACCTTTGCTCACGTTCACCTCGTCCACGAAAAACACGCACTGCACCGTGGTTGTTTGCTGCCGCAACACCAGGAACGCGGACTTGCCTTTGCCGCGCACGGCGTGCACCCTGCCTCTCAGGGTCACCACGCTGCCGATCAGCGGCGCGTTGACGTCCTTGACGTGCGTCCAGACCTTGCCCGTGATTTCGCGGGACATGATCAACGGGGCGTCGCCGTACCGGTCGGCTAATGGGTCAGGCCCTCCCTGCTGCGCGAGCTCGCGCGCAGCGACCTCCGCCTGTTTCGCGGCCTTCTTGGCTTCCTTCTCCGCCGCAGCCAAAGCTTTCTTCGCGCCTTTCTTGGAAAGCTCGCCACTTTCCGCGGAGGAATCTTCGTTGCCGCCGCCCATCGTGGTGTCCAGTTCGGAGTCAGCGGGGGTGGGGGGGGGCGCCGTGAGGGCCGCGGGGTCGGACATCTTGTTCTCTGTGTTTCCCGTGATGGAAGGAAGATCGGCGCGGCGCGGCGTACGCGCGCAAGCGGAAGTGGCGGCGGGCGCGATCCGACACCGAATTCTCCCGATCGAAGCGAAAGGAAGCAGCGTCAATCGAACAAAAGAAACTCGAGCTGTCGAGATAAGAGCATCAGACCGAAGTGCGTTTTATTTTTGTGAAACCACCCCATCGTCAGTCTACGCCGCGTCCCCCGCCGAGCCCCCCGCCCCCGCGATGAACAC
>Ga0222645_101342_pt1 | contig 10784 bp, 23 predicted proteins | sample AntAcemetagen292_FD_179881 | JGI IMG/M metagenome (GOLD analysis project Ga0222645, IMG submission 179881) | Saline water microbial communities from Ace Lake, Antarctica - #292 | ecosystem: Environmental > Aquatic > Non-marine Saline and Alkaline > Saline | place: Antarctica: Ace Lake | collected...
CATATGTATTCATCTGTCTCGCTGTTATGTGTGTAGCAAAGCCATATTTTGTTATGACTACTATCCGTCTCTATGTCCAGTGTAAGTACCATTATAACTTCTCAAGTTCAATCTCCACTAGTTTAGCGTACCCACCAACATCATGCCAGCTATCAGCATAGAAGGGGTCACCGTTAGATATACGTGCTAGTTTGTTACAGATTAAATCTAAACTCTCTTGCATGTACGGCTCCATTATAACCCAACTAGGCGCTGTACGCAACACATTCTTTAACAATTGTGATGTTTCTGCCACCTCTTTATACTCACCATAGCGCTTACCGCGTGTCTCTAATGTTTCTTGTATGTTATTCATCTGTTCCACATCTCTTTCATTTTAAGTTCATGCTCTGCTAACTCTCGCTTGCGTTCCTCTTCATCTATCCGTATGTCGAATATCTTGTCAGCTAACAACGCCCTCTCTAGCTGTGTTAGTGGCGGATATCGTGTGTTATCACTCATGTTCGTACATCGCTCTAACTAAGTGGTAGAACTTAATTAACTCTTTGTCATACTTACAAGCCCAGTCCACTACCTCACCCTCCGGCTTGTAACTCTCATCCTGCCACATACAAAACCCAGCCTCTTCAGCAAGGTCTTTAATCTCCTCTGTGAATTCGCAGTCATAGTCAGGCTCTAGTTTCTTAGCTTCACCAATCCCCGCCTGAATAGCAGTGAGGATTCCTAACCGCGTCAAGGCCGCTAGTGCCTCTGGTGGAAAGTCAAACTGGTAGACAGCACTGCCATCTTCGTTCTCACGTAATAGGGTTACGTTGCCCGTTCCTTCATCATTCATCTATATCTCCTCCAAAATAATCAATAATAAGATTAATAGCATTTATTCGTTTTTTAATTTCTATAATGTCTTTTTTCTTGTCTAGATCAAAGATGGCGCCCCCTTCGTTTTGTTTTCTATGAGATAAAGAATGCTGTAAGTTTTCTAATATCTCCTGTAAGTTGGAAACAGTAATCTTATCTGCATCATCATCACATATTGTTACTCTAAAGTCCATAAGTCACCTTCTCTTTTGCACCAGACAGCTTTGCCATCTTTGTTAATAAATCATTCAACGGCTCCAACATCATAGCCCTACAACAGCTAAGTGTAATGGGGCTGAATTCAGTACCGCTATCACTCTCTTCCACTCTGTTCAAATACTTATCAAAGAGTTCTTTAACAAGACCTTGCAGTATTAAAGCATTCTTTTCATTACGCATCTCAGCGCCTATTTGCTCATAGTCCATCACCACGCACTCTTGTGTGTTTCCGGCGGTGCACCTTTATACACATCTTTGACGGAAACGTGGTTTTCACTCATTTGTTCTTCTCCATCTTGAAGAAATTCATCTTGCTCATCGGTAGACATCTGAGCAAAGGTCTGAAAGTGATTCTCACCGCAACAGTGAAACTTCACCTTCTCACACCCGCAGTAACAGCAATACTGCGTGTCGTCTGCTAATAGTTCTTCTCGTGTCAAAATAAAGCCTCCTCTGTGCACTCAATTAACAAACCCATCCTGATTTGCCTAGCCCTATTGATAACCCATAAAGGGCGAGCACCAAAAGGGTTTAAGCATTTACCAGTCTTCGAGCAATAGCCATACTTTTCTAATTTCATAACATACCCTTAACTAAAATAAGTTAACCACTGTACGCAGGTAGGCGCGATGTCGTATAGGTAGCTACTATCTACACACTCTACCTGCACCCAGTCCAACGCTGTTTCTGATGCATAGTAGCACCCTATAACAGTGTCGCCTATCGCTTCAGTAATTATCATAGTGGTTCATCCGATAACAATGTTGTTTCACTCAGTATACCATTCTTTTGGTCATATAGCAAGCCAAATTTCATACCTGTCGCACGCCCTGTAAACCTATCCTTAAGCACCCTGAACGTTGTTGTCTGCCTCTTTATAGGGTCTTCCTCCTGCTTGTTACGTTCTAAGCCAAACATGTAATGACTCCAACGTGCAATCGACCTACTACCTGTAAAATGCTTCTCCATTACCCGACCCCCTTCTTCGTGGGGCTTACCGTCAGGCGTGGTTAAGTGACTAATGAAGTGAATGATAACACCCAGCTCCTGCGCCAACCCTGCCATATCCGCCATGATACCGTCTAGTGCCCTACGCTCGTCCTGTTCGTTCGCTGACAAGGCTGTTAGGTGGTCTAAATAGATATGCTCGATGTCATATGCCTTGTTAAAGTATTTGATGATGCCCTTGATGGTCTTCCAATCCATCGTGCCAAAGTGCTCCATCATGTACAACTGATCTCGTTCCTCTAATGTATCAATCGATTTAACATACTGATCTCTAGTCCACGCACCATCTGGTATGTGATACAGCTTCTTGTCCAGCTTACCCATCACACGTTGCGCGGTTTCGACCACGTTCTGCTCTAAATAGATAACACCTACCTTCAACCCTAACACATCAATGTCATATGCTATTTGCTGTGTGAAGATATCAGTCTTACCAACCCCGACACCAGCACCGAAGCCAAACAGCTCACCCTTACGCCGCCCATACGTCAACTCAGTCAATGTAGGAAAGCACCACGGCACACCGGCTATAGGAGGCATCAGGAGGCGATCGCGAATGTCCGCCATTGTAACGATACCTTCAGGCTTGTAACGCTCACTCTCGTACCACGCTGCAACAAAGTCAGCCTCCCGCCTTCCAACCAACCAATCGCACGCATCTTTGAACCCGTTGCCATGCTTCATTACACGTGCTTTACTTCCGAATAACTCAGCCACCTCCGCTGCCGCTTTCCGACCTGCCTCATCCGCATCGAAGCTAATCACTACCGTCTCAAATGAATCTAACCATTTGAAATGTTGTTTGCAATCTGACAGTGCGCTTTGCGCTCCGGTTCGAACTGACACAACTGGCGTATTAAGCATTTGGTATGCTGCCATCGCATCAAACTCTCCTTCAGTGATTGTAATTACTTTGCCTTCTTTAGAAAATAACTGCTGACCAAATAAAAGAACACTTTCTTTCTCACCTTCAAACCACATCTTCTTCTCAGGTGTCCTTATCTTCTGTGCCGCCACATCTCCATCCAAGTTGTAGTAAGGGTAGATAGTCAAAGTACTTGTTTGAGTAACATTATACTTATCTGCCGTAGCTAACGATAACCTTCTATCCTTAAAACCCCCTACAAAGGCATCAGGACGCTCCTTGTGGGGCTTGGCTACCTTAGTTGAGGGGGTAGGTAGGGTAACGCTGTTTAAATCGTTAGAAGGCCTCGCATAGGCTCCGCATTTAAAGCACTTGGTCGAGCCATCTAAGTTAACTGCAAGGGCATCACTGCTATTGCACGCCTCACAGGGTTGATGTATCTTGTCGTAATTCATAACCTATGCCTCATAGTTGTCTGTTAAAACCTGCATGGCCTCTAGCTCAGTGATCGTTAAAGACCTAGCTTGCTTGCCGGTAGCGTAGAGCTCGACTAGGAAGTCCCCAAAACCAAACATCTCAATTGCTTGTTTTGCGTCTGCCATGTAAGAGTAATGCAAGTACTCAGCGTCTAGTAATTCATCGTTCATAGTTTACTTAGTCCTATTGGGTTTATGGGGAACTCTAACGTCCAGACTAGGGAGTCTAACAACTTAATCATAACTAGTCTCTATATAGTCAGCAAAATCTGTGCCAGTTTCTGCCGCTAAGTCTTCGCGGATAAGAACAGGGATGTCTTCTTGCACAGTTGAATAGCACTTTAGACACATATCAGTGTAGTCGTCAGTACTAATTGACTTCATGGTGGATTCCATAGGTGTTAGAATCACATTACAACAAATGCAGCGCATAGTGTAGTCCTTTGATGTATAGGTTTATTAAAAGCCCCTCGTAATGCTTGCTGCTACTACGAAGGCTACCAACATTATAACATAGGTTAAGATTATTTTCAAGATTTTACCTTGACAATTACAAAGATGTCGGGGTCGTTATTGAGGTCTAACCAATCGCGACACATCATACGTTCAAGACTGCGGTAGACAACAAGCCTACTCCAACGACATTGGATTTCATACATATCGCACACCTCCAGTAGTTACACTCAAAATAGTGGAACGGTTAATGGAGCGATACGCTTGTTTTTGCATATCGAATATAGTAATGTAGGTGTCGGGATTGAGCGTGCTCTTACCGCCTTTCAGATAAGACGTCACGCCTAAGCGCCCTACTATCTTGCGTGTCGTTCCATCCTTCTTCACGAAGTCGCACGCAACAATACGCCCACAGCTTTGCAGAATTAATTCATCTAACATATTATCTCCTCGTTAAAGGCAACAGCGCCCAGACAAGCCCACATGACATAGGCTTGGCTTGGTGTTGTTACAGTAGGGCGCTTATTAAGTACCAATTCAAATAGACCATTGTCGAAAATATACTCACGCCTGCCACAGCCATTGTGAATGCCAATAGGAGTAATAAACTGTTGATTGTGATTTTCATAATATGCTTTAAAAGTTGTCTTGTAGTTCGTCGGTTAAGTAGTCAACCACATGGTCGGCAAGTAGTTCTGATATGTCTTGTGTGCTTCCCACGATGTAAATACCCGATATATCTACCGCACCCCTGAACCCTATTTCATTCTCTGGCTGCTGCACGTCATAGAATATCTGGAAATCTACGCCCTCATAAGTTAGTATTGCTTTCATCATGTATCCTTTTATTTCACAAGTACGTCAAACCATTCGGCAAGTAACAAAACACCAAGCCCAATTATGAGTAAGTAAGCACAAGCATTTGTTATCCATATTATCATTTTCATTTTACAGCCTCAATAATTGTATCCGTTGTGTCGTGTGAGTAGCATAACTGGCAGTCGATACAGCGTTGACCCGTACAGTTTTGTGCTTCAACCATTTCACCCTTGCTTACGTTGTTGAAGCTGCGTTGAAAACCCTCAGGCGGTTTTGCTAGAACTTTATCAATAGTTGGGTTGCTATAGATAAGGATAAGATTGTCAGGCTTGGTCATAGTAGCTAAGACTTTTTTAACTATGTCTTTGCGCTTGGTCCAAAGGCTGAAAGTACAGCCAGCGTTCAAGGCTGCAATACGGAATAGGTTAACTAGGTGAGTTGTATTGACTAATTCACCATGAGCGCTAAACCTAAATATGCGCTCATTGATAAATGGAATCTCGCGATCAGTTAACTCACGTATGGGCAACAAGTCACTGTTGCGCTGTAATGCTGGCGCGGTATTCTTACGAAATGTTGATAACATATTGACGCTATAGCATTTGGTGCAAATGTTATCCGCTTTGCCACTTGAATTTTGCTTAATACAAAATGGGTTCGTCAGTGTGTTTGTACTGATAGCCCGCAAGCCTTTGAGCTTGCCTGACATAGTACTGATGTGTATTGTTTGTTGCATTCTAATTCCAATTCTAGGACAGTGGCAATATCGCCAAGGAAACCCCCACAGTTTGTAGGGGCTTCGTTGGTCACATTACTCTGCGGCGTTGATAACATACTTACGCATGCTTTGTGCTTCATCCCATGTCAATACGCCACATGCTATATAAGCCTCGCGCAGGGTATAGTATTTTGTTTCAGACCTCACATACTCCTCATGCCCTGTAGTGATGTCAGTATCAATATACATTGTCCAGTCTACTTGTGACTTTAACTTAGCTATAGTAAGATTGTTTATCGCTTGTTCTTTGGTGAGTGACATGGTGTGTATCCTTGGGTTGGTAGGCTTGCTGTCTTGCTTGCCATGTTATCTATTATATAGAATGTATTGCATGTCTGTGTAGACATATTATTTGTAGGGGTATTAAGTTGTGGTGTCAATACAACAGTTGTTCCACGTGAAACATAGGCTATATAGGGCTGCCGCATCACCTCATCCACCTACCACAACTCCAAAGACCATGTTAGGGGGAGGGCTATAAAGAGACGGGGGAGGGGTAACACGGTTATGCAGCGGTAAGAGTACCCGCCCAGATACAAAATAGTAGAAAAGACGGAACAGATACAAAATAGGGTCAATATAGGGTTTAATTAGGGACAGATCAGACAACCCCTATATAGACGGAGTAGGTTGATAACACACGATAAAACCCCTGCTGTGGATAACCTGTGAATAACTAGTATTGCTGAGGACTAACCTATCACCAGTCGAGATCGTTGACTAGTAAGTTGAGTTGTTGACGATTGCGTCTGGACGTTAGAGTCCCCCAAAAAACAAACTAAAAACTAAGGTGTCGCATAGGTGACGATATCGACCTCTACCTGTGGTAAATAAGCCACAGAAAAGTGAAGATAACGCTTGACATTTTAGCAAAAGTGTGGTATAATGTCTACTTAGAGTTTGTACTATATAGGTATGAAACTTTTAATTGGTTTCTTGGGGATCTCTAAAGTCAAACGACTTCATTGTGTATATAACCCCTAGAACCTCTATATAGACAACGAGTCCTCAAGTGGTTTAGGACTACCAAGACTATATAGTAACACAAAACACAAGGAACCAGAAATGGACAAACCTGCTAAGAGAGGCCCGGGTCGCCCTACTAAGAGCGAACTGGCGGAAGTTAAAAAAAGGTCAGTAGGTCGTCCTAAAGGGGATGCCGCCGCTATCGAAGAATTTAAAGCTAGGCTACTTGCATCACCTAAGAGCAAGCAGGTTATAGATGCAATCTTGAAAGCGGCATTGGACGATGAACATAAGAATCAATCAGCGGCATGGAAACTCCTCATCGACAGGATGTTACCAATGTCCTACTTCGAAAAAGATAAACTGGGTGGTAGTCGCCCTTCTGTTAACATCACCATCAGCGGTATTGGCGGCGCAGAACCCACCATTATATCAGATGACTACGAAGACGCAAACGACATCTCAGGTGAACGAGAGCAAGATTAGGAATATAATCAAAGCAACAATGTTACCTCACACAGCGGTGGTGGCATTGATGGCAAACATAGCGGTCGAAACCGGTAACACCTTTGATTATAAGATTAAGCAACGAGGCGCACGTAAACCAGCTCATGGGTTGTTACAGCTAGACCCTAAAGGCAAGTTGCCGGATTACATGTTATACCTGACAGCTAATGGTTACAAGGATAGCGCAGAGACTCAGATACGTTACTTTATGGATACCATCTACGGCAGCAACAAGGCTGAGATAGGGCATGGAGTGGCCTCTAAGCTACGCGCTATAATCGCCAGTGGAAGTCATATACAGATAACAGTAGCGTTGTCCGATATGTGGTTCAAGCCTAGTAAACCGCATCTCATTAGACGCTTGGCTCAGGCTAACATACGACACTCGTCTAATCAATCAGCGGCGGAAACCAAACGACTCAGGAGTTTCATATGATACCCTTATTAACTACGCTTGTACAGATAGGCGGTAATTGGCTAGATAACAAACAGAAGGTAGCTCAAGCCAAGACAGAGGCTGAGATTGTTACTATCAAAGCCACCGCCGACCGACAAGCATCAGCACAAGAACAGAACTACGATCTCGACCGCTTAGCAATGGAGAACATGTCGAAGAGCTGGAAGGATGAGGTTATTCTCATTGTGTTCCTAGCTCCTATGATTATGGCCTTTATACCCGGTTTAGAAAATTACGCGCTGGCGGGGTTTGGTGTTATGGATAAGATGCCGGAATGGTATCAGTATGTTATTATTGGCATGATCGTGGTTATCTACGGCTTGCGTGGCTTACTTGAGAAAGTGTTAGCCAAGAAGGGCTTTTAATGAAACTCAGCAACAACTTCAGTTTATCTGAATTTACAACGTCACCCACAGCAGAACGCTTAGGTATCGACAACACCCCCACTAAAGAAGTCACAGATAACCTACAGGAGCTTGTAACCTTTGTGTTGCAGCCTGTACGAGACCGCTTTGGCCCTATTACCATTTCCAGTGGCTACCGTAGTCCTGAGCTAAACAAAGCCATTGGCGGCTCTACTACGAGCGACCATTGCCTAGGATGTGCTGCCGACTTTGAAGTTCACTCGCAGGATAACAGAGTGATGGCTCAATGGATAGCACATAACCTAGACTTTAAGCAACTAATCTTAGAATTCTATCATGCTGGCGATATGCACAGCGGATGGATTCATTGCTCCTATAAGCAAGGTAGTAATAACAAACAAAAACTTAATGCACTAAAAGATGGTATTAAAACTATCTACACAGAAGGTAAATGGTAATGACTGAATTAGATAGATTTACTAAAATGATGAACGGGTTAGAGGGTAATCGTCCTGTTCCTTATACGTTAAAAGATAAAAAAAGTGGCATTACTATTGGTCGTGGTTTAGACTTAGGCCAACACAATGTTTCTGATTTAAAACGTATGGGCTTACCTCCTGAGCTTATCAAACGATTTGTAGACGCAGGGTTCTTAGGTAAACAAGGACAAGCTGCTCGCGACCACCTAAAAAAATCAGGTAAATTTATTCTGTCAGAACAAGAGATGCTTCAGCTTAACGGTAAGCTAATGACCTCAAAGATAGCAGATTTTAGCCGCGACTACGAAAATTACATGGGCGAGTCTGCATCTAAGTTGTCAGAAAACCAACGATTTGCTTTACAAAGTGCTCATTTTAATTTAGGCGAAAACTTATTTAAAGCAAAAGGTGGAGGTGTTACTGACCTCACAAAACAACTACGAGATAAAGACTTTAAGGCAGCAGCTTATAATCTAGCAAATTGGCACGGAGGTAACGCAACACAACCACTTAGCCGTAGAGCTGCTGAAGGTACTTTATTAGGTGGTTCAATAGGGTATGAGGACATGGAACCCCTTCGTAATGTTATAAGTAAACAAGGCGCTGTAAAGTTTATGGCTGACTGGGAAAAGAACGCCTCACCTGAATCAGGTGTTAATAACGCCGAAGACCCAGAAGCACAAGCCTTTGCCAATTCTTTTGAATTACCGCAACGTAAGTTTGACGTTAAACCTCAAAATACTTCACCACCTAGGGCTAATGATTATAGTGTTGAAGACCCTGAAGCATATCTATTTTCTAATCGCTCTGAAACCCCACAAACTAATTTTAATCGTACCATCCAACAACCTGAGCAGTTAAGCGAATTCAGTAGTGGTAAAATTACACGACCAGCGTTAAAACCTTTAGACCAAGGACGAATGGTTACAAGGAATCAAGTTACACCTGTAGTTATACCAGACCGTACAAGCCCAACACCTGCAAACGGAACGCCTACTAACATCTTGCGAGATAGTTATGGAAACGCTGTTCGATCTGGTACTGGTGATTTTATCTACACTGGTTTTGATAACCCCTTACTATAATACATGGCAGATTTAAACATCAATCTACTCCCTTGGCAGCAAAATGTCTGGAACGACCCTACTCGATTTAAGGTTGTTGCAGCAGGGCGGCGTACAGGAAAAAGCAGGTTTGCAGCATATAGGTTAATAGTTAGAGCGCTTGAAGCTACAAAAGGTCAAGTGTTCTACGTTGCTCCTACACAGGGTCAAGCTCGTGATATTATGTGGCAGTCTCTATTGGAGATTGGACATAGTGTTATTACAGGCGCGCACGTCAACAACCTTCAAATAAAACTTGTCAACGGTTCCTCAATCAGCTTGAAGGGCGCTGACCGGCCAGAGACAATGCGTGGTGTGTCTTTAGCTTTCCTTGTTATGGATGAATACGCCGACATGAAACCAGAGGTCTGGGAGCAAATCCTTCGACCTGCACTAGCCGACTTGAAAGGTGATGCACTCTTTATTGGTACGCCAATGGGACGTAATCACTTCTATGATTTGTATCAACATGGGTTATCTGGTGAAGATGACACATTTAAGTCCTTTCACTTTACCTCCTTTGATAACCCCCTCCTTGACCCTGACGAGATTAACGCTGCTAAGAAAAGCATGTCGTCATTCGCTTTCCGTCAAGAGTTTATGGCTTCCTTTGAGGCTGGCGGTGGTGAGTTGTTCAAAGAGAAGTGGATTAAGTTTGACGAAGAAGCACCTAAAGATGGCGACTACTACATAGCGGTTGACTTGGCTGGCTTTGAAGAAGAGGGCAGTAAGGGTGTTAAGAATAAGAGGTTAGACAGTACAGCTATTGCGATTGCTAAGGCAAACGAAAAAGGTTGGTATGTTGAGGACATCATTTACGGGCGCTGGGATGTAAAGGAGACAGCAAAGAAGATATTTGATGCTGTTAAGAAGTACGAACCTGTGGCAGTTGGCATAGAAAAGGGAATTGCGCGACAAGCTGTCATGCCCTATCTGTCCGACATTATGAAGAGGACACAGACATTCTTCAGAGTAGATGAGCTAAGTCACGGTAATAAGAAAAAGACAGATCGTATTGTTTGGTCGTTACAAGGTCGTTTTGAAAACGGAGCTATAACACTAAACAAAGGCGATTGGAACAATGAGTTCTTAGACCAGCTTTTTCAATTCCCTAACAGACAGGTACATGACGACTTGATTGACGCACTCTCTTACATCGAGCAATTGGCTAAAGTGTCATATGCTTTCGATTTTGAAGAAGATGATTACGAACCTATGGATGCCTTCTCAGGCTATTAAGGATAAACATGCCAAACGGACTATACGCAAATATCAACGCTAAACGCAATCGAATTGCAGACGGTAGTGGTGAAAAGATGAAGAAGCAGGGCGCTAAAGGTGCTCCTACAGATAAAGATTTTAAGAAAGCTGCTAAAACAGCTAAAAAGAAAAAATAGCATGGCTAAAGATTCTAAACTAACAAAACCAGAT
>Ga0222645_101346_pt1 | contig 10760 bp, 10 predicted proteins | sample AntAcemetagen292_FD_179881 | JGI IMG/M metagenome (GOLD analysis project Ga0222645, IMG submission 179881) | Saline water microbial communities from Ace Lake, Antarctica - #292 | ecosystem: Environmental > Aquatic > Non-marine Saline and Alkaline > Saline | place: Antarctica: Ace Lake | collected...
ATAGATCAAGAATGGGGATCGCAGTCAACTTATTTTTGAAAAATCAGATTCAAGTGGTCAATGAGCGAACATGTTGTTCAATAAACGCCCGATATTTTATTTCTAAATTATGTGCGGAATGACAGTTGTAACGCGTCAGTTCTAAGACGCTGTCGTCATAAAATGATTTGGGTGAGTGCGGGAAGTTTTATATAGTTAATGTACAGCCAGCGTCATATTTCATTAAGTGAAACTTATTTCTTGTAGATTTTTGTCGAATTTTTGTTGAAGAGCGGCCTATGTTTTAAAACGTAGGCAGATTTCGAACTAAAAAAAGGTTCAGATTTCTCTGAACCTTTCTTGCAAAGGCAACACCTTTGTATGGCTTACTTATTCAGCTAAGGCACTTACAGCTGCAATTCTGGTTGGGTTTATCTCTTCACTTGGATAGCAACCTAAGACCTTGAAGTATCGTGTTATAGCTCTTAACTCTTCGAGCGCTTGCTGCATAGGTCCATCTTGTACGTTACCTTCTACATCAAGGTAAAACATCTCTTCCCAAGGGTTTCCGGTAATAGGCCTAGACTCTAACTTGGTCATATTAATTTTATTGTCTCTTAGAACCATTAATGCTTCCACTAGAGCCCCTGATTTTTGAACAGTAGACATAACCAAGGTGGTCTTTGCTGGTACTTGTAATGGTACATTGACAGGCTTACGGGCGACTACAAAAAATCGGCTATGATTTTCTTTTTGATTGGCTAAGTTAGATTTAATTGCATGCAAACCGTATAAACTACCACCGGTTTCACTGCCCATTGCTGCAATACTATCTGTGTTGAGCTCGGCTACCTTCAACATAGCTGCAGAGGTACTATCGCAAGGTTTAACTTCTATGTTGCCTAACTCAGCTAAAAAGTGACTACACTGAGCAAAAACTTGTGGATGGGCATACAGAGTTTTTATTTTACTTATATCGGTCTCTTGATTGACTAATAAAGCATGTTTAATAGGGTGGGTGAGTTCTCCAACAATCGAAAGCTGAGTATGTTGCAGTTGGTCGTATACTTCGTTGATACTGCCTGAGGATGTGTTCTCAATCGGTAATACACCATAGTCAGCTTCGTTGTTCTCTACCTTTTTAATAATATCTAAAAAACTTTGACAGCCTATTTCAAGTAGTTCTCCAGCACGCCTAGAAAAGTACTTCTGAGTTGCTAAATAACTATAAGAACCTTTATCACCTAGAAAAGCGACCCGATTGAGTGGCAAGCTACTGTCGGGGTTCGCTCTGGCAGCTAGTAACGCTTGCTGGTTTAACACCGAGTCTTCAATAATTACATGAAACAACTGTGTGACGTAATGTGCATCTAGTCCGTGTTTTTTACCTTCCTTTATCAACCTGATCAACAACTGTTCCTCACGTTTTTGATCGCGTACAGGGATTTGGTTTTTGATCTTTGTTTCAGCGACTTGATTGGTAAATTGCTGTCTTTGGGCTAAAAAAGTCAGTAAATGAGTGTCAAGCTCAGTAATTTTAACTCTAAGTTCTTCTAGTTCTAATGTTGACATAATGTCCACTTGTTGTTTCAAAAAAGCCCTTTTAAAGGGGAGGTTTTTAGAATTATATTAGGTGTAAGTCTTATATTAAAACGAATAGCTATGATGATTGATATCGCAGTTAATATAATTAAGAATTCATAAAGACACGATTTATGTGTCAACGAATAAATTAAGTACCGTCTTTTTGTTTATCATAGATGATGAATAAGGTCATATTATAAAGGCTATTGTCCGAGTAACGAAGTTAACATTGCACGTACTTCGTCAACTTCGAAAGGTTTATCACACAAAGCATTGACACCTGTTTGGTGAATATTTGCCATATGTAAACTAGAGCTTGATACACTGGTTACCATGATAATAGGTAGATGTGCCGTATCAGAGTTATAACGAATAAACTCTGATAATTCTCTACCGTCCATTTCAGGCATATTATAATCAGTTACGACTAAATCAAACGTATTGTCTTTCAAAATAGTCAGTGCCTGTGCACCGTTTTCAGCCTCCATAATTTTTTGCAGTCCCAAACTATTTAATACCCTGCGAATATGATTTCGAGAAAGTTTACTGTCATCGACTAACAGAACTCTGACAACTTGCACATCAAATAATTCTAGGTCAAGTTCATCTGAGTTAATCAGGTCAAGTGATGTTTTCAATGCTTTAGCTAAATTTTCTGGAGTAAAAGGTTTGGGCAAAATAGCAGCCACACCAGATTGTTTAAACTCTTCAAGCTTTTCTAAACGATTCTCGCTAGAGATCAACATAAATGGTGTAGCAGCAAGGGCATCGTCATTTTTAATCTGATTTATGATGTCGAGCCCCGTACCATCTTCGAAGTACATCGCACTGACCACTAAGTCTGCACCATGTTTGATGATCGCCTGCATTGCTTGTTTAACACTGCCCACTGCTTCTACTTGATGAATATCCGCAGCAGCTAATTGCTTAATGATTATTTTTCTTTGAGTGTCAGATGGTTCAACTAAAATAATACTAACTTCTGATAAAGCGAGACGCTGCATTGATACTCCTAATTTGTATGGCTGGTGGCTATTCAACCGCCTGCTAGTTTCACATTATGGCCTAGTTGCTCAAGCGTTACTTTAATTTTATCGCGGTTATCACCCTGTATCTCAATAATTCCGTTTTTTAGAGCGCCACCTGTACCGCACGTTTTTTTTAATTGACTACATAGATCTTTTAACTCTTTCTCAGGTAGGTCTATACCGGTTACTGTCGTCATACCTTTACCTTTACGGCCTTTAGTTTCACGGCGTATACGTACTATACCATCGGTCTCAATAGCCAATTTTGTTGGTTTTTTATCTGGGATGCGGCCAGTTTGAGTACTGTACACCAGTCTATTTTCACTCATAATTGTTTCGTACCATATTGATGCCGAGTGGATAAGAACCACATACTAATAAAAAAAAGTGAGCCTTTGTAGCCAAAGTTGTAAAATATTATTTGATAACATTAACTTATAGAAAAGCACGCTAAAATTTTGTGTAGCAAATAAAAGCAGTACTTGAGTGTGACAAGTAACTTTCTGCTAGCAGCAAAAAGTTAACTATTTAATCTCAAAACAACTAGAAGATGAGCTTGACGAAATACTCTGATAAAAGACTTTTTCGTATCTCACTTCATTTGCGTATCTCGCTTCACATGAGAAACTACTTTTTTTAACGGGTGCAAATATTACTGTTGCTACAAAACATCGCTGTGATGAAAATACTTTGGCAATGCGTATAATAGCTATGGGAACAGGAGCAGGCTTTGAATAAAAACGCATATTAAGACTAAATGATATTGAGAAAAGGCATGGTGGTGTTATTTATTTAGTGAAAAAAGCTGGCTGTATCTGCTAAATGCAATAATGGTATTGCTAGCGTTATTAATAACACTGTTATCAATAACGGTACTATCAACAACGGCATTATCAACAACGGCCAACAACGGCATTATCAACAACGGCATTATCAACAACAGTGCAGTTGATATAGTGTTTAAAATTAAGCAACGTAATAGTCAAATAAACGTAATAGTCGAACAGAGGTATAAAATATTTTGCAGCAAATTAAAATCAGAGTGGCACAACAAAACGACTTATCGTCATTGGTAAAATTCAATCAATTGATGGCGTGGGAAACTGAGCAAAAAACATTAGATGAAAGTGTCTTATCCAAAGGTGTTGCTGCATTAATTGCAGATCACAACAAGGGTTTTTACCTAGTGGCGGAGCAAGACTCAAAAGTAGTCGGCAGTTTGATGGTAACCACAGAATGGAGTGACTGGCGCAATGGTGTTTTTTGGTGGGTACAAAGTGTTTACATCTCACCGGACTTCAGGAGACAGGGCATTTACGCTCAATTGTATGCTCAAGTAAAAAACCTAGCTGAGCAACAAAAAAACATATGTGGTTTTAGATTGTACGTAGAAAAAGAAAACCTTATTGCTCAAAAAACGTATGAAGCCCTAGGTATGCAGCAAAGCCATTATCTTATGTATGAAGAATAGTTTGCTATTGAGAATAGTTCTCAATTAGATTAAAGTATTTCTTTCGTTTATACATTTCTCAGTAAATAGTAGGACTCCTCCTTGAAAAAAATTATTTCTTGTATGTTTGCTGTGGCGACAATGTTGTCCCCACTCGTTGTAGCTGAACAAGTCAACTTGTACTCAGCGCGTAAAGAAGCGTTGATAAAACCTTTGTTAGATAAATTTACCCAAGAAACAGGTATTGCAGTCAATTTAGTCACCGGTAACGCTGATAATCTCATCACTCGTTTAAAGAGTGAGGGCGAATATAGTCCCGCAGATTTAATACTGACAACAGATGTGGGTCGTTTGTACCGCGCTAAACAGCAAGGCTTAACTCAAAAAATCAGTATGTCTGAGGCTATTTCCACATTACCAAATAATTTTCGTGATGAGGAAGGACATTGGCTGGGCCTATCATTACGTGCTCGGCCCTTGATGGTGTCTGTTGATAGAGTCGATCCTAAAACGCTTACCCGATTAGATGACTTAACTGGTCCAGAATGGAAAGGGCGAGTGTGTATCCGCAGCTCAAGCAACATTTATAATCAATCTATGGTAGCAGCACTGATTGCTCAGTTAGGCGAATCTGCTGCCCAAGAGTGGGTAAATGGTCTAGTTAATAACTTCTCACGTTCACCACAAGGTGGAGACAGAGACCAAATTAAAGCCGTAGCAGCAGGCATGTGTGATGTAGCCATCGCTAATACTTACTATCTTGCAGGTATGCTGAGTTCTGAAGACAGTACAACCCAAGAGCAAGCTAAGAAAATAAAAGTTATCTGGCCAAATCAAGCTGACCGTGGCGTACATATCAATATATCTGGTGTGGCTTTAGCAAAAAATGCTCCAAATAAAGAGGCCGCATCTAAATTAATCGATTTTCTGCTCAGTGAAGAATCACAACTGTGGTACGCCAAGACCAACCACGAATACCCTGTCTTAGCTGATATTGCTTGGAGCGAGTTACTGCAGTCTTTCGGTACATTCAAAACTGAACAAGTGCCTTTAGGCCAGCTGGGTGAACTAAATGCAGCGGCTGTTCAGATGATGGATCGTGCTGGATGGAAGTAAGCTTTAAAATTTATACTTCAATTACATTCAAGTAAGCCAGTCTATGAAGTCTTCAAACTGGTTTTCTAGCTGGTTCAATGCTTGGTATATAGGTATTAGCCTAGGGTGTTTCATTCTTGCAGCTCCAATTGGTTTGGTATTTGTGAGCGTTTTTTTTCCACAAGCACAGATATGGCAACACTTATATTCGACCGTTCTAACTGATTATATTGTTAACTCCTTAGCGTTAGCTTTTGGCGTTGGTGCCTTAGTTATTTTGATTGGTACGGCTTTAGCGTGGTGTATCGCTAGATACGAATTTATAGGGCGTAGACCATTACAGTGGCTAATTTTGCTGCCGATGGCAATGCCTGCCTACATCATTGCTTACACGTACACGGGTTTGCTGGACTTTGCAGGTCCTGTGCAAACCTTGCTAAGGGAAACCTTTGAGTGGCAATACGGCGACTATTATTTTCCTAACATTCGTTCGTTGTCAGGGGCTATCATTATGCTGTCTTTGGTATTGTATCCTTATGTGTATATGTTGGCTAAAACCGCTTTTAGTGAGCAACCAGCAAGTCTAGAAGAAGCATCACGTAGCCTAGGCGTGTCATCTAGTCAGCATCTGTTTAAAGTAGTATTACCGTTAGCTCGGCCCGCTATTTTGATGGGGGCAGCGCTAGCAATGATGGAAGCGTTTGCAGATTATGGTACGGTGCAATATTTTGGTTTAAGCACTTTCACCACAGGCATTTTTAGAACTTGGTTTGGATTAGGCAATGGCATTGCAGCCGCACAGCTAGCCGCCATGTTAACCGGTTTTGTGGTGCTGTTGCTGATCATCGAATACCTGTCCAGACGCAAAATTCGTTATTATTTTCAAGGGCAAAAAGCCCAGCAAGTAAAAAGGCAAAAATTAACTGGCAGTAAAGCGTTCTGGGTGCCGTTTGTATGTGTGATACCAGTATTTTTTGGTTTTATATTACCTGTTTTACAATTATTCAGTTGGGCATCAAAGACATATGCTAAACAGCTCAACAGTGATTTTGGGTTATTGCTGTGGAACAGCTTTTATTTAGCTGCTTTGGCAGCTATTACCGCAGTGACGTTAGCGCTTCTTTTTGCATACGGAAAACGCCTTAATCCTATTAAACCCATTAGATTGCTAGTCAGCATCGTTAGTTTAGGATATGCAGTACCTGGTACTGTGATTGCTATAGGTGCGATGATTTCACTGAGTTGGATTGATATAAAAATAAACATGTTCACTGAAGCGTGGTTTGATGTCAGTGTTGGTTTAGTACTTTCAGGTTCATTGTTTGCACTGATTCTAGTTTACAGCAGCCGCTTTCTGGCTGTTGCTATGCACAATATTGACACGGGTTTAGCTAGAGTGAAGCCGAGTATGGATGATGCAGCTCGCTCTTTAGGACACAAACCTTTACAGATCCTCAGGACTGTTCATGTGCCATTAATGAAAACCAGCGTGTTGAGTGCTTTGTTGCTAGTGTTTGTAGATGTACTCAAAGAGCTACCTGCCACTTTGATCTTACGGCCATTTAACTTTAATACTCTAGCAGTCAAAGCGTTCGAACTTGCATCAGACGAGCGTTTAATGGATGCAGCTTTACCTGCTTTAGCCATCGTCAGTGTGGGTATATTACCTGTCATATTGTTAACTATGTTGATGGATAAACCTAGTAAACATAGTTCACAAGTCAATTAAGGAACTTATGTTAAGTCTTAATAATGTATCTGTTGCCTATCAAAAAACAAAGGCTGTTGAAGACGTTACTTTCAAATTAGAAGTGGGACAAATAGGTTGTTTATTAGGACCATCAGGATGTGGCAAAACATCTGTTTTGCGAGCTGTAGCTGGTTTTGAAACGTTGTCACAAGGACAAATTTTTCTACGTGATAAGTTGGTTAGCGCTAAAAATAGTCACCTAGAGCCTGAAAAGCGTCGCGTAGCTGTGGTGTTTCAAGATTATGCGTTATTTCCTCATTTGACAGTTGCACAAAACATTGCTTTTGGCTTACAGGGGTCGAGTAAAATACAAAAGTGTGAGCGGGTAACCGAGCTTCTGACGCTTGTAGGATTACCCGGCTACGACAGCAGATACCCACATGCTTTGTCTGGAGGTCAGCAGCAACGCGTGGCGTTAGCAAGAGCGATGGCTGCCAAACCTGACTTGCTGCTATTAGATGAACCTTTTTCAAGCTTAGACTCAGAGTTAAGAGATGAACTCGCTAAAGAGTTACGAGTTATTTTAAAACACGAAAAAACTACCGCACTGATGGTGACCCATGATCAAAACGAAGCGTTTGCTATGGCCGATGTGATAGGCGTGATGAACCAAGGGCGCTTGCTACAGTGGACAGATGCATACACTCTTTACCATCGTCCCGCTAATCGTTTTGTAGCAAAATTTGTAGGTGATGGGGTATTTTTGTCCGCAACAGTCGACAAAGATAAAAAATTAAATAGTGGCCTAGGCGTGTTTCCCGTCAACTCTGCAAGCGGCTTTAAGTTAGGCGATAAAGTCGTATTTTTAGTTCGTCCAGACGATATCATCCATGACGATGAAAGTGAGACTTTGGCAAAGGTAGTTGATAAATCATTTCAAGGATCCCATATTTTATATCAATTAGAGGTACAATATGTCGGTCGTGCTAGGGTCTTGTGTTTGGCCTTGAGTCATCATGACCATCAATTAAATGAACTGATTGGTATTCGTTTGGATTTTGAACATCTTATAGTGTTTGCAGATAATGGTGATGACTTATGAAAATTGCAGTGATAGGAGCAGGATTTACAGGGTGCTTATTAGCTAACTTTCTGGACTCTAGTAGTATGGAGGTTAGCATCTTTGAAAAATCCCGTGGCTGTGGTGGTCGGGCGAGCACCAAACAAACTGATTGGGGACAATGTGATTTAGGTGCATCCATTGTGCATGCCCAAAAAGCAGACTTTGTTGATTTTATGCAAGCTATGTGTCGACAAGGGCTTGCCAGCAAGTGGCCAACCAACGTATTTGTTTCGCCACACAATACATTGACCCAGCAAACGTTAGAAAATTTTGTTGGTGACAAAATACACTATGTTTTTAACGGTAAAATGAATGCTGCATGTCGCCATTGGATAAAAAACGCTAATTTATATACAAACAACTTAATCAGCCAAATCCGCCATATAGATGGTAAGGGATGGCAGTTAAAATCAAATGATGTCTGGCACCCAGAACTATTTGATAAAGTAGTACTAACGACTCCTTGGCCACAAACCCAGGTGATAATCGAGCAATCTGAATTACCGATAAATCTGCCTGAGCTGTCTCAGTCTTGGACAAGCTGTTGGTCAGTTGGTATAAAATTAGAGCAACCAGAAAAAATAAAAATACCTAATATCGATTTGCTGTACCTAAAAGAGCAACCTATACAAACGTTAATACGCGATTCAGCTAAGCCCATGCGACCTCAAGTTTCAACTTCACAATCCAAAGAACAAAGCGAAATATGGGTGGCTCAACTTGATAATAAGTTATCAGATGAACTAGGTAAGCAAGGTAAAGAAGAAGCCATATCTATCGCTACTAGAGGGCTTTGCGAGTTATTTGCTATACCAGACAAGGCAGTATCAAATACTTATGCCCACTACTGGGGTTATGCCAAACCTGGTGACGGGCAAAAACCACTAGGTATACTGGGTCAACAAAAGTACGGATTATATATTGGAGGCGATTGGAGTTTTGGCAACTCTATTGAGTCAGCGCATGAAGCTGCACGCACCATGAGCCAAGCAATAATAATGGGTGAACAGAGTCCTGTGAGTGTCAATATTTAATGTGATTTTTCAACCCAGCCCAGCCCAGCAATAGGTTGTGCCGATGAGTGCTTTTTCACTCGACTTGATGATTTTTGCAAAATTTCATCAAGCTCATCATATTAAGATACTAAGTATCTTAGAATAATAATGTTACATATCAGTAGACCGTTTAGTATAACTTAAAGGCTTATTGTGGTGCTTTCTCAGACCGTATACCCAAGCAGCAGTACAGTACGCTGTACATTGTTGTTCGAATAACTAGCAGCTAGATCCGATATTGACTGGTTTCTTGGATATCACTAAAAACCACTGTTATTTGGTGCTAAGTTCCTTACAATACACTCAATTTTTTGAACAATAAAAGTGGACCGATGCGATTAGCAATAGGCATTGAATATAACGGTGCACCTTACCATGGTTGGCAGCGCCAACAAACTGTGGCTAGTGTGCAACAGCACGTTGAAGAAGCATTAACCACCATAGCCAGTGAACCAATCAAAGCTGTATGTGCCGGACGCACTGATGCAGGTGTTCATGCTACTTGTCAGGTAGCACATTTTGATACTAATATTCAGCGACCTGACCGTGCATGGACAATCGGCCTGAATCGCTTTCTACCTGACTCGATTGCAATAAAATGGGTAAAAAATACGAATGACGAATTTCACGCGCGTTTTTCTGCTACGGCGCGACGTTATCGATATGTGATTTACAATCATCGTTTACGTAACAGTATATTGCCTAAAGGTATGACCCATATTCATAACGAATTGGATCATCAGTTGATGCATCAAGCCGCTCAGCACTTACTAGGTCAGCATGACTTTAGCGCATTTAGAGCCGTGGACTGTCAAGCAAACACTCCGGTGCGTAACATGAGCCATATAAATGTAAGCCGCTTTGGTAATTATATTATGATTGACGTAACAGCTAACGCATTTTTGCATCATATGGTACGTAACATTACCGGCTCTTTATTAACGATTGGTAAAAAAGAAAAGCCTGTAGTGTGGATGAAAGCGCTGTTAGAAGGTAAAGACCGAACTAAAGCTGCATCAACTGCCAAGCCCAATGGTTTGTACTTAGTTCATGTTACTTATCCCGAAATTTTTGATTTACCCGTTACACCATTAGGGCCATTATTTTTACCTGATTGATACTTCTTAGACCAGTTTTGTTTTTGTGATGTATGCTTGATGTGATTTAATAGTGCTTCTTTGGGCCTGTAGGGCTAAAACGGGTACCCCATAAACCGTTGAAATATTGTCAATTTGTTAAGCTTAACAAATTGCGTAACAGGATTTGATATGAGTTGGATTGAAAAAATATTACCACGCACTAAGTCACTGACAAAAAGTAATGTACCAGAGGGAATTTGGACTAAGTGTACTAAATGCGACGCGGTTCTTTATAAAACAGAATTAGAGAAACAGCTAGGCGTTTGCCCTAAGTGTGACCATCACATGCGTATTACAGCTCGTGCGCGGGTTAACCACTTTTTAGACCAAGGCGACAGAGTCGAGTTGGGAGCGGACTTAGAGCCTCAAGACCTACTAAAATTTAAAGACTCTAAAAAATATAAAGACAGACTAAGTAGCGCCCAAAAAGCCACTAATGAAAAAGATGCTTTAGTAGTGATGCAAGGTAAGTTAAACGGTATGCCCGTTGTAGTGGCTGCGTTTGAATTCGCTTTTATGGGTGGGTCGATGGCTTCGGTGGTTGGGGCTCGATTCGTTAAAGCAGTAGATGCTTGTTTGGAACATAACATGCCATTGGTTTGCTTTTCAACCAGTGG
>Ga0222645_101347_pt1 | contig 10755 bp, 6 predicted proteins | sample AntAcemetagen292_FD_179881 | JGI IMG/M metagenome (GOLD analysis project Ga0222645, IMG submission 179881) | Saline water microbial communities from Ace Lake, Antarctica - #292 | ecosystem: Environmental > Aquatic > Non-marine Saline and Alkaline > Saline | place: Antarctica: Ace Lake | collected...
AGCACATTATGACATCATTGTTATTGGTGGGGGCGGTCACGGACTGGCAACTGCGTATTATCTGGCCAAGGAATTCGGCGAGAAAAAAATCGCTGTGTTGGAAAAAGGCTGGATTGGCGGCGGAAATGTTGGTCGCAACACCACAATTATCCGGTCGAATTACTTGCTTGATGGCAATGAGCCGTTTTACGAAATGTCCCTGAAACTATGGGAAGGGCTTGAGCAAGATTTCAACTATAACGCCATGGTAAGCCAGCGTGGCATCTTGAACCTTGTGCATTCCGACGCCCAGCGCGATGCCGCAATCCGGCGCGGCAACGCCATGATGCTGAATGGCACAGACGCAGAATTTCTATCCACGGAGACAATTCTAGCGCGCTACCCCTATCTGAATGTGAACAACGCCCGCTTCCCGATCAAAGGCGGCTTGGCGCAACATCGCGGCGGCACGGTTCGGCACGATGCTGTCGCTTGGGGCTATGCACGCGGTGCAGATATGCACGGCGTTGATATTATCCAAAATTGCGAAGTTACCGGATTTCGACTGGAAAACGGCAAATGCCTTGGCGTGGAAACATCGCGCGGATTTATCGGCGCAACCAAAGTCGGCTGTGCGGTTGCGGGCTCATCGTCGCGGCTGATGTCCAAGGCAGACATGCGGTTGCCAATGGAAAGCCACGTGTTGCAGGCGTTTGTATCCGAGGGCCTGAAACCTGTCATCCCCGGCGTCATTACATACGGCGCAGGGCATTTTTACTGCAGCCAGTCTGACAAGGGCGGGATCGTTTTCGGCGGCGACCTTGATGGCTATAATTCCTATGCCCAACGCGGCAATATGCCCGCTGTCGAAGACGTTTGCGAAAGCGGCATGTCCCTGATGCCCATGCTGGGCCGCGCAAGGCTGCTGCGGATGTGGGGTGGAATTATGGACATGTCGATGGATGGATCGCCCATCATTGATAAAACACACATTGACGGGCTCTATTTCAACGGCGGCTGGTGTTACGGCGGGTTCAAGGCCACGCCGGCATCGGGTTTCTGTTTTGCCCACTTGTTGTCCCGCGACGCCCCGCACCCCAACGCCACACATTACAGGTTTGACCGCTTTACGCGCGGCCAGATGATCGACGAAAAAGGCATGGGTAACCAGCCGAATTTGCACTGACACCATGTCGCACTTTTTTTCAAATACGCAAAAACCGGCATCTGCCACAAAGGGCACAAGATGATCATAAATCACCCTCTTCTCGGCCCCCGTGACGCGGCAGAATTCACCTATATGGGTGACGCAAACCTTATCAACCGGCCCGACTGGCAATCTGACACAGCGGCGGCAGACTTTGTCGATTACGGGTATATGCGCGACAACCCCGCCGGCCCGCACCGTGAATTATGGTTCCACGAGGCAGGCGACCGGTCTTGGCTTGTTGTCACACGCGATACCGTCACACACGAAATCTTCGCTGTTGACCTTGCCCGTGACGTGGCCCGCACACAAGGGCGCAGCAAATGACCCAATCCAACCGACTTAGCGGTGGCCAGATCGACCGCGATACCAAGCTTAGTTTCACCTTTGATGGCAAAACCTATCACGGACACAGTGGTGACACGCTTGCATCCGCACTGTTGGCCAACAACGTGCGGCTGATGGGCCGGTCGTTTAAATATCACCGCCCACGCGGGCTGTTAACGGCAGGCAGCGAAGAGCCCAACGCGCTGGTGGAATTGCGCACGGGTGGGCGACAAGAGCCGAACACACGCGCGACCACAGCAGAACTTTATGCGGGACTTACTGCGCGCAGCCAAAACAAACTTGGTTCGTTGAACTTTGACCTGCTGGCAATCAACGACCGCCTGTCGAACTTTTTGACCGCCGGGTTCTACTATAAAACCTTTATGTGGCCTGCAGCGTTTTGGGAAAAACTATATGAACCCATTATACGGCATGCCGCTGGCCTTGGGTCACTGTCCAAACATGATGACCCCGATGTTTATGACAAAGGGTTTCTGCATTGCGATCTTTTGATTATTGGCGCAGGTCCAGCGGGCCTTGCGGCTGCATTGACTGCGGGTCGCACGGGCGCACAAATTATACTGGCTGACGAAGATTTTCGCATGGGCGGACGTTTGAACAGCGAAGTATTTTTTATCGGTGACCAATCCGGTGGTGACTGGGCTGCAAATACAGTTGCAGAACTTGCGGCCATGCCCAACGTGCGCCTGATGCCGCGGACCACTGTGATCGGGTCGTTTGACCACGGAATTTTCCCTGCTGTTGAACGGGTAAGCGACCATCTGGCTGTGCCCGATACAGGCAAGCCGCGCCAAATCTTATGGCGGATCTATGCCAAGAAATCAGTGCTGTGCGCAGGCGCGACAGAGCGGCCAATCGGGTTTGAAAACAACGACCGGCCCGGCATCATGCTTGCGTCAGCGATGCGCAGTTACGCGAACCGCTGGGCTGTGACACCAGCACACCGCGTTGCAATATTTACCAATAATGATGACGGACATCGCACCGCGGCCGACTTGTACGCAAAAGGTGTAAAAATCGCTGCTGTGGTCGATACGCGTATCGACGCGCCAAGATCGATGGATTTTGAAGTTCTTGCCGGGGCACAAATCACCGATACCAAGGGCCGGCTTGGCCTGACGTTCGCGGACGTACAACTGGCGGACGGGTCGACCCGCACGCTTGAAATTGGCGCGCTGGGCATGTCCGGCGGCTGGAACCCCAATGTGCATATGACCTGCCATCAACGCGGCCGGCCCGTGTGGCAAGACGCCATCGCTGCATTTGGTCCTGGCAAAGTGCTTCCTGACGGCATGACCGTTGCAGGCGCAGCCACCGGGACGTTTTCGACCGCATCTGCGTTGACGACCGGATCAAAAATTGCAGCGGCTGCACTGCGTGATCTTGGGTTCAAACCCAAAGCCACCCGCCACCCCCAAACAGAAGACATGCCCACCAATGTCACACCCTTCTGGTACGTCAAGGGATCCAACCGCGCATGGCTGGACCAACAAAACGACGTCACCGTCAAGGATGTCAAACTTGCACATCAAGAAGGCTTTCGGTCCGTCGAGCATTTGAAACGCTATACCACGCTTGGCATGGCCACTGACCAAGGCAAGACATCCAACATGGGCGGTCTTGCGATTATGGCCGAACTTGCGGGCAAATCTATTCCCGATGTTGGCACAACTATCTTTCGCCCCCCGTACACACCCACGTCGCTGGGCGTTCTTGCGGGGCGGTCCGTTGGCCAAGACTTCCATCCGACCCGCCTGACACCAACCCACGCATGGGCCGTCGAGCAAGGCGCCGTGTTTGTCGAGGTCGGCAATTGGTTGCGCGCCCAGTGGTTTCCGCGTGCCGGCGAAACAACATGGCGCGAAAGCGTCGACCGCGAAGTGTTGGCAACCAGAGGGTCCGTCGGGGTTTGCGATGTCACAACCCTTGGGAAAATTGACGTGCAGGGCGCGGATGCTGCTGCATTCCTGAATAAAATCTACTGCAACGGCTTTGCAAAGCTGGCTGTCGGAAAGACGCGTTATGGCCTGATGTTGCGCGAGGACGGCATCGTGATGGATGATGGCACAGCCGCACGGTTGGCCGAAGACCAGTTTGTTGTCACAACAACCACGGCAAATGCGCTTATCGTTTATCGCCACATGGAATTTGTACGCCAATGCCTGTTTCCCGACATGGATGTTCAGTTAATTTCCACAACAGAAGCATGGGCGCAATACGCGGTCGCAGGGCCGAACAGTCGCAAAGTGCTAGAAAAAATCGTCGACCAAGATATCAGCAATGACGCGTTTCCATTTATGGGTTGCGCCAATATTACAGTCTGTGGCGGGCTGCGCGCCCGGTTGTTCCGCATTTCGTTTAGCGGCGAATTGGCATTTGAAATCGCTGTGCCCACCACATACGGCGATGCGTTGATCCGCCGGATCATGGACGCAGGTGCTGAATTCAATATCACACCTTACGGCACCGAAGCGCTTGGCGTGATGCGGATCGAAAAAGGCCACGCAACCGGGAATGAATTGAACGGAACCACCAGCGCACAAAACCTTGGCATGGGCCGCATGGTATCAAAAATCAAGGACAGCATCGGATCGGTCTTGTCAGAACGTGACGGGTTCAACCGTGCCGGTGACTTGCGACTTGTCGGTATCAAACCAGTCAATCCCGCAGATGCCGTTCCCGCAGGTGCGCATATGATGAACGCAGATGGACCAATTGATGCGGCCCACGACCAAGGCTATGTGACATCGGCTGCATTTTCCCCAAGCTTGGGCTCCATGATCGCGCTTGGGTATGTCAAAGACGGATCCAACAGGATCGGAGAGCAGATGCGGCTCGTCTCGCCCCTTACAGGTGTGGAAACCGTTGTCGAACTTACCAGCGCACATTTTATTGACCCAGAAGGGGAGCGGCTTCGTGCATGATTTGAAACCAACAAACGCCCTTGGCGGCGCACAGCCAAACATCGACACGATTGGCACCATTACTATCTCGGAAAATTCCGGCGTTGCATTGGCATCCGTGGCGGCCCGCATGGGCGGTGAAAAGAAAACAGCGCAAGTGTTGAAAAAACTTTTGGGCGCTGTGCCAGACCCGGGGCGTGCCCAGCTTCACGATCCGGAAGCAGGGTTCTGGATGGGGCCAGATCAATGGATGATCGGCGCCCCCATCGCGACACATGAATTGATTGCCGATCAGCTTAAAGGATTGCTTGGTGATGCGGCGTCTGTGACCGAACAAACAGGTGCGTGGGCCGTTTTCGACGTGACGGGTGCAGCAATGCCAGACATGATGGAACGGTTATGTGCAATCCCGATCAGACAGATGGTTGCAGGTGACGCACGGCGCACGGTTATTCACCACCTAAGCTGCTTTGTCATCCAGCGCGAGGCGGATGACCATGTACGAATTTTCGGGCCACGCGCATCAGCACAATCGCTCCACCATGCGCTGACGACTGCTGCAAGATCAGCAGCATAGGCGCTTGTGACGCGTTAACAGACCCTGCTCGCTGAACGTCCACAGGTTTGCAAAAGCGGCTAAAACCGTGGCACCCACACGAAAGGCCAGATAGATGAGCGCCCTGACATTAGGCCTGATTGCCGCCCTTGCATGGGGTTTCCATGACATTTGCGTAAGGCACCTGACCCAGCGCACGCCAGTCATGGCCGCGCTATTCACCGTGATGATTGTCGGGTTGTTATTTCACCTTGGGGTGATGGTTTTCGAAAACGGGTTTACCCCGTTAACCTCACAAACCACATGGCTTGCAATCGTGTCCGGGCTGTTCTTTTTGATGGCAAGTCTTGGGCTTTATGCAGCATTCCAGCGTGGGCCGGTGAAACTGGTGGCCCCCATCATCGCCAGCTATCCGGTCTTGTCAGTGGGCTGGGCGTTGGTCCGTGGCACCCAGATTTCGCCATGGGAATGGGCCGCTGTGATCGCGATTGTTGTCGGCGTGTCGCTGGTCGCAGCCTTGGCAAAAAACGATGACGCCAAGACCCCGGCAGCCGGACCCACAATCGGGTTTGCGATAATCGCCGCGATTGGGTTTGCGGGCACTTTTGCAATCGGACAATATGCGTCTGAAATCTCGGGGCATATGCCCGTCACGCTTGTCACCCGTCTCATCGCGATTGCAGTGCTTGCAGCCGGAATGCTGGTGCTACGCCTACCATTCTGGGCAGGGCTGCGGGTCATGCCGGTTTTATGCCTGATGGGCATCGCGGACGGCATCGCACTGCTTTGCGTTATTTCAGCGGGTGGGCTGGTGGATGCACAATACGCTGCGGTGGCCGCATCATGTTTTGGCTTGTTGACCATTCTTATGGCGTGGGCGTTTCTGAGCGAAGCCATGAGCCCCGCGCAGTGGGCAGGGTGCGCGATCGCCTTTGCAGGGATCGGCTACCTTGCTCTGTGAGATTTTATTCTGCCGCAACCTGACTTACATACTTCTCGACCTTCACAGCTGAGAATTTGAATTCAGGAATTTTACCAAACGGATCAACAGCAGGGTTCGTCAGGATATTTGCCGCCGCTTCGACATAGGCAAACGGTAAAAATACCATGTCAGGGGCAATTGCCCGATCCGACCGCGCCATGATCACGATTGATCCACGCCGCGTCGTCAACCGCAACAATCCACCCGGTTCAACATCCAACTTGCGCAATGTGCTTGGGTGCAACGAACAGTTTGCTTCTGGCTCCATTGCGTCAAGAACCTTGGACCGGCGTGTCATGGACCCAGTGTGCCAATGCTCCAGTTGACGGCCGGTTGTCAGGATCATCGGGTACTCTGCATCAGGTGCTTCGTCAGGTGCGATCACATCGGCAGGAGTAAATTTTGCACGCTTGTCGGCCCGCGGAAATCCATCGGCAAACACAATCGGCTGGCCCGGATCAGTGGGCGACAACGACGGATATGTCACCGCATTGTCAATTTCCAACCGGTCCCATGTGATGTTGTTGAACGATTTCATCAACTGGCCCATTTCAGTGAAAACCTGTGATGGATGGGTATAGGTCCAACCAAGACCAAGACGTTTGGCCAGTTCGACTTCAATCCACCAGTCTTCCATCGCCTCACCCGGAGGCGCGACAGCCTGACGGCCCATTTGTACCTGACGGTTGGTATTTGTGACCGTGCCCGATTTCTCTGCAAACGCAGACGCAGGCAAAATCACATCAGCATAATTGGCTGTTTCCGTGATAAAGATATCCTGCACAATCAGATGCGATAATTTTGCCAGCGCATCGCGCGCGTGCTCCACATCGGGGTCGGACATCGCAGGGTTTTCACCCAAAATGTACATCCCGTGAATATCGCCATCATGTACCGCATCCATGATTTCAGTGACAGTCAGACCCTTATTCGGGTCCAGGCCTTCGTTCACGCCACCGTGCTGCGCCCAAACTTCGGCAAATGCATTGCGCACGCCTTCGTCGGCCACAGATTGCATATCCGGCAAGAACATCGGGATCAGGCCCGCATCCGACGCGCCCTGCACGTTGTTTTGCCCACGCAGCGGGTGCAATCCTGTGCCAGAGCGGCCAACATTACCCGTCATCAACGCAAGGCTGATCAAACACCGCGAATTATCGGTGCCGTGAATATGTTGTGACACACCCATGCCCCAGAAAATCATGCCTGCTTTTGCGCCTGCAAATGTGCGGGCAACGTCACGAATAACATCGGGTTCAATGCCACAAATTTTGGACATCTTTTCAGGCGTGAAATCAGCAAGATGCTTTTTCTCGGCGTCCCAGTTTTCAGTAAACTTGGAAATATAGGTTTCGTCGTACAGGTTTTCTTCCACAATCACGTGGCAAATTGCGTTCAACATGGACACATCGGCGCCGGGGCGAAATTGCAACATATGCGACGAATGACGCTTGAGCGCCTGACCGCGTGGGTCCATCACGATCAATTTTCCGCCACGTTTCGCAAATTGTTTGAAATACGTTGCCGCAACAGGGTGGTTTTCTATCGGGTTGGCACCGATCACAATTGCTACATCAGCATTTTCAATTTCATTGAACGTCGCCGTAACAGCGCCCGATCCTACATTTTCCATCAACGCAGCTACGGATGATGCATGGCAAAGCCGCGTGCAGTGATCCACGTTGTTATGGCCAAATCCCTGACGGATCAGTTTTTGGAACAAATACGCCTCTTCGTTGGTACATTTGGCAGACCCGAATCCGGCAACAGACGCGCCACCCTTGGCTGACTTCAAGTCCAGAAGACCTTTGGCCGCAAAATCCAGCGCCTCGTCCCATGTCGCCTCGCGGAAGAATTCGGCGTAATTGCCCGGGTCCACGTTCAATCCTTTGGGTGGGGCATCATCACGGCGGATCAGCGGTTTGGTCAGGCGATGATCGTGGTGAATATAGTCAAAGCCGAACCGGCCTTTTACACACAACCGGCCTTCGTTTGCGGGGCCGTTAATGCCTTCGACAAATTTGACTTTGCCGTCTTTGACTTTCAAAGAAATCTGGCAACCAACACCGCAGAACGGGCAGACGCTTTGGGTTTCGCTGTCAAAATCGGCACTGTCACCGACCTGATTTTCATCAGTAACGGTCGCAGGCATCAACGCTCCCGTCGGACAGGCCTGCACACATTCACCACACGCCACGCACGAACTGTCACCCATCGGGTCGTCCATATCGAACACGGGGTATGCGTTGTGGCCACGCCCGGCCATACCGATCACATCGTTTACCTGAACTTCACGGCACGCACGCACGCACAGGCCACATTGGATACACGCATCCAGATTGACCGACATCGCGACATGACTGCTGTCCAGTAGCGGCACAAAATCAGGCTCTAACTTGGGGAAACGGCTGGTGGAGACGTCTTGTGCAGCGGCCATATCCCAAAGGTGGGATGATTTGTCATGGGCAATATCGCGCGTCGGCTGATCGGCGACCAACATTTCCATAACCATTTTACGGGCTTGCTTTTCACGCGGCTGGTCTGTGGTCACAACCATGCCTTCGGACGGTTCGCGAATACAAGACGCCGCCAAAGTGCGTTCGCCGTCGATCGCGACCATACACGCACGACAGTTGCCATCGGATCGATAGCCCGGTTCCGGTTTATGACACAGATGCGGAATGATCAGGCCACGCCCATGCGCAACCTCCCAGATTGTCATGCCTGCATCGGCCTGCACGGAGTTCCCATCAAGGGTAAATGTAATTTTATCGGACATCAGATTTCATCCTTGAAGTGGGTCATCACCATTTTGATCGGGTTTGGCGCGGCCTGACCAAGACCACAGATCGATGCATCGACCATGGCGGTCGACAGTTCGGTCAGCAGATCCTGATCCCATGTGTCGGCTTGCATCAGCTTCACCGCTTTTTCACAGCCAACGCGGCACGGTGTGCATTGACCACAGCTTTCGTCCTCGAAGAACCGCAACATATTCAATGCTGCATCGCGGGCGCGGTCACCGGTCGACAAAACCACCACGGCGGCAGACCCGATAAAGGTGCCGTGCGGTTGGAGCGTGTCAAAATCCAGCGGAATGTCATGCATGCTTGCGGGTAACAAACCCGACGATGGTCCGCCGGGTTGATAGGCTTTGAAAACATGGCCATCGGCCATACCACCAGCGGCGGCAATAATATCCGTAATCGTAGAACCGGCAGGCAACAGATAAACGCCGCCGTTTTTCACGCGGCCCGAAACGGAATAGCTGCGCAATCCTTTGCGTCCATTCCGCTCGACAGAATTCAAAACCTCTGGCCCCTCGCGGCAAACACGCGCCACCCAAAGCAGCGTTTCAACATTATGCACAAGCGTCGGGCGGCCAAAGATACCAACCTGCGCAACATAGGGTGGGCGGTGGCGCGGGATGCCGCGCTTGCCTTCGATACTTTCGATCATCGCGGATTCTTCGCCACAGATATACGCGCCAGCACCGCGGCGCAGGTCGATATACCCCACAGGCACAACGCCTGCATCTTCAAGTTTCTTAATCTCGACGGCCAAAATATGAAGCACCGCAGGGTATTCGTCGCGCATGTAAATAAATGCTTTGTCTGCCTCAACAGCCCAAGCGGCGATCAACATTCCCTCTAGGAACAAATGCGGGGTGCGTTCCAGATAATAGCGGTCTTTGAACGTGCCCGGCTCGCCCTCGTCACCGTTTACAGCGATATAGCGGGTGCCCGCATTGCCACGCACAAATCCCCATTTGGTGCCCGACGGGAAACCCGCGCCACCAAGCCCACGCAAGCCGCTGGCTTTGACTTTGGCTTGTACGTCTTCCCAGTTTCCATCGACCCGCAATGCGGCCAATGCCATATATCCACCATTCGCAGTGTAGGTTTCAAAGGTTTCGTAATCCGGAATATGCGCATGGGTGTGGCCGCCAGCAATGGCTGCTGTCACTTTTTCCACAGTTGCATTGTCGATATGGGCATGGCCCAACTCAAGAACCGGCGCAGTGTCGCAACGCCCCATGCAAGGGGCGCGCACGACACGCACCTGATCTGCATCCAACCCGTCAGTCAGCGCTTTTTGCAACGCGGCAGCACCCGCAAGCTCGCACGACAGACTGTCACACACGCGGATGGTCAGTGCAAGCGGGACAGCTTCGCCTTCTTTCACAACATCAAAATGGGCGTAGAACGTCGCAACCTCGTAAACTTCGGCCTGTGCCATACGCATTTCTTCGGCCAACGCGCGCAAATGTGCGGCGGACAGATGCCCATAAGCGTCTTGGATCAGGTGCAAAAATTCGATCAACAAGTCAGCGCGACGCGGCGCATCACCCAACAGAACCACAACTTGGGCATGGGCTGTGTCATCCAACTGGCGGCCTTTGGTCGTGTGGCGACCCTTGCCTTTGCCGGATTTCCAAACGCCTTTACGATCATCAAGTGCCATTGTATTGCGCTCCTTTGCATTTCGTCATGCAACAGTGTTAACGCGCGGCGCCCCCGTTAAAAGCGCAAATACGACACTCATGGGTCAACTTGCGTTCCCAAGAGGCACAATTTCACAATTGGTGTTTCCGATAGACCGCAGGTGGTTACGTAATACGAGCCAAATTCACCACCGCCACCTGTGCGTTACTTATGAAAGCGCGGCATTCGCATCGCGACGCCAAACACAACATAAAGCCCCAATAAAAGCCCCGCGACACCGATCAAAAACAGGCTGACCGCGCCAGACACACCCGCCAGCCCCGCCACTGACACTA
>Ga0222645_101350_pt1 | contig 10749 bp, 9 predicted proteins | sample AntAcemetagen292_FD_179881 | JGI IMG/M metagenome (GOLD analysis project Ga0222645, IMG submission 179881) | Saline water microbial communities from Ace Lake, Antarctica - #292 | ecosystem: Environmental > Aquatic > Non-marine Saline and Alkaline > Saline | place: Antarctica: Ace Lake | collected...
CATCTCAAGATGTCCTCCTCCGCCGCCGCCCCGCACGATTCTGCGTCCCACGGGCAGCCGTTCGCGCGCAACCACTGCAGCACCTCGAGATGCCCGCCCTTCGCCGCCCACGTGCACGCCTGCTCGTCCCACGGGCAGCCGTTTGCGCGCGCCCACTGCAGTATATTGAGGTGTCCTCCCTCTGCCGCAAATGAGCACGTATCCTCAGTCCACGGTGCGCCGTTCGCGCGCGCCCACTGCAGCACCTCGAGATGCCCGCCCTGCGCTGCCTTCCCGCATGTGTAATCGTCCCACGGGCAGCCGTGCGCGTGCAACCACTGCAGCACCTCGAGGTGCCCACCCCTTGCCGCCCCCGAGCACGTTCTCTTATCCCACGGGCAGCTGCTCGCTCGCGACAACTTCAACTTCTCGAGCTGTCCGCTCCTCGCCGCTGCCTCACAAAGGAACTCTTGACGCGACAGGCGACCTGCCAGTTGCAGGCGCAGCAACGCGCTTAAACATCCGATATCCACAGCTGTATCCTCACCAAGCTCCACAAACCGAAGCCCCGTCGCCGCCACCGCGTCGCGCATCGCACGGCTCACCGCTGGCAGCCGTGCGAGATCGGCGGGGTCGCCGAAATACTCGGATCTCAGAACGTGCGTGACTACGATGTCGTTGAGAATGCCGGGGATCGCGTCTTGCGTGACGGCAGGGTTCGCGGGAGTATTGCTGGTCGCGGCATCACCGCTCGCGGTAGTCATGGCGGCGTGTGAAGCGTGGGAGAAAATGTGAAGGGTGGCGCGTGCGCGTCGTTGTGGCTCCAGGTTTTTTCTCGGCGACGGAGAGAGAAGAAGAAGAAGGACCGGAACGAAGTTTTCTCCCCAACAGTATAGGTTCGCGACGGACATCCACGCCCTGTTTCATAAACAAACTTAAAAGTGACTCTTATCGTATAAATAGACTAATAATAAGTGACTCTTTTCATTCGCACACTAACCACCGGGTAACTCATTCGCACACCACGGATGAGGACATGAAGGACGACTGCACGCGGGTGCAGTTTTTCACGTCAATCAGCTCTATGTCGAAAACCTCCCATTGCTTGGCGCTGAAGAACGTCGCGGGCCCTGTTGGGGGTCCTAACTCAGGAGGCACCACCACTCGCCGCTTACCCCCAGGACGCATGCTCTTTAACCCTTCCTCGAACCCGGGGATCATGCCGTTTATTCCGAGTCTTGTGGACGCGGGGACGCCTTTTCGGTACGTGCTATCAATAGTGCCCCCGTTTTCGTTATACGCGATGTACTCAAACGTCACTTCCTGGCCGTCGATTGGTTGGGCGCCTTTGCCCGTCACGAAGTCTTTATAAACTAAACCATTCGCTTGTGTCACGAACCCGTCCGCGGTGATGACTCTTACGTCATACCCCTCCCTCACGAAAGTGGGAAACTCATCCGGCGCGTTGTTGTACTGTTTGATTTTCTGGTTGTTTTCAATCGCCTTCGCGTCAGCGTCGCTTAAACCGCGCTTTTGCAGATCCGCGGCGAACAGCTTGCGGCCCTCGATATCCGGGGACTCGCCGACCGCCACGAAGTCGTACGGGATCTCCACGGGGTCTTCCAGGTCCGGGTCGGAGACGCGCGAATCGGGGGCATCGGGGGCTTCGGGTCCGGACGAAGAAGTAGTCTCCTCAGTAGTCCTGGAAGTAGTCTCCTGTGAAGCCGTCTCCTGTGAAACAGTCTCCTCCATCGTCTGCTGTGCAACAATCGCCACGGACGACGTCACCGTCGTCTCCCCCAGCTCCTCCGCGCGGAGCGTCCCGGGGGTGAGCGCGATGGCCAGCGCCGCGGTCGCAGCGACTACGCCTCGGGTAAAACGTGCGCCTTGGTCGTTCACCTCACCGAATCGCGTGTCTCTTCCGCTGCTAGCACACACGTCGAGGCGCGCCACGTTTCCGCGAGACGCGCGATCAGCCCGCCGACCGGCGCGACGCACCGATTTACACAAACCATCGGAGACAAGATGCCGCGCGCGTAGCTCTCGCGCGCCGACGCCGGCGCGCGCGACGGTCGGAGCGAGTGACCCTACGCACGGCGCCGACATGCTGGTTCGCGCGCCACGAAAACTTCCGGAGAGTGCGGAGGGCGTGCGTCGACAACTGCCCCCGGGCGGAGCGATCGGGAGACAATAACTGCCGCTGGAGCGAGGATCTCCATTGAGGATTTTTGAAGAGGAAATTGGTCGTTGTCAAAACCATTTCGTCCAAGCCGCTGGCGCCACTCGGTGCGCGCGCGGCGCACGCGAGCGCGACGAGACTCGCGATGGAGCGCGGTGTGGTGGTGTGCTCTGCGGCAGCGCCGGAGTCGCTCGGGGGGGTTGAACCTTCGCGGGTGTTTGTCGAGTCGCGCGATGGCGCGTTTGCGGAAACAACCACGATTTTACCCGCTGACGAGGCTGTGGGGACGAAGATTCCCACGGCTTCTGTTGTCGAGGAGGACTCGTCACCCGAGAAGCCCCCAACGCCTCCCACGCGACTCACCCTTGAGCAGCTTAGGGCGGAGATCGATGAAACGGTCGGGAGCCTGCCGGACGTGCTTCGCATGTGCACCGTGCGCTCGCTGGCGGAACGCGTCGCCCCGGTGTTTCACGAAGCGGACCATGTGAGGTACGACTTGACTGCGCGTTTGAGTTTGCGGTCTTCAAAACTCGTCACGTTCAAAAATACCAACCCCGACGACCGCTCACGCCTCTCGAATCCTTCCCTCGCCCGATTTTCGTTTCTCCCGCGCACAGATCCCCCGCCGTCGCCCCCGAGCTCCTGGTCCGTTCAAGAGCGCACCCGACGTGGGAAGCGCTGGAGGTTGCGCTTCGGAAACTGCGACGACCGTCCATCGACGGGGACCACGCCGCCGCGCATCAAAACAAAAATGGCCGCAACTCTGAATCCCTGGCAACCCTGTTTCGCGCTGCGGATCGTTTAGAGTGTTTCGTTCTCGCCGCGGACCGGCCCCTCCCCACTGACGAGGACGAGGCGTTTGGCGTGGCAACACCACTCGGGGTGGGGCTGGTGGCGTGCGGTGGGTGCGGGCGCGTCCTAGCGAGGGACGCGCTGCAACGACACGCACGACGAAACAAATGCGCGGAGCACGTCACGGGGCTGCTCGGCGCGAGCGGCAGCGGCGCGAGTGCTGATGATGTAATTGCTCAAGGTAAGCCTGTCGCGGTGAAAGGCGTTCACGGAGGTCTTAGGGTGGACGATGCGAAGCGTGAATGCACAAACAATGCGCTAAGCCAGGCCCCGGCGCAGAAACTGAAACCGAAACCGTCTCCGACGAAACGCGGGGACAAAAAAAAAGAAAAAGAAAAAGAAACAAGCGCCAAGGCGAAAGCGCCAACGGCAGCGACGGCGCCGTTGGCGCCAACGTCGACGGCGTCGCCGCACGTCCCGAAAGAGAAACGCAGTAAAAAGCCGAGGAAAGCGCGCGCTGAGTTGAGTTTGCCTGGGGGTTTCGTGAGCGACGACGACGACCATCGGGAGGCGAGGCGGGCGAGGGACTTGGCTTTCGCGAACTGGCGCGGAGGTTTGGGTTTGGGTACACACCAAGAGACGCCCGGAAACGACCCGCGTTTCGTCGCCTCGCCGCGCGTCGCGGGTGATTGGGCAGTCGTGACTCGCGACCTACTCGGTGAGTCCCACGACACGGTGCCGGTGCCGGTCGTAGCTTCCCAGTGCACTACGCCAGGCACCGGACACGGCCAGGACCTGCCGCAGTTGCTGCGCGCGCAACGGGACCGCGCTCCGTCTGCGTACCACCGCGGGTACTTTCAAAACGACTCGCCGCAAAACTCTGGCGCGCATTTGCAAAACAACAACCACGCGCCGCAGAACTACGCCGGCGCGATGCCGCAGCATGTGCCGCAGCATGTGCCGCAGCATGCGCCACATTACGGCCACTTCCCCTTACTGAACGGTGACGCGCGGTTCGCGGCGGAGCAGGCGCTGGGCGGTGCCGCGCGTCCACACGGTATGTCGCCGCATCAAGGGAGTGCGCCGAGCCTCCGCGCGCATTACCCACTCGGGATGTCTCCCAACGGGATGTTCCCTACCCCGGGGCCGTTTCCGCATTTGGGGATGTCCCCTACCATGTCGCACCCCAACGGGATGTCTCCCACCGCGCTCCACCCCGGTCAAACCTTCGCGCACATTTTCGAAACAGATTTCGACCCCCACGGGTTCGAAATCAGAAAGCGACGCCGCGGCGACGACGGGGGCGAAATTCAAATTCTTCACGCGCCGCCCTTCCAAGCGCACCAAGTCTCCGCGCACCAGATTCCGCACGCCACGCACATCCCGCACGCGCACCAAGTGCACCTGCAGATGCACCCGCATGCGCACCCGCAGATGCACCGCCAGATGTACCCGGTGACTGCGCACCACGTGCACGCGGCGCACGCGATGCGCGGGCAAACTCACAGCCCGGGAAGCCAAGCCGCGACGCCGACAAATAAAAACGCGTAGCGGGCGTATCCGTTGTATTAATGTACACTATCAATCGTATCTACGGGTCATCTGAAATCTATTTCAACCGTCTATTTCCTCGGCAGCGCGTCCACGAGTTCCTTGAACCGGACGTACCGCCGTTTAAACGCCTTTTGCGGTTTCTGTTCGTTGTCGTACGACTCGGCGTCGCCGCCGCAATTAGCGCACTGACACGATAAAAGCCGAAAGTGTCAGTCTCGTATGGGCAATCAGGAAGGTGGAATGTGGTGCTTGGGAAAGGCCCGTACCTCGGCGTCCCACGAGTCCCCCAGCCACCACGGCGAGCCGCACTCCAGGCAGGGCATTTTGGGCCAGAAGTGCCCTGTACCTTCGGGGAACTGCTTGCTTTCCGTGCCTCTCGGCGGCGCGGCGAACGCCTCGGCGCGGTGAACCCCAACCTTGCCGCCGAACTGTAACCCCGCGGTGCCGATGAGCTTCAGGGTCGCCACCCCGGTTGTCACGGATTCCACCGCGCTGTTCGCGTCGGAACCTCCCGTCCCTCCCCCCTCCCCGTCGCCGCTCCATGCGTGTAGCCTGGTTTGCGCCGCCATCGCGAGCGCGGCGCTCCCGCGTCCCCCCAAGCGCACGCCGAGGGACGCCAGGTGCGTGGTTTGTTCGGGCCAAGGAGAGAAACACAACCCGTGACCCGCGCTGGCGATGGTTTGCGTGTGTCTGTCCTTGTTTCGGGCATCGTCGTCGTCTTTCAACGCATCGTCGTCGTCATTCAACGCATCGTCGTTCACGTAATCGATTTCATCGATTTCATCCTCCGAAAGAAGACACGCGTCCAGCGCCGCTCTCAGCGCCACGCGGTCCATCAAAGCCGTCCCCTCGAAAACAAGCTCGCTTCTCCGGTCGCCCACGAAAACGCACGCCCAGTGCGAGGAAGGCGGCAGCTGGAAGCGCGCTCCGCATTCTTCTTTGTTCCCAACGTCCCACCCGCCGCCGGCGCACGTAACCTCGACACTTCCCGGCCTCGCCGGGTCGGGCGTGATCCACGCGCCGCGCACGGAAGGCCGGTTCGCCAGCCACACCGCGCCGACTGAGCTCAAAACGCCGGTGAAGGCACCGCGAGGAGCACTGGCGGATGACGACCCAGACGTCGACGCGTCGTCCGAACCGACCAGACGAGCCAAAAGCGCCGCCGCCGCCGCCGCCGCGGACGCGGACGCCGCCGCGGACGCGGAAGACGCCACCGCGCACGCCGCTGCAGCCGCCGCCAAAGGGTCGACGTGTCCTCGCATCTCGGTTGTCAACAGCGTGGCCATCTTCGTCGCTTCCACGGCCGCCGCAGCCGCCGCGACCGCCGCGCTCTTCGTCGCCGCCGCCGCGGACGCGACCGAGTCTGTGTACCCGCCCCTCGTCGAAGCCGTCACGCTCGTCGTCGCGAACGTGGCGAAGTTTTCCAAAAGCGTTTTCGCGAGCCGCTTCGGGTGGAACGGGCGTTTCGCGACGTACACCATGGGGGTATCGTCCGGTGACTCGGCACCGGGCTCGACGATTTCGTTTTCGTCTTCATCTCCGTCTTCTTTGTCGGCAGTTGACGCACTAGTGACTGCGGTTTCCTTTTCGGCGTCACCTCCGCTTCTGTCGCCGACGTCGACGGTTTCCGATTCGGTTTCAACTCCGCTTTCGCGGTCCAAAGGCTTTCTAAGGTCCGCGGTCATAGACGCAACCGCCGCGATTTCCGCTTTCCCCGCCTCAAACCCCGCCATCACCCTCTCCACCGCTTCTGTCACGTTCTCCACCACCTGCACGATTTGCTTCGAGTTCTTGTCCATCTCGAACGCGACTCTGCAGAAAAACACGGGCGAGTCGTCGCAGTCGAGCCACGCGGGGGGCGGCGGGACGCCGTCGCGCGTTTCCAACGCGAGCGCCGCCGCACATGTCGCGGAGGCGAAGTCGTCGTCCGTGTTGCCAGTTTCGTCGTGAAGGTCACCTTCGTCGGTCAAAAACTCCGCGTTGGGAAACGCGCGTTCCATCAAACTCTTGACGTCCGGGTCCGCGTCCGCGTCGCGCATTGACGTGTGTATTTTTAAACGCTTTGCGAGCGCGCCGGCGACGCCGTCCGCCACGGCGGCTCTTGTGCCCGCGAGCACCTCAGCGGCCGTCGCGGTGTCCGGGCGGTGCATCACCACCGCATCCACCGACCCACCCACCGCACCGAGAATCTTCAAAAGCACCGCGCAGTCCGTTCCGCTCGCCGCAAGCGTCGCGTGTGTGACATTGAGTTTCTGGAGCAGCCTGGAGGTGGGCTTGGCGACGCGTCCGGGGTACGGGCTCGCGAGTTCGTTGGGCAGGTCCTTCACGAGTGGAAAGTAATCCAGCACGAACACGGCGTCACACGCGGTGTTTTTAAACAGCGTCGTTGCCGTGCACGCGGCGTGCGCCACCGAGGACATGGGATCAAACGAGTCATGGGATGGATCGCCGCCGCCCGTCACGACCACCACCGCGCGTTCCGCGGTAAATCTCGGCTTGTAAGGCCGTCCCCTTGTCACCACCCACAGGTTCGTCTCCACGAACAGCTCGGGGTTTACCCTCCGCGCGTGGGCTTGGCGACTCATGCTGACGACCCGCCGCCGCGGAGTCCACCGAGCGCGTCTCACAAGCGCGGCGTCACAGTGGCGCGTCCGAGACCAGAGGATGCATTTTGATGTTTCTGGTCCGAAACAATAAGTGCCGATTTTCGCGCCACCGCCGCCGCCGCCGCGCCGTCGGCCATTCCCCCGCGCGCTTCGAGGTCACACCGCGTCACACGTTCTTTCCCTCTGCCCTTCGGTGCTTGTTTCTCTCAGGTCTAGGGTTTAGTTTTAGGGTTTAAGGTTGCGCCATGGTGTGGTTCCAGTGCGAGGATTGCGGTGATACGCTTAAGAAGCCCAAGGTAAAAGGCCACGCCGGGCACTGCAGCGCATCCCGGTTTTCGTGCGTGGACTGCATGCAGGTGTTCGACCAGTGGTCCGTGCAAGCGCACACGTCCTGCGTCACGGAGCACGAGAAGTACGCGCTTTCCATCACGAAACCGGGGCAGGAGCACTTGATGAAGAATTCAGGGGCACACGGGGCGCATGGGGGCGGGGGCGGCCCTGTATCGGGCGCCTCTCAAATCGTGGGCGAGCGTTTCCTGAACAAAGGCCCGCCGTGGGACTGCGTTTGTTGCAACGTGAAGTGCACGTCCCAGGAGACCCTCACAGGGCACGCGCAGGGAAAGAAACACAAAAGCAAGTCGCGAACCGCGATGGCGGCGCTTGGTTTGGCGCTTGATGGCTCGCCGCTGCCGCCGGTTGAGGAGAAGGAGGAGGAGGTGAAAGAAGACACAAAACAGGAGGAAAAGAAAGATGAGGAAAAGAAGCAGAAACGCGCGCGCGAGGGCGAGGACGAGGGGAGACGGAAAAAGGCCAAGAAGGAGAAGAAGGAGAAGAAAGAGAAGAAGGAGAAGAAGGAGAAGAAGTAGGCCGACGGTGGCTTGTCGTTTTTATTCCGGAATCTGTCTTGTTTGGGTTTCGTGAATCTCGAAAGCGAGTTGCCGGCAGCTGAGCGTCCCCGTCAGCCGCGAAAAAGTCAACAAATGTCTCCTTGGAAATGTAATCGTACCTCCCCCGGCCGGGGTGTCCCCACAACACCGCGCGCGCGCGGGAACGCCTTTCCCACCGGCTTGCGTCCGCACCGGCGTCGTGGTCAACACCCTTGGTGTTGTGACCGCCCGTCCGCCTTTCCCCTTTCTTTCCGACTGACTGCCGCCATGGACCTCAAATCCATGATTCACGACGCGAAAAGCCGCGAGATGGGCCTGTACGAGCGATTCCAGGAGTACGACACCGACGGCGACGGAAGCATCGGCCAGGTACGTCGTGGGGCGCCGAGAGCAATGATCCCTGACTATAAACACGGTATAGAGCTGTGATACGCGAAACCTGCCACAGCACTAAACCTTAACTAACTAAACCCTCGCGCACTCTCTCCTTCCCCCGAATCCCCGCTCACCTCAATTCCCACATTGCTCGGCACGTCACCAAATGCAGGATGAGCTCGTGAGCCTGCTCGTGAACTTGCGCATCATGGAGGACAGCGGCGATGACGCGGACTTCATTTCGCGGCAGTTCCAGCTCACGGACCAGAACGGGGACGGGGAAATCGACTTCGAGGAGTTCAAGGTACGTTTCCGGCTGGGTCCCTGCGGTTGCCCAATTCGAAATCGTCACGAATCATACGGGATGCCGCCGGCGTTTTCCACGCCTTATTCTTTTTTAACTTACTCCTGATCTGTTATCTACTTGCCCTCTCCACCAAAATCTAACACCTCACGTCGCCCCGACACACCTTTTCACACCTTTCCCAGGCCTTTTACAACGCGTGCATCGACTACCGCAAGCTCGGCCGCGGCTCCCGGGGTTCGCCTGGCGCGAACGCGGATGGGGTGCCTCGGATCAAAGGGAAGGACGTCAAGGCCCTGACCCCCGAAGTGGAACGAGCGCGGGCGGTTCTGCGCCGCGAACGTTTGACACAGAAAGCCGCCGCCGCCGCGTTGCTCGCGGAGGAGAACAAGGAAAGGCGCGCCCGTATCACGATGGCGAGGTCGGCGGGAAGGGACTCAAAGACCCTGACCACTGACCAAGAAAACGCGCGGCTTGAAATCAGAGAAAGGAAAGCGCAGGAGAAGTACGAGATGGAGCTACGAATGGCGGCTGAGAACCTGGAGATGCGCGCACGCATCGAGGCGTACCAGAGTAGGGGGCGGGACACGAAAGAACTGACCCCGGAAATCGAAGAAGCGCGGTCCAACGTTCGCAGGAAATCGCTGATGGACAAAGAAGCCATGGAAAGGCGTTTGAGGGAGGAGAACCTTGTGCAGAAACGGCGCATCGCCGCGGCGATGGCGCGCGGGCGGGACGCCAAGACCCTGACGCCGGATGAGGAAGCCGCGCGCGCGTCGATTCGGCGCAAATCAATCGCGGACAAGGCCGCGATGGAACACCGGTTGGCGGAGGAAAACGTGGAGATGCGTCGCAGAATAGAACTCGCGCAGAGTAGGGGGCGGGACGAGAAGAACCTTACCCCGGAGCAAGAACGCGGACGAGCGTTCGTGGCGCAGCGCAGCAGGGACGAAAAAGCGCAGGCGGCGGCGAGGTTGGTGGAGGAGAACGAGTTGATACGTCTGCGCATCGCAGAGGCCATGGCGAAGGGAAGGGATGCGAAGGCACTGGACGCGAACACCAACGCGGCGAGGCTGGAGGTGGCAGAACGGCGGCGGCGCGAAAAGGCGGAGGCGGAGAAAACGCTGCGCAAGGAAAACGCCGCGCTCGCCGCGCGGCTAGCGGGCACGGGGATGTTCCCGGATACCAGGTTCTGACACCCCGGGCGACGAGTGGCTGCATATCTTTGTACATACAAAGTGTATATAGTCAAAGAAACCAGATGTTTGTTTGTGTCTTTTCTGCGCGGGACGAAACTTTTCAAATCGAAGAGGGACATCTTCTCACTATTAGGGTGCGCCGTTCGCTATCGCCCACTCAAGTGTGTCCCCTTTCGCAACTTGGCGCATGCGGACGTCCCACGGGCAGCCGTTCGCGCGCGCCCACTGCAGCACCTCGAGATGCCCGCCATCTGCCGCACACGAGCACGTATCCTCGTCCCACGGGCAGCCGTTCGCGTGCGCCCACTGCAGCACCTCGAGGTGCCCGCCCTCCGCCGCCCCCGAGCACGTGTCTGAGTACCACGGGCAGCTGTTCGCGCGCGCCCACTGCAGCACCTCGAGGTGCCCGCCATCTGCCGCACACGAGCACGTATCCTCGTCCCACGGGCAGCCGTTCGCGTGCGTCCACTGCAGCACCTCGAGGTGCCCGCCCTCTGCCGCACACGAGCACGTATCCTCGTCCCACGGGCAGCCGTTCGTGCGCGCCCACTGCAGCACCTCGAAATGCCCGTTCTGCGCGGCTTCCGAGCACGTGCTGGAGCTCCACGGGCATCCGTTCGCGCGCGCCCACTGCAGCACCGCGAGATGCCCGCCGTACGCCGCGTACGAGCACGTATTCGTGTTCCACGGGCAGCCGTTCGCGCGCGCCCACTGCAGCACCTCGAACTGCCCGCCCTTCGCCGCCCCCGAGCACGTTTGTGTGTTCCACGGGCAGCCGTTCGCACGTGCCCACTGCAGCACCTCGAGGTGCCCGCCCAACGCAGCGTTTATGCACACGTCTGGCTTGTCCAGACGACCTTTCTGGAGCTTGTGT
>Ga0222645_101352_pt1 | contig 10730 bp, 7 predicted proteins | sample AntAcemetagen292_FD_179881 | JGI IMG/M metagenome (GOLD analysis project Ga0222645, IMG submission 179881) | Saline water microbial communities from Ace Lake, Antarctica - #292 | ecosystem: Environmental > Aquatic > Non-marine Saline and Alkaline > Saline | place: Antarctica: Ace Lake | collected...
CCCGGTGATCGTTTGGTAGAAAGCGAACTGGCTGACCGGTTCGGTGTATCGCGCACTCCGATCCGCGAAGCACTACAGCGCCTCGAGACGCAGAACCTTTTGACCCGCGACGGGCGGTCATTGATCGTGGCATCTCTGGATCATACGCAACTTGCGGAACTTTACGTGGTGCGCGGCGAATTGGAAGGGCTGGCTGCGCGTCTTGCCGCGCGCCATGCAACCCCCGAAGAGGTGGGTGTGCTGCGCGATATGTTGGCGGATGACCACAAGCTGGTGGGGGATCCTGCCGCACTTAGCCGCGCAAACCGACGGTTTCACAAGCAGATCCATCTTGCATCACACAACCGCTTTCTGGTTCAACAGCTTGATCTTGTGCACCGGTCAATGGCTTTGTTGGCGACGACATCGCTTGCCGTAGAGGGCCGGATTGCAGGCACGCTGCAAGAGCATAGCCGGATTGTTGAAGCCATTTCCGCCAGTAATGGTGACGCCGCCTATGCGGCATTGCGCGATCATATTTCCAAGGCTTACGTGACCCGCCTTAAGCTTGATGCGGGGGCGGTGGAATAGCTTTTTTGGGCAAAAGAACACCATGTGTGGTTTTATCCCAGAAATACGGCTTCCACGTTAATTCGATCAGCCCCTTGTATGCGGCAATGGCAGCCAGTGGAAAATAAAGCTGCAAGGTAATCGCCCACTTGATCAACCATGTTTTGTTTGCGGCGCGTAACGCCAGTGCCGCAACAGCCAGATTTATCAGTTCGGACGCAAAAAATACCCCGGCCAAACCCCAAAACCAGCCGGGCGATAATATTTGTTGCAACGGATGCCCAAAACCCAGTGGAATCATCCAGAACGACCAAAGCACAGGGGCCAGCACAAATTGCGATAATGTGCCCAGAAATAACAACTGTACGCCCCAGAACCGTTTTGGGCCCAGATCACGCCAAAGCTGGCGGGGTGCGCGCATATGCACGGCATATGTAATCGCATACCCCTTTAACCAGCGTGACCGCTGTTTGATCCACGGCCAGAACCGTCCGTTTGCTTCCTCTTGGGTGACGGTCGGGATGACCTCTGTCTGATACCCCGCACGGGCCAACCGAACGCCAAGGTCTGCATCTTCGGTCACATTGTGGGCATCCCATCCGCCCAATTCCTCTAATATTTCACGGCGAAAAAACAGCGTGGTCCCGCCCAAAGGCACCACAAGTCCCAACCGCTCTAATCCGGGCAGAACGATCCGGAACCAGCTTGCATATTCGATTGTAAAACAACGGGTTAGCCAATTCGAACTATCATTGTAATAATCAAGCACACCCTGAAGGCAGGCAACTTCCGGACCGCGGTTGGCAAAATGTGCGGCGACAATACGCAACTGGTCAGGGTCTGGCGCGTCTTCTGCGTCATAAACGCCGATAATGCTGCCGCGCGCGAAATCCAAAGCAAAATTCAATGCGCGCGGTTTTGTACGCAAGGTCCCTTGTGGTACGATCACCGGGCGCATCCATGTGGGCAAAACCATATCACCAAGAGCCGTGCGCGTGGTCGCATCATCGCTTTCGGTGACAAGACACACATCAAGTAATTCATGCGGATAATCAATATCGCAAAGACGTGACAGCAAATGCTGGGCGATTTCTGTTTCACGAAATAACGGGATCAGCAGTGTGATCGCCGGCAAACGGGCAGGGACCACCGGTGCCAACTCTACGTGCGGGTCTTTGCGCAATGACACCCAGGCAGCAGTTGCTTTTAATCCGGTTGTAAGGATCAACAGAACGGTTGTGACAGCACATAAGACCCCGACCGTCGCAACAGGTGATACAAGCGCACATAACACCAGAAGCATCAGGCACACCGCGCCGTATCTTAATGCGCGGCGGGAATTCCAGTTGCGACTGCTTAGTGCAGCGGGCACCTTGGTTTCTGCGGCCGATACAAGCGCGGCGGACCGCATTTGTAACACCGTGCTTTCGAGATATTCACTTGTGGTGATTGCCATGCGGACTCTGCCGAAGTTCGCCATCAATGCGGGCATATGCCGTTCAAACTGGTCAGGTTTATCGGTCAAAACGATTGTTTGGTCGCCCATTTTCCGCCATGGCAGCAGACCGTTGCGAATTGCATTGGCAGCCCCGTATGTATCCAACAAAGAGGTATCCACGGTTGACGTGCAAGGATTGATAAATTGCGTTTGATACAGCGTCGAATAGGCCTGCGCGATACTTAAACGGGTGACGGCAAAGTTGGACAAAAGCACATCACTGACCCGCAACCCCTGACGTTGGGCAATCGCTTGGGCCGCATGGGCATCGGTTTGTGAAATGACATCAGAGCCGACAAGCAGCAACGCCAATGGCCCAAGCTCGGGCGGGGGGGGCGGCGTGGTTTGTAAAAGGTGCTGCGCGGTGAACATATCGGCCCTTTGGTTTAAGAGCGATCATCCATCAGATCTGTTAAGGCTTGGTTAATTTATCCTTAACTTGCGCGGGCATCCATCGCGGCTGCAAACCTTTCAAACAGGTAATAACTGTCTTGTGGTCCCGGGCTTGCTTCGGGATGGTATTGCACACCAAATACGGGGCGTCCGTCCAGACGGATGCCACAGTTTGACCCGTCAAAAAGTGATATATGCGTTTCGATGACCCCCACAGGCAGCGTTTGGCTGTCGACCGTAAAGCCGTGATTCATTGATGTAATCTCAACTTTGCCTGTCTCGATGTCTTTGACCGGATGGTTGGCGCCGTGATGCCCGTGGTTCATTTTCACAGTTTGCGCACCAAGTGCCAGTGCAAGCATTTGATGCCCAAGGCAGATGCCAAACACAGGCAGGTCGGTTTGCGCCAAAATATCCTTGATCATCGGCACTGCGTAAACGCCGGTTGCCGCAGGATCGCCCGGACCGTTCGACAAGAAAATGCCGTCAGGACTATGGGCCAAGACATCTTGCGCCGTTGCCGATGCGGGGAGCACTGTGACATCGCATCCCGCAGATGCAAGGCAACGCAGGATGTTGCGTTTTGCACCATAATCAATCGCGACGACTTTGTGCCGTGGCGCGGTCTGGGGCGCATAGCCATCAGGCCAGGCCCACCGCATTTCGTTCCAGTGATAAGACTGTGCGCATGTTACATCTTTGGCAAGATCCAGACCGACCAAGCCGCCAAAGTCACGGGCTTGGTGAACTAAGGCGGCAATGTCAAAATTACCATCTGGGTCGTATGACAATGCGACGTGGGGGGCACCTTGTTGGCGGATTGCACGGGTCAGACGCCGTGTATCGACACCGCCCATCCCGATCCGACCGCGTGCCGCAAGCCATGGACCAAGCTCTTGGGTTGCGCGCCAGCTCGATGCATCCGTTGGATCCCACTTTACGATCATTCCGGCAGATACCGGGGTTGCAGATTCGTCATCTTCCGGTGTCACGCCTGTGTTGCCGATATGGGGAAAGGTAAATGTCACGACCTGACCTGCGTATGACGGGTCGGTCATGATTTCCTGATAACCGGTCATTGCGGTGTTGAAACACAGTTCGGCGGTGGTGGTGCCTGTTGCGCCAAACCCGTAACCAAAAAATATTGTCCCGTTGGCAAGCGCCAAACACGCAGTAGGTTTCATCGGTTCAGATTGCGTCATTTTATCATATCCCCATGCAGCCAAATTGTTGTGTGGTCTACGGGCGGGTGCACGCAGGGTCAAGGCCGTTCTGGTACGCAAAACAAGGGTGCCGTGCGTTGTGGTGCAACCGCTTGTCACGACAGGACTGAAGGCCTATGTCTGTCTTTCAAATCTGACCAACATTGGAAATCCCTATGGATATGCGCACCCGGATCACAGCGGCTATGAAAGACGCGATGAAATCGAAAGAAGTGGACCGTTTGTCCACCTTACGGTTGATCAACGCAGCGATCAAAGACCGCGACATTGCTTTGCGTGGCACTGCGGACGAAGACACAAGCGTGGGTGATCCCGAGATTCTGGCCATTTTAAGCAAGATGATGAAACAACGCCAAGAAAGTGCGCGCGCCTATGAAGAGGGCGGCCGTCTGGAACTGGCAGAGAAAGAGCTGCTGGAAATCAAGATTATTGAAGATTTCTTGCCACGCCAGTTAACCGATGCAGAAACCCAAGCTGCGGTTAACGATGCTATCGCGCAGGTCGGCGCGGAAAGCTTGCGTGACATGGGCAAGGTCATGGCTGTTCTTAAGGCAAAGTTTACGGGTCAAATTGATTTTGGAAAAGTTGGTCCAGTGGTCAAATCGCTGCTTGGCTAAATTAAATCATAGACCACTTTTATATTTCAGGTCTGTCCAACAGGATTATTCCGCTTTGGACGGACCGCTGACAAAAGCGGCTTTTATCTCGCCATAAAGCGCAAGCCGTTCTTTGGCATCCAAAAACGCACCAATCTCGACTTCTCTGTCACCGCCTCGTAGTGTCAGATAGTTTTCAACGGGGCCGCCGGTTTGGTGCAAATGCACACTGGCCCAGTACCTGTTTGCCGTCCAGTCTTGCACGCGTCCATCGGGATTGACGCGTGTCAACGTAACGGTATCGGATGTGCCAGTCAGTGTCTCAAGCACCTCGCCACGTTTATAACTGGTCGATATAGCGGCCCAAAGCCCCCACAGCATCACCGCAAAGAACGGCAAAATCCCCCACAGCACAGGTTGTCCTAAAAGGACGATCAGTGGAAGTGCCACAATAAGCGCGGTCGATCCGAAAAACAGCACAAAATCGCGCCGTAACAGCGACCGGTAGGGCCACAAATTCAGGTCCCAATTTTCTTTGGGCGACGTGTCTGGTGTCCATTCATAAGGCATGGGTAAAAAATAATGCGCAATGGAGCACTGACAAGTCTGCACGTATAAAAAAAGGCCCCACATAACTGTGAGGCCTTTTAGATATTTCAGATTGAGATCACTTAATGAGCGTGCTGTTTATCCCAGTCAGACTGCTTTGGCAGCGTCTCGAAAGTGTGCTCTGGTGGTGGGCACGGTAGTGTCCATTCCAGCGTATCTGCATACTCGTTCCACGGGTTGTTGACCGTTACACGCTTACCGCGCGTAAGTGTGTACGCCAGAACACCGATAAAGAACACGAACGATGCGAAGGACAGAAATGCGCCGATTGATGACACGTAGTTCCACGTTGCAAACGCATCTGGGTAATCGATGTAGCGACGTGGCATGCCCTGACGACCCAAAAAGTGCTGTGGGAAGAATGTCAGGTTTGCGCCGATAAACATTGCCCAGAAATGCAGCTTGCCAGCCCACTCAGGATACATACGGCCTGACATTTTTGGCAGATAAAAATAGATACCAGCGAAAATCGAGAACACGGCACCAAGCGACATGACATAGTGGAAATGCGCCACGACATAGTAGGTATCATGGTAAACGCGGTCTACACCAGCTTGCGACAGAACGATGCCTGTGACACCGCCAACGGTGAACAAGAACAAGAAACCCTGTGCCCAAAGCATAGGCGTTTTGAATTCAACAGAACCGCCCCACATTGTTGCGATCCAGCTAAATATCTTGACGCCTGTAGGTACCGCGATGACCATCGTTGCCAGCATAAAGTAAGACTGCTGTGTCAGTGACATGCCGACCGTATACATATGGTGCGCCCATACGACAAAGCCCAGAACACCAATCGCAACCATCGCATAGACCATTGGCAAATAACCAAAAATCGGCTTGCGCGAGAATGTCGCGATAACGTGGCTGACGATACCAAAACCAGGAATAATAATGATGTACACTTCAGGGTGCCCGAAGAACCACAAAATATGCTGATATAGGACTGGGTCGCCGCCACCTTCAGGTTGGAAGAAGGTTGTGCCGAAATTCCGGTCTGTCAGCAGCATAGTGATCGCGCCTGCAAGAACGGGAAGCGCCAGCAGAATAAGCCAAGCTGTTACAAAGATTGACCAAGCAAACAAAGGTACTTTGTGCAAAGTCATGCCCGGTGTGCGCATATTCAAAAACGTAGTAATGATGTTGATCGCGCCCAGAATAGACGATGCGCCCGACAAGTGAACCGCGAAAATCGCTAGGTCCATCGACATGCCCGTTTCTGATGTGGACAGTGGCGGATACATGACCCAACCGACGCCTGAACCCATTTGGCCATTGCCGCCCGGAGCCAGCATCGATGCGATGCCAAGCGATGTGCCTGCAACATACATCCAGAAAGACAAGTTGTTCAAACGTGGAAACGCCATATCAGGCGCCCCAATCTGAAGCGGCATAAAGTAGTTGCCAAAGCCACCGAACAGGGCAGGAATAACAACAAAGAACATCATCAAAACGCCATGGTACGTGATCAGCACGTTCCAAAGATGGCCGTTTGGCGTACATTCAGATGTCGCATCCGCGATGAAACGCGCACCCTCGGTACACATGTACTGAACGCCGGGTTCCATAAGTTCCAGACGCATGTAAACAGTGAAGGCAACAGATATGAAGCCGACAGCGCCGGAGACGAAAAGGTAAAGAATACCAATGTCTTTGTGGTTAGTGGACATGAACCACCGGGTGAAGAAATTCCGGTCGTCTTCGTGTTCATGGCCGTGGATGGCTGCATCTGCCATGGGGCTCTCCTTAGGTTGACTGCGGCAAGGGCGCGGAATCGAAATTCGCCCGAGGTTTGAAGCGGTTCTAGTGTACGCAGCACCGTTGATCAACATTTGATCGCTGTGCTTACGTGGGATATATTGGCACACCCTGTTTGTTGGCAGGCATCTTCATAATGTCGAAAGACTTCCGTTATACCACTGCCTCAAGACGTTTAATGCGAGGTTAAAAATGAATGATCTATGGTTCTACGACCGCATGGCGCGGTTTTCCTGGCTGACGTACCGTGGGAAAATCATGGTTATGGCGTTTGCAGGAACACATGTTCCGCTCATTTCGTTGGCTGTTTATTTTAGCCTGCAATCAGGACAAAACTGGGCAACTGTTTTGTGGACACTTGGTGTGACGTTGGTTGCGACTTTGTTGGGAACGGGTGCAACGATGTGGGTCTTGTCGCACCTGTTGCGTCCGGTTCAGCTCACGTCGGATTCCTTGCGACATTACGCCATGCACCGGACGTTGCCACAGCTTCCAACGCATTTTTCCGACACTGCAGGCACACTGATGGCGGATGCACAGACGACGGTGACGCAATTGGATGGCGCGCTACAAAGCCTAGAACGCTTTGATCCCGTCACGGGGCTGTTGAACCGGACGGGTTTTATTCTTCAACTGCGCAATCTGCATCTTGAAGGGGCCGGCTTGCTGGCCGTGCGTATTGCGAACGGAGAAAAGGTCAAAACAGCATTAAGCTCTGCTATTTTGAACGATGTTCATCAATCACTTGTCCAAAGATTTCACACGGCATTTCGAACCGATCTAAAGGCGCGGGTTGGCGATTTAGACTACGTTATAGTTCTTCCAAAAACAAATGACTCGTTTGATGTGCGTGCATTTCATTTTCGTGAAATGTTGGCAGCTCTGTCTGACGCGGTTGGTGATGGTCCCAATCGGGTTATCCCTGAACTGGTTGCCGGGTTTGCGCATCTTGAGGCAAATATTTCTACGTCCATTGATAATGCGTTGGCGGCGACACGCATGGCAACATTGACCAGCCCGATTGCGATTCACTCACCCCAAGCGCAAGATAAATTGCGCGACGACTTTTTGCTTGAACGTGACTTGCGCAGCGCACTTAAGAATGACGAGCTGGCACTACATTTTCAACCCGTGATGGATGTTGTGGGTCAGGCTCCTATCGGTGCAGAAGCCTTACTTCGATGGCATAATCCGGCGCGTGGTATGGTATCTCCTGTGCGGTTTATTCCGGTTGCGGAAAGATCCGGCCTTATTGATCCTATTGGGCTTTGGGTATTGCGAAATGCGTGTAAAAATCTTGCGCTTTGGGATCTGGATAAATCCGTGGCCATTAATCTTGGGGCGCGGCAATTTATGGATCCGGATTTGCATTTGCATGTGGCCGAGGCGATCTCGGCGGCTGGCATTAGTGGAAACAGGTTGGAAATTGAGTTGACCGAAACTGTTGCGACGGTTGATCACGATTATACATTTCGCACATTTGGTAAACTGCGTGACCTTGGCGTTTCAATCGCAATTGATGATTTTGGCACGGGATACGCATCCATGAGCATGTTGCACAAACTGCCTTTTCAAAAATTGAAAATCGACCGGGAATTTGTGACCAATGTTGACCATGCACGCGGCAGTCAGGCCATTTGCAATGCAATGATCGCTTTGGGGGAGGGGCTTGGCATTCGCGTGTTGGCAGAGGGCACAGAAACCGCGGCAGAGGTTGATTACTTAACGGCAAAGGGATGTGAGCTTTTTCAAGGGTTCTATTTTTCGCGCCCTGTGCCTGCGCAGAATATCTCTCAAGCATTTCGCGATTTGTCACAAAAGCAAGCTGGTTAGGTGTCTCGAAACGCTGATGAAAAACTTTGGCGTAGCGCGACATCCAGATCATCCATCGTAACCGGCAGTCCAAGATCAACAAGTGATGTGACGCCGTGCTGGCTTATTCCGCAAGGCACAATACCATTAAAATGATCAAGGTCAGGTTCGACATTGATTGATACACCGTGAAAGCTAACCCATTTGCGCAAGCGTATTCCGATGGCTGCGATTTTGTCGTCCTGCAACGTGCCATCGGGTTGTCGGGGTTTATCGGTACGCGAAACCCAAACGCCAACGCGCCCACTTCGCCGGTCTGCTTCGACATTGAATTGGGCCAAGGTCGTGATGACCCAACTTTCAAGCTGTTTTACGAATGCACGCACATCGCGGCCGCGCTTACCGACATCTAACATAACATAGGCCACGCGCTGACCGGGTCCGTGATAGGTGTATTCTCCACCGCGGCGTGCTTCATAAACCGGAAATCTGTCTGGCAATAACAAATCGGCCGTGTTTGCGGACGTACCAGCGGTGTAAAGGGGGGGGTGTTCGACAAGCCAGATCGCTTCTGATGCGTTGCCTGCGATAATACCAGCGACGCGGTCTTCCATAAACGCAAGGGCGTCTGAATACGGAGTTAACCCCGTGGAGGTGATCCATTCAACCATATTTTGTCAGACCAACAGGCCAGCCTTTTTTGAAATCCGTACATTGGGCGCGGGTTGCGTAAATAATACCTGCATCGTCAAGAATCTGCACGAAGCAACTTGTAACGATTTCACATCATATATTTGTTTTATTGATAAGGGAAAAGACCTGCAAATTCACGATTCAGCACAAAAAAAATATCCAGATATTAAATTGTCGAAGCGGGATTTTGCAAAATTTCCAAGTGCGAGATTACAGTAGACTTTATTAAAAACGTTTAAACTTGGCCTGTAGGTACCAACGATCCAAAACTATGCGTTTTTTACTTGAGAAGCCCGCAGTCATGGTCTAAAGCGACGGCAGCCTAGACAGTGCGGTCGTGGCGGAATTGGTAGACGCGCAGCGTTGAGGTCGCTGTTCTGTAACAAGAGTGAGGGTTCGAGTCCCTCCGACCGCACCAGGTTTTCATTTTCGTGAACATAAACAGGTATTTGACCTGAAACACTGCAGTCTGCGGTGATTTTCACTGTATTTGGCGGTGTTTGTACGCATATCCAAGTTTTTTTTGAATAACTGTTGCCAAACGCCGGACCTGTTGTTCTATTCATCTTTGGAAGTGTGGCTTAAGCCACCAAATGTCAGGGGGGGTTGGTTTGACCAACACACAAAAAGACACCGCGTTCGTCGAATTCGAACGTGTACAGAAAAGTTATGATGGCGAAAATCTTGTTGTTAAAGATTTGAACCTATCAATGCCCAAGGGCGAATTTTTAACAATGTTAGGGCCATCAGGGTCGGGCAAGACGACCTGCCTGATGATGTTGGCTGGATTTGAAACAGCCACCCACGGCGAGATCAGGCTTGATGGTGTATCTATCAACCACATTCCGCCTCACAAACGCGGGATCGGAATGGTGTTCCAGAACTACGCGTTGTTCCCGCACATGACAGTTGCTGAAAATTTGTCATTCCCGTTAGAAGTCCGCAAAATGGGCAAATCGGTGCGCGAAGAAAAAGTGATGCGCGCGCTTGGTATGGTCCAGATGCAAGATTTTGCAGGACGGCGCCCAACGCAATTGTCAGGTGGTCAACAACAGCGGATCGCATTGGCGCGTGCCTTGGTGTTTGAGCCTGAGTTGGTTTTGATGGATGAGCCGCTTGGCGCGCTCGACAAACAATTGCGCGAAACATTGCAGTTTGAAATCACGCATTTGGCGCACGAACTGGGAATTACGGTTGTTTATGTAACCCACGACCAGACAGAAGCGCTGACTATGTCGGACCGCGTTGCTGTGTTTGATGACGGGCGTATCCAGCAGTTGGCCCCGCCAAGCGAATTGTACGAATCGCCGCAAAACAGCTTTGTTGCGCAATTCATCGGTGAAAATAACACTCTTGAAGGCGTCGTCCAAGAAATCAAAGGCAACACATGTATCGTGCGCCTTGATAGCGGCGACATTATTGACGCCATCCCTGTCAATGTAACCGCTGTTGGGGACCGGACCAAAGTGTCCATTCGCCCCGAGCGTGTCGAATTTGACAAAACCCGTCTGCATGCGGATGCGCACACATTGAAAGCCGAAGTGCTGGAATTCATTTATATGGGTGATATTTTTCGCACGCGACTGCGAGTTGCAGGCA
>Ga0222645_101358_pt1 | contig 10694 bp, 11 predicted proteins | sample AntAcemetagen292_FD_179881 | JGI IMG/M metagenome (GOLD analysis project Ga0222645, IMG submission 179881) | Saline water microbial communities from Ace Lake, Antarctica - #292 | ecosystem: Environmental > Aquatic > Non-marine Saline and Alkaline > Saline | place: Antarctica: Ace Lake | collected...
GATAGGCACACCGCAAAATGACGAATACCGTTCTTCGCCGGTTTCGGGCATGTACCGAAAGCCTTTTGCGCTGGGGGCATCGGCGGTGTTGATTACGCGCCGCGTGCGTGCCGTGCGGCCCACAAGCCCTTCGCCAAGCCGCATCCGTGTCTGATGCACCGCTTCGGGTTGCAAACCTTGTGTCGCGCATAGCTCGAGCGTGTCTTCGTCGCGGAACAGGTAAATCGAACACACCTCGGTGCGCATCGATGACGCGATGGTTTCCACGACCTTGTTCAGGCGGACCTGACCTTCGCCGCCTTCGGCAAGCGCCTTGCGCAAGCGTCCGATCAGTTTGCGACTTTCTGTTTCGATCCGTTCTGGCATATCGGGCCCCCAATACGGTTTGTTTACTTGGGGTTGTAAGGCAGGGGAAGGCTTAATCCAGATTGTGCCACAGGCCGGCTGTCACTGTGCGGGGTGCAGATGGCCAATGCCCGCGCTTCAGGTTGATTTTTCCAACTCGAACGCGTCATGCAGGGCCTGTACCGCCAGTTCCATGTATTTGCGGTCAATCAACACCGATACTTTGATTTCCGATGTCGAAATAACTTTGATGTTGATGCCGTCGTCGCGCAGCGTTGCGAACATTTTTGCGGCCACGCCTGCATGGCTGCGCATTCCGATTCCCACGATGGACACCTTTGCCACACCTTCGTCTGCGACCAGATCGTGATAGTTGATATCATCGGCGGCTTTTGCGGCTTCCATGGCGGCTTGCGCGCGCGCGACCTGATCAACAGGGCATGAAAACGTCATATCGGTGCGCCCGTCTTCGGAAATGTTCTGCACAATCATGTCGACGTTCACGCCTGCTTCGGACAAGGGACCAAAGATCGCAGCCGCGATACCCGGCCTGTCTGCCACGGAAATCAGCGTCATTTTCGCCTCGTCGCGGGAATAGGCCACACCGGCCACTACGTTAGATTCCATGATTTCCTCCTCATCGCAGACCAGCGTGCCTGCTGTGTCCGATGGTTCCTCGAATGATGATAGCACGCGCAAACGCACCTTGTAGCGCATGGCAAGTTCGACCGACCGTGTTTGCAAAACCTTGGCGCCAAGTGATGCAAGTTCGAGCATTTCCTCGAACGAGATCTTATCGAGCTTGCGGGCCTTGGACACAATCCGTGGATCAGTTGTGTAAACCCCGTCGACGTCGGTGAAAATATCGCAGCGTTCCGCGCCGAATGCGGCTGCAAATGCAACGGCTGTGGTGTCTGACCCACCTCGGCCCAGCGTTGTAATCCGGCCTTCGGGGCTGACCCCTTGGAACCCTGCAACAACCGCAACGCGCATGCCTTCAGCGAACTTGGCATTGATGTTGTCGGACGGAATTTCCTCGATCCGTGCGGATGAATGTGCAGATGTGGTTTTTACCGGCACTTGCCAGCCCTGCCAGCTGCGCGCAGGGATACCCATTTCTTGCAACCGCAATGCCATCAGGCCCGCAGTGACATTTTCACCCGATGATACCACGGCGTCATATTCGCGTGCGTCATACAGCGGGGATGTGTCGTTGACCCAACCGACCATTTCGTTGGTTTTGCCCGACATTGCCGACACAATGACGATCACGTCATAGCCTTTGGACACTTCCAACGCCACGCGCTTGGCCGCGCGGGCGATCCGGTCAAGGTTGGCGACAGATGTGCCGCCGAATTTCATTACCAATGTGGGCATAGGTATTCTCGCGTTTGATTGCGGGTGTGTCGTAATCGGTCAGCGGTATTTTCGCAAGGTCAAATGGCCAGTTTCAGCCAGATCCGCATCGCCACGGCAGGTGGTCAGTTCACTTTTTTGCTTGGGATAAATGGCAGCGGCAGCACAGGGACACCGTCCTCGATAAGCTTGCGGGCCTCTTGGGCGTTTGCCTCGCCATAGATTGGGGCATCCGGAATATCGCCGTCGTGCATTGCACGGGCCTTGGCAGCAAACGATTTGCCGACATACTCTGATTTGGTTTCGACCTCGTGGCGCAATTTCTCCAACGGCGTTTTCTGGTCCGTAATTATTTCTTTTTTGGCAACCGACGGCGACATAAGCGTTTTGCGGATTTTGCCGGACCCGCAAGAGGTACATTCCACCATCCCCGCTGACATCAATTTGTCGCAGGCAGCATTGGACGCAAACCAGCTTTCGAAGTGGTGGCCGTTGTCGCAAGAAAGGGTGAACCTGATCATGCGGGTAACGATAGGTTATTGCCCGTCAGGTGCAACAGCCAAACGCGCCGGATCAAAGCTTGCGACGATCTGTTTCAGGCCCGGTTCATCCAGCTTGGCGGCGGCTTTTTTCAAACTGACCCACCGGCGTTTACGCTGCTTTTTTTCGGGCCATTTTTTGGCAATACCGGTCGCGTGGATCGCATAAACCACAACCAGAACGGGGGCCACGCCCGCGTCGATGGGTTTGTCGTACACGTATGTGCCGATAGCGTTCGGGAAGACATCGCCAGTGATGCCAGCCTCTTCGAATGCTTCAATTGCGGCGCCGTCATGGGCGGTTTGCTTGTGAGTGGGCCAGCCGCGTGGCAAAATCCACCGTTCCGATTTGCGGGTTGTCACGATACAGACCTGCAGTTTGTCGTGCTTGAACCGGTAGCAAAGTGCGGCGAATTGGGCGCGGACATCCGTTTTGCCTGCGCTTCGCAATTTCAATGGAACCGGTTTTTTCGGCGTTTTGGGCATGGCATTGATCTTTAAGCGAGATACATCAGGTCTATGAGTCAATCGTTCCACACACACGCCGCAGACGCCACCCCCCGCATGATCGGGTCCGAAGTTTATCGCCATTCGCATTACGGGGACTGGCACCCGCTGCGCATCCCGCGCGTGTCCACGGTGCTTGACCTGACGCGTGCGCTGGGATGGTTGCCGCATGATCAATACATCAACAGCCCAAGGGCCAAGCCTGCCGCACTGACGGGGTTTCACACGCCCCGATATATCGCAGCTTTGGTCGCAGCCGAAGCCGCAGGTGCCGTATCGGATGCGGTGCGTGCGCGCCATGCGCTTGGCACGCCGTCCAATCCGGTGTTTGCAGAAATGTTCCGCCGCCCGGCCACATCTGCAGGGGCGGCACTGTTGGCGGGCGAATTGGTGGCGCAAGGCGGCGTGGTTTATGCGCTCGGATGCGGGACACATCACGCGATGCCCGACCGTGCCAACGGATTTTGTTATCTGAATGATCCGGTTCTGGCGATCCAGTCGTTGCGGCGCAACGGGGCGCAGCGCGTGGCTTATGTTGATATTGATGCGCATCATCCCGATGGCGTCGAGGTTGCGTTTGAAAATGATCCGAACACATTGCTTGTGTCGACACATGAAGAAAACCGCTGGCCGCGCAAGGGTGCGCTGACTGACACAGGGGTTGGTAATATGTTTAACCTGCCGCTGCCTGCGGGCTGCAATGACGCTGATATGGCGCTGGCGCTCGACGCAGTAATCTTGCCTGCCGTCGCTGCATTTCGCCCTGATGCGATTGTGTTGCAATGCGGTGCAGACGCGGTGTTGGAAGACCCGCAGTCGCGTATGGCGTTATCGAACACTGCGCTTTGGGCGGTTGTCGCAGCGCTGCGTCTGCTTGCGCCGCGCTATGTTGTGACGGGTGGTGGGGGGTATAATCCGTGGTCTGTCGGGCGTGCGTGGACAGGGGTGTGGGCAACGCTGAACGGCGATGACATTCCCGATATTTTGCCACCGGATGCCGCTGCGGTTTTGGGCGCATTGCAGTGGCGCGACCCAAGGCGCACGCGCACGCCACACCCACATTGGATCACCACGCTGGCGGATGCACCGCGCAACGGGCCGGTGTCTGCGGATGTACGCAGCCGCGTGGCACAGCTTGCGGCGCGTTTATGACAGTACGGGTCAAGACTGCGCACTTGAACATGACCGTCGTGCATCCGATAGTGCGCGCATGAAATTGATGATCGCTCTTTGTGCCGCTTTTGCGGGGTCGCCCGTGGTGGCAGACCCGGTTGTGGTTTTTGCAGCCGCAAGTTTGAAAGAGCCTATCGATACGCTGGCTGCGCAACTGGGCGATGTTGTCGTGTCTTACGGGGGCAGTGGTGCGTTGGCGCGGCAGGTCATGCAAGGCGCACCTGCGGATGTTGTGCTGTTGGCCAATGACGCATGGATGCAAGAACTTGTTGCCGCAAATGCCGTCACGGATACCGCTGATTTTGCGTCAAACCGCTTGGTTTTGATCGGGCAAGCGGGGGCCGCAGATATCGATTTGGCTGACCTGCCGCAGGCGTTGGACGATGCAAAGCTGGCCATGGGATTCACCCAAGCGGTGCCTGCGGGTATTTACGGGCGTGCTGCACTGGATGCTTTGGGCCTGTGGGACGCGGTTGCGCCGCATGTTGTGGCACTGGACAATGTGCGTGCGGTATTGACGCTGGTGGCGCGCGGAGAGGCGGCGTTTGGCATTACGTATGCCACTGACGCACGGGCCAGTGATGCGGTGCGCATTGTGGCACAGTTTGATCCGGCGACCCATCCGGCTGTGCGCTACACTGGCGGTCTTGTGTCGGGTACTGCTGCTGCGGCGGCATTTTGGGACCAGCTGCAGGGGCCATCAGGGCAAGTCATTCTGGCCGAAGCCGGATTTTTACCTGCGGTTGCCCCGTGATTTGGGCGCCCGTCATTTTATCGTTGCAGGTGTCCGCGCTTGCCACACTTTGTGCGTTGCCGGTGGCGGTCTGGGTCGCGTATATTCTGGCGCGAAAACGCTTTTGGGGGCACGGGCTGTTGAACGGGATTGTGCATTTGCCACTGGTGCTTCCGCCTGTGGTGACCGGGTATCTGTTGTTGGTGGTGTTCGGGCGGCAAGGGGCGCTGGGCGGTTTGTTGTTCGATACGTTCGGGGTCACACTTGCGTTTCGCTGGACGGGCGCTGCGTTGGCTGCGGGGATCATGGGGTTTCCGTTGATGGTGCGTGCGATCCGGCTGGGGTTCGAGGCGGTGGACAGCGGATTAGAGGATGCGGCACGCACGCTTGGTGCGACACAAACCGGGGTGTTCACCCGTGTAACGCTGCCGCTGATGATGCCTGCGGTGATTGCGGGCGCGGTGCTTGGATTTGCCAAGGCGCTGGGTGAATTTGGCGCAACTATTACATTTGTCGCGGCAATTCCCGGTCAGACGCAAACTATCCCGACCGCGATTTACGCGGCCTTGCAGGTGCCTGGTCAAGAGGCGGCGGTGGTGTGGTTGGTGGGCATTTCGATCACGCTTGCGATGGGTGCGCTGGTTGCGTCCGAATGGTTGGCGCGCCGGATGGTGGGACCGTGATATCGGTGGCTCTGCAAAAGCGGTTGGGCGACTTCACTCTTGATGTGGCCTTCAATGCGCCACGTGGTGTTACGGCAGTTTTCGGGCCGTCGGGGTCGGGGAAAACCACGCTGATTAATGCGCTTGCAGGGCTTGTTACGCCCGATACGGGCCGGATTGTGGTCGGGGGGCGGGTGTTGTTTGACAGGCATATAAACCTGCCGCCGCGCCACCGGGCGCTGGGCTATGTGTTTCAGGATGCGCGTTTGTTTCCACATCTGACGGTTGCCAAAAACCTGACATTCGGCGGACGCCATGACCATGATAAAGTGATTGATCTTTTGGGGTTAGGTCCCTTGCTTGACCGTAGGCCAGCGGGTCTTTCGGGCGGAGAGAAGCAGCGGGTCGCGTTGGGGCGCGCGTTGCTAAGTAACCCCGCGATGCTGTTGCTGGATGAACCGCTGGCCGCCCTTGACGCGCCGCGCAAAGCAGAGGTGTTGCCCTATCTGGAACGTCTGCGCGACGAGGTTGGCGTGCCGATGATCTATGTCAGTCACGCGATGTCCGAAGTGACGCGGATCGCCACCCATCTGGTTGTGCTGGACGCAGGGCGTGTGGTGCGGCACGGCCCGTTGGGCGCGGTGCTGGCCGACCCCGCATCATTGCCGTTGATGGGCCCGCGCGGGGCGGGCGCAGTTGTGATGACGACCGTACAATCACATGATGCGCAAGACGATTTGACCCATGTCACATTTGATGGCGGGCGCATTTGCTTACCTGGGCGTCTGGGGCGTTTGGGGTCTGTGCTGCGGGTGCGCATTCCGGCGCAAGACATTATTCTGGCAACCCGCGCCCCGGTGGATATTTCGGCGCGTAATATTTTGCCCGTGACCGTCACGACGATCAATCAAGATCAAGGGGCGGGGGTCGCTGTGGGGCTGTTGGCAGGGCAAACGCCGTTGCTGGCACAGATCACACGGGCCAGCCTGCGCGACATGGACCTGTCTGTTGGCATGCAAATTTTCGCAATCATCAAGGCAACGGCAGTGGCCCCGAATGGCGACAGGGTTTAGACGGGATGCAGCGCATCAAGGGCGGCCAAGGTGCGTGCCACCCCACCTGCATGGTCGGCATAAAACGCATCAATCCCGGATGCTGTAACAGGTGTCGGGACTTGCATTTCATGTAACAGGGCGGCGGGAGTTTCAACCACTGTGCATACGCCTGCGGCCACGGCTTCGATCACGGGATAAACAATGGTCCATGTGTGCGGACCGACAATGACAGGTTTGCGCAATGCCAATGGTTCGATGATGTTATGCGCCCCTTTTGGGACAAATCCGCCGCCCACAATCGCGCGGTCACACAGCCCAAGGTAAAAATACATCTCGCCCATGCTGTCCCCCAACAGCACGGTGCAATCCAGCGGGCTATCGCTGTGCAAGTCTGCATCAAGAACCTGCGATCTGCGCAGGATTTTAAGCCCCGCGGCAGCAATCATGTCACCCACAAGCGCAAACCGCTCGGGGGCACGCGGCACATAGATATATAATTTGTCAGGTGCGGCCTTGATCATATCGATGTAAATCGGGTCTTCGCCGTTGACCACGCTGGTGATCGTGATGATTTCGCGGTCGGCTCCCAACGCCGCGCGAAGAACGGCAGCGCCGTTCAGCTGGGCCTGTGGAACGGGTTGGTCGAACCGCAATTCGCCTGTGACGTGGATGTTACGCAGTCCGGCATGGCGCAAGCGACCGGCCTGATCTTCCGATTTCACAAATCCGCCTGCGAAACCGCCAAACAGCCGCGCACGCAGGCCAAGCCCGCGGCGGTCCTTGTCATAGCTTTTGGCCGGATATTGCGCGTTACACATATATAACGGCACTGCGTGTTTGCGTGATGCCGCAATCATCACGGGCCAGATTTCCACTTCCATGGTCAGACCGATGCGCGGGGTGAACGCCTGCAAAAACCGGCGATAGGCAAAGCCGAATTCAAATGGAACCCAGACAACTTGCATACGCCCTGCTGCGATATCGGTGGCAAATGTACGCGTCGCCTCTAGACGGCCTGCGGGCGTGAAATGGGTCGTGACAACATGGTCGCCGCGGTCCAGCAATGCACGCACCAAAGGTGCCGCAGACCGCATTTCGCCCATGCTGACGGCGTGAACCCATACAGGTGACACAAGATGCGATGTGACACGCCCGAACCGTTCGGCTGTGTGACGTGAATAGAGCGGGTCAGCGCGGCCGCGTTTGCGTAAATACAGCATGATAACGGGAAGCAAAAGCCACCACACGCCGCAATACGCCCAAAGTCCCAACCGTAAAACCGGATCAGGCCAGCTCCGGTCAACCGGCGTCATGGAATGTTTTTTGCAAGCTGCCGTTCCAGAATTCTGGCGCAGTGATAACAGTTGCGAACCGCGCAGCCGCGCTGCCGCCGCCAAATGCGCCATCGCGTGGAAATGATTTTCCCCAATTTTCGGTCAGGAAATCCGCGATTTTCCGGGTGTCGAATGCACCGGCGAAAAACACCGACGGTGATTTGGCGCGGTTGGTCTGGCGGGTGCCCACATCAAGCGATGCAAGCCCGATAAACGGGGCTTCTCTGACGCCTGCAGATGAATTGCCAACCATCACGGATGCGTTTTTCATCAATTCGGAAAAATGGGCGAACCGCATGGAGGGCAGCACGCGAAACCTGTCACCGGGCAACGCGTCGATGGCTGCAAATATCTCTGCAGAACCGGGGTCGTTGTTGGGGGCGATCACCACAAAATTGCGGCCTGATGCATCAAGTGCGGCAAATAATGCGCGGGCTTGTGCGCCCATTGTGCTGGCTTCGGACGTGACAGGATGAAAAACGCAGATGCCGAAATCACCCGCTGGCAGGGTATATCTTGCGCGGACATCCGCGATTGTGACGCCTGACGGGCCACTGTGAAAATCCAGTTCGGGTGACCCGATGGCGTGAATTTTTGCCTCATCTTCGCCCAAGGCCATGACGCGTTTGGCAGCATTATCTGACGATACAAAATGATGGCTGGCCAGTTTGGAATTACAGTGGCGATAAATCTCGTCGATGGTTCCGGACACTTCGCCGCCCTCGACGTGGGCGCAGCGGATGTAATTGGTGGCGCAAACCAGCGCACAGGCCAGTGCTTCGACCCTGTCACCGTGAATGACCACCAGATCAGGTGTATGTTCGGCCACAAAATCCGAAAACCCGACAACTGTTTTTGCCAGCACCATGTCTTGGGGATCATCCGCGCGCTGGTTCAGGAATTCATGCACAGTGACACCCTTGGTGCGGTGTACTTCTAGTTTTGTAAGGCCGTAGCGGTCCAGCATGTGCATACCCGTCACGAAAAACGACACATCAAAATTTGCATCGCGGGCCGCCGTGGCCAAGGGTTCAAGCTTGCCGAAATCGGCGCGGGTGCCTGTCACAAAGAGGATCGATTTATTCATACATCGTGGATACGGCGGCGCGATTGGCGTAGCAATCCCTTTAGTCCGCCAAATCGGCCCATTTCAACTGTGTGTTGCGCGTAACGGCACGTGTCAGGGTTTTTCCAACCACTTTGTCAAAGTCATAGCCCGCAATTTCGCCCGATCCGGGGCGGCGCGCCCAAATGCAGCTTTCGGTAATTTTATGCCCCGCAGGAAGATCCATATCCGCAACCACAGATGCACGGGCAAATTTATAGACGCCTTCCTCTGCTGCGGTGCGCTGCTTGGGATTGTGCAAGGCCGTGTGAATTTCGCGGGACCGGTCGATCAGATGCCGCAATTCAGCCGGGTCCATCGAATTGATAATATCCGGGCCAATACGGTAACGCGTGTCGGTATAATGCCGCTCGAGAATACATGCCCCCAACGCAACAGAGGCCAGCGCCATTTCAGGACCGATCGAATGGTCGGAAAACCCGACAACAGCGTCTGGAAAGGCATGTTTCAAATCTGTCACGCCTTGCAGGGACACGATTTCGGGCGGCGACGGGTACAAATTGGTACATTCCAGCAATGCATATTCAATACCGGCATCGTCAAGGATTTGCACGCTTGCGCGAATGCTTTCGATGGTTTGCATTCCGGTCGACATGATCACCGGTTTTCCCTTGCGGGCGATGTGCCGGATCAGCGGCAGGTTATCGACCTCGCCGGATCCGATTTTATAGGCAGGCACGTCAAGCGTTTCCAGAAAATCCGCAGCCGCGCGTGAAAACGGCGTTGAAATCCAGATCATGCCAAGAGATTCGGTATAGTGCTTCAGTGCGGTTTCATCTGCAGGACCAAGCGCGCACTGCGCCATCACATCCCAAATGGACACATCGGCATTGGGTGGAAAAATCTGTTTCGCTTCTTGCGTCATCTCGTCTTCGATGATGTGTGTCTGGTGCTTGATCATTTCGCACCCTGACGCGGCCGCAAGACGCACCATGTTTTTTGCCACATCCAGATCACCGCCGTGGTTGATCCCGATTTCCGCAATCACAAGCGGTGGGTGGGATGGTCCGATTTTGCGACCTGCGATGTCCATGAAAATGCTCCTTGTGTTGTGCGTATTTTAAGGCGCGCGCGGCAGAGTTGCAATGCGTTGTGCGTTACCGCAAACCCTGTGCGATCTGGCGTTCAAGCATGAATGTGACAATGTCCCAATCCAGCGGGCTGTCGATATCAAGACTGCGGGCTTCGGGAACCTCGTAGGGAATGACCCGTCCTTCAAACAGGCTGTCGGCTGCACGCAGATAATCGGGGTTAACCACATAAACCAGCCCCACATGGTCATAAACCACAGGGGCCGCCTGCCGCGACAACACGTGACCGGGCAGGGGTTTGGATACATGCAATGCACCAGTATTGTCGGTTTCAAGCATGTTGAAATATGGATTTTTACGCGAAATACAGCAAGACATGACCATATCGGGGGTCTGCGCGTGATAAAGATCAAGCGCTCCTGTGATATCTTGCGGCAAACGCAGGGGCGATGTGCAATCAAGATCGACAAAGGCGCTTACTGGGCCGGTTTGTTTTTCAACCTGCGCCAACGCGTGTTTCCAGACATGGAATTTTCCGGCTGTGTCGCTGGCCAGTTCCGCAGGGCGCAACCCGATATCAAGCCCGCCGCGCTTAAGCCCGTGAGCGTACATGTCCGCGCTGTCGGTAGACACAACAACCGCGTCAATCTGGTGGTGTTCCAACAGCTGGTCGAGTGACCAGTCTATCAGGTGTTTGCCATGCATGTCCCTGAAATTCTTGTTTGGAACCCCTTTGGACCCCGCGCGCGCACCAATATGGCCAATAATCAATTGCGTGTTCCCTGTTGTGTCGGTTGTGGTTACCTAGACGGTCGCGGTTAGCTATTTTGGTA
>Ga0222645_101372_pt1 | contig 10555 bp, 9 predicted proteins | sample AntAcemetagen292_FD_179881 | JGI IMG/M metagenome (GOLD analysis project Ga0222645, IMG submission 179881) | Saline water microbial communities from Ace Lake, Antarctica - #292 | ecosystem: Environmental > Aquatic > Non-marine Saline and Alkaline > Saline | place: Antarctica: Ace Lake | collected...
GGAACACACTAAGAGCTCTGTCGGTAGCTGACTCTGCTGACCTAAAACTAAAGTCCATCAGATCACGTTCACGCTGCCATATGGTCTCAATCATAGAGGCTGACAAGGCGTTGGTGGTAGCTGCAGTCTGTGCATTAGCTGTGTTCTGGGCAGAGGTATTAATAGTCGTTGAGTTCTGACGCCACTGGGCATTAGCCTGACGGACAACCAAAGCATTCTGAGCATTGAACTTATCACGATCAATAGCTACACCAGAGTTGTACTGGTCTACCTGCAACTGCATGTTAGCAAAGAACTGATTAGTCTGATTCTCACTAGAGGCGTTGAACTGAGCAGAAGCATTGGCTGCTGACTGGTCACTGAACATAGCGTCAATAGTAGCTTGAGCTGTAAACTGGTCTGACTGTTGCTGCAAATCCATGTTCTTCATATCGATAGACAAGAAGGACTGAGCATTCATTACACGAGCTTGCTGGCGGTTGCTAAGGTTAGTCATGTCTGCCGCTGTAAGAGCAGCTGCGTCTGACATCATCTTAGCGTTTCTAGCACTGAGGTTAGTCAAGTCAACAGTCTGTGCCATGCTGGCATTCTCTAGTGCAATCTGTACACCAGCTGTAAAGTTCATGTTAGCAATATCAGATATCTTGGCGGCATTAGCTACGCGAGTCTGGAACCCTTGGTTGAAGTCCATCTCCATGAAAGAAGCACGTTGCTGTGCTGCAAACATAGCGGTCTGCTGACGGTTAGATAGGTTCTGAGACTCAAACTGAGCGAAGGTAGAAGCGTCAGCCATAGCAATAGGCAGTGCTGACTCCATAGCAGCTTGTACTAGTGCCTGTCCGGCCATACTAGAGGCACCAAGACCCCTTGCTGCCATTTGGGCAGTAGCGTTACGCAAAGCACCAGCAGCCCACGCAGGAGGTGCCTTACCGTCGAAGTCAGACATCAACTCACTAAGTTGACCTTGGACTGTAGCTTGTGTTGTTGGATCAGCTTGTTGTGCTTTAATGTCAAGTGCAGCATTTACCTGAGCCATGTCAACAGAAGAACCTTGTACTAACTCACCAGCACCTACTGTACGGTCTACAGGGGCAGCTACTGTTTGAGCAGCACCAAGTTGATCAGCTTGTAGGTTAGTCTGGGCTAACTGTGTAGGGTCCAATGTGGCAGCTTGTACTGTAGCATCATCTGATACAGAACCTTGTACAGCTTTAATACTATCTGTAAGTCCAGCAATGTCAGAGGAGACGTTAGTAGGGTCTACAGTAGAAGCTGGTGTAGGTGTGGCACCAGCAATAGTCGGAAGAGCACCAGCTACTTGTCCTGTGTTGTCAGCCAAAGTAGTCCCAGTTGTAGTGGGGTCAATGTTAGCAACAGCGGCAGACTGAACAAGAGAACCTGGGTCAGTCATAGACTTTTCCATAAGGTTGTTAGAACCAGCTTGTATAGCAGCAGATTGAGCATCAGCGGTAGCCTTGGCAGCAGCGGCGGCTTCCTCTTTGGCTTTAGCTGCAGCTATCTTTTCAGCTTCACTAAGTTCACCACCGCTATCACCAGCAGCATAAGCAACTCTAGAGAGAGCAGATGTATTAGGCATAAATGGGTTGTACATATTCAGAACGTCCTTTTGTGTAACTTGTTCTTGTAGTAGAACCTTCGGAAGTGGACCAGCAAGGTGGTTCCAGATAGCTCTGTATGTTTTCTTGTACTCTCTAGTCTAAGAGAGATAGATATCAGGAGTATGTAGGAGATTAGTATAGCTGTTGTATATACGTTTACTACTATAAGATACCTGTGTATATACCGGAGGGGAACTATAAGTTTATTATATACATTCTTTGAGGTCTTGTCAAGTATAAAGTAACTTCTACTACTTAATAATGATTAGGGTCTTGGCTATTTAGAAAACCACCCATAAGATCAGCTAACTCTCGTTTGGATGGGTCAGGGTTCGTTTTCATCCTGCGAAGTCTTGTAGTTGTTTGAAACTCCCTAGGAAACTCCCAGAATAAGATTGTACAAACAGTCCAGTTATGGAACGTGTTTACAATTACAAAGATAAAAACGGGTATAACTATTACAAACCTACGCCAACCTTTGTGCCAGTCGTTTCTTTTAAGCCAGTACACGCCACTGTACATAACAAAAACAGGTAGAATTATAAAAGACAATAGAAGAAATACACAGAGACCCTTGAAACCAATAACACGAGTCTCTGAGTAGTTACTGTCCATTAGAGTGTCATAGCTAGGATAAACATACTGTCTGCTTCTTCATCTGACATATTCATAGCCCACACTAAAGCAGCCATGTCTTCGTCGGTACGGTTCCATACTGTTGTATCAGATATAGCTACACGTAGACCCCAAGGGGTTTCTTCATGGTCTAACAAAGAAAGAACTTTAGTCCACTCTTCTTGACCTAGTGCTAATTTACCTTGTTGACGGCTGCAAACCATTAGTATTCTTTTGTCTGCTATTAACAACTCTTCTACGTCCCAACCAGCAGTCCAGAATCCATTAACCAAACGTGGAAAGCCCCAGGCTACTGCCTTAAATCCAAAGTCAACTTGTGGTGCTGGTAGACTATCCACGCGGTATACACCATGAGGATTTATGATACTATCTCTGGTACCTGTTGTGTGGTAGTCACCTCGGAACTGCTCTCGTGAATACGCTGAGGCAACCCCATTGGTTATTTTGACTAGTTCAATCATTGGATTATGTCCTCTACGCTTAGGTTAACAGTTGTTCCACTGTCAGTAGTTGTGAATGTGTATGTTACTCGGTCGCCTATAGCTGGTGTGCTTAGGGTTCCTACAATGGTTGGCAGTGTTAGGGAATTGGCTTCCGATAAGGTATACTGAAATACTGTGTCGTTGGAGCTTCCAACAATAAACATAGACGTCCCGTCAGTGTTAAAAGCTAAAGCCTGTGGGGTTCTTTCTTGTGCAGCAACACTAAAGCTTTTGCTTGCATAGGATGCAGTAGAAACATCAAAACCAGTTGATAAGGTGTATTGAAATACTGTTTCGTTGGAGCTTCCAACAATAGACATAGACGTCCCGTCAGTGTTAAATGCTAATCCATTTGGGGTTATTTCCTGTGAAGCAACACTAAAACTCTTGCTTGCGTATGAAGCAGTAGAAACATCAAAACCTGTGCTTAAGGTGTACTGGAATACTGTGTCGCTATTTGCCCCAACAATAAACATAGACGTCCCATCAGTGTTAAATGCTATTCCCGTTGGGGCTGTGCCTTGCGAAGAAACACTAAAGCTTTTGCTTGCATAGGAAGCGGTAGATACATCAAAACCTGTGCTTAAGGTATATTGATATACACGGTCGCTAGATGTCCCCACTATAAACATAGACGTCCCATCAGTGTTAAAGGATAGAGCTGTTGGCGCGATCTCCTGCGAACCAACACTAAAGCTCTTACTAGCATATGATGCAGTAGATACATCAAAACCTGTGCTTAAGGTATATTGATATACACGGTCGCTAGATGTCCCCACTATAAACATAGACGTCCCATCAGTGTTAAAGGATAGAGCTGTTGGCGCGATCTCCTGCGAACCAACACTAAAGCTCTTGCCACTATAACTTGCATTAGCCAAATCAAAAGAACTAGCAGAGTCTACACCAGCCACATAGGAATACTGCCACTCAGCATCCTCAGGTATACTAGTAAAACTAACAGTGGTGTCTTGGGACAACACTCCTTGGTCAAAGAAATTGTATGTACCTACGTTTAACGAGGGGGTAGCCCCAGATACATCAACAGGCTTGTGTGGTTTAGGTACGTTAGTTAGACCAGAGCCATCACCTGTAGGAAATAGGAAATCAGAGCTTATAACTTTATCTGATAGTTTAGCCATTACTTATGTCCTCCTCTTGATGCTAAGGTCATTTGATGATACTCTCAGCGATTAGGTCTACGGTTGTACCACTGTCTTTTGTGACGAAGGTGTAGGTCACTCGGTCGCCTACGGTTGTGGCGCTTGGTGTTCCTACTACTGTGGGTAGGGTTAGGGCATAGGCGGAAGCTAGCGTGTACTGGTAAACTGTGTCGCTGTCGATCCCAACCATAAACATAGACGTTCCGTCAGTGTTAAAGGCTAGGCCAAGTGGCGTACCATCCTGTGAAGCAACACTAAAACTCTTGCTTGCGTAGCTTGCAGTGCTTACATCAAAGCCTGTAGATAGCGTGTACTGGTAAACTGTGTCGCTGGCGTTCCCAGCAATAAACATAGACGTTCCGTCAGTGTTAAAGGCTAACGATTCCGGGCCTGTATCCTGTGAAGCAACACTAAAACTCTTGCTTGCGTAGCTTGCAGTGCTTACATCAAAGCCTGTAGATAGCGTGTACTGGTACACAGTGTCGTTAGATGCCCCCACAATAAACATAGACGTTCCGTCAGTGTTAAAGGCTAGTGCCGAGGTGACTGAATCCTGTGAAGCAACACTAAAACTCTTGCTTGCATAGGACGCAGTAGATACGTCAAACCCAGTTGATAAAGTGTACTGATACACTGTGTCGCTGGCGTTCCCAAGAATAAACATAGACGTTCCGTCAGTGTTAAAGGCAAAACCTGCTGGCGAATTATCCTGTGAAGCAACACTAAAGCTTTTGCTTGCGTATGACGCAGTTGATACATCAAAACCTGTGCTTAAAGTGTATTGAAATACTGTGTCGTTAGAACTCCCTGCAATAAACATAGACGTTCCGCTAGTGCTAAATGCTAACGCCTGTGGGACTGTTTCTTGTGAAGCAACACTAAAGCTCTTACTTGCGTATGATGCCTCCGCCAGATCAAAAACCGCAGCCGAATCAGCCGCAGAAACATAGGAATACTGCCACTTAGCATCTGTAGGAACGCTTGCAAAACTTACTGTTGTGTCAGCGGTCAGTGCGCCCTGTTGAAAGAAGTTGTAGTCACCCACGTCCAGCGAAGGGGTTGCACCTGACACAGCAACAGGATCGAAAGGCTTAGGTAAACCTGTGAGACCAGAGCCATCCCCAGTCGTCGTAAGTACACCTGATGGAGATACTTTGTCTGATAGATTTGCCATTACTCTTACTCTCCACTGATCTTCATTGCTTTGACAAACAGTTCATCCATTTGTTCGTCTGTGTAATCTAAAGCCCAACCAATGAGAGATATGTCTTGGCTAAGGCGGTTCCATTTAGGGCTATCATCAATGGTGACTTTGACAGAGAAAGGTGTTTCAGGTTCATCACGGTATGCGAGTACCTTAGTCCAAGCGTCTGAACCCAAAGCAATCTTACCTTGGAGAGACGTGCAGGTCATCTGTGATCGGGTGTACTTTAGTTTGTCATCGTCTGTCTGAACAGGAACCTTAATAATCATGAGCCTTCTCCGTCAGTTAAATCTGCAACATCAACCGTCCACTGGTCGCGCCACTGACGATCTGTTGGGATGTCGGAGGCATTGATTATCTTATACGGCGCACCCGTTGGCACATCCTTTGCCGCGATCTGTTCAAGAGTCAGGCCGCAGTCGCAAGGAACAATAATTGCAACGCCACCGTTGTCACTCTGGTAAATAATACGCTTGTTCATCGTGCTTCCTTTCATCGAAATACTGCTACAAAAACAGAACCTTGGTCTTGGGACACAAAACCTCCACTACCCGTGTTCGTAAAACCCGTGCCAACTCGAACGCTACCAGTAGCAAGACCTGCCTGCTTGGCACACATACTAACTACAGGTGTGTCATTAGCAACTGTACCTGAGACTGCATAGTTTGTATCAGGCATCGCTGTTGTAAAGTTGACCGTATAGTCACCTGCCCCGTTATCCGTTATACTCGATACATTCCCGCTCGCTCTTAACGAGACCACGCCTTCTCCATTGAAATTGACCCACGCGCGGCAGGCGTAAATTGGCGCAGACCCTGCAGCGTTTAGCTTGGTAGGGATAGCCGCTTGAACCATTGCAGTGGTAGCAACTTGTGTTGTATCTGTTGCAGCAGCAGCAGTAGGGGCAGTTGGTGTACCGTCCATCACTACAGAGGTTAATGTTTTGTTAGTAAGTGTTTGCGTTCCAGCCTCAGTAACCACTGTCCCACTGCTGACACCTACTTGAGTATAAATCTGCCAAGTGCTACCGTCATACACGAAGTCAACAGACACACCACCAATGTTCATTACGAGGTCAGCAGCATCACCTTCAACAGTAGAACCATTGCGAGCCACAGTGAGGTTATTGGTTGCCCAGTCTGCACCGTCTAGAACACGAACTAAGTCACCAACACCAGGGGATGATGGCAGTGTAAGTGTCCAAGACCCACCAGAAGTGTCAGCTAGAATAGCGTCATTGTTTGCTGACGTGTAATTAGATGTCTTTCTAGCCCAAGCTAGACCAGCAACAATACCTGTAAGAGCCGAACCGTCACCATCAGGCTGCAATGCACTATCTGCTGTACCACCTTGTGTGGCTGTAGCGTAGTCAGTGGCATCAAAAGCCTTTACAGCGGCTAGGTTAGTAACTTCACTATCCATCAACGCACCAGCAGCGGCCACATTGGCTGTGTCAGTTACGTCAGCATTAGTTTCGACTGTACCTAGCTTAGTAAATAAAGTATCAGTAAAGGCGTTAGACTCAGACTCATATGCAGTCTTGATCTGGGCACCAGTTTGATCGGCAGTGGCACCATCTTCAACGTTACCTAACTTAGTAAACTGAGTGTCTGTAAAGGCATTAGCTTCACCTTCATAGGCAGCTTTAATCTGAGCACCAGTTTGATCTGCAGTAGCACCTGTCTCGATGTTACTTAACTTAGTGAATTGAGCATCCGTGAAAGCATTGGCTTCACCTTCGTATGCAGTCTTGATTTGAGCAGCTGTTTGGTCTGCAGTAGCACTGGTTTCAATAGCATCTAACTTAGTACCGTCAGTAGCTACGTCTCTTCCGTCAACAGTACCAGTTACTGTTATGTTTACAAAGGTAACACTGTCTGACGTAGCAAGAGTCTGATCTTGTCCAGCAAGTAAGTTTAATTCAGCAGTAGAAGCAGTAGCACCAGCTAACTTATTAAGCTCAGTTGCTGTTGCTGTAATAGCTCCATCAGCAAGTGTTAAAACTTCAGCAAAGACGTTAGAGAAGGTAGCACCAGCTTTACCTAAGGTGTAGGTATTAGTTGTCTTTGGAAACAGACCGGAGGCGTCACCAACAAACTCTTGAGCAGGACCCAAGACAGTCACAGGGGCACCCTCGGCGGTACTACCATCGTGTGTGTGACCTACTGTCTTACTAAAAGACTCTACAAGAGCATTAAACTCACCATCAAGGTCAGAAGCATCAATGACACCTCCGTCTGCAATGTTGTTCGACGTATCAATACGTACATATCCGGTTCCCATTACTTCTTATCCTCTGTTGAGTATTCTATAATTGCTGTGTCTAACACGAAGGGAGGCCCACCGTCAAACACGTACTGTAGGCTTATTGTAAAGAAAGAACCTACAACTTGTCTTTCAAGGAACGTATCAGGATTACCACCGTACAGACTCGTTCCGTATCTAGCTGTTCCGTAGAAGGAGAAAGCACCACCCCCTGTTAGAGGAACGGCATTGGGTTGAATATTACCTGGTTTATTAAAGTCGTAACGAGGTGTAAGAGTACCTGTTACAAGACCTTCTGGGTCAAAGTAAGTGTCAACCTTATAGGCTGTCTTACGCATCGTTGGGTCTGTTACCGCCATGAAAGGGGTGTGGTAAGCAGAAGTAATACCTACTCCATCAAAATCATTACCTGACTCAAGACGGTAAACGTACTCGTCATCATTGGTGAACAAAAGTATCTCTTCATCGTTTTGGTAAGAAGAGCAAGATCGGTAGGCTTTAATACCTTTAGTCTGACCCCAGTTAATACTTTGTGCATTCTGATCTTGAAACTGTGTTCCGATGTAGCCGACTGTGTTATCTTTGTTTGTATTAGGGGAGAAGCTAAAGACACGGTACTGGTTCTTTTCTCGAACAACAGAAGTACAGTACTCTGTACCTGTTACAATAAAACCTTTGAAGTCATCTTGAATCTGACGTGAAGCTAGTGACAAGTTAAAGTCACCAAGACGTTCTGTAGCACCTAAGAATCGTACACCATCTGGTCCAAGGAATAGTATGTCACCACCTACTTCTTGTACTGTGTCACCAGATACACAACCTACGTCGCTGGTAATAGCTGATAGACTAAAGTTAGCGAGTGATGTACCTGATAGCTTACGAATGTCTGTCTGAGAGAATACAACTAACTGTTCACGGAATGTTATAACACCTGTCAGATTAGAAGGTACTCTAAAGTTACCAGCTCCGTTAGCTGATGTAAAGTCTTCTTCATCGAATGGTGCAGTAAAAGAAACTAAGTCACCTTTACCAAAGAATAAGTGATCCTGGTAAGTCTCTGCAAAGTTAGCACCTGTAACGTCTACACTACCTTGTAAGGTCTTGTAAGATGCACCATGAAATACAGCAGGATTGTTCTTACTGTCTACAACTACAGTCTTGAATACACCATTGAAGTTAAACTCTTTGAAACGAACCTTAGTAGCGTCTGTGTGAGAAGAACTAACAAAAGTAACTACTGCGTTGTCAGCTGGTGACGAAGCAAGTGATGGATTAATTGAGAGGGTAGCTGCACCGGAGGAAGAAGTCGTGTTAGTTAGCACGGTGTACAACTTCTCGACACCAGCAATACTAAAGGTATCACCAGTTTGGGGTACATAGGTATCAACTGTAATACCGTCTATGTCTAAAGTAGTACCCGTCTGGGAACCTGTGGCTACCAGTGTGGTGCCGTATACAGGTGTGTTGACCTTAGACCAACCAGAGCCTGAGCTAGACCACAGAGCACCCCCACGGAGAGCGTAGGACTTAGCCTCAGCACTTGAGTACCAAACACCTTCAATACGGGACTGACCTGTAACAAATGTAATAGACGCTTTATCGTCTGGGCTAGAAGCTAAGCTAGTAGTTAAAGTTAAGGTAGAAGACTTGTTGGCTTCGACAAAGGACACAGACGAAACGAGGTAAGTACCTGTCACACCAGAGACTGTCAGTGTGTCACCGATAACGGGAGTCTCGTGGGTATCTGCCACAAAGAGAGTTGTTCCTGTTTGACCAGACCCTTGAACCACTGCTTCACCATACGGAGGAACAATAGTATCCTCAAACTTAGTAAAGCCGTTAATACGACGGTAGCCACCCTTGGTGGATGGCTCAAAGTTCTCTAACACTCTAGCTGAACCAGGTTGCTGAAGACCATGCTGTAATCTAGACAAACTAGAGACAAGGCCACCAGTTAGCTGAACAGGGAATGTATCCCAACGTGTAGCCATTATGACACAACCCGAGAACTACTAGACATACCACTGGTGTTTCTGTTGACACGAGTGTCACGGACATAAGTGTAGTCGTTATTTACGTAGATAGTACGCAACTTCTTGATACTGTCCTTGAACTTCACTTGAAGACGATCGGCTGTCTCAGTGTCACCTCTGAAGTTGTAAGCGTGTACCATAGCACCTTCTACGATAGCATGTCTAAAGGCTACAGGGAAAGATGGAACGTCTGTGCTGACCTCTAGGTCTATAGGCAACTTAAAGTACTCGTAGGAGAGCGTGTAAGCCTTGTCAGGGGACGGGTAGACAACGTAGGCTAGGTTGGGTGCCTGAATGATTAAACGGGGCACACCACGGTCTGTTGTGGTAGTTGTGTACTCAGAGTAGATGTACTTGTTCAAGTAGTCATCATAGTCCATTTGATTAAGTAACTGTGTGTTGTTACCTAAGGCTTCATCCTCCTGGATACGGAAGGTGCCAAAGTCAATGATCTTAGTGTCTGTCTGAAAAGGGTAGCGGCTCGTACCAGCAGTGAGTGTCTCATTGAAGGTTACATGGTTATGTGGCCACTGAAATGCTTCTTGGTTAATGTCACGGATAGACGAGTTTATAGCTGTCTTAACTGTAGAGTAAAAACCTACTGCAGCTGTAAAGTTAGAAGATGTAAGAGGAGTCTCATTGACTCTACCGTTTACATCGTTCACAAGACCTAGGTAGTCGTATGCCATTCTGGTAATCCTCTGTCTTATGGTGGAACGGAAAGGGACTACCCCAGGTTAAACTTGGGGTAGCCCAAAGGTAGTTTATGCGAGTGTGTCGCGGTCTACTTCAGCAGCAGCTTTAGTATTCTGGTTACAGTCAACGACTACAGCCCAGATACGAACGGAAGCAGCAACAAGACCGGAGCCCGAAACAGAAAGAACAGCGTCGATGGTATCAGCAGTAGACACAAAGCTAGGAACTACGCCACCAAGAATGGTGCCAGCAGCTTTGCCTTGCATGGTTACAGCTGCCAAGTTAGCAGTAACACCATCACCAACAGCTACAGTAGCTGAAGTACCAGCAGAGCCAGCAGCAGTGATGAACTCAATACCAGCAGAAACAACCATACAGTTTGCTGGAACAGCAGGACCAACAGTCGTACCAGACGCGGTACCGAGTGTTGCATAAGCTTCAACCATGATTGGTTTAG
>Ga0222645_101376_pt1 | contig 10543 bp, 9 predicted proteins | sample AntAcemetagen292_FD_179881 | JGI IMG/M metagenome (GOLD analysis project Ga0222645, IMG submission 179881) | Saline water microbial communities from Ace Lake, Antarctica - #292 | ecosystem: Environmental > Aquatic > Non-marine Saline and Alkaline > Saline | place: Antarctica: Ace Lake | collected...
AAATAACCTGGTACAAAAGTTTTTTGTGCCAGTGGATTATTAATGGCTCTTACCCTATGACTGTTTAGGCTGTACCAGTGGTCGGAGCCACTAATTGAAAAAGCATCCACTTTGGTTTTTTTGTCTACGCTATCTGGCATAAAGCCTGGCGCCATAGTCAAGGATGGCCAACCAGCAGCAGCGGCATGGTCTATACCTTGCAACGTATTTTTGTCATCCCAGTAGGCAGCAAAATGTTGTACTGAAGGTGAACGGATACAGTCAAAACGTGAGTCGTCTTCACGGGTAAATACTAGTTTAACAGGTTTGCCTACAGCTTTAGCAGTGACGGCTGCAGGAACCATATAGTCACCGGCTAAACGCCTACCAAAACCACCGCCTAAATAATATTGATGAATAACGACTTTGTCATCGCTAAGTCCAACAGATTTAGCCACAACAGGTAAAAACAACGCTTGCCATTGATTGCCCGTATGCACGTGGCAAATACCGTCTTTAAACTCGACAACAGCATTGACTGGCTCCAAAGCAAAGTGCAAGGCAGAAGCAGTTCGATAGGTAGAATCAATCGATTTTTTGGCTGCGGCAGCTGTTTTATCAATATCGCCATGGTCAACAAAAAGTCCGCCTGTAGACTTGTCAGCAACCAGTCTTTCGCCTTCATTAATTAAATCTTGTTCACTGACGTTAGCTGTTTCACCTGCCTGATACTCTACTTCTATCACTTGTGCGGCACTAATTGCCCCATAGTAAGTATCTGCTAAGACAGACACCCAACCTTGCAAAATATTACTAGGGTCTTGTAATATTTCGTAGCCTAAGTAGCCTCTCACATTGCTTGCTTTACTATCGTTTACTTTTAAAACCTTGGAACCGTAACGAGTGGGGGGTATCAACGGTCGAGCATACACCATACCCTCAATTTCCACATCGATACCATACTCCGCTGTTCCAGTGGATTTGGCTGGTATATCCAAAGCTTTACTTGGTTTTGAAATAAGCTGTCTGTCTTGTGGGTCTTTAGGAGTAAACTGAGCTATTTCTTCAGGACTAAATTTTCTATCTATATTACCTTTATTAACAATATCAGCGAAACTGATCGACTGCTCACCACAGGTCACTTGGCTATTTTGGGCTTTACAATCTTTTACCTGAACTCCAAGTAATGTTGCAGCAGCTTCAAGTAACACCGTTCGACCTGCTGCGCCTGCTTGGGACATAGGTACGTAAGATTGAAACACAGACCATGAACCTCCCGTTACCATATAGCCCCATTTAGGATCGGTATCCACATGTTTGATGGTAACTTTATTCCAATCTGCCCCCAATTCATCTGCAACAATTCTTGCCAATGCAGTCCCAACATGTTGGCCCATTTCAGCTTTTGAAACGTTAACTAAAATCGAGCCCGCTTGATCAATCTCAAACCAAACAGTTGGATTAAAAAGTTTTTTAGCCAAAGTAGTAGAAGCAGATTCTGATGAGCATGAAGTCAGCACTGGCGCAAATGCCATTACTAAGCCAGCGCCTACTGTGCCTATCAAAAATTGGCGACGGCTTTGTTCAATTTTCTCAGTTTTATTAAGGCGAGTCATTTTACACTACCCCTTGTTCGTTATTGCTTTGTAAAATACTTTCTCTCTTGGGATCATAAATTTCTACTACACTGGTGCTGGCTGAAGACACCTGTTTAATGGCTTCTTTGATACGCGTGTAGGACATGCAGCGGCATAAATTTCCATTCATGTAATTGACAATTTCTGTGTCTGAAGGGTCGGCGTTAGTGGCTAGCAATGCAGTGGCTTGCATGATCTGACCTGATTGACAATAGCCACATTGAGGAACCTGATTATCAACCCATGCTTGTTGTAATGGATGTTTACTTTCAAGTCCTTCAATGGTTCTTATTTGGGTTCCAGCGAGTGCGCTAATTGGCAAAGAACAGGATCTAATAGGACTACCATTTAAATGAACAGTACAGGCGCCACACATCGCAATTCCGCAGCCAAATTTTGTACCTTTAAGTCCAAATTCATCTCGAATGACCCATAATAATGGTGTGTCTGAGGGTGCATCGGTGCTCATCTTGTTACCGTTAAGTGTAAATGTAATCATAATTCCGCCCATTGAACGACTTAGCAATGTGCCTTGTCTTGCTAGTGAACATTGTAACAACAAAAAATCAGGTTGATACCCATGCACATAAATATCTGCTTAACAATACCAAAATAAACCTATAACGTTATTTTTAAGACAACATGCACATTTAACTGTTTTTTGCGTAAATACAGTTACTTGTGCGTAGATGGTTGATATTATTTAATTTTTATTTATCTCTTATCTGAGTACTTTGTATTTGAATACGTAGTACTTAAGTGTATTTTATCCAAGTGCATTTTGCTTAAACGTGTCTTACTTATTGACCTATGTGTCAAATTTTACGCGTCGAATTTTCAAAAAAAGGCCAAACATGTCAGTCGTTAAACAACTTGTGGGTTTACCCATTTTTTTACTGGTGTTGAGTAGTTGCAAGGTAGGGGGGTCCGTACAACATTTTGATAATAAGCAGTTACCCGTCGCCTATGCGGGTTTTACAGGTCAGTACACTGGCTTTAGTTTAGTATTAGACGAACGTTTCGACTTTTTTAACCAAAGTATTTGGGAAATTGGTGACGGTGCAGTGGGGGGGGAAGCCGCTTGCCGTTTTCAACCTCAAGGAGTGCAAGTAAATAATGGACTGCTTAATTTAATCATTCGCGAAGAGCCTATTGCTGCTGGATGGTCTAATGACCACGAAATGAACAAGTCAGCTTATGAATTTTCCTGTGGTGAACTCAGAAGTGTTGACAGCAAAAGGATCAGGTACGGCCGCTTTGAGACGCGTATGAAAGCCCCAAATAGAGCAACCGCATCAGGCTATATTTCTTCTCTCTTTACCTATACAAACGAAGGGACTCCCCGAGAGTGGGAAGAAATAGATGTGGAGTTAGAAGGCGGTAGACCAGATAAATTTCAAGCGAATTTAATTTACGGAAAAAATGCCTGGGCTTGGTGGGCCACTAGAAAATGGGGGGCTTGGGAAGACAAAATTGACATAGCTCCAGCTGATGAGTGGCGAGTGTATGCTATTGAATGGCTACCTACGGTCATTAACTGGTATGTTGACGGGGTGTTAACAAAGTCTCTTAAAGCAAGCACACTAGACTGCAAACCTAGTTGTGTCGGTGGACAGGTTTATGCAACACCTATCCCAGATAATCTTAGCCAATTAATGATGAATTTCTGGATCCCTAAAGACCACATACAAAATGATTTCGGTGGTAATAAAAAACGTAACCGTTATCCAATGTATGCCCAGTACGATTGGATCCGTTTTTATGAATTAGACTCGGAGCCTTTTGTTCAGTGGTGATAAAGTCACAGAACTAATCATAGAACTAAGTTGCAAAACATCTAAAAGCCTTTGGTGGTCCAACTTAGTTATTTATCAAGAGCTCCACTACATTGGTGCAGCAACATCTTAAAAGACTATTGTTGGTTTTTATTAGGGGCCGATAATCTGATGAACAGCGACAAAATAAATTTATATAAAGTGGAGCATGCAAAATGAATTCTCAAGGACAATTCCACAACAAAGTAGTACTGGTGACTGGAGCCGCTAGTGGGATTGGCGAAAGCGCCGCTCAAGCTTTCGCAGCGCAAGGTGCCAAAGTAGTGTTGGCTGATATAGATCAAGCTGCTGAGCAAGTTGCGCTAAGTATCCGTGCTCAAGGTTACAAGGCAGTTTTTCATGACTGTGATGTCAGTGAGACAAAGTCAGTGGCAGCGCTTTTTACTTTTATTCAAAATACTTTTGGTCGCTTAGATATCGCTTTTAACAATGCGGGCATAGATATCGAATCAAGTAAATTAGCCGATAGCAGCGAGCAGACTTTTGACAAAATTATGTGTGTTAATGTCAAAGGGGTGTGGTCATGTATGCAACATGAAATTCAAACTATGCTTACAAATGGCGGTGGAGCAATTGTCAACACTGCATCCGTAGCAGGTTTAGGCGCAGCACCAAAAATGAGTATTTATGCTGCGAGTAAGCACGCCGTAGTGGGACTGACCAAATCAGCTGCAATTGAATATGCCAGAAAAGGTATCAGAGTCAATGCTATCTGCCCTGCGGTTATCGATACCAACATGTATCGTCGTGCTATAGCAGGTGATGAAAAAAAGGCGCAAGTAATTGGTGCTATGCACCCTATTGGCAGAATAGGTGAAGTAGCAGAGGTAGTGGCAGCTGTTTTGTATTTGAGCTCTGACGCTGCAGGCTTCACTACTGGCATAACCTTACCAATTGACGGTGGTTCAACTGCCATTTAGTGCTTAGCTCAATTAATAAGAACGAATATTTTAGCACCTATTACTATTGCGGCTCATAAAGCTTCACAAGGTGGCGAACACAAGAAAATGATAAAGGAATCTTAATCCAAATTTTCTATTCATGCTCTTCACTCAGGTTGCTCATTTAAGCTCTTTATCTGGAGCCATTATCTGCCAAAAACATTTCATGTTTTAGTGTGGAAAGCTGACTAAGATCCCATGTTGATTTACCTAACCCCGTTGCGTTGAGCAGTGATTTAACTAAATATTTATTGAATGTGCTGTTGTTACTATCTGCCAAAAAGTGCTCAGGTAATGTCCATTTAGCGTCCCCAATTTCGTGGGTATCTTGAATATTGATTTGCGTTGATAACGGCGTCAATTTACACACTATATAGATGTTAGATTTTCCAAATCGGTAGGGGTGGGTACTAGCCATACCCAAAACCGAGTTAAATTTAGTGACGATACCTGTTTCTTCCAGTACTTCGCGGATCACTGCATCTTCAATTTTTTCACCTAACTCAATGTGACCGCCTGGCAACTTATAAGTGCTGGCTTCGCGTTCGCGTATTACTAAGATTTCACCCTGTGAATTTTGCACTAAACCGCCTGCTCCAAGGGAATGCGTAGGTACAAAGGGAACAAAACTCTGGGGCTGAGATTTAAAAATCAAAGTAACTTCAGTGGATAAACAATTGTGGAAAGTAAAGCCTTGAGTAGTGGCTGCTGCTATCAAGTGAGCTAAATTGATAGGCAATGTTAACCAGATAACTGATTTTTCCTGAAGCTTGGCATGATCCAGTAAAGCGTTTAATTGTGGTAAAAATATATCTACGTCTTCAGGGATTTGTTCGCTGTTGATGATAATACCGTTGAACTTGTTGTACTCAAATGCTAACAAAACTTCTCACTTATATATAAATATGTCATCTTTTAACAGATGTTACAGGGTGTATGGACATTGACCACACGGTTAAGGTAGTGCTCTACATAAAAACACGGTGCCAGCAAACTTAGCTTGCTGCTCTTATAAGCAGCTAATGACCAACTAATGACCAACATAGAATATTAATAGACTAAACTTGCTATAATATTCCACCATTTGCTCCAGCCAATTTGGCTGCACACTCAATCAATATGCCGTTGTCACAGACACTGTTAGGCCCAATTTTTTGCTTCACGTAAACTAAAGGCAACTTTTTACTTCACGTGCACTCAAGTTTGCTTCACGTACACTCAAAGTGATAAGGAGTAATAGTAAAGAGAATTAGTGAAAAGCAGTAGTAAAGAGCAGTAGAAAATAACTTCACAATTAGTGGTTGTTAATTCATGAAACGCTTATTTCAAAAGCTCACTTCAAGAGCTCACTTCAAAAGTAAACGTTGCGTTGCTATTAGGCTTATTACTCATTCACTTAATATATCTACCAATTCTTTTAACTCCGCCAATTGATGAGTTAATTCAACCACTTGTTGTTCCAAAAGTGTAATACGTGCAGCCGCCTGTGAATAGCTCAATGCTGTTTCTTGATAAATGTTAGCAGTATTCGCTGTCGCTTTAGATACAATCTGCAACCCGTCTTCACCACAAAATAAATGTGCATAACGAGAATCACGTTTACCAGATTCACGTTCTAGTTTGATCACCAATTGTTCATCGTTTAAATCGTGCAACTTGCTCAATGTTGCCTCTATTTCTGCAACGTCATCAAATTCAGCTAAGCGCTGAGTACGAGCTCTGAGTTCACCAGGGGTTTGGGGCCCGCGCAATAACATAACGCAGACAATCGCCAGCTGTTGGCGACTAAATTTTAAGTCACTGAATTCGGTATTACAAAAGCGATGTTTGTATTTGACGACTCGGCTACCAGTACCTGTATGTTCAAATATTAGTTTTTTGTCTCTAAGTTCATCTAAAATATTCTGCACTACAGATTCATTTAGATCCATAATGGGTTCACGGTTACTTTTTTGATTACAACCTAATGTCAAAGCATTAAGAGACAAAGGGTATTGGTCGGGTGTGGTGACTTCTTTTTCAAGCAGCACACCGATTAGCCGAGCTTGAATTGGGGTCAGTTGAATGAGCATCTAAGCGTCCTTGGTGCGGCTAATTAAGCTTTGTTATATGGTGCAAATAAACTTTGCATATCCACTTTAGCCTTTAATTTTATCGCTAACAAAAATAATCCGCCTAATTTACGATGCAAAAATATTGCATTAGCTGATGGCGTGTGAGCGTACTGTTTATCCAATCCTAGCTGCATTCCTTGATGTTGTAATCTAGAAGATAAGTTAGATTGGGCGAAATCATAAGGTGATTCAGCATATAAAGGCTCACAGGCCATATAAGCTAAATCGGTGATATCTTGTTGAACACTCTCAGGTAGGTCCTGCCTGATGAGGCCGATATCTAGAATCGCTTGACGGATCTTCTGCTTTTCATTATTTCGAGCACCTTGCATCAGCTGGCGATAACTTTCGGCCATTTGTGATGTATAAATGCGAGTGGCACCAAAATCTAGTAGTACAATTTTCTGGGATTCTTCATCGTATTGGTAATTGGCGAAATTAGGATCGGTTTGTACCAGTTGAAAGTCGAATAACTCTTTAAAAAATAAACGCATCAGCTGACTCATAACATGATCACGGGTTTCTTGTGATGCATCGACTAGCTGTTCTATCGGCGTGCCATCAACAAAACTCATAGCGAGAATAGTGTCTGAGCTGAACTCTTTGTCTAAAACAGGCATTACAAAGGCATCGTCGTTCTCAATGACTGCGGCATATTGCTCTAAGTAACGTCCTTCAAGAGCATAATCTGCTTCATCATGAAGCTGCTTTTTAGCTTCGGATAATAAAGGTTTAAGATCCAGCCCCTTGGGTAACAACCCACTCATTTTTATCAGCGTCGACACATTATCGACGTCGCTATTGATGCTTTGCTTAATTCCTGGGTATTGAATTTTAATCGCTAGACGTTTTAGATCACCAGTGATGACTTTATGCACTTGCCCTATAGATGCAGCAGCAATGGGTTGTAGTGGAAATTGGATAAACTTTTTCTGCCAAGCTTCTCCCCATTGTGCTCCTAATAAACTGCTCAGCTCTTTTTCTGGCATAGACTTGGCATCTGAGCGCAGTCGGGCAAGTAGATCAGTCAGTTCAGCAGGTAATATATCCCCCGCATCCATAGATATCATTTGGCCTACTTTCATCGCTGCGCCGCGCATTTGAGCCAGCTGGTCAGCCACACGCATCGCGTTTGACGGTGTTAGCAACAAATCTTTAATTTTAGGCCTATTACCTTTGACTAATTCGCTAACACCTTCAGCAAGCATGTTACCAGCCACACGCCCTGCTAAGGAACTCAACTTACCAAAACGACTCAATCGACTTTTAGGTATGGCAGCTGTATCTGCTTTTTTTTGCATAAATAATAACTCAAACGTAATGACCCTATTCGACATCATACGTTGAACTGCAAATTCTAGACTACTCTATCGGTGTTATTTCCTGGATCGCACCGACTTCTAACATGGGCGCTGCATCTAAGTTTTCTGCATCCATCATGTGTGCAATGCGCTGCATAGTCGAAACCAGCTGAGTTTGCTCCCATTCTTTGAGTGTTTCAAAGCGGCTGATAAAGTGTGCTTGTAGTGGCCGTGGTGCATTTTCAACGACATCCTTACCATAGTCGGTGAGGTACAAACCTACTTTGCGTTTATCTGTTACTGAACGTTCACGTATAACATAGGCACGTGCTTCAAGTCGGTCTAGGATACTGGTCACTGTAGCTGAACTAAGGTTAATGCTCTGGGCTATATCTTTAACCATACACCCACCGTGTTGCTTAATTTCGTTTAGGACAACAAGTTGAGGACCAGTAAGCCCACTTTCCTTAGACAACTTTTTTGAGTAAAGGCCAATAGCTCGAGTAACTTTTCTCAATGAAACTAATAACTCTTCGTATTTCTGCATAACGCTTCTCTATATGTATTTTAAGTGTGTTTTAAATGTATTTTAAACCCAGCCGACCGCACTGTTGATCAGTATCCATTAGTACCCACCATTTGATGTTTAATGTATGAGTTATTAACGTAGAGTACAATTTTTATACTCGGGATTGACGCGGTAATTTACCACGTTAAAAAGTTGAATTCTATCTAATAACTATTCACTTACTACTGATTTACTGTTCACTTGCAAAGAGCCTATGGATTATAAAGTAGATTTTTAATGATAAATTAGTTAGTATACTAACAGTTAGTCCACTACGTTATTTTAGTTAACATATCTAAAGGTTAATATGCAGTTCTTAAAACAATCAAAAGCTTTACTGAATGATAAGGGTTTGAATAACAGTCAAGAAATGTTCTCTGTTATCGTCCAATCTTTGTGCTCGAAGCTAATGATGATTTTAGAGTCGCTGGTAGTGCTAATTCAAAAAGTCAGCAGCATACTCCCCAGATCACCAACCAATATTCAGCAACATAATTGGTACTTGAGCACAGAAGCAACAAGCTTTACCCACCGAAAAAGTAAGCCCTGACAAACAACGCTTACAGCAAAATCAATTAATTAATAAACAAATCAAATCAATAAACAAACAAGTTAGTAAAAAAATTAGTAGTACAGGCACTGATGCCTAAATTAATATTCAAGCGTCTGATGACGCAAGGTAAATAATTGTTCACATGAATAAATTAGAATGGAAACGTATTGTCATAAAAGTTGGAAGTGCACTGATTGCACCACATGGTAAAGGTTGTAGTAGCCAATATTTGATAGGTATCGCACAATTTATTGTGAGCTGTCGCAATCAAGGTATCGAGGTGGTGTTAGTGTCATCAGGCTCTGTTGCTGCAGGGTCACATTTATTTCCAGACGAATTACAACAAACGATAGCAATCAAAAAGGCCATGGCTGCAGCTGGACAAGCTGAGATGATGGCAACGTGGGATAAGTTATTTTGTTTCCCCACGGCCCAGATATTGCTGACTCGTTGCGATTTACGTGACAGAGAACGTTACATAAGTGTTAGAGAAACTATCTTCACATTGTTAGAACATGATGTACTGCCGATAATTAACGAAAATGACACCATTATCACTGATAAGTTAAAAGTAGGAGATAACGACAATTTATCTGCGATAGTGGCAGCTGCAGCTGACGCTGATGCTTTGATTATTTGTTCTGACATTAACGGCCTGTACGACAAAAACCCGAATAAGCATGATGATGCAGTGCTCATTCCAAACATTTCAGAAATAAACGCTGATATTTTTGCTATGGCTGATGGCGCGACAAGCGCAGTTGGCACAGGCGGTATGATAACAAAAGTAGAAGCGGCTCAAAAAGCCACTCTACACGGTATTGATACCTATATAGTTAATGGTTTTACTGATTTATCATTTGATAAATTGCTAAAAGGTGAGAACCCAGGTACACATTTCTCGTCTGATCCCTCTCCGATGAAAGAACATTTACACTGGATGACGCATACATCGACTGCTCAAGGTGAAGTGATAGTTGAAGATGATTTTACCGCTAAATTGGACGCCAACAGTGAAGAGCTTACCAGTGAAGATTTAGTAGGCGTTAATGGTGAATTTGCTGTAGGTGATACGATATTAATACGTAAACATGACGGTACTAAATTGGCAAAAGCTAAGTCAAACTACAGCAGTTGTTTGTTGAACTTCATTACTAGTCAAGATGACAAAAGCCTTGCTGACGATTACCAAGAGCAAACAGGACCTATTATCTCAGACAAAAATGTCGCTCTACTCGAAGATATTCTTTAAGCCTAGTCACAGTATGTTGCAAGTAGTAAAAGCATCCGAGCTATTAGTATTATGAAAAGCGACCACAAGTGATTACAAGTTGCTAAAGAGCAGTAGGAGTCACTAAAGTCACTAGTTACTAAGAGCCACTACAGTTTAATTCTAGCTGTGATGGTACAGGCCTTGCGTGCGCAAAAGTAGATAATTTATTGTCCACCACCAACGGATAAGACTAAATCTAAGCAGAGCAGGTTAAGGTGAGTCTTTCGATACGCGATAGGCTTACCTTAAATATCGAAAGCAGCAGCCTTGGTATTAAAGTCATTGCCATTTTTGTTGCTCTCGTTATTTCTATCATTCCCATCATTCATATTACTTTCGTCA